>Ga0209347_1001215_pt1 | contig 45085 bp, 37 predicted proteins | sample AutmiccommuBRH23_FD_187382 | JGI IMG/M metagenome (GOLD analysis project Ga0209347, IMG submission 187382) | Deep subsurface microbial communities from Mt. Terri, Switzerland - Autotrophic microbial communities BRH/23 (SPAdes) (version 2) | ecosystem: Environmental > Aquatic > Deep subsurface >... | reverse complement strand
CGCGCGGTCCCAGTTGGCGGCCGACGGGCAGGACCTCGATGCCGCGCACCATGTCCTGGCCGCGTCGGCGAATATTCTGTCCCGGAGCCGGCCGCGTCGCGATCACGATCAGGTCGTCCCGCCGCGTCACCGCCTCCTGCATCACGACAGTGTCCGCTCCTTCGGGCAGTGGCGCGCCGGTGAAGATGCGCGCGGCCTGGCCGTGAGGCAGGGGGCCAGCCGTCTGGCCGGCCGCGATCCGGGCGCCGACCGGCAGCATCCAGGGGCCGTTACCGCGCAACCCGTCGGCACGCAGCGCATAGCCATCCATCGCCGACGCGTCGAAGCCCGGCGCATCGGCGGCGGCATGTATGGCGCCGGCCAGCACCCGGCCCGTCGCCGCGCCGAGCGGCAGCGTCTCGCAGTCCGATACCGGCCGCGCCAGATCCGCCACTATCGCTAACGCCCGATCGACGGAGATCAAATCCACGGCCGCCTCGCAGCCGCAGCCCGGCTCACACCGGGCCGAAATCCCCGGCGACCGGGACGTCATCACGCCACCTTTGACAGGCGGGCCGCGCGCACCCAAGCCAACAGGGCCGAGGGGTCGGCGGGCAGGACCTCGGCCATGCCGTCGGTAAAGTCCTCGAAGGCGGGGCGGTTGAGCCCGTTGATCCCGGTAAGGACCGGGACTCCGGCGGCCAGTGCCTCGGCGATCAGGTCACGAAACCCGTGCCCGTCGGCCTCGTGCTTGCCGAATTTGTTGAGGATCAGCAAATCCGCCCCGGCCGCCAGGCGCGGGCCGACCAGCGCCACCGCCTCTTCGAGCGCCGCCGGGTCGAGGCGGCAGCCGCGCGAGGCCGTTCCCAGATCCTGGCTGATGCGGATCAGGGGGCCGTCGGGCAGCACCCGCACGTCCATGTCGCACTTATGCCGGTCCGGATTGACGCAGTTGGTCTGGACCACCCCGGCCAGCCGCAGGCCTTGCGACAGCAGCGTCTCGGCAACCTCGCTCATGACCGCGTCGAGACGGCCCGGCTCACTGGAGTGTACGGCGGCAATCAGCATCGATTTTCCTTTCGCAGCATAGAACCCGACCGCCATGCCGCCTTCCAGGCGAGGTTCCAAGCAGCCCCCACCCTCGGCCACCTTATCGACTTGCCGGCACCGACTTTGTAAAGGAGATGGTCCGGAACTCAGAACTTGAGATTGTGCCACTCCAAGCTGACGGCCTTGAATCCATCGCGCTCCGAATTGGCTCCCTCCCATACCGCGAAAGCGGCCGGAATGCCGTCAGCCTCGGTAAGGTTCACGCCCTCCGCCGCGCTTGACACGGGCGCCTGGAAGACGACGGTCCATTGCCCATTGGCATACTCGCCCGCCGCCTGCACGGATTGTTCGTCCATCGGTGCAAGGGTTCCGTACCCGTAGGCGAAGAGGTCCTGTGCCTGACCCTGTTTAGCGTTCCAGTACCATATGGTCACAGGCTGCTCGGCATCGCCCATGAGGATCGGTGTGTCGCTGTTGCCATTGAGGGGGAACTGGACGGCGACACCATCCGCAAAGTCGTCGGGGCTCGCGATCTCCGTGTCCGCTCCGTCGTCGGTCCACTGCAGCCGCACATAGGCGACATCGTCGATGCGGGCCGTCTGCACAGCGATCATGGTCACGACCGCATCGCCCGTGATCGCCTCGTGCATGGCCGGCGCGGTCTCCAGAGCGACGTCCTGAACCGGCACCTCGGACCAGGACACGGCGTTGGGCAGCCCCTCTTTCACCTCGCCGCCCGAAGAAGGTGACGTCTCTGCGACGGCAACGCCCGGCCAGCCGGTCGCGGGTACGGCCAGGACGGCCGCGAGGATGAGAGCCGCGGGGACCAATCCCGACACCAAATCGATTCTGATTTTCGTCATACCGGTTTTCCTTCCACGGTTTCCGGGTCGCTCGCTCCGACCCTGGCATTCAGTTTCTCAAGATGCGCGCGCACGAAAACCCGAAGCCATTTCGCCAGCAGGCAGTAGCAGTTGTCGAGTTTCATCCGCTCCATTCGCTCGGGCAGTGCCTCCGCCCAAAGGACGACATGGCGTGCCAGGAAATCACGCTGGGCACGCGCGTACGACGCTGCATCGCCCCCACGCGCACAAGCCTGCGCCTCGAGACGCAAGAGGTGCCCCATAAACTCGAGTTCGGTGATGAAGTTGTCGGGAAAATCCCGGCGAGCCTCATTCAGCTTCAGCCCGAAATGATGGTAAAACCGCAGGACTTCTTCGAGAATGCCATCGCGTCCGACCCGAGGACGGCACGACCCCTCGTATTGCTGAAGGGATCGCCCGTCGAAAGTCGATACATACTCGACCTCTCGGTCCTGTTGATCACGCGGCGGAAAGCACTCGTCCGCCGCGCCGTTCGCATAGCCGGCATCATCGTCCAACAAGGCAAGTTCGCCCAGGGCTTTGCCTTCTATGCCGCCCCAGAACTCCGGATCGGGATATTCGAGGCCTTTGGCGAAGAAGCCGTAGCTTTGCTCCAGAGTCTTCCAGCTGCCCGTCTCGGTGCTCATAGCCGGAACCGATCTTCTGTGCGATAGCCGATCAGCGTATCGGTCAACTCCGAGGGATGCCCCGCGCGACGTTTTTCCATCTCCTCGCCAAGGATCTTCAGGGCATCGTTCACCGCCGGACCGAAGAGCGATTCCAGATACTCGATCGGAATACGCGGCTTGTCGCTCAAGCTTCCGTTGTCGTCGAAAACGGCAGGCGTGGTATGCACCGGCGGAACGTAGAAGACGTTCGGTTCGGTCCCGTATTCGGGATGCAGCGGGATAGCGACCTTCCACTTGTCAACCAGTTTGTAGACCGGGCCATCTTCATCATCGCGATAGCTGACGGATCGAATCCGGCCAACGCACTGCGTCGCGCAAGCTGGCGGCACACCCTTTTCGACCCGCGGGTAACAGCCGATGCACTTCTCGGATTTTCCCGTCTCCAGATTGAAGAAGACCTTCCCGTAGGGGCAATTTTTCACGCAATACTTATACCCGCGGCACCGGTCCTGGTCGATGACCACCAAGCCATCCTCCGGCCGCTTGTAGATCGCCTGCCGCGGACAACTGGCCAGGCAGGCCGGATTCGAACAATGATTGCAGATGCGCGGCAGATAAAAGTAGAAGTTGTTAGGGAATACTCCGTCACCCTCCTCTTCATCCCAGTTCGCCCCGTATGTAGGCTTACTGTCGGCTTCGACGCGTTCGCCCTTACCCTCAAGAAGAAACTCCTCGAAATTATATTCCCATGGCTGTCCGTAATCTTCCATCGGCGGCACCTTGCCGTCAGGGCTGAGCTCGCCATCGGGGGTCCATCCGCCGCCTTTCTCCTGCCAGTTTTTCGGGTAGCCCATACCGGGCATGGTCTCAACGTTATTCCAGTACATGTACTCTCGACCGCTTCGGTTGGTCCACAACTGCTTGCAGGCCATCGTGCAGGTGTGGCAGCCAATGCACTTATTTAGGTCGAAAACATATCCAAGTTGTCGCGTGGCCATGACTGATCACTCCTCAGGCTTTCTCGATATTGATGCGGGTTTCATAGAAAATTCTATTCGGATTGTACCCGCCACTCTTGTAATTCACCTGAGATTGGCCGCCAGCCAATTCGAGTGGATTGATCATATCGGCGTTGATGTTGTTGTAGTGAGTGCCATTCTTGAACATGTACTCTTCCCATCCATGTTCGGTGAACAGCATGTATCGGGGCAGTTTGGGCATCCGTTTGACCTCGGCGTAGAATTCGCCGTGATCGTTGAAGACGCGAACGGACTCGCCGTCCTTGATGCCGCGCTCTTCCATGTCGGTTGGGTTCATGCCCACGTCCGGCGCGCCGCGCTGCAGGCGGAGCATCCAACGGGAAGTGCGGCACCAGGAGTGCACACCCCAGCGTGTATGCGGTGTGTTCATCACGAACGGGAATTGCTTGGGTCCCAAGTCGCCGCCGGAATACTGCGGTTTCGGAGTTGCCGCGTCGAACCGCAGGAACCAGTCGTGGTCGACATAGAACTGCAGACGCCCGGTCAGCGTGCCATAGGGTATTTTCTGCTCCACATTGATGGTGAATGGCCGATAGGGCTTGTCGGGCGGAACCGGCCCTGTCTTGCCGGCAGCAGGACCGACCGCGACAAAGCCCTTTTCCTGGATCTCCTCGTAGGTGCCCTCGCCGAGGGCTTCCGATTTTTCCATCATGAACCGCAGCGCGTCTTCGTCGCTGGCGACCGCGCCGTTCATGGTGAAATCCTCGTAGAAGTTCTGGAAATCGATCGTGCTATCGAGCTCCGGGTCGGGAATGGACTCAATGCCGCGCTCCCTGGCTCTTTGCTGGATCTTCTCGGCGAGGCTCACGTAGATCTGCCAGTCCGTGCGCCGCTCGTGCATCGGCTTTACCGGTTGTCCAAACAGGTGGATAAACCGCGTCACCGAGGTTTCCCGGATATCGAGCTTCTCCAGTTCGGTCGCCGCCGGCAGCACGATGTCCGCGTAGGTCGCAGCCGAACACATGCGATAGTCGACCATCACGAAAAGCTTGCAGCGTTTGAGGAAGTTCTCGCGGAACTTGTCCTGGCCCGTCGCGTGCCGGAACAGGTTAACGCCGGTGCAGATCGTCACCGCCGGGTTCTTGGTGCTCTGCCAATTCGGCATCCAACCGGCTTCTTCGGACTCGAGGCGCAGCGCCTCCATGTCGTCCACGTCGAAGTTGAGCTTCTCCTTCAGTTCGGCCTGGTCGAAGTAACTGCGGGCGCGTTTATGATGCTCGCCCCACACCCACTCGGCCAGCATTCCGCTGACGCTCCGGCCTTTTTTCCCTTTAACCCGGCCGAGTTCGCTGTAGCCGCCGAGACGCCAGCCTTCATAAGTGGTGTCGATCGAGCCGGTGGTGCCATGATGACCGGTCAGCACCATGATCAGTATCTTCAGCCGGCCGCACTGGAAGCCGTCGAAATGCTTCTGATTGTTGTAACCGTCCAGAATGCGCAGGGCCTTCGCCTCCGCGATCCAGTCGACAAGCCGACGGACGACGGACGGATGCACACCCGTGGTTTCTTGTGTCACGTCCGCAGTATAGGGGGCGAGTTCGGCCCTGAGCAGTTCGAAGACCGTCGTGACCTCGATGCCGTCGACCGTGAATTCTCCTTCCAGCGCAGGGTCGATGTCGCCGAGCGACAGGGTCGTGCGCGCCTTCTTGTCGGAGCCGGTGCCGGGAGCGGGAACCGCCTGGCCGCTCTTTTCATCCCAAAGATAGAAGAGCTCTTCGTCACCGTCCGGCTTGAGATCGCTCTCGCGCAGGAATTTGTCGGTGTCCTTGCGGACTAGGAAGGGAAAGTCGCTTTGCTCCTTCAGGTATTCGGTTTTATATTTTTTCTCCGTGATCAACATGTTGCAGACGGCTGCGGCCAGATGTGAGTCGGTGCTGAACCGAACCGGCACGAAGAGGTCGGCGTGTACCGATGATGGATTGTAGTCGACTGAAATATTGACCAGTCGGGCGCCGTTGTAGCGCGCTTCGGTGAGGAAATGCGCGTCCGGCATCCGCGTGGAGAAAGGGTTCTTGTGCCACATGAGGATGAGATCGGACGTGAACCAGTCATCAAAGGTGGAGACGGTCCGTGCCAGCCCGCGCACCGTCTGGATGCCCGGGTAAAGGTCGCCGACGAAAGAGGATACGTCGGGCTTGATGCCACCCATCAGGTTGGCCAGGCGCGTCATACCCGCCTTGGAGAGTTGCGCGAAGGGGCGCTTCGGCAGGTAGGTATTGCCGGGACCATCTTCGAGCGTCACATCGATAATATTGTCGGCGACCTCGGTCAGGGCCTCGTCCCAGGAGATGCGCTTCCACTTTCGCTCGCCCCGTTCCCCGACGCGTTTCAGTGGGTACTTCAAAAAGTCGGGCTGCTGCACCCATGAACAGTATTGAGCCCCCTTCTGGCATCCCCGTGGGTTCATGTCGGGGATGCCGGGCAAGCCGGGATATTCGGCCGTCTGCTCCTCGCGCAGTGGGATGCCATCCTTGACATAGACCGTCCATGCGCAACCGCCGACGCAACCGTTCGAGTGCGTGGTGAAGCCCTTCGTGTCCCAGGTCCATTCCTCGCGATACAGATCCTCCCAGCCCCGGTACGGGTATTCCCCTTTCAATGGGTCGCCAATCGGCTCGAGGCGGGTCAGCGCGAAAGCAGATCCCGGCAAGCCGGCCATCGCGGTAACCGCACCAGTAATCTGAAGAAACCCGCGCCTGCTGATGGGAGGCGGTGCCTTGGATGTGTTGCTCATATGAGCCCCCTTGGATTGCTCGGCGGATCGGGCCGAGGCGTCTGCTCGACCAGCGACCTTGCGGCAAGATATTCGGGGGAGATTAGGCTGCGTTGATCCAGGTCATGGCCACGGCTAACGCTTCCGGTTTATTCCTCTGACCGTCGGCGGAGGCTTGCTCGGCTCGATCTGTTGTGGTTCGGGATTGTTCCATCCACAGGAATATATTCCGTTTTTCGGTGTTATGGAATCATGAAAACATCGCAGGAGTTGTTCAGTCAAATCATTGACGTGGCCTTGAGGCAGCCGGGGTGGGGCTGCAAGCGCATTGCCCACTATCTTTCCCTGGACGGTGTGAGCGTCAGTTCGCCGACCGTGCAGAAGCTGTTGATCGAGGCAAAGCTCGGCCGTCACGAGCAGCGGGTAGCGAAAGCGCAGATTTCATGCCCTGATCCCACAGAAACCCACGACAACCATCCATGCGGCAATGGCAATGTCGTCGCCTGCAACGTCTGCGCCGCTTTCGAGCAGTCGAAATGGAAGGACCTGAAGGCCGGCGAATTGAACGAGTTCGGCTCCATCGCCTCATCTTTCCCGATCCTGAACGGGGAGAGTGTCTACCATCAGGGTGACGATTGCCGCGGGCTCTATTGCGTGAAATCCGGCGTCATCGCGATGCGCACCTATGATATCGAAGGGAATTCGATGCTGGTGCGGCTTGCCAAGGCTGGCGACACGATCGGCCACAGAACCTTTTTCGAGGGCGGCAGCTACCCTGATAGCGCCGAGGCCCTGTCAGACAGCGCGGTCTGCTTCCTCGACAAGCGGCGCGTGGAGCGTCTTCTGCGCAGTAATCCGCGTCTCACGACCTTGTTTCTGCAGCAACTTGCAATGGATCTCGGCCAGTTGCAGGAAACCCTCATATACACCAGTTCACAGTCGGTCCGCACGCGCCTCGTTCGGCTCATCCTCTTTCTGCAAGAGTTCCTGGGCAGCAAGCCCGTTGGCTCGACCCTGTGCCTTAACGTGCCGCTCAAGCAATCGGATATCGCCACAATGATCGGATCGCGCGCCGAGACGGTCTCGCGCGCCGCAAAAGAACTCGAGCGCGATCGGTGCGCGCGGATCTCAGGTCGCCAGATCGAAATCCTCAGTCTCGATCGTCTACGTGCGCAACTGCCGTGATTCAGAGCAATCGGGTGGCCCGATTCCGGAGATGCCGCCCTTCGCGCAGCAAGCTCTCTGGCATAAAGGCCGAGCCAGGATGCTCGCCTGCCGGGATTGGCGGCAAATCCTTGTCAGGGGGCTCATCCGACTTCGATATCTTGCGGTGCAGTTCCGGGCTTTCTGGCGGTGAGGGCGAGAAAAGCGGCGCCAACGGTCGTAACCGCTCCAATCTTGCAATCGATGGGAGCAAGGAGCCGAGCCGCGACACCGTGCGACGGGTAGAAGACGGCTCCTCTCACTTCCACATCGACGAGGCCGGCCTGGCTTGCGAGAGTCCGAAGCTCCGGTGGCGTTCGGAAGCGCGCCCGACGCCACACGGGCGAGCCGACCCAGCCCTGGACGCGCCGCTTGGCGGCCCAGCAATTCCATTTACCGAGTTCGCCGACGACCAATAGCCCGCCGGGGCGCAGCACTCGCGCCATCTCGGTGAGGCCCGCGCTCGCATCCGCGACGAAGCAGAGTACAGTCACCGCAACGACGGTATCGAAGGCACCAGTTGCAAACGGCAGAGCCTCTGCCCTCGCTTCGTCGAAAGTGACGTTCTGGCCTTCGCCGAGCGCGCGGCTCCGCGCCGCGGCAAGCATATCCGACGAGACATCGACGCCGACCACGTTGGCGCCCCGTCTCGCAAGGCCCACCGCGAGAACGCCGTCGCCACATCCGACATCGAGGATGCGTCGGCCGGTGGGCGGTCCGATCTGGTCGAGGATGAGATCCTGCTCAAGCCTATCCGTTATCCGTCCGAGCGTGCTTGCGCGCCACGCGGCGTAGGCGGCAGGCAAGATCTCCGGATCGTCAGTGCCGCCGCCTTCCGTCAATTCCTGACCACTTCATCTTGTTCTCGAGTGCTCTCGCCAGGTCGGCGACAACCGTATCGATATCCTCCCGGGTCGTGTACCTGCCAAGACTGAAGCGGATGGCGCCCATGCCGCCTTCCGGCGCCACGCCCATGGCCTCCAGCACCGGCGACAGTTCGACCCGACCGGAATGGCAGGCGGAGCCGGTGGAGGCCGCGACCTCGGGGATCGCGGCAAGTATTTCGGCTCCGGCCTGCCCCACGAAGGACACGTTCAAGGTATTCGGCAGCCGTTCGTCGAGGTGGCCGTTCAGCGCAATGCGGGTGCCGAAACGCTGCCTCAGAGCGGCCCAGAAGTGATCGCGCAGGACCTTCACCCGCCCCATCGCGGACAAGTCACGCGCAAGAACGCAGGCTTGTCCGAGCGCGGTCGTGAGCAGCGCGCTTTCCGTGCCGGCGCGCCGTCCCGCTTCATGGCCGGCCCCGTGGATGAGCGGCTCGAGCTTGGTCCCGTCGCGGATGTAAAGCGCTCCGATACCTTTTGGCGCATGGAATTTGTGTCCGGCGATGGTCAGCATATCGACGCCGAGCTCGTCGACGCGCGTCAAAATCTTGCCTACGGATTGCGCCGCGTCGGTATGAAACGCGATCCCGTGTTCGCGTGCGATGGTGCCGCACGCCTCAATCGGTTGGATGGTGCCGACCTCGTTGTTGGCATGCATCACACTGATCAGGATGGTATCGGCCGTGATGGCGCGGCGTAAATCGTCGGGATCGATGCGCCCGGTCCCGTCGACCGGCAGCCACGTCACCGTAGCGCCAAGGCCTTCGAGGAAACGCAGTGGCGCGACGATCGCCGGGTGCTCGACGCAGGTGGTGACAAAGTGGCGGCGCGATCAGGCCGTTGGCGAAAAAGGCTCCCTTGAGGGCGAAATTGTTCGCCTCGCTGCCACCGCTCGTGAATACCACCTCGTCCGGCGGGCAACCGATAAGATCGCCGACCTGCCGACGCGCCTTTTCCACCAATTCCCGTGCGGGCACGCCTGCCCAGTGCCCACTCGACGGATTACCAAAGCCGTCTGCCAAAGCCTTCTGCATCGCGGCGGCGACTTCGGGCGCGATGCGGGTGCTGGCGTTGTAGTCGAGATAAATCTGCTTCATTTCGCAAGATACCAGTTGGTCGTTGGCGACATCGGTAACCGGCTTGGCCCCATGGAATGGTCCGGGTGGCGTGCGACCTTTTGGGTTGGTTCAAGTTGGGCCGCGAAGGCGCTCGGCGTCAAGTTTCCGCCTTAGCTCGCCGAATATCGCCGTCGCGGAACGGCCGGCGATCGTCCCAGCGAAGTCGCCGCCCGTGCGGTCGCGTCCGGCCAAGACCAGTACGCGACCGGACCGCTCATCCGTGCCCGTTGCGGCCCCGCTCGGTAGCCCGAAGGACGTCTCGGCGGACGACATCGCCGCGGCTCTGGCGGAACTCAAACCCCGTTCTAACCCGTAACAGGACCTCTCATGCCATTCACCGTTCTCCGGAACCGTGCTAATGTCGACGACGTCGATGATCCGTTCGAAGGTCCGGCCTATGCCCGCGACATGGGGTTACAGCAGCTGGAACCGGCGCTGACGCCGGATCACCCCAAGTGGTTCGCCACCGTGTATTACGACCCAGCGAAGTTCCCGGTCGAAACCTGCTTCGAGCGCATCGCCCGGCACTACGCCGCAGCCATGTTCAGCTCAAACGGCGGTGGAGGTGTTCGCAGTTCTGTACGGAAGTGGTGCACCCGACTCGATTCGAACCAGTGGCCTTCGCCTTCGGAGGGCAGCGCTCGCAAAGCGCGACAGCGGATCGCGGGATGGACGCCGGGCAGTGAGTCAAACTTCCGCAGACTAGACCGCAGACTAATTCGAAGCGCTAGTCTGCGGCATCTATCCAAGTCCTTGAAAAAATGGTGCGCCCGAAAGAAGGGCAACAATCAAGCAAATTCAACGGTCTAGGCTGCTTAACCGGCTGTTTCCGTCACACTGATTTGCATAGTGTTTCGGCTCAATCGCTTAACCTGCCGGGCCTATCGCCCAAAGAAAAAGCCGCCCCGACTGGCATCGGAAGCGGCTTCGATATTCTCTGCACCTCGCAATATAGCGCAGCCGCGGGCGGTTCGCAATGAGCGTGGCCGAAACCGTCTGCCGTGCCGTCACCGGCAACCTAAAGTCGATGGTGGGAAAAGACGCCTGTCTCATTCCCGGTCCCGGCCATGGGAAGGATGATCGCTCCCTTTCGGTGAAGGACGATCACGTCAACTCAGATGGGTTCGTCGTCTTCAGTCACTCGGGGGACGATCCGCTCGTCTGCCGTGACTACGTTCGGGAACATGCTGGCCTGCCGAAGTGGCAACCTAAGGCGTCATCCACGAGGAAGGCCGACCCGCAGTTCGTCTATCGCGACCAGAACGGCGAGCCATACTTGCGCGTCACGAAGGTGCACAAAGGGACCGGCAAGGGCTTCTATCAGCACTCTTGGAATGGCCACGAGTGGGTCAAGGGCGGGCAACAAGTCCGCATTCCGTATCGCTTGCCGGACCTGATTACAGCGGATGCCGTCTTCATTGTCGAAGGCGAGAAGGACGCCGACCGCTTGGCCGACCTTGACCTCGTGGCGACCTGCAACCCGATGGGTGCGGGCACCTGGCGCGACGATCTGAATCCGTGGTTCAAGGGCAAGACCGTCACGATCCTCGCGGATAATGACGAGCCGGGCCGTAAGCACGCGGACCAGATTGAGGGGGCCTTGCGGGGGATTGCCGCTTCCGTTCGATCGGTTCACTTCCCGATGCTGTCGAAAGGCGGCGACGTGTCCGACTGGCTCGACACTGGAAAGACCAAGACGGACCTGCTGGCCTACGTGGCGGACCAGGGCCAGCCGGAACCGGCGCATTGTGATCGCTTCTCGCTCGACTGGTTCAACGACATCGAGGATTCAATGCCGAAGGAGACCTTCATCAAGGGCGTGTTCGGCGTGAACGAGTTCACCCTGCTTTCCGGCAAGCCGGGATCGGGCAAGAGCGTCATCGTAACCGACGCGGCCTGTCACGTCGCAGCCGGGAAGGAGTGGCACGGCAGGAAGGTCAAGCAGGGGCTCGTGGTCTACATCGCGGCCGAACGCAAAGACCTGACCAGGCGTCGGATGCTCGCCTTTCGCAAGCGTCACCACGTCGGCAACATTCCCCTGCTCGTCATGGGCGGGCGAATGGATCTCACGACCGGGATCAAGGACGCTGAGGACGTAGCCGCGGCCATCAAGCAAGCCGAGAAAGCCTGCGGCATGTCGTGCACCTGGATCATCGTGGACACACTCACGCGCACGTTCGGTCCCGGCGATCAGAATGCCAGCAGGGATATGACGCGGTTCATTCAGTCCTGCGACATCATCCGCGAAGCTGTCACCGGCTCGCATGTGACCGTCATCCATCATACCGGCTGGGCAGGCGACCGTGGCAAAGGCGCGATCGATCTGGATGGTGCCGTCGATGCGTCCTTCCTCGTGAAGAAAGAGGCCAGCGGCTACGTGCTCGAATGTGACGGCACCAATGATGGTGAGGAGGGTATTATCTGCACCTTCAAGATGGAGGGCGTGCAGGTCGGCATTGATGAGGACGGCGAGCCGACCATGGCGCCCGTCGTGATCCCAACTGAAGGTAAGAATGCCGCAACGAAGCTGCTGGACGGAATGAAGGGGCACAGCGCGCGGGCCCTCGAAACCCTTCAGGCGCTTTGCCACGAGGGAGCGAGCGCACCTGAAGGGCAATGGCGAGAGGCGTTCTATCGGTCCTATCCCGGCGTCGAGACCCATACGCTGAAGATGCGGTTCCAGCGTGCTCGGAAGGCGCTCATTGAGAACGGCATCGTGACCGGCACAGACGGCACATTCCATCCCATCCTGACCGGCACATACGGCACATGTGCCGCTGATGTGCCGTGTGCCGATAGTGAGTTGGGCCCCGACATAGGCGGCACAAACGGCACACACCCTTTAGGGTGTGCCGATGTGCCGTCTGATGTGCCGTTAAAAATAGAAGATGTGCCGCTTGGTGATGATCTGACCAATTCGGGCCAAAGCTCCCTTCCTCGTGGCCATCAGGAGCAAGCCGCATGACGCGCGTCTACGGCACGGCAGCTTGGCAGGCATTGCGCCGGGCCAAGCTGTCCGACCAGCCCCTGTGCGAAGCCTGTTTGATGAGGGAAGTGGTCGAGCCGGCACATACCGTCGATCACATCGTCGCGATTGAGAAGGGCGGGGACGCGTTCCCGCCCCTGTCCGGTCTCATGAGCATGTGCGAGCGGTGCCATAATACGAAGACCCGCGCGATCGACAGCCCGAACGCCACCGGCTTCCGACGTGCGATCGCGGGCTATGATGTGGATGGCAATCCCATAGACGGCACAGGATGGGCGTAGAGCCACCGCCAGCGCGCGTTCGCCGCTGGCTGGTACCAACTACCTGCCTGCCCCACGAAGCGCGCCAGCGGCCACGCATGGCCCCTGGGGGCCTTCGGATCACTGCCGATGCCCGCCACCGCACCGACGTCCCTCACTCGAATAGATTTACTTTCTTGCGACTCGTTCGCAACTGGACGAAGGAAACGCCAAGATGGGCCTACGTGGACCCGGCGCAAAGCCGAAGTCAAAGAAGAATATCATAGACGACAACCCGCGGCAAGTCTTACCGTGGGAAGACGGCAGCCTGACGCGGGCCGATAAGGTGATCGCGTTTCTCGAAGACCTCCCGATCACTCAGGGCACGCTTGCCGGAACAAAGATGAAAGTCCGGCCATGGCAGCGCGACTTTATCGAGGCCGTCTATGCGCTGGACGAGGAAGGCACGCGGCCGGTGCGAACCGCTGTCCTGTCGATGGCTCGCAAGAATGGAAAGACCGGCCTCGTGGCTGGGCTGGCACTCTGTCACCTGCTGGGCCCAGAGTCCGAACCACGCGGCGAATGCTACGCGGCAGCGAACGACAGGTTTCAGGCCGGCAAGGTCTTCGCGGAGATCGTTGCCATCCTCGGCGAGCACCCCGAGTTGGACGCGCGATGCAACATTATACGGTTTCGGAAAGAGATCGAGGTGTTGGAGGGTCAAGGCAGGGGCTCGATATTTGCGGCGCTGTCGTCGGACGCGGCAACCAAGCTTGGCCTGTCGCCGTCCTTCAGTGTCGTGGACGAGCTGGGATATGCGCCGAAACGCGATCTCTATGACGCGCTCGATTCCGCCATGGGCGCCCGCAAAAACCCCTTGCTCGTTGCCATAAGCACGCAGGCGCCAGACGACCACCACGTGTTTTCCGAGCTTGTCGATTACGGGCTGAAGGTGAAGGCCGGCGAGATCACCGACCCGGCTTTCCACCTGACTCTATATAGCGCGCCGGATGGCGCCGACCCGATGGCGCCGGAAACGTGGGTGTTGGCGAATCCGGCGCTTGGTGACTTCAGATCCCTGTCCGACGTCGAGCGCCAGGCGGCGCAGGCGGACCGCATCCCGTCGAAGATGCAGGACTTCAAAAACAAGATCCTCAATCAGCGTGTCGCGGCACATGTGCGGTTTATCGCCAAGGCGGAATGGGACGCATGCAACGGGCCGTGGTCTGCCCCCCGAAAAGTGGTCCTCCCTGAAGTATGGTTTTTCAGCCATTGGAGGACGAGAGCATGCCGCAGAAGAAGCACAAGCCTGAAGAGATCGTCGCGAAGCTGCGGCAGGTCGATGTCCTGGTATCGCAGGGGCGATCTGTTGCTGAAGCCGTGCGCGCGATCAGCGTGACGCAGTTCACCTATTATCGTTGGCGCAAGGAATTCGGCGGCCTGAAGGGCAACCAGGTCAAGCGCCTGAAGGACCTTGAGAAGGAGAACGAGCGCCTTCGAAAGGCGGTCTCCGACCTGACCCTGGAGAAACTGATCCTTCGAGAGGCCGCGTCGGGAAACTTCTGAGCCCTTCCCGCCGCCGGCGTTGCATCGAGCATGTCAGGACGATGTTCAAGGTGTCCGAACGCTTTGCCTGCCGGGTGCTCGGTCAGCATCGCTCGACGCAACGCAAGACGCCGACCGGTCGAGCTGATGAAGCGGCGTTGACCGCCGACATCATCGCGCTCGCCACCCAGTACGGCCGCTATGGGTATCGCCGGATCACGGCGTTGCTGCATGCGGCCGGGTGGGCGGTGAACGTCAAACGGGTCGAGCGCATCTGGCGACGGGAGGGGCTGAAAGTGCCACACAAGCAGCCGAAGAAGGGTCGGCTCTGGCTGAACGACGGATCATGCGTCCGTCTTCGGCCGGAGTATCCCGACCACGTGTGGTCCTACGACTTCGTCGAGGCCCGAACTCATGATGGACGAAAATTCCGCATGCTCAACATCATCGACGAGTTCACCCGGGAATGCCTGGCGATCCGGATCGATCGAAAGCTGAACTCGACCAGCGTCATCGACGCCTTGACCGACCTGTTCATCCTGCGCGGCGTGCCGACCCACATAAGGTCGGACAACGGGCCGGAATTTATCGCCATAGCCGTGCGGGAATGGATCGTCGCCGTCGGCGCGAAGACCGCATTCATCGAGCCTGGCAGCCCATGGGAGAATGGCTACTGCGAGAGCTTCAACGCCCGACTTCGGGACGAGCTCCTCAACGGCGAGATCTTCTACTCGCTGGCCGAGGCCCGGGTCGTGATCGAAAGCTGGCGTCGCCATTACAACACGGCACGTCCGCACTCGTCATTGGGCTACCGCCCGCCGGCACCGCAGGTTCTGCAATGGCCGGCTTCGCCATCCGGACCAGCTTCGCCGGCCACGCCAGCCTTGGCGCAAAGGCCGCTCATGAACTAAGATTTGCCCTGGACCACCCTGTGGGGGCCGACCATCCCCAAACCCGATCGCCGACGCACGAAGGGGCCCGATCGGGCCACTTCGTGCGTCGTGCCGGCCATCGCCGTGGCCTGGTTTTACTCCGCCCCTCTGGCCTGGATTTCCTCCGTCGTTGACACCTTCCATACGGACAGTTTGTTGAGAGGGATAGAATGCGTCTCAGTCATAACTTTCTCCTTTGTTGTCGGTTGCTCAAGACGCCAGGAAGAAAGGGCGGGCGGACAAGCCGGACAGTCACCGCAACAAGCGGGGCACGGCCAACACGGCCGGCGCAGCCGGGTGATGCGGGCAGGCCGTTGACTGGGCGGCGCGCCCGGCCGCAATGGCGTTATGGATTGAGCGAACGCCAACAAGGAGCGGACGTGGCCGAGCCAGCGGGCAAATCCCGCGACGGCCAAAGGTACGTAGAAAGCAAGCGGCTTTCCTACAGGTGGGCCGGTAGGTTCTCGCTCTCAAGAAATTCCAGGAAATCGGGATTGTTCAAAACAGCATCATAAAAGATGTGCTCCCAGCCATTTAGCGTGGGAGTTTCCGCATTGCTCTTGAAGAGCTCTAGCGATGCACGGACATCTTGCCCGGAGGCCCTCATCTTGGAAACCAGGCGCAGAAGCCTTCGGAACTGCTCGCGGAAAAAGCGCGTATATCGGGGAACAATGGCAAGCTCCCTTATGTGACGGGCCACCAGCCGTTCCTGCTCAGGCATAAGGCCGGGTGAGGGGTGAAGATCAAACAACGGCGTCGTGAAGGGCGCCTGAACGGTCAATTCGAGGACCTGCTCTGCGATGAAGAGATCGAAATAAGGGTGAAGAAAGAACCGAGGATCCGCGTGATCGCCCGTCTTTGTGCCCTTCTCCTTCTGACAAGCGTCGCACATGGGAAAGAGATTATGTGGGGTAATACAGAAATGCGGATACTCGTCTTTGGGAAGATAGTGGTCCAACGTATTGGGGCGGCCAGCCTCACCGCATCCCGGGCAAGCAGTAAGATCGTGCTCGCGAAGCACGTCCAAGATTAGCCGCTGAGCTGCTCCTTCTTTTGGCGAGAGATAGAGGTTTAGGAAGCTCTTCTTACGCGCGTTTACAGCAGGCCATGTCGGAACGGTTGCTGGAGAGCCGCCAGCGTTGACATAGGCCTCTACCCGGGCTCTCCATTCACCGGCTATTCCGGTAAAGTACGCGGCATTCTTCCCGCCCTGGCGCTCTGCGACGACATCGTCGACGAGCTGAAGCGCGCGGGCTGTCGGAGGCGGCAGCTGCATTACCATCAGTCCCGCTCCATTGCCCTGATCTGGATGATGAGTTCTTCATTGACGTCATCACCAAGGGCAGCAATGAGATCATCTGCGCTGTCATATTCGGACAGCTGCTTCTTGATCCATGTCTCGAACGGCTTTGAAACGGTAATATCGCCAAACACGTACGAGGAAATGCGCTGCACATCACCGCCAAAGGTCTGAAACGGCGGCTTCTTCAGAATGAGCTCGTCATCTCCCTTCTCGAAGACATGCACGCAATCGGCAGGTACTTCCCGCACAGTGACCACTGAATGGGTCGCGAGCAGCGCCTTTGAGGCGAAGCGAAACAAAATCTGCTTCAGCATATCAATGAACTGAATCTCCAGCGTTGGGTGCAGAAATAGCTCTGGCTCGTCGACCAGGATAAGACTGTTTCGGCGAATGGCGCCGACCACATTGATAACAATGTACGCGAACAGGCGCTGACCTGAACTTAGCTCTATCGGTTCGCTGTCTTTGAAGAAGGTCACGCCGCTGTCAGGAAAGATCGCGGCTGACAGCTTGTTTTCGTCAAGCTGATCGACACGATCCGCCGCAATGGGAATATACCGTCGTCGATCCTCACCCGTTCCCACAGAGAAGCCGAGTTCGCTCGCATCAAGATCGTCTAGCTGCTCGTAGAATGTTGAGAAGCGTCGGGTGGACTCGATTTCTACAGCTGCGGCATCAAAGTCGATCGCGGTGCGTAGAACACGCTCAACGGTCTCCAGCTTTTTTGACCAGTTGCGTATCGACTTATATTTCTTGTCGTCCCGCAGACAGTCGACGAGAGATTTTGCGGCGTTCTTTTTCGGAAACTCGTGTGAAATACGAATATTGCCGCGCTTCTTGCCGTCCACGGGTTCGCTGCGGCCGCGGAAGCCGAAGTATCGATAGGCATCCGTGTCCTGTAATTGCTTTCCGGCAAGATCAACGGGAAAACGTTCGAATGGGCTGTACGAAATAACGACGATCTGGCTGAGGTTGGGTTTCTCGACGAAACCGGTCTCCGCCTTATCGTCAGGAGAGATCCAATTTTGCACGACCTGATGCAGGGTCTGCGATTTTCCATGTCCGTTGGGACCGATGAGCACGTTGATATCGTGTGGCAGAAGACCGTCCGAGCTGAATTTGAGGCTCAGGGTGGTTACGTCGCCGTAGATGTCTTTGAACCGGAAGCCCAGATCGAGAACTGCAATCAGCTGCTGCTCGAAGACCCGCCAGCCATCAATGAACGCTTTGGTACTGCCCCGCTCACGTTGCAGAGAGTTTTTGAAACCATCCGTTTGGGATAGCGTAATGGCGCCCTCATCTTCGGCAACGTGAACAAGGTAGCTTGCGTCCCGCAGCGCCAAGGCGATGGCGAGAGCTCCCTCCGTTCCGAGAAGGCCGTCAAGCTGCTCATAAAATGTAATATCCGAGGGCACAGAGATATAGTTCGTATCAGGAATGGGGAATGTGCCATCCCATCCTCGCTCCAGCAGACGATCTAGAGCGGTACTACTCGTATATTCGCTCTCCATCAGGAGCCTTATCAGGTCTAATTCGATAGTCTTGTCTGCAAATCGAGCCGTGACAGGAAAGCTGGTTTTATGACCGTAATCGTCCCAATTGTTGGCGAGCAGTTCAATCACGTCACCGACAGGCGAGGGAGTGGGATTATTGCGGCGGCTCTGCCGGCCCAGATAGACAACTTTCATACGCCTGTCGTCCCGGCGCCAGGGCTTTCGCGCACTTCACGGAGCGCTCGCCCGAAGAAATACCTTGTTGCCTTGTCCCGTGCTTCAGCGTCGGTGAGCACGATATTGCGCATCTCGTTGTCACGCTGGAACATGCGGATAGCGCCTTGGAAAAATGCATCGCGGAAAGCGGCATAGACAACATCAGGAGGGTTGTTTCTGAGCATCTCGCTCAGGTCTTCATCGAGAATATCGCGATTGACCTGCTCGAAGCGCAACATGTCCGCCTCCGAAAACTGCGTTCCGTGCCGGTCGTTGAAGGCTTTCACGATTTCCGAGAGCTCTTTCTTCTCGTCTTCGGTATAGGGTTTGGCGCCGAACTCGCTGATGGCGGCGAGAGCTTTGGTGTCTCCGGGCGACAGCGACGCGCTGTCCTGCTCTTTTTGCTCGACCTTGAATGCCTGCAGGCGCAGCATTTCCTCAGTTATTTCGATCTCTGGAGGCACCTCTCGGTTAGGCAGAAGGCGTGATAGCCAGTTCCCGTATGATGCCAGCTTTTCGAGGCCGGTATCCTCAAGTCGTATGACCTGCGCCACAAAGGCATAGAAGCGGTTGTAGCTCTTCAGAAGCTGGCGGAACTCCTCTTGGCGTCCTTCGTCGTCATCCGCCTCAAACCGCGCGACCGCGTGCCGGACGAGACCCTCCAGGCGCGGCCGGTCGGCACCCGTCAGCGGGCCCTTGAAGTAAGTCTGTGCGAAGCGCTCGATCTCATCCTTGTCGAGATAACCGAATTTATAAAGGCGCCCTTCGAGGTCATAGACCTGATTGGGGTCCGACATGGCTTCGACGGTCGTAGCTTCGTAGTAGGGCCGGAACGCCTCCTGGATGTCCTCGATCGTATTTTGGAAGTCGAGGATAAAGGTGCGCTGCTTGCCGACACGTGTGCGGTTCAGGCGCGACAATGTCTGTACGGTCTGTAGACCGGCGAGCTTGCGATCGACATACATGGCGCAGAGTTTGGGCTGGTCGAAGCCTGTCTGGTATTTCTCTGCAACGATCAGGATTTGATAAGTCTCCGGATAGGGCGTGCCGTCCGGCTTGAAGCCGTCAAGCCTACCTGGAAGCTCTGTTTCCGAAAAGCCGTTGAGTTCCGCTTCGGTCCAGGTTTCACCGTCGACCTCAAGCTCGCCCGAGAAGGCGACAAGCGCTTTCAGATCGGCGTAGCCCTGCGCCTTGATGTAGGTGCGGAGGCCAAAATAGTACTTCAGGGCATGTTCCCGGCTTTGGGTGACGATCATGGCTTTGGCTTGGTCATCCAGGTCACGCATCACGTGACGGCGGAAGTGCTCGACGATGATCTCGACCTTCTGGCCGATGGCAGTGGGATGAAGGCTTGCGTAGCGGGCGACCTTGCGCTGCCCCTTCCTGCCGCTGAGTTCGGGGTCGTCCTCAATGGCTTTTTCGAGCTGGTAGTACGCTTTGTAGGTCATGTAATTCTGGAGCACGTCCAGAATGAACCCCTCCTCTATGGCCTGTCGCATCGAGTAGCGGTGAAAAGGGTGGGGAAGTCCATCCGGTCCTTTGACCCCAAAGCGCTCCAGGGTGACATTGCGTGGCGTCGCGGTGAACGCAAAGAAACTGATATTCACCTGCGGCCCACGCGCTTTCTGATACTCGGCGATCAGGTCTTCGATGTCGTCGCTTGAACCCGCTTCCCGAGTCAGAGCATCGGTCATCGCCTGCGCACTTTTTCCGGACTGGCTCGAATGCGCCTCGTCCACAATCACCGCAAAGGTGCGGTTGCCTTGTCCCGACAGCTCGCGCAAATGATCGGTCGAGAATTTCTGGATCGTCGTGACGATGATGCGCGCGCCTTTGGCGATCGCGTCCTTGAGCTGACGAGACGTGCCATCAATCTTCTTGACGACCCCTGCCGTCTGCTCGAACTGCGCCACAGTGCCCTGCAGCTGCCGGTCGAGAACAACGCGGTCGGTCACGATGATTGCTGTGTTGAAGACCTGCTTGTCAGCGGCGTCGTGCAGATTGATCGCATGATGCGCGAGCCAGCCAATCGTGTTGGATTTTCCTGACCCCGCAGAATGCTGCACCAGGTAATTGGTGCCAGCGCCGCTAGCCTTGGCGTGCGCCATGATTTTACGAACGGCGTCGAGCTGCTGGAAGCGCGGGAAAATCATCGCTTCTTCTTTGCCGTTCTTCTCCACGTGTACGAACTGCCCGATGATATCCAGCAGCACCGACCGTGAGAAAATCGCTTCTCCCCTTGTGCCGCCACGGTAAAGATAGGTGACCCGATGCTCGTCATTGACATCGGGGTTGCCTGCACCGCCATCGCGCCCGCGATTGAACGGCAGGAAGCGGGTCTTGCCGTTCTGAAGGCGCGTCGTCATCGACACATTGTCCTCGTCCAACGCGAAGTGCACGAGCGCGCCCCGCTTGAATGTCAGCAACGGCTCGCCTGCAGGGGCGCGGTCATCGCGATACTGTTTCTCGGCATTGCGGAATGTGGAGCCAGTCAGCAGGTTCTTGGCTTCAAGGGTTACAACTGGCAGGCCATTAACAAACAGCACGACATCGATCCGGCCGCCATGCTTCTGGCTGTACTCAACCTCGTCCATTACGGACAGTATGTTAGCCTGGTACTCGGCCAAACGTTTGGGCTCCAGGCCGCTCGCGGGCCGGAAGTAGGAAAGCGAGAACGGAATGCCGGGCACGATCTTGATGCCCTTGCGCAGGACATCCAAAAGGCCCCGGTCTTTGAGGGCTTTTTCGAGCTGCTTGAAGAACGTGTCTTCGGCTGAAGAGGAATATTGCGCCGCAAGCCTGTCCCACGCTTCGGCCTGGGTGTCCTGCACGAACCGCAGGACCAGCGCGCGATCCATGGCGAGAGCGCGGTCATAGTCGGATTTCGCGTTTCTGCGCTCATAACCTTCATGTGCCACGAGCTCGGCGACGAGATGGTCCTGAAGCACTTTTTCCTTATGGATATTATGTGCCGTATGCGTGGTCATGCAGATACCTCACGCAGAAGGTCGTCGGGATTCCACACCCGTTCGGCGATCTGACGATAAAGTTGGCCTCGTTCTTCGAGGTCGGATTTCTTGAATGAGCTCAGGGCCCGGAAAGGCAGGCCGGACTCTTTCACAAGCCGGAGGAACCCCGGATTGTGGCTGTAACAGTCGGTGTGCAGCGAGTGGGCAAGAAGGTTTTGCGTACGGTAGTGATTGAGCTTCTCGCCGTAGGGCAGATCGCCATAGCTGGCGTTGAAGGATTTCGGGAGCAGCAGCAGACCGCCAATGCGATTGCGGTACTCGGCAAAGTCAGAAGGATGGCTGAACTCTTCAGTATGCCGCTCGGGGTGGTCAGCCCAGATATGCTCCACCTCGTAGCGCCCCGGTCCGTCGGCGACATACTCGGCATAGCGTGATGTCTGGCCCGAGGCCGTTTCCACGTAGTCTGTCAGACGTGCCAGAATGCGGTGGATCGCGTAGCGGTTCTGCTGATGCACGCGCAAGCGTTCATTGCTGACAAAGGTTTCCGACTCTTCGGACAGAGCCTCGCGGAGCCGCGTGGCCAGCTCCTGCGGCGCAAGTCCGCGGATATCCCGCATCACCAGGAACATCGCGTACTGCATCGTCGAATAGGCGATGCTGCGGAAGTTCCAGAGCCGCCATGCTAGCAGAATGTCGATGAAGCGCGCGGTAATGCGCATCTTCACGTTGACGGTATGCGCGTCGTCATCCGGCCGCAGCGGCGCCAGGATGATCATGTTCTGCAGGGTGAAGCCGTGTTGCGCGTTGTAGAAGACGTGTTCAAGGCCTGGCACCTTCGTGCGGGACGCCTCGACAAGACGCAGATATTGGCGAGCGTAGAAATCGAAGTCGCGGTCGATGAAGCGGAAATAATCATCGCTGGACGTCAATCCTATCTGATCGCTCGCGTCGCGCAGCCAGCGGTGGAATTCCGTGCCGATGCGATCAAACTCCTCGGGCTTGGCACCGCGCTTACGCTCTCGGATTTTGGAGGCATACTGGCTGCGGAACCAGGCTTTGAAGCAGTCGGCCTCGACCTCTTTGCCCGTAGCGGCCAGCCCCGCAATGCGCTCGCGCCAGCGGACATTCGCGGGAATGCGCTTACGCTCATCGATGTTTGCGAGCAGGTAGCCTTTCAGCATTTCCGTCGGGCTCAACGAAAGCCCGCGGTCATTCATGGTCTCGAAGATCGTGTAGGCGTCATCATCGGAATAGGCCGTGATCTCGACGAGGTGGACGTTCTCCAGCAGCCAGTCGACGAAGTAGGGCAGCGCGTCGCCACGCAGCTCCTCAGGCCATGCCGCCTCCATATCCTGATAGCGCCCAAAGAGGTTCTGTACGGACTCCGAACGGTCCGATGGGTCGAACGCCGTGGCTTCGAACAACGCTTCCATACCAGGGTTGCGTTCGTCGACGTCGAGATTGAACGATATCTGACCGTACTTCTCGGACACGATCAGCTCGTCGATGTTGACGACGTCGGCACACCCGCGCTGGAGATTGCGCAGCAGGATCAGCAGCAGCGAGAGGCTGGTCAGCCGCTGCTGACCGTCGACAATGTAATTGGCGCCATCCTTCTTGCTGATGATAATCGCGCCGAGAAAATAGTGCGGATAGCCAGCCACCTGCTTGCGGGAATGGCCCGGCTGGTAGTCCTCAAGGAACTTCCCCGTCAGGTCGTCGATCAGTTCACGCGCCTGCTTCTCGCCCCAATTATATTCGCGTTGGTAGTAGTCGATCGAATATTTAACGCCCTTTAGGAGCTCGCGGACGGTCTTGGCCTTGCCGAGAATGTCTCTCATGCCCGCATCGCCTCCTGAATTCGCTTCATTTGAAGATCGGCGTTCTCACTTTGAACGTACGCCTCAGAATTAACTTTTCCGGTAACGGCGGCAGTAATAATCGAGACGCGCATTTCTTTAAGGCGATCTATTGATCGCTGGATCATTTCCGATGCCCTATTAAACAATTCTAGTTTATTTGAAATATGGCTTAGTATGCCGTTCATAATTTCGCGTGGGGGGATCGCAACGGGAAACTTCTCTATGTTCGTTTTCGATATGGAAGCTAGATTCGTGCTTTGATTGGAATGCAGGAAAAAGAAATCTCTTGCATACCTTGCATTAGTTGCAAGAGAGATCCAATCTGAGTGAGCCAAATCATGTGGGCGTGCTGAAAAAACGTGGTTTTGATTCAAGCACGGAGAAAATTCAGCTCTCCACACTGCGCCGCGGCCAAGCTTGTCGTTGTCGCCGCCTTCGTTCATTAGAACGTCTCCGTTCTGCAGGCTGTATCGCTTGATTTCACCTTCTGTTGCTTCAATCTCAGCTACATCGTTTAGATCGAGTCGCCCAGCTTGAACATTGGCCACGCGGAGGTACGGTGTCGGACTAACGGGCGTTCCGGGCTTCACGGTTCGGCCAAGTGTCAGGCCGCCCTTGACCTGTGCAAGGTGCTTTAGGCGCCATACTTTCCATCCGTTTGGCACCATCGGTATGTAGATGGAGCCGGTTGGAATCAACTGTGCGTTGCTGTCGGTGCCCACTGTCACAGCTGCTGATATCGCCGTGAAGCGTGCGTCGGCCAAAGTACTCAGAAGTCGCTTCTTCTTTTCGATTAGACAATCTATTCTCGATGTCTCGTTGTCGAGGAAATCAGCAATCCTATACTGTGTATGGACGTCGGCTACAGCGACCCAATCGTTCGGGAAATCCGAGAACTTGATAGATTGGCGAACACCCGCACCGAGCGAGTAGTAATATTTTGCTAGATCGAGCGCGAGAAAAAAATAGGCCCAAAAACGCGGATCACCATTCTCCACGACCTCTAACGCGTCATAAGCAGAGGTGATGATTCCTCGCTCATTCACGAGCCCCTGACGCAAACTACGTTTATCATTTTGAAGATCAGTGAGCCGCATAACAATGTTGCCGGGTTCCACAATCTGATATGTTTCGAAGCTCGCTGGTAGTAGGCCTTCATTGCTATCAATATTTTTGCGAATGATGCGACCGTAGCTTAAAGAAAGGAGGTTTTTCTCCCTCAAACCAACATTCTTGCTACCCCTCCTGACTCGTAGGACGCGATGAATCTTTGCGAGTTTCCAAGCTGCAGGCGGAACAATTCCGTGCACACGTTCTTGCAAAGTAATCACGCCGCCACCTCTTTCAGTAGACCAGCGATCGCCTCTTCCAAGGATTTTAATTCGGCATCTATCTCCCCGAGCGGCCGAGGTGGCACGTAGCGATAGAAGTGCCGATTGAAATTGATTTCGTAACCGACACGACCAATCTCTCTATCACGTGCATCACGGTAGCCCTCATCTACCCAAGCATCCGGCACGAAGAGTGTAACTTCACGCGGGAAGTAATCTTTCCAGTCTTCTTTCAATGGTACGAGCTCATGATCGCGGAGATCAGAATCTGGCTCCGCATTGCCCTCACTGTCGCGGCAAATTTCAGACTCCTCATCGCGTTCTGAAAGGGCCGAAAAGATGGCCTTGCGCACGGGCGCCCCAATTTTCACGCTCTCAGCCTTCAGCGCCTTGGCGAGTGCCTTCTCGAACATATCCCTGCTGGTAAAAAGGTTCCCGCCCATTCCCAGCAAAGCGGCTTCGATTGCCTCGCGCTCGTCCTCAGGCAGCTTTAGATAAGTCTTCTCGCTGCTCAGCCGAGCGATGCGCTCCGAACTCGCCTGAAAGTTCAGCCGCAACGGCCGCTCGATACGGATTTCTCGATAGCCAAAATCCGCCACGTCGAAAATCTTGGCTACAGCAGATTCGCCGTCTTCCCCGTTCAGAAAGCCCGCATAGATACGCACGATGTCCGCACGTGCCTCTTCTGGAATTTCTCGCCGCTTCTCGCCTAGAGCTTTCCGCAAGGGCTTCCAGAATCGCTCACTCGACGCATCGATCAGCTGCACTTTCCCCTGCCGGTTCGCTGCCTTGCGATTGGTGAGTAGCCATACATAGGTTTGGATATTGGTGTTGTAGAAGAGATCTGTCGGCAGCGCTACGATCGCCTCCACCCAGTCATTCTCCAGCACCCAGCGCCGGATTTCGCTTTCACCGGAGCCCGCGCCCCCCGTGAAGAGCGGCGAGCCGTTCATAACGATGCCGATGCGCGACCCGACCTCATCGTCACGCATCTTTGCAATCATGTGCTGCAGGAACAGCAGCTGTCCATCCGAAATACGCGGCGTACCGGCCCCAAACCGGCCTTCAAATCCCAAGTTCTCCGCCTCCGCCTTGATCGGGTCCTGGTACTTTTTCCAATCCACGCCGTAGGGCGGGTTCGAAAGCATGTAGTGGAAGCGCTTACCCTTATGGGCGTCCTGGGTCAGTGTGTTGCCGAACGCGATCTGCTCGGGGTCGTGACCCGTCACGAGCATGTCGGATTTGCAGATGCCGAAGGACTCACCGTTCAATTCCTGCCCGAACAGCTCGACGCGGATGGAGGAGTTGAATTCCTTCAGGGCTTCTTCAGTCAGCGCGAGCATACCGCCCGTACCGCAGGCGGGGTCATAGACCTGGCGGATGATGCCGCGCCCGGTCAGCTTCTCATCATCGTTGGCAATCAGCAGGTCAACAATAAGCCTGATCACCTCGCGCGGGGTGAAGTGCTCACCGGCCGTCTCGTTGGACATTTCCGAAAAGCGCCGGATCAGCTCCTCAAAGAGGTAGCCCATCTCAACGTTGCTGACCCGGTCGGGGTGCAAGTCAATCTGGCACAACCGCTCGAACACGGGCCAGAGTATTTCGCCGTCCTTCAGGCGTTTGAGTTGGTCGGTGAAGAGGAATTTGTCGAGGAAAATGTCGCGGACGTTGGCCGAAAAATTCGTGATATAGTCGACGAGATTGGCGTGCAGCTGGCGCGCATCCTGCCCTTTGAGCGTCTCGAAGGTGAAGCGCGAAAGATTGTAGACCTTGACGTTACCGCCGACGGCGCCAAACAGGATCATGTCGCGGGTGGCTTCATCGACACCTTCCGGCAGGCTTTCGGCGGCCTTCAGTACGGCTTTCTTGGACGCCTCCAGAAGGCAGTCCAGCCGCCGCAGGACCACGAACGGCAGAATGACCTTCCCGTACTCTGACTGCTTGAAATCGCCTCGCAAGATATCCGCGATCGACCATGCGAACGCGCTCAGGCTCTGGACGTTCGCGCTTTGCTTGGCCACTTTTATTCCCCCTGCTTGTATTCTTCCGGCGGTGGGGGACTGGGCTGGAGGCCCGAAAGGCGCTCAAACTCCTCGATGCTGATCACGACCACGACCGGGCGGCCGTGCTTTTCGATCTTCACCGGCTCCTGGCGGGCGGTGTCTATGAGATGACCGAAGCCGTTTTTGGCCTCGGCCGCAGACATAGATTTCATCCCCAAGCTCCGGAATCCCCCCGATTCGTCCATAATGGCCAAATTGGACGAATCTGGCAAGACAGCGCTGCCCCTCCGGCTGCGCTGATAGCGTCCTCAGCCTGCATCGTCCGGAGCCGTCCGTCGCCCTCACAAGCTGAGGGGCGACGGGGGAACCGGCGAAGCGCAGTCCTGCTTTGGGGGTGGGCTCCCGAGCCCTCTTTAATCTTGCGCGAAGGATCGTCACCCGCATGGGCCGAAACCCTGCAAAGCCCCCGGCAACGTAGGGGTTCGGGGGGCGCGTCGCTCTGTGGACGGACCCTAGAGCCTGACCCGCCAAAGGCGGGACGCGCCATCTCTTTGAAAACACCAGAATATGTGTACCCACACTACGCAAATGGCCATCATTTCAAAGAGACTCTGGAATTGCTCTTTGGAAATATGCTATAATGTGTACCATGAGTACACTAAAGGAAGATAAGCTAAAGAACGTCCTCGAAGCCGTCCCAGCGGGCTTCGTCGTTGATGCCCTGTGGCTGGAGGCTCACGGCGTCAGCCGGTTCCTGACCCGCAAATATATAGACAGCGGCTGGTTGGAGCGCCTTGAGCGCGGGGTTTTCCGCCGTCCGGCCCCGCAGCCGGTCCCGCTCGACTGGCAGATCTGCCTGCTCTCGATCCAGCATATCATGAAATACCCGGTCCACGCCGGTGGCAGCACCGCCCTCGGCCTGCAGGGGTATAGCCACTATCTGCCGCTCGGCACGTCCCCGCCCGTATGGTTCTACGGCAGCGCCATCCCGACATGGCTTGCGCGCATCAAGCTCGACGCGCCGCTGATGCCGCGCGGCCTCAATCTGTTCAGTGACCCGGGCCTCGGCCTTACCGAGAGCAAACCCGGAAGCGCTCATGCCTTACCTTGGGGCTGGGGGCTGCGCATCTCCACGCCGGAGCGCGCCATCCTCGAAGCCCTCGACGAACTGGCGGACCAAGAAAGCTTCCACAATCTCGATATGGTGTTCCAGGGGCTTGCCACGCTGAGCCCGCGCCGCCTGTCGGCGCTGCTGCACAGCTGCCGCAAGATCAAAGTGCGCCGCCTGTTCTTCGTCTACGCGGACCGCCACAAACATGCCTGGAGCGAGCGCCTCAACCCGGACGAGTTCGACCTTGGCACCGGCGACCGCGCGCTGGTGAAAGGCGGCAAGATCCATCCTCGTTACCGGATCATGGTCCCCCCGGAATTCGTGCCCACGACGGGAGAGACCGATGGCCCGTGAACTCTACGCCGCACAGGTTTCCCTGCTGGTGCGGCTCCTGCCGTTCATCGCGCCGGAAGAGGTCTTTGCCCTCAAAGGCGGCACGGCCATCAACCTCTTCTACCGCGATATGCCGCGCCTGTCGGTCGATATCGACCTCACCTACCTGCCGGTGCGCGACCGCGCCGAGAGTCTCTCCGACATCAATGAAACGCTCGACCGGATCATGGCCGCCGTCAGCAGCGGCATTACGGGCCTCGATGCCCGCCGCATCGAAGGCGGCGGCGGCGGCGCGACCCGCATCCACGCCCGGCTCGGCACCGCCGAAATCAAGATCGAAACCTCCCCCGTCACGCGCGGTGTGGTCCACGATCCCGAACGGCGCGAAGTGTCGGCCAAGGTCGAAGAAGAGTTCGGATACGCGGCGCTGCAGGTCGTCTCCTTTGAGGACCTTTTCGGCGGCAAACTCCATGCCGCCATGGACCGGCAACACCCCCGCGACCTGTTCGACGTCAAGCTTCTCTACGAGAACGAAGGGCTCACCGACGCCCTGTTCCGGACCTTCCTCGTCTATGTCGCAAGCTCTCCCCGTCCGGCGCACGAACTGCTCCGCCCCACTCTCAGCAGCCTCGATGAGCCGTACGTGCGCGAGTTCATCGGCATGACGACCATCCCCGTCACCCTCGATGATCTCATCGCCACAAGGGAACGGCTCATTACCGATATCAGCGCGCGCCTCGACGTTAACGCCCAGCGATTCCTGACCACACTGCACGACGGCGAACCGGATTTAGCAGCGATTGGACTGCCGCAGGCCGCGGAGCTTCCCGCCGTGCGCTGGAAGCTGCTGAACTTGAAAAAACTCGCCGCCGAGAACCCTGACAAGCACAAGGCGCACAGGGAAGAGCTCGAAGCAGTCTTCCCCTGAAGGAGAACCGGACAATGCAAATGGAGCCGTCCTGGCGCTTCGACTCACCCGGCCCTATGCCAATAGAAGCCGTGCGCGCGTTCTACACACTGATCGACAAAGTCGTGGCGCAGGGCAATCGCTGGCGCATGCTCGAACATTTTAAAGGCTATTTCGGCGGGTCGGGCGGGAGTTCTTCCGAGAGCTGGGCCGAAACTGACCTGAACCGTCTCGTAGGGCAGACCGCAGAGAATGCGCCTCTGTTCATTGAAGCCTTCTACGAGGCCTGCGAAGCACTGCGCGGCGACGGCAGCATTGCCGTCCCCGATGTCGGCCGTATGAACCGCATTCTGCGAGAGCATGGAGTAGGCTACGAGATCAGGCCGCCGGAACTGGTCGCCGTCGGCCTTCACCAGCCGATCGCCATGCCCGAGCGCTATCAATCACTGGACGAACAGGCACAGGACACAGTGCAGAAATCCCTCCAGCAATCAGAGACGCTGCTGGCCGAAGGGCATCCCCGGCAAGCCGTGCAGGAAATCCTATGGCTGATGGAATCCGTTGTCACAGCCTTCAAGGGCCTCAGCACAGGCGACGCCACCATCGAGGGGAAGTACTTCAACAAGATTGTCCCGGAACTGCGCGCACAGAAGAAGGGCCAGACCATCGAGCAGGTCCTGGGTTGGCTGACGGCTCTGCACGGCTATCTTTCCTCACCCACCGGCGGCGGCGTACGGCACGGCGTTGACCTGAAAAGCGGCATTACGATCGACGCCGATGAAGGCCGTCTTTATTGCAACCTGATCCGCAGCTACATCACCTTCCTCATGGCAGAACACGCGCGCATGCGCCGGGGCGCCTAGAATGCGGCATGAGCCGCTCGCCGCGCTAATGCCTTGAGCCGTCATCCGCAGGCTCACCCGCCGGCAAGGGCGCCGCCAGGTGCGCCTCCACCACATGAGTGTAAGTACTGCGCAGCAAAGCCTGCGCCTCCCTGGCCTTCCCGTCCCAGAATTCATCCAGCAGCACCGCGCTGTGCGAGAGCAACTCCCGTTCAATCAGGTCGACGACGACCTGTGTCACATGCATTGCCTCATGGAATCCGAACGACCCGGGCCCATACCGCACGGCCAGACTGCGGTGATCGGGCCCCGCAAACTCGGCCACCTGCCGTTCTGCCAACGCCTGCAGCCGTTTTTGTTCATACGCATCCGCCACCAGGTGCCCGAGTTTGCGGTAGTACCGCGCACACCTTGTACTCTTCCCCCTACGGCGGGTTTGCCCCCTTTTATAATTATGCCATGAGGCGGGGGCTAATTTGAAATGTACATCGCAGCATAATGACGAAATGAGTGCTCGTACATGGCATTTTAAACTGGAGAAGACACAAGGAAAGCACGAGGAAGCGGGGCTCAAACAGGAGCGACATTCAGGCCTTCACGCAGCCTGTTCCTGATTGAAATTGGAGTGTGCATTCCAGTGGTGCGGGACCGGCGGACAAGGATGTTCCTCCATGAACGCTTTCACACACACTCCCGCCAACGCCCACATACCATCGCCTGTCGATCCCGCTGCTCGCATAATCAAGCCGACCAAGGAAACTTATGAGCGCCTCCAGCAGGCGCATGAGTATTTCAACAAGGCGCTGTTCGGCGGCACGCTGCCGAACGCGCTGATCACCTTCCAGCGCCGCAAGGGGACGTTCGGCTATTTTGCTGGAGGACGCTTTCAGAACGATGCCGGCCACGAGGCCGAAGCGATTGAGATCGGCATTGCCGACGCATCCGACCCCACATTGAAAGAGCGTCTAGCCGCGCTCAAAGCCGACCGCGATCAGGCGAAGGCGGCGAAGGACCGCGCCTCCGCCGAACTCCGGCCGGAAACAAGAATCACCGAGGAGAAAATCAGCGAATTCGCGGCCCTTATACGCGAGAACGTCGCAAACGGCGCCATCCCGTTCCGTCGCGCCTACCTGCGCTCCGTCATCGATCAGGTTGAAGTCGACGACGCGGAAATCCGCATTCATGGGCGGCGGGACGTTCTGGAGCGGCTTGTTATAGGTGGTGGGGCTACTCCGGCAGGAGTGCCCAGTTTTGTTCGTAAATGGCGCACCCGACTGGATTCGAACCAGTGGCCTTCGCCTTCGGAGGGCAGCGCTCGCAAAGCGCGACAGCGGATCGCGGGATGGACGCCGCGCAGTGAGTCAAACCTCCGCAGACTAGACCGCAGACTAATTCGAAGCGCTAGTCTGCGGCATCTGTCCAAGTCCTTGAAAAAATGGTGCGCCCGAAAGGATTCGAACCTCTGACCCCCAGATTCGTAGTCTGGTGCTCTATCCAGCTGAGCTACGGGCGCACTGACGAGCAGGCCCTGACGAGGCTGCTGCGTTCGTGACGGCTAGGTAGCCGCTCGGGTCTTGGAATGCAAGCCGGCATCGGTCGCAAATTTTCAGCTGTAAGGTCACCTGCCTCAGGTGATCGGGACGGCGGCGGCCGCCGTGCCGAGAGGAGAACGCGACGGCAGCCGGATTTCGAAGCGGGCTCCCGGCGTCGCGCCGTCGGCGAGAGTGATGCGGCCACCATGCGCCTCGACGATCTCCGCCGCGATCGCGAGCCCGAGGCCGGTGCCGCCGGAACGCACCGAACCCGTGAATGCCTTGAACAGGTTTTCGCGGGCCCGCTCGGGCAGCCCCGGTCCGGTGTCCTCCACGACGACCAGGGTCTCGCCATCGACCTCTTGCCGCGCCGCGATGGTGATCCGCCGCACGACCGAGGGCTGGTCCGCCTCACTGCCCTCCAAAGCCTGAATGGCGTTGCGGCAAAGATTGACCAGAACCCGGTGGAACTGGTCCGGATCGACCTCCACTTCCAGCCCCTCGCCCACCGCGTTGACGCAGTCGATCCCGGACTCGGGCGACACCGCGACCATCTCGAAGACGTCGGTGACCAGCTGTTTCAGTCGCACCTTGCGCTTCACCGGCGCTTTTTCGACCGCCCGTCCGTAGGCCAGCACCGACTGGGTATAGTTCAATGCCCGGTCGAGGCTGCGCAGCAACATGGGCGCGACGCGCTGGACGCGAGGATCGTTGAGGGTCGCCAGGCGGTCGGAGATCATCTGCGCCGAAGCCAGGATGTTACGCAGATCGTGGTTGATCTTGGAAACGGCGAGGCCGAGATCCGCCAGATGGCGTTGTTCGCGCAGCGTATCGGCAAGCCGCGTCTGCATGGCGGCCAGTTCCGCCTCGGCAACGCCGATCTCGTCGTCGCGCTCGGCCGGCCGGATGATCCGGGAGGGGTCCGCGGGCTTTTCGCCGAACCGGATCATCGAGCCTGTCATCGCCTGGATGGGTCGGATGAGATAGGCGCTGATCGACCCGTAGACCAGGAGCGCGGCGAAGGCGGCGATCGCCAGCGACAAAAGCAGGATATTGCGCGAGTAGATCAGCATGTCGCGGCGCAGCGGGTATTCCGACATCACAACCTCGCCGACCAGCGAGCCGTCGCCGACCGCGCCGAACACCCGTATGGTTCGGTTGCCGCCGGACAGAAGCGTGTTGAACGCGCCAGTGACCATCCGGAACGGGTTCTGATTGCTCAGATCGATCTGCAGATCGACAACTCCAAGCGTCTCGTCACGAGCGAGCAATCGCGAGACGTCGCCCTCGACGATCGCGACGAGCTTGGCGTCGAGAGCCTTGAGCAGGCTCGCCTCCTGGTCGGGGCCGAGCACCACGTCGCCCTGCGGATTGTTCTGGCTCGAGGCGAGGCCCGCAACGGCCGCGGTCTCGATCTTCGCCGACAGCCAGTCCTGGCGGAAATTGGCGATCGAGGGAACGAAGATCAGCACTTCGGCGAGCATCACCGCCAGCATGGTGACGAACAGAAGCCGCGTCGAGATGCGCCGCCGGACAAGCGGCACGCGCGCGACATCCTTCGATCGGCGATCGGCAGGTCGCTTCGTGTCCTCCGGCAATGCGACGCTCGTCCCTTCGGTTGCAGGCTTGAGGCCTTGGGATTCGACCGGCTCGGCGCTATCCATGCCCGGTCAGCCGAACCGGCTCAAAAAGCCGACAGCACGGCGCACCAGCGGACGCCGCGTATAGGGATGATAGTAGGAGGTAGCCGCCCGTTTGCCAATTTCGGAGAAGGTCGGATAGGGCGAGATAAAATCGCGCAGATCGGAAATCTTCAGGCCCCTGCCGATCGCCAGCGAAAACAGATTGGTGAGTTCGCCCGCCTCGGCCCCGACGACGCCAGCTCCAAGCAGCCGTCCGCCGCGGCCAGCCACGAGCTTGACCAGCCCCTCGGTGCGCCGTTCGGTCTGGGCGCGATCGTTTTCCTCGAAGGGCCAGCGAAGCACATCCACAGTGAGCCCACGCGAGTTGGCCTGCGCCTCGGTCAGGCCGACCTGACCGAGCTCCGGATCGGTGAAGGTCACATGCGGGAGCTTGTCATGATCGGCCTTGATCGGCAGGCGGAAAAGGATCGCCCGGATGACGAGCCCGGCATGGTAGTTGGCGACATGGGTAAATTGCGGGCCGCCGGCGATATCGCCGACGGCATAGACCCGCCGGTTCGAGCTGCGCAGATCGGCCCCGACCTTGATGCCGCGACGATCGTAGTCGATGCCCGCCGCGTCGAGGCCGAGACCCTGGACATTCACTGCCCGGCCGACCGCGACCAAGAGATGGCTCCCTGCGATCGTCGCTTTCTCGCCGTTCTTGCGCTCCACGGCCAGCCGCACCGCGCCTCCCCCCCCTTCGACGCCCACCACCTTGGTGTGTTCCTCGACGACGATGCCCTCCGCGCGGAGGCGGCCAAGGACGACGGCCGCAAGTTCCGGATCGTCGTTTCCAAGCGCCGTCTCGCCTTCCACCACGGTGACCTTGGCGCCGAGCCGGCGATGGGCCTGCGCCATTTCCATGCCGATCGGGCCGCCCCCGATCACCAGGAGATGGTCCGGCCGCTCGGTGAGGGAGAAGATCGTCTCGTTGGTCAGATGCGGCGTCGCGGCCAACCCGTCGATGGGCGGAACCAGCGGCGAGGAGCCGGCGGCGACAACGAAGCGCCGGGCGCGGATCAGCTGCCCGCCGGCATTGACGGTGTTCGGATCGATGAATTGCGCGTCGGCCTTGATCACCCGGACGCCGAGGCCCTCGAAGCGCTCGACCGAATCATTGGGTGCGATCGCCACGATCACCCCGTCGACATGCGCCTTCACGGCGGCAAAATCGACTGTCGGCTCGCCGGCCGATACGCCGAACAGCGGCGCGGCGCGGATCGCGGCGGCGTGCTTGCCGGCGGCGAGCAGCGCCTTTGAGGGGACGCACCCGTAATTGAGGCAATCACCGCCCATCAGGCCGCGCTCGACGAGGACGACCGGCACCCCGAATGCTGCGGCGGCCGCTGCCGTGGTCAATCCGCCCGACCCGCCTCCAATGACGCAGATGTCGGGGGTCAGGATTTCGGCCATCTCAGCCTCCGGGCGTCTTGGCTACGGCGGCGGCCGGGCGCCGTCCGCGAAAATAGGTCTTCTTCAGCACGAGACCGAGGATCGCCAGAGCGGCAAGTCCGAGCAGCGCGATGGTCATTTCGGTGGTCACCAGATCGGCGATTTCGATATCGCCCTCGCCGACATTGGCGAGCGCCTGATTGAGACCGCTGCCGAGGAAGGCATAGACCATCGAGCCCGGAATGATGCCGAGAAACGTGGTTACGACATAGGTCTTGAGCGCCACATTGAAGAAGGCCGGAGCGATATTGACGGCAACGAAAGGCAGGACGGGCGTCAGGCGCAGGACGAGGAGATAGGCGAAGGCATCGTCGCGAAAGCCGTCCGCAAAGCGCGCGATGGCTCCGCCGGCGCGCTTGCGCAACAGATTGCCGAAGGCGTAGCGCGCGGCGAGGAAGATGACCGTCGCGCCGATCGTGGCGCCGATGATGGTGAGGATTCCCCCGAGAAACCAGCCGAACAGGAAACCACTTGCAATGGTGAAGATCGCCGCCGCGGGAAAGGCGAAGCCGACCAGAATGGCGTAGCCGACCACATAACAGACCGAGGCAAGGGTCGTATGTTCGGAGACGAAGCGGCCAAGCATGTCGCGGCTGGCGAGGAAGGAATCGAGCGACAGGTAGCCGTGCAGACCGAGGCTATAGGCAAGCAGCAGTCCGGCCGCGATAATCGCGAGAGGAAGGTAGCGCTTGAGTGTGGATATCCATCCCGCGCCGCCGTCCTGGTCCATTCCGTCTCCTCTTTCGATGCCGCCTGCCCAAACGCAAACGAAAGGCTATTCGGGCCCCAAAATTTCGCGCGACACCCCAACCATTAGGGGCAACATCGCGCGCCATAGCCCGTTCGGGAAGCAAAAAGACGCGATCACGCGGCATCTCACGCCGTATTGAAGACCGATCACGCCGTCGATGCACGCATCCGGTCCGGTTCACACGCGACGAATCGCCCTCGCCATCCTCGTATCGACGCCCCCCGACAAGGTGCGATGGCACGTAGCATTTTCGGTTGGACGGATCCGCCGCAAGACCAGGAGACGGGTAGCGATGTGGAGCCGATCCCGGCTATAGTGGCATCTGATTCCAGGGCCGGAGGCAAGGCGTTTGAGTGAAACGGCAGAGTTGTTGAAGACGCCGCTGTCCGACCTGCACCTGTCGCTCGGCGCACGGATGGTGCCGTTCGCGGGCTACGACATGCCGGTGCAGTATCCAGCTGGCGTGATGAAGGAGCACCTGCATACGCGCACGGCCGCAGGGCTGTTCGACGTTTCCCACATGGGGCAGGTGACGATCAGGCCGCGATCGGGCGATATGCGCGATGCCGCGCTGGCGCTCGAAACGCTGGTGCCGGTGGACATCGCCGGCCTCAAGGAAGGACGGCAGCGCTACGCGCTGTTCACCAACCCGGCTGGCGGCATTCTCGACGATCTGATGGTCGCCCATCGCGGCGACCATTTGTTCCTGATCGTCAACGCGGCCTGCAAGGCCGAGGACATCGCCCATCTCAGCGCCGCCCTGTCGGAGAGCTGCGAGATCACGCCGCTGACCGATCGCGCCCTCATTGCGCTGCAAGGGCCAAAAGCCGAAGCCGCGTTGAGCAGGCTGTCCACCGATGTCACCGCAATGCGCTTCATGGACATCAGGTCCGTTCAGCTCCGCGGGGCTGAATGCATCGTCTCGCGTTCCGGCTACACCGGCGAGGACGGCTTCGAAATCTCCATCCCGGCGGACCAGGCCGAGGCGGTCGCGACCGCGCTGCTCGCCCATGAGGCGGTGGAACCGATCGGCCTCGGCGCCCGCGATTCCCTGCGGCTGGAGGCCGGCCTCTGCCTCTATGGCAAAGATATCGACACGACCACGACGCCGGTGGAAGCCGCGCTCGAATGGGCGATCCAGAAGACGCGTCGCACAGGCGGCGAGCGTGCCGGCGGCTTTCCGGGCGCGGCAACGATCCTGGCGGAACTGGCCGAGGGCGCGTCACGTCGCCGCGTCGGTCTGCGCCCCGAGACGCGGACGCCCGTGCGCGGCGGCGCGGCGCTGTTCGCGGACGAACAGGCCGCCTCGCCGGTTGGCGCCGTGACCTCCGGCGGCTTCGGTCCCAGCGTGGATGGTCCCGTCGCCATGGGTTATGTCCCCTCCAAACTGGCGGCGACCAACACCCGGCTCTTCGCCGACGTGCGAGGCAAACGCATCCCCGTCATCGTCACGCCGCTTCCATTCGTCACCGCCAATTTCAAACGTCATTAGAGGACAGTCTGGATGCTGAAATTCACCGAAGACCATGAGTGGCTGCGGCTCGATGGCGATATCGCCACGGTCGGGATCACCACCCACGCCTCGATCCAGCTCGGCGACCTCGTCTTCGTCGAATTGCCGGATGTCGGGGCGAGCTTCTCCAAGGGCGACGACGTCGCCGTGGTGGAATCGGTCAAGGCGGCGTCGGAGATCTACGCTCCGCTCGACGGCGAGATCACCGCGGTGAACCCGGCGATCGCCGACGATCCGTCTGTCGTCAACAACGACCCGATGGATGCCGGCTGGTTCTTCAAGATGAAGCTCAAGGACGCATCGGCGGCCGATGCCCTGATGGATGAGGACGCCTACAAGGCGTTGGTCGGATAAGGCGTCACGCATGAGCTTCGACTTCACCGACTACGAGCCCTACGATTTCGCCAACCGGCGACATATCGGCCCCTCCCCGGCCGAGATGGAGGCGATGCTGGCGCTGCTCGGCGCCGACAGCCTCGATGCGTTCATCGACGGGACGGTCCCCGCCGCGATCCGGCAGCAAAAGCCGCTCGAATGGGGGCCGGCGATGACCGAGCGCCAGGCGCTGGACGCGCTGCGCGAGACCGCCAATCGCAATCAAAACCTCGTCTCGCTGCTCGGCCAGGGTTATTACGGGACCATCACGCCGCCGGTCATCCAGCGCAACATCCTGGAAAATCCCGCCTGGTACACGGCCTATACGCCCTATCAGCCGGAGATCAGCCAGGGCCGGCTGGAAGCGCTGCTGAATTTCCAGACCATGGTCTCGGACCTCACGGGTCTCGACGTCGCCAACGCCTCGCTCCTCGATGAAGCGACCGCGGCGGCCGAGGCGATGGCGATGGCGCACCGACTGTCGAAGTCGAAGCGCACCGTCTTCTTCGTCGACGAGAACTGCCACGCCCAGACGATCGCGGTGATCCGTACCCGGGCCAAGCCGCTCGGCTGGCAGGTGGAAATCGGCGATCCCTTCCAGGATCTGAAGCCGGACACGGTGTTCGGCGCGATCTTCCAATATCCCGGCACCTACGGCCATGTGCGCGACTTCACCGAAGTGATCGCGACGCTGCATGGCGAGAACGCCATCGCGGTGATGGCCGCCGATCCGTTGTCGTTGGCGCTCTTGAAGACGCCCGGCGAGATGAACGCCGACATCGCCGTCGGCTCGACCCAGCGCTTCGGCGTGCCGATGGGCTATGGCGGCCCGCACGCCGCCTATATGGCGGTGAAGGACGCGCACAAGCGCGCGATGCCCGGCCGGCTCGTCGGCGTTTCGGTGGATACGCGCGGCAACCGCGCCTACCGTCTGGCGCTGCAGACCCGCGAGCAGCACATTCGCCGCGAAAAGGCGACGTCGAACATCTGCACCGCGCAGGTGCTGCTGGCCGTCATGGCGGCGATGTACGCGGTATTCCACGGACCGGAAGGTCTCAAAGCCATCGCCCAGCGGGTTCACCAGCGCGCAGTGTTGCTGGCCAAGGGGCTGGAAAAGATCGGCTACACCGTCGAGCCGGAGGCGTTCTTCGACACCATGACGGTCGAGGTCGGTCGGCTGCAGGGCGCGATCCTGAAATCCGCACTCGCCGAGGGGGTCAATCTGCGCAAGGTCGGCACCGACCGGATCGGCATCAGCATCGACGAACGGACGCGCCCGGCCGTGATCGAAGCCGTCTGGCGGGCCTTCGGCGGCGAATTCACGGTCAAGGATTTCGACCGCGACAACCGGCTGCCGGAACCGCTGCGGCGCAACACGGATTACCTGACCCATCCGGTCTTCCACATGAACCGCGCCGAAAGCGAGATGACCCGCTACATCCGCCGGCTGTCGGACCGGGATTTGGCCCTCGACCGCTCGATGATCCCGCTCGGCTCCTGCACGATGAAGCTGAACGCCACGGCCGAGATGCTGCCGATCACCTGGCCGGAATATGCCGAACTGCATCCCTTCGTGCCGCAGGATCAGGCGCTCGGCTACAAGGCATTGATCGAGGATCTGTCCGACAAGCTGTGCCAGATCACCGGCTACGACGCCGTTTCCATGCAGCCGAACTCCGGCGCGCAGGGCGAATATGCGGGTCTCCTCACAATCCGCGCTTACCATCATACGAATGGCGATGATCACCGCGATATCTGCCTGATCCCGACCTCCGCGCACGGCACCAATCCGGCTTCGGCGCAGATGGCGGGAATGAAGGTCGTGGTTGTGAAGTCGGACGAGAACGGCGACATCGATGTCGACGATTTCCGCGCCAAGGCCGAGATGCACAGCGACAATCTCGCCGCCTGCATGATCACCTATCCCTCGACCCACGGCGTCTTCGAGGAGAGCGTCGCCGAACTCTGCGCCATCGTCCACGAGCATGGCGGCCAAGTCTATCTCGACGGGGCCAACATGAACGCCCTCGTCGGCCTCGCGCGGCCGGGCGACTTCGGCGCCGATGTCAGCCATCTGAACCTCCACAAGACCTTCTGCATCCCCCATGGCGGCGGCGGTCCGGGTATGGGGCCGATCGGGGTCAAGGCGCATCTGGCACCCTATCTGCCGGGCCATCCAACGACGGGTGGAAGCGAGGGGCCGGTCTCAGCCGCACCGTTCGGCTCGCCCTCGATCCTACCGATTTCGTGGAGCTACTGCCTGATGATGGGCGGGGCCGGACTCACCCAGGCGACCAAGGTCGCGATCCTCAGCGCCAACTACGTCGCCAAGCGGCTCGAGGACGCCTATCCGGTGCTCTACAAGGCCAAGAATGGCCGAGTGGCACATGAATGCATCGTCGACACCCGCATCCTGCAGGAAACGGCAGGCGTCAGCGTCGACGATGTGGCCAAGCGGCTGATCGACTGCGGCTTCCACGCCCCGACGATGAGCTGGCCGGTGGCCGGAACCTTGATGATCGAACCGACGGAATCGGAGACCAAGGCCGAGCTCGACCGCTTCTGCGACGCCATGTTGGCGATCCGCGAGGAGGCGCGCGCCATCGAGGAAGGCCGCATTGATCCCCACAACAATCCGCTGAAGAACGCGCCGCACACGGTCGAAGACCTCGTCGGCGAATGGGACCGGCCGTATACGCGGGAACAGGCCTGTTATCCGCCGGGAGCGTTCCGGGTCGACAAATATTGGGCGCCGGTCAACCGCGTCGACAATGTCTATGGCGACCGCCACCTCGTCTGCTCCTGCCCGCCCGTCGAGGATTATCAGGAAGCCGCTGAATAGCCGGCGATCGCGCACGCCAGGTCAGAGCGGGCGCCCCTCCGGCCGGGCGCAAAAAAAGCGCCCGCGCCGTCTCGGTCAGCTCTTCCGTGCCTTTCAAAGCCTTGGCATCAGCCTCGTGAACGCGGTAGGTAGCACTGCTGACGTATACATTGATCAGGCGATGGCAAAAGGAGGGGGACGATGCTGCTCGGCTGCATAGGGGACGACTTCACCGGCTCGTCCGACCTCGCCAACACGCTCGCCAAGGGCGGCATGCGGGTGACCCAGTTCTCCGGTGTGCCGAGTGGCCCCGCCGAGTCGGGCGTCGAGGCCGGCATCGTCGCCCTGAAATCGCGCACGATCCCCCCGGCCGAAGCGGTGGCTCTATCGCTTGCGGCGCTCGACTGGCTGGTCGACCAGGGCTGCCGGCAGTTCCTGTTCAAATATTGCTCGACCTTCGATTCGACGCCGGACGGCAATATCGGACCGGTTATCGATGCCCTGATGGAGCGCCTCGGGACAGACCGCACGATCGTCTGTCCAGCCTTCCCCGCGACCGGGCGCAGCATCTATCAAGGACACCTGTTCGTCGGTGATCGGCTACTCAGCGAAAGCGGCATGGAGCACCATCCGTTGACGCCAATGACCGACGCCGACCTTCGCCGCTGGCTGGCGCCGCAGACGAAACAGGGCGTCGGGCACGTCGCTGCGACGACGGTGTTTCAAGGTGGCCTGGCGATCCTGGACGCGATTGCCGCCGAGGTTACCGCCGACCGTCCGGTGGTGGTGGTCGACGCGATCCGCGACGCGGATCTTATGGCCATCGGAGCCGCCGCGAAGGACCTGCGGCTTCTGACCGGCGGCTCGGGCATCGCTCTCGGCCTTCCGGACAATTTCCGCGCCGAGAATCTGTTGGCGTCGGAGCCGTCCACATGGACCGGCTCCGACGGCCCGGCGGCGATCCTGTCCGGCTCATGCTCGACCATGACTCGGACGCAGGTCGCGCGCTATGCCGAGACCTCCCCTGCCCTCGAAATCGTGCCGGAGCGGGTGATGGCGGGCGAGCAGTCGCCGGACGGCGCCGTCAGCTGGGCGCTCGAACAGACCGGCGGCGTTCCGCTCCTCTACTCCTCGGCCGACCCGGAAGCGGTCAAGGCGGCGCAGCGGCGTTTCGGCCGGGACCAACTCGCCGCGCGCCTCGAAGAGTTCTTCGCCGAAACCGCCCGGCAATTGTGCGCGGCCGGCGTCACGCGGCTGGTTGTGGCGGGGGGTGAGACGTCGGGCGCGGTGGTCGAGGGGCTCGGCCTCTCCGCCCTTTCCATCGGGCCGGAGATCGCGCCGGGCGTTCCAGCGGTGAAGGCGTCGGACCGGCCGCTCTGGCTGACGCTGAAGTCGGGCAATTTCGGCGACGCGGATTTCTTCCAGACCGCGCTGGGCGTCTTGAAAGGCGAGCATCATGACGGCTGAGGCACAGCTTCGCGAGACGGTCTGCGAACTGGCGCGCTCGATCTACGAGCGCGGCCTGACCCACGGCGCCTCGGGCAACATCTCGGTCCGGATGCCCGATGGCGGCCTGCTGGTGACCCCGACCGGCTCCTCCTTCGGCCGACTCGATCCGGCCCGCCTCAGCCGGTTTGACGCCGCCGGGACGCTCGTCGAGGGCGACAAGCCGACCAAGGAAATGCCGCTGCACCGTGCATTTTACGACACCCGGTCCACCGCCGGCGCCGTGGTGCATCTCCATTCGACCCACTCGGTCGCCCTTTCGATGCTGCCGGACCTCGACCCGGACAACATGCTGCCGCCGCTGACCGCCTATTCGATCATGCGGCTCGGCAAGGTCCAGCTGCTGCCGTATTTTCTGCCCGGCGATACGGCCACGGGCGACGCGATCCGCGGGCTCGCCGGGCGCCGCTCGGCGGTGATGCTGGCCAATCATGGTCCGGTCGTCGCCGGCAAGGATCTGGAAGCCGCCATCTATGCCGTCGAGGAACTGGAAGAGACGGCGCGTCTCGCGCTTTTGACCCGTGGGCTGCAACCGCGCCTGCTGACGCCTGAACAGATCGCCGGCGTCGTCACCGCCTTCGACGTGGAGTGGTCCTGATGCTCCGCCTGTCCGCCAATCTCGGCTTCCTGTGGACCGAACTGTCGCTTCCGAATGCGATCCGGCGCGCCAAGGCGGCCGGCTTCGACGCCGTCGAGTGCCATTGGCCCTATGACGAGGACCAGGGCGCCGTCTGGCGAGCTTTGGAGGAGACCGGGCTGACGATGCTCGGCCTCAATACCCGCAAGGGCGGCGCGACCGATTTCGGCCTTGCCGCCGTGCCCGGCCGCGAAACCGAAGCCCGGGCGGCGATCGATGAGGCCTTCGATTACGGCGCCGAGATCGGCGCCAAGGCCATCCATGTCATGGCCGGCAAAACCCAAGGGGTCGAAGGTGCGGGCGAGACGTTCGACAAGAACCTCGCTTACGCCTGCGACCGCGCCGCCAAACACGACATGATGGTGCTCATCGAGCCGATCAACCACCGCGACGCGCCGGGGTATTTTCTCTTCGAAATCGAGCAGGCGGCGGAGATCGTCGCGCGTCTCGGCCGGCCCGAGCTGAAGATCATGTTCGACTGCTATCATACCCAGATCATGCAGGGCGATCTGATTCGTCGCTTCGAGCGCCACAGCGCCCTGATCGGCCATGTGCAGATCGCCGCCGTGCCGTCCCGCGCCGAGCCCGACGAGGGCGAACTTGCCTATGAGCGGCTGCTGCCAGCCATCGCGGCCCTCGGCTATGCGGGGTTCTTCGGCGCCGAGTACCGGCCGCGCGGCGCGACCGACGACGGGATCGGCTGGATGACGTCGGTTCGCGCCGGCGGGTCTGGCGAGCGTTAGGTGGCGGTCACGAATTGCCGAAAGCGGAACCTGTTGTCCGCCGAGGCTTGAGAAACAGATGATGGGAGGGCGCGTTGGCGGCAATGAAGGTAGGTTTCATCGGCCTCGGCTCGATGGGCATGGGAGCGGCCCTGTCCGCTCTGCGGGCCGGCCTGACGGTCTACGGCGTCGATTTGTCCCCCGCCGCCTTGCAGCGGCTCCAACAGGCGGGAGCCGCCGGCGTCGGCCAGAATGCGTCGGCCTTTGCCGGCGATCTCGACGCGGTCGTGCTTCTGGTGGTCAACGCCGCCCAATGCCGCGACGCCCTGTTCGGCGCCGACGGCATCGCGCCGCTTCTCAGACCCGGAACGCCGGTCATGGTGTCCGCGACCATCTCCCCCGAGGATGCCCGCCGCTTCGACGAGGATTTGCGCGCGGTCGGCCTCAAAATGCTGGACGCGCCGGTCTCGGGCGGGGCGGCGAAGGCCGAGACCGGCGAGATGACGATCATGGCCGCCGGGCCGCAAGACGTCTTCGCTACGCTGGAGCCGCTGCTCGATGCGATCGCGGCCAAGGTCTACAATATCGGCGAGACGATCGGTCTCGGCGCCACGGTGAAGATCGTCCACCAACTGCTCGCCGGCGTCCATATCGCGGCCGGTGCCGAGGCGATGGCGCTCGCCTCCCGCGCCGGCATCCCGCTTGATCTCATGTACGACGTCGTCACCAACGCGGCCGGTAATTCGTGGATGTTCGAGAACCGGATGAAGGGGGTGGTCGAAGGCGATTACACGCCGATGTCGGCAGTGGACATCTTCGTCAAGGACATGGGGCTGGTGACCGAGACCGGCCGGTCGCTCAAATTCCCGCTGCCGCTCGCCTCGACCGCCTATGCGATGTATCTCAACGCCAGCAACGCCGGCTACGGCAAGGAAGCCGACAGCGCCGTCATCAAGACCTTCGCCGGCATCGATCTGCCGAAAAAATCGGGCGATTGAGCCTCTTCCGCGGCGCGATCATCGTCAGTAGATGCGCTGTTCGCCGGACTTGTCGAACAGATGGGTCGCCTGCGGCGACACCGTCAGACCGACCGGCAGACCTGTCGACACCCGGTTCAGGGTCGCGACGGACGTCCCGGTCACGCCATGCCACCGGAATGGACGCGGCGGATCGCTACAGACCCGGATAGACATCCCGGTGCCAGGAAAATCCGAGTGTCTCCACCATGTTCTTCAGCCGATTGCGACGATATCGCACGGACTCGTCCGACGTGGCGCGGTCGAATTCTTCGTCGGATGCGCAATCGAGGCCGGACTCCCGCAATGGCGCCAACGAAGGCGACGCCGCCTCGTCGTGGTTTAGCCCCCCATCCGGAAGGGCGTCGACAATCATGTCGATGCCGTGTCGCGCCAGCGCGATCTGAGGGTGCCCGCCGCCCTTGCAACCATGCTCCAAGATGGTCAGCGTCTCATCGAGTCTCGCGATCGCCACGGCATAGGACCCGACCGTGTCAGCGGAATGAAATCGATGCAGCAGCGGCAAATTCGTACTGGCCTCGGCGGTCTTGATCAGCGGCAGCGCGATCATGCTCAACAGCGGGCTGAGATCGACGGCGTCGTCCTGACGATAACGATCAAGGATCGCAAGCGGGCCATCGCCCGCCGCCGTTATGATCATGGCCAACGACCGCCGCTGCGAGATCTGGCTCGATATCGTGACCAGAAAACTGACCAGGAAGGTCAAAAACATAAAGCCGGACAGCGACGCGACGGTCGTAACAAGCCGCCACGTATCGTTACCCGGCTTGAAATCGCCGAGGCCTAGTGTCGAAACCGTATATCCCGCGAAGTAAAAACGCTCGAGCGTTCCGGCGATCTTACCGGACTGGGCTGCAACAACCGCCTCCTCGGAAGACAGAAAGATTAGACTCCATCCGAGCCACAGCGCGGTCACGCTCACAAAAGTCCGGGTGACTACGCAATAGGCCCCCAATAGATTGAGCTGGCTCCGATTTCCGGACCGCCGCACCCAACAGAGGACAACTTTGCTGACCAGATCTTCGACGGGGCGGGTGAGAAGCCCCGCGCTGGCGCCGATCCGAAAGAACCCGCCAATGGCGTCTGTAGTGGTGATCACCACCAGCAAGCCACCAGCCAAAATGAGCAAGACAGTCATCGTTTCGTTCATATAGCCATTACCGGCACGAGCCACCTGATACCGCTTATGGCCGAACGGCGCATCGGTCGCAGATCCAAGAGAGCCGATATTGGCCCCGGATGGCGCGGGGCAATGGTCGACGGTCGTCTTCGCCCATTCCGTCGCCTCGAGCGCTCCCGCATCGTCCGGACGATGCCCGGAAACCTCCTCGGTAGGACAGCGACAGAGTTGGTCTGTTATTGACGCGCCATGTTCGCGGCCGCCGCGGGTCTGGAGCAGGGGCAGATCAACATCGCGTGCGGCGACGCTGCCACGCGGCTCCCTGCCGGTCTGTCTTCTCCAACCGCCTGGCCCTGCGCGGTGGAATGAGGCTGTCACCGGCG
>Ga0209347_1001213_pt1 | contig 45118 bp, 43 predicted proteins | sample AutmiccommuBRH23_FD_187382 | JGI IMG/M metagenome (GOLD analysis project Ga0209347, IMG submission 187382) | Deep subsurface microbial communities from Mt. Terri, Switzerland - Autotrophic microbial communities BRH/23 (SPAdes) (version 2) | ecosystem: Environmental > Aquatic > Deep subsurface >... | reverse complement strand
ATCGGTTCGCTTTCGCTCCGTTCCACAGTTTGCCTTCAGACCCTCCGGACCCCTCCTCACGGACGACGCCCTGTCTGTTAGCTAGTGCTTCCGAATGGAATCGGCGCACAGAGGAACTTTAATCCTCCAATACAAATAGAACTGCCCGGCGCACAAGAAGACACCCACTTCTATTTAACTATACTAAGAAAAGGGATAGTAGTCATAGTAGTCTATGAACGAGCTATCCCTTATTTCTTTACTGTGTTTACAGCTTAACTATACTAAATAAACAACGTAGCCATAGTAAACAACGTAACCAGAATGTCCTAGGTTGAGTGATCGAACTATCGGGTTAGTTGTCCGGGTGCCACGAGGGATACCGGAGCCGAAGGCGAGGATATGCTCGCTGGCATCCCATGGACAACAGCGCATGTAACAAGCTTAAGGACCGAAGGGACATTTTCCTCCGCAGAGGACAAATGTTCCTTCTGGCTAGCGCCGAGCGTCGTATCCCCCTCCCGTCAGTCTACGTTCTTCCCCATGCTATTAGTGCGTTGTTGACATGTAAACAACGTGAGAACCGCTTTGTGATGCGGCTTCTCTCTTCGTTAGTATAGATAATCCAATGAAGTGGGTGTTACTTATTTTGCTTCGGTGGGGGTAGATATCCTACGGGCTACAGTGTTTTTTGGGGTTAGCCCTTCGGCATTAGTCTATCCTACGCCGACAGGTATTCCTTTTGGGATCGCGGCTTCGGCGATACTCTCCGCCGGAGACTATCGTACCGGAGACTAATGTCTCCTTCGCCGCGAAGTATTCCTTTTGGGATTAGGCGGCTCGGCGAAACCTATCCTCAGCGCGATCGTATTCGTTAAGGGCCATGCGCTTCAGCGATACTCTATCCTACGCCGATAGGTATTTCTTTAGGGATTGCGGCTTCGGCGATACTCTCCACTGGAGACTATCGTCACAGGAAGCTTTCGTCACCGAAGTCTCGATGTTCAGCTTTAGCTGAACGAGTTCACTGAAAACAAAAAAAGTCCGGAATAATTCCGGGCTACATTGTGAGGCATATCTTTTTTCATTATTTAGTTCCTTTGTGTTTGCTCAAACTATATACTTCATTCAATAGTATGTCCAACTCACGGCTAGATGTGACTACTTCTTCAGAAGTCAGCTCATTACATAAGGCAAGTCTATTTAGTTGATCGCGTTTCTTTTCAACGGCATTTAGTAAATCTGATAGCTCCAGTAAATCCTCCTTCATTAAATCACCTTCCTCACCTTCCAGTAAGCTAAACTACAAATGCTTAATGGAATAAGGTTAATCCGTTTAATGATATAAGAGACACTTGAGAATGCATTATGATATACTTGGAAAAATGCCTATAAAATTTTAAAACACAACAACTATCTACTCATCATCACCTCTAAGAATTCGCAAATAATTCATATTCTTTATTTAGTTATATTATAACTTTGTCCAATTAGCAAGGAATTATAATCTATAAATCCCTTGTATTTTGTAGATATATGGAAGATCTCCACAGGTTCATGAATTTTATTCCCAATCTCACTCAAAATCTTTACGTTGCTAGGCAAAGTTTCTGGTATGAGGTTGAACAAGTGCGAATTAGTAAGTTTTAAGCCCTCAGCGGAGAATAATGTAGGATTAAATCCTTCGAGTTTATCAAATTCAAAGAAGACACCCACTTCTATAAGTAGGTGTCCTTATTTTGCTTCGGTGGGGGTAGAGTCCCACCGAAGTCTCGATGTTCAGCTTTAGCTGAACGAGTTCACTCAGCGATAATGGATAAAATAGCTGCTGAGGTGATTATTTTGAAATATAATGTTGGGCTGAGCAAATTGTAAGAATTATGATCGGAATATTAATCGTTCTTTTTGGTTACTATCCGAACAAAAGCCGACAAGAGCAAAGAAAAGCCTAACCGGCATACCCCATAGGGTGCTCTTAAATATCTTCACTAATGGGAAATTCAAGATCAGTCTTTGCTGCCGTCTTCATCTTTAAGTCCAGAATGACCTCATACAAAGTGTTAAGCTCTATGATTTCAAGATTTTTATATCTCGAAGAATCTCTTAGAGTGTTCTTGGCTATGTAGACACGTTTGAATCCCATTCGGTCTATTTCCCGGATGCGGGCTTCGATCGAAGGGACCTTTTTTAGTTCTCCAGTGAGGCCGACATCCGCCACAAAAACAGTATCATTGGGAATCGGTTTGTCTTTCACCGATGATACTATACACATGATAATGGCTAAGCTTACTGATTGTTCTTTGAGTTGAAGACCACCTGTTGTTTTGATAACCACATTTTTATCGTAGAGGTTGATCTTGCCTCTTTGCTCCAAAATAGAAATCAGGGTGTTTAATTGATCTCTTCTTAAACACTCCGCGATTCTCGACGGATAGGGAGTGAACGACTTCGATACCAGGCTTTCGACTTCTACAATAATGGGGCGTGTCCCCTCTTTGATCACGGTCAAGGCGCTTCCTGAAACCGTTTGTCCGGCTCCCCTTTGGGTCATAAAGAACTCAGACGGGTTATCAATGGATAACATGCCTTGTTCAGTCATCGAGAAGAACCCGATTTCTCCTGTACTTCCGAAGCGATTCTTCGAACACCAAGCTCCCCTCAATTCTTCGCCATTTTCTCCATTGAGAATTAACACCGCGTCGACCAGATGCTCTAGCGCTCGAAGTCCCGCGATTTCATCGTCTTTCGTCATTTGCCCCACCATGATCACAGCTCTGGGGCGGCTGTTATTTTTCGCTATTTTTAAGAGTTCGTTGGCACACTCCATTGTTTGAATCGGCGAACCAGGCCGGGAATTATGTTCTTCAAGGGTGAACGTCTGAATACTGTCGATAATAATCAAATCTGGGTCAAGTTCCTCAATTGAGGCCAGAACATGGTTCATGCTTGTATCAGAATAAATCCAGATGTTACTCTTGCTTCCATTCAGAATTCGATCTGACCTACTTTTAATTTGACTATCACTCTCTTCGGCTGAAGCATATAGAACCTTGTAGCCCTTATTGGCAACATCATCGGCTACTTGTAAAAGCAAGGTTGACTTTCCTGCACCAGGCCTTGCTGTCAAGATAATGATAGAATCCTTGACAATGCCTCCACCCAGTACTCGGTTAAATTCACTAATACCTGTTACAATTCTATCGCTATTTCCAGCTAAGACCTCAGATAGCCTCTTCGGAGAGGTCCTTCTTTTACTCGGTGATGACGTCGCTTGAGGTTGACTCTCTGATTCTTCGAATGTATTCCATTCCTCGCAGTTTTGACACTTTCCTAACCATTTTGGACTTTCGGATCCGCAATTAGAACATCTATATACTACCTTAGTCTTCATCCATACAACGCCCCATCCCCGAAGGGGCAATTCATGAATCGAACGATCATCAATTGCCCCTACAAACTGTTTAAAGCTTAGAAAATTTCATTTTTCCATCTTCTGCTTCTACACGAATCCGATCTCCGCTTTTAAATTCCCGTTCGAGTATTTTTTCCGAAAGAGCATCTTCGATTAAGCGCTGAATGGCCCGACGGAGGGGTCGCGCTCCAAAGATCGGATCATTTCCCTCTTTGGCAATCAATTCAATAGCACTCTTCTCAACCTGAAGCTCCAAGCCATTTTCACTCAAACGCTTATTGACCTGATTAATCAATAGTTCGGAGATCTTTAATAAATGTTCTTCTTGGAGGGAATGGAAGACCACTAGCTCGTCAATCCGATTTAGGAACTCTGGACGGAAGGATCGTTTTAGCTCTTCCATTACATAGCCACGCATATTTTTATAATCCGTTTTTTCGTCTTTTTTGGCTGCAAAGCCCATGGCTTCCTTCTTGAGGAAGGAAGAGCCTACATTGGAAGTCATGATTATGACCGTATTTCGGAAATCTACTGTCCTTCCTTTAGTGTCCGTTAAGCGCCCATCTTCTAGAACTTGGAGTAAAATATTGAAGGCCTCAGGATGCGCCTTTTCGATTTCATCCAACAAAATGACACTATAGGGTTTTCGCCTTACCGCTTCTGTGAGCTGACCCCCTTCATCATGTCCAACATATCCCGGAGGTGCTCCTACAAGTCGAGACACTGCATGTTTCTCCATATATTCGGACATATCAATGCGAATCAGAGCCTTTTCATCCCCGAACATCCCTTCAGCCAAAGCCCGACCAAGCTCGGTTTTCCCGACCCCTGTTGGTCCTAGGAATATGAAGGAACCTATAGGACGCTTCGGATCCTTCAACCCTGCCCGTGCTCGACGTACTGCCCGCGCCACTGCCGTGACTGCATCCTCCTGCCCAATCAGTCGTTGATGAAGAACATCCTCCAAATGCAAAAGGCGTTCACTTTCTTCTTCAGCAAGTTTTTTGACGGGTATTCCCGTCCAGCTCGCTACGATTTGAGCGATGTCATCCCCTGTAACCATGGCGTTTTCTTTATACCGCTTATCTTGCCACGCTCCTCGTAGCTCAGCAAGCTCGGCACGGAGTTTTTGTTCCTGATCACGAAATTCAGCAGCTTTCTCAAATTCCTGACTGGAAACAGCCGCTTCCTTTTCTTTCTTTAATCGTTCAGTTTCTTCCTCAAGCAGTTTCAAATCAGGTGGTGCTGTAAAACTAGCCAGTCTAACACGTGAAGCTGCTTCATCCATCAAATCAATAGCCTTGTCTGGTAAGAAGCGATCTGAAATATAACGATCAGATAGTCGAGCCGCCGCTTCAATCGCCTCATCCGTGATCTTAACTCGGTGATGAGCTTCGTAACGATCCCTTAAACCGCTGAGAATCTTTATTGCTTCCTCGGCAGTTGGCTCACCAATCTTGATGGGTTGAAAACGTCGTTCTAATGCTGAATCCTTCTCAATGTATTTACGGTATTCATCTAAGGTTGTCGCCCCAATACATTGAAGCTCACCCCTCGCTAGGGCAGGTTTTAGAATATTTGCAGCATCGATTGCGCCTTCTGCAGCTCCTGCCCCGATCAAAGTATGCAATTCATCAATAAAGAGAATGATGTTTCCATCTGCTCGGATTTCCTCCATAACTTTCTTTAAACGCTCTTCAAACTCGCCACGGTATTTACTTCCAGCCACCATGGCCGAAAGATCTAAAGTGATAACCCGTTTATTTAACAGTATTTCCGGTACTCTATTACTGATAATTCCCTGTGCCAATCCTTCAGCTATGGCTGTTTTTCCGACGCCAGGCTCCCCTATTAGGGCAGGATTATTCTTAGTTCGGCGGCTTAGGACCTGAATAACCCGTGCGATCTCCTCTTCTCGGCCGATTACCGGATCTAAACGACCTTCGCGCGCTTGCAGGGTTAAGTCACGACCATACTCGTTGAGCGCTGGCGTATTGACAGACCCGCCACTTTTATTAGAAGACGAAACTGAATTAGCTGCAGGCAATGTCGCTTCTTCCAATTCTCCGCCTAAAAGTTTCACCACTTGTTTCCAAACTCTTTCCGGACCCACGTTGAGATTTGCTAAGATTCGAGCAGCGATTCCCTCCCCTTCCATAATCAGCCCCAAAAGCAGATGTTCTGTGCCGATATAATTAACCTCTTGACGGTGTGTCTCTTCATTGGCTAACTCCAGAACCTTTTTTACTCGCGGTGTGAGTCCCACCTCTCCGCTAAAAGGTTGACCCACTCCTGCGATTTGTTCAACCTGACTTTGAATTTTTGCAAGATCTAAGCCCAATCCTGTTAATGCTTGGGCAGCAATCCCTTCTCCTTCTTGAATCAGTCCCAGCAAAATGTGTTCGGTTCCTACTACCTGATGTCCCATTCGTTTAGCTTCACTATGGGCTATCGCTATAACTTTCTGAGCACGTTCTGTGTAACGTCCTTTCATAATTCCTTCATCCTTCCATAATCGATGTTCGAGATTCGAGGCTCGAGGTTCGAAACTTGATGGAAAGCAGAGCTTTCCGATTTAAAAAGAGTAAGCCCTTTTTGCAGACACGAGGCTAAGATCGAAGTACGAGGTTCGAGACTCGAGGCTCGAACTTTGATTGAAAGCGAAGCTTTCATTCGTACATCGTACATTGCGCTACGCTTCGCTACAAAGCCGTGCGTTCTCGTATCAGTCGGGCCCGTTCCTCGTCCCGCTGGCTGGGGTCAAGTTCTCGGTCTAGGATATATTGCAAGCATCCTGGCCGAGTATCAATCATTAACGTAGCAAAGCAATCTTTGATTTTCGGTAATAAACCCATATCCGTTCCAAGTCGGTCATGCGACAAGAGATGCATGGCATCTTCAGACGAAAGCAGCCGAGCGTTTTGTAAGGTTCCTCGAGCCCTCCATACCTTATCCTCTAGGAACATAGGCATTTGCTTGCGGAGTGATTCTCGTGCCTGGAGTTCATGCTCTACAATTTGTCGAGTCACCGCGTCCAAATGAGATAGGATATCCTCTTCACTTTTTCCAAGGGTTATCTGATTAGACACTTGGAACATGTGTCCAAAAGCTTGAGAGCCTTCTCCATAAAGTCCTCGCACAGCGAGCCCTAAGCGTGTCACTGCTCCAAGAACCTGTTGAACCTGCTTCGTTATCACTAAGCCCGGCAGATGAACCATGACCGATGCCCTCAGTCCCGTGCCCACATTCGTTGGACAAGCGGTGAGATAGCCATGGCTTTCGCGGTAGGCAAAATCCAATTTTTCCTCCAGAAGATCATCTAAGGCCGTTGCTAAGCGATGTGTCTCTTGTAATTGATTACCCGGCAAAAGAACTTGGATCCTAAGGTGATCCTCTTCATTAACCATAACCGCATATCGATGGTCAGGAGCCAACGCCACTCCGCGCGCTCCAGTTGATCCTCCTAAACTTGGACTGATTAGATGTTTTTCGATAAGCACTTGATGTTCTATGCTGCTTAACTCTGTTAAAGATATATACACCAATGGCTCAATATTCCCGGCGGCAAGTACCTCCGAGAAGGTTTTTTCAACCTGTGCAGCACCTTCTGAACTAATAACATGGGGGAAGGGAAACTCTTCGAGGTTGCGCGCTAATCTCACCCGGCTGCTAATCACAACCGGAGAATTTGGCTCGCTCATCCAGGCACTGCTCTGTAAGAGTAACTCCTTACGAATCATTGGTTTCCCCTCCTTTCGCTTGTTCAATCTGACGAATCTGATCCCTGACTAAGGCTGCCTCCTCAAACGCTTCTTGTTGGATTAAGGTTTGAAGCGTCTCTTTCAGGTTTCTGATTTCCATACGATTTTTGATAGCAACCCCACGTCTCGCTGGGATTTTCCCGACGTTCTGGCCGCCACCATGCACACGACGAAGTAACGGTTCGAGCTGATCTTCAAAGGTTTCATAACACTTACTGCATCCCAGCTTCCCTGCTTGAGTTATTTGGGTAAAGCTAAGACCACATTTGGGACAGGTCCTCTCCGAAGGCTGTTCAATTGACTTTGGATTAAACCCAAAAAGGGCCTGCAAAAACTCAGGTACAATCGCTGGATGGAAAACAAAACTTACTTCTTGGTTTTTCTTAGCACATGATTCACAAAGGTATACCTCACGAGTTTGTTCATTTTCGGTAATGGATAAACGCATAACCGCTTCTTGCTGTTGACAATGTTGACAAAGCATGTCAACTCCCCCTTTATACCAAATCATCCCTACTTAACGTTGTCAAAATGTTCTTCATTAGACGTGCTCGTAACATATCCCAATCTCTGAACTCTCCACTTAAATCATTACCAGATACAATACTCTTAATCATCGCCGCTTCCCGAGTCGTGACAAGTTCCTCATCTAAAAGACGATCCACCAAGGCGCTTGAACGCTCACGTGAAAGCTGATCTCCAATTAATTGTCTCATTACTTGTTGGTACTCCCCTTCGAGGCCTAACCCTAAACGAATAATTCGAAGATACCCTCCACCCCCCCGGCGACTTTCAACCAAGTATCCCCGTTCGACTGTGAAACGAGTATCTAGTACATAGTTGATTTGAGATGGAACACAGGCGAACTCACCCGCAAGCTCGCTTCGCTGCAAAACGATATACCCCTCTGAGGTTTTTTCTAATACCCGTTTCAGATATTCCTCAATGCGATCCGCAAGGTTTCCCATTGTAATGTACTCCTTATAACAATATATTTCTAAGTTATCCCCCACATACTTATTATTGACCTTTCCTGACCTTCTATCTATATGATACCCATTTTTAGAAATTTTGCAAAGGATTTTTAGAAAAAAATTAGTTTGGAGAGGGTTAAGTCTGCCACTTAACCCTCTCCAAACTATCAATGCTCAATTCATAAACCTAATTTGAAAACAAGACAAAGTAAAACCAAGAGGATAATGTTAAGAGACCAACACTACCCAGTAACCAAATAACAGGTTTTCCTTCCAGCGGTTTTGAATAGACTTCTTGCTCTATTGATTGATTGATCGCTATTTGATCGGTTTGTCTGGAGACTGATCTTTTTTCAGGAATAGCTTCCCCTAACTTACGTATCCCCGTTTTGGATGAGGTAACACGGGGTGCCACGTCGTTCCATTGTAATGAACCCCGCAGCATCTGTTGAAGTTCTTTAGGACTCAACCAAACATTATCTTCTTTCATGAAACGGTCTGCCTCCACGTCGCTAATAGCAAGTTCTTACTGTGCTATTCGCGACCTAAGAAAAAATCCCTGCCACGTAGACAGGGACGTTTGTCCTAAAATATCTGCACAATTGCTATAAATTTGCTATAAATCCTACTTGCGCGTCGAGCATATTCGCTCTCGCGACGTATTACCCCTAATTTCAATCTGTAACGATTCTTCTTACTTAATAATTAGTACTGGACAGCTTGCTCGTTGCAACACCCGTTGACTTACACTGCCAAGGACCGAGCCAGTTATTGCACCGTAGCCATGACTTCCCATAACGACTAAGTCAATGCTTTCCTGCTTGATCTGATCTAGGATAACGGTTACTGGATGACCTGCTTCTACTCGTTTGTTAATGACAATCTGCCCCTGATCAACTCCCGAAAGGGTTACATCTAAAGCAAGTTCTCCGTTTTGATCAAGTTGTTCTTGCGTCACCGTGATTCCATAAGAAATGGTATACCCCCAATAAGCCTGAGGAGTATAGCTAACATGAAGTAGTAACACCTCAGCTTGATATGAGCTGGCTAACTCCAGGGCCATTTTTAAGGCGCGGCGAGAATTTTCAGAGGCGTCAGTTGGGACAAGAATCTTTTTAAACATTCTATCACCCCTTTCCTTGAAGCTTGATCGATTGCCTATAATATATCCTATTCACGCAATCCGCACAACGTAATCTCTGGTTAGACTTTTGGCCATTATAATACAACCAATTCTCGAGGGGTTATGGATAAATATCTGGCACCCAGCTCTGACTCGACGACCACAGTATCTTCAATTCCTACGGCTCCAACTCCCGGGAAAATAAACTTGGGTTCGATCGCTACCACCATCCCAGGTTTGATCACTACCTTTGAACCCTTACTAAGGGTCGGAAGTTCATCAAGTTCCAAACCTACCCCATGCCCTATAAAACTAACTCGACTTGTCCCGTACCCCATAAAATTCTCTTCATAGGGTGTATTTTCACGGACCCACGTCAAGATTTCCTCGTATATTTCACCGGCCAATCTCCCTGGTATTAAGGCACGGCGAATTTTTTCCTCAATTTTCAGGGTAAGCTCGTAAGCTCTTGTTAGCTCGTCTGATAAAGGTCCGAGGCTTAGGATTCGTGTTTGGTCAATCTGATAACCATGAACGGTTGTCACCATATCAAGGACAATCGGTTCGCCCGCCTGGATCTGGGCCATCGATGCCCCATTCGGATGAGCAATACAAATGCCCTGTCCATTCACTGGCCCATCAAAATAACTTGGCACGGTAGCGCGGACTCCCGAAGTTATTGCTCCAACATGGAATTCTAAGCCAAAACCGCGTATCCTCACATAACCACCGTGTCCCAAGGCCCGTGCCTTACCCGCTAATAGCCCCTCTAGTTCAACTTCGGTCATTCCTATATGTAGAATTTCCTTAGCAAAATCCAACACCGGGGTATGAATCTGAGCACTCTCTTCGAGACGGGATAGTTCCCACCTGGATTTTACAGCACGCTGTAAGCGGATTTCTGGCGAAACATCCAGAAACATGACCTCCGGGAATAGTTTGCGATAACGCTCAAATTGATTTACCGGAAGGACATCAAGTTCTAGCCCTAGCACACTTGGGAGAGAAAGCCCTGCCTCTTGAATGTCTTCGGGAATTTTAGACAAGCCTCGCAGTATGATTACGTTCCAAGGACTTTCTCTCTTAGCTCTGGCAAAATCTCTGTAGGCTAATACAAGCGGCATTCCTTCCTGGGGAACGTAGACATGGACATTTTGGGCTGTACCAGTATAGTAGAGGGTATCCGCGCGTTGGACCAAAAGTGCCCCATCGATTCCTTTTTTAATCAGTTTGTCTTGGAAAATCTTCATTCGGTCTTGTAATTCTGGCATAGGGACTTGCATTCTAACTCCTCCGCCTCGTTAAATATTCAGAATTATATCTCTTTTGCTTATTATGGTCAGATTGGATATACATTGCAAGTCTTTTTCGTATAAACATCAGTTTCCCCTAGATAGTTACTATAGTAGTAAATATGCTCTGAAAAAGTCATACTTTCTGAAAGTGTCGTAAGTGAAAGGATTAGGACAGTATAAAAGCCGAGCAGGAAGTTCCCGCTCGGCTTTTATGTCAGTATTTTCCGGGCAAATCTTCGAAATACCCCTGGGGATGCGAACAAGCCGGACATAGTTCAGGTGCTTCCGTGCCATCATGGATGTAGCCACAATTTGTACATTTCCATAAAGTGGCTGTTTCTTTTTTGAAGATCGTTCCCTTTTCGATCCCTAAGGCATAATAATCAAAACGATTCATATGATGCTTTTCCACTTCTGCAATTGTCCTAAAGGCCTTCGCGACATCAGGAAATCCTTCTTTTTCCGCAACCGTGCCGAAGTTTGAATAGATTTCTGTCCATTCTTCTCTTTCCCCTGCTGCAGCCGCCCTTAAGTTGCTTAGCGTGTCTCTATTAACTAACGGATAGTCTGCATCGACATGAATGACATCAGTTTGATCTTGAACGTGGGCGGCCAAAAGTTTATAGAAGACTTTCGCATGTTCCTTTTCGTTAGCAGCTGTTTCTTCAAATACCGCTTGAATATGTTGATACCCTTCCTGCTTAGCCACTCCCGCAAAAATAGCATACCGAGTGCGTGCTTGAGACTCACCTGCAAACGCCTTACTCAAATTCTTAAATGTTTCTGTTTCCTGAAAGTTCATGACACACTCTCCTTTGCCATAGTTTTTCATAAATGCTAATTTTTATACTTTTTGCCTTTAAGAAAAGGAGTAATTCCTTAGTTGAAGGTTTCTTAATACGAATGTCGAAGTAATAAAATGTCACACTAAACTAAAGGTGGTTTTCCCTTGCTATTTAAACGATTCGATATCCCCCGTTCTGTCTGGGTCTTAATCTTGGGTGGTTTCATCCAGTCAACTGGTAATTCTCTCATGTGGCCTCTAAATAGCCTTTTTATGCATACCGTCTTAAACCGTTCATTAACTGAAGCTGGTACCCTTCTTGCAGCACAATCGGCAGCATCTCTATTTGGCCAATTTATGAGTGGTTTTTTGGCGGATCGTTTTGGTCCAAAGAAAGTAATGATTATTGGCTTAGTTGGAGCAATCCTCTCCGTTGGATCTATCGGTATTTACCCGGTCTGGGGGGTTTATGCACCAGCATTTATCCTGTTCGGATTAGCTCAAGCGTTTATCTTCGTCCCACTTAACGCGCTGATTCATGCCCTTTGGCCTGAAGGCGGGCGGCGAGGTTTTAATTACCTTTATATCTCTAATAACGCTGGCGTCGCCGTTGGCACTGCCATCGGAGGAATGCTGGCTCAAGTCTCTTTCCGTCTTACCTTCTCTTTGAATGCTGCAGGCTTCTTAATTTTTTTACTTTTGTTGTTGATAGGTGTTTCAGAACGAAAAGCACCCATTCATTCAATTTCATCGAAGCAATCAACAGAAGGGTTGACGAAAGACAGTGGCTTCAAAGTACTTCTAGCCTTATGTGGAGGCATATTTTTTACCTGGGGAGCCTATATTCAGCTCGTTACGATTTTACCCGTGGTAATGAACCAACTCGGATTTTCTCTTTTTTCTTACAGTGTGCTTTGGACGCTGAACGGCGTCTTCATCGTTACTTTGCAGCCCTTCATCAATTGGGTCATCAAGGCTTGGGCAAAGTCATTCGAACGACAATTTTACCTCGCCGCTGTTCTCTTAACCATCGGGTATGTCATTCTCCTGGGCAAGCTACCGTATATATCCTACATTATCGCCATGCTCATTCTAACCCTTGGTGAAATGCTGATTTTGCCTGCGGTTCCAGCAGCTGCTGCTCAACTTGCCCCACAAGGAAAGACTGGAGCTTATCAAGGAATCATTGGAGGTGCTTCGTCTGGAGGGCGAATGGTGGGTCCCTTGCTAGGTGGAATGATGTATGATTATGGTGGAGGATCTAGCGTATGGACGTTTGCTATCCTATTAATGATTGCTTCCTTGGTTATATTCTTTATCTATGGAAAATTAATTCAACGCTTTAATAATCTTCAAAGAAGCGAACCGTCAGAGCTAACTAATGAAGAATCTATAAAATGATAATGATAATTCCAAATTTTTATTATGAAAAACACTATGTCTACTCCGTGTTTAATTTACCCCCCTGCGGAAAGGAATCGAAAACGGAAAGCCTTCATTATTTCTGGCCAGTCTTCCTCATTAACCCGAAAAATCACTTGCGTCGCCGGGATTTGTATCGACCCTATAGTACAGGTCCAATCATCACTCAGATTTACTTCCCAGTCCGGGCCCAAATACAACCCCTGCCCAATCTGCTTTCCCCCAATCGAAAGAAAATAGTCAACTAAGTCTTGGTGAGGCATTCCTCTCATTTCAAGGCAATACTCTTTTATGGCCATACACACGCTTCTTTCTTTGAGTTACACTGACAACTAATAGCTGACCGCTGCCTAGTGTATTATTTACGCTCAGAATCATGATAACTTTTCTTAAAACCGTCGATCAAATGTCTGATGGCGATTATGGGATGGTTCAAAAGCATCCTAGGCCCGGCATAGCGCATGACCTCAATAATTCTTTGCTGCATTTCCGGTTTATAGCAGTGCACCGTGCATTTACCGCAGGTTGGTTTAAGTTCTCCGAATTTACAATGAGTCAGACGCTTGGAAGCATAATTCAATAAGTCTCGACACTCTGCACAGAGTCCATCTACAGGGTGATGATTACCCTTACAATATAGTTTAATCATTAATTCCACGGTTGCTTTCTCCCGGTCTAACCTATTAGACACTTTTGGCTACACTCCATTCATTACTAATCCCCTTGTCCATTTACATGGAATAGTTTAATTTGGGTATGTTAATCGAGAGTTAATACTCCACCCGAAGTAAATTTTCAAATGAGGGGGTAAGCCTGATATGGCAAAGAAGACGAACGACAAGTCGCGCAAACCCGATAATACTGAGAAGATTCCGCTTCCCTTTGATGCTGATAAAATCGGTAGAAATGTATCAAAAGACCGGGTGTAAACCCGGTTTTCTTTTTTTGTACTTTTCTCTATCTATTATTTAGGGAAATAAATTTAAGAATGACTTAGGAATTTCCGATTCATACCGCACCACTTCGCCCGTTATCGGATGCTTGAAGGCTAGGACTTGAGCATGAAGCCCTATTCGTCCAATAGGATGCTTAGTGGCTCCATACTTCTTATCTCCAATCACACTATGACCTATATCTCTCATGTGCACACGAATTTGGTTCTTCCGCCCAGTTTCTAGCTTGACTTCTAAAAGTGAATAATGTTTGTTTTTCTTAAGTAATCGATAGTGAGTCACTGCTTTTTGGCCGTCATTAGGGGTGCGACTGGAGTACATAATAAAAGCTTTACTCTCGGTCAGCCAAGAGGTGATTGTTCCTTGCTCCTTAGATACTGCCCCTTCCACTACTACAACGTAAGTGCGCTCCAAAACCGCTTCCTTCCACGCTTCTTGCAACAATTGCTGTACCTTCTCGCTTTTGGCAAACATCATCACCCCAGAGGTTTCTCGATCAAGGCGATGCAACACAAAGATCTTGTTTTTTGGGTCTCTTTTTTTGACATGATTACTTAATATACTATAAGCCGTTTGCTCTTTTTCTGTAGCCGTTGCGATTGAGAGCAATCCCGCCTGTTTTTCAATGATTATGATATCCGGGTCCTCATACACGATATCTAACCCATCAGGTTGCTTTTCTATCAACACTTTTGCCCAATTTACGACGACCTGTTGACCGATCTCCAAGGGATGATTGTATTGAGTAATCACTTCATTATCAACCGAAATTTGACGATGGGCCAGCAAGGACTTGATATCGCTTCGGCTTTTACTGGGTATTGCACCAAGTAAAAACTTCATTAACTCGGCCTGTTCTGTTACCTCAAGATGACTTTGTTTATCCTTCCCAGTCTTGGTTCTCAACTTACTGCTTGGTGTATGCATCCGATTTACCCCTTATCCTAGTTATCTGTATTAATATCTCCGATTACACTAGCCTCAATTCCTTTTCCAGAATATCTGGAGGATTATGACGTCATGCAACTAACCACCATCTCGGAATCCCTTAATACTTAAATTTATCCCAATACTACCAGTTGGCTTGATTTAGGTCAATAAATTTGGTAAGGAACTCAACTATGGATCTGAAAACCAGTATGAGCAATAGCATAATGTAAAAGGCTACCTTGGTATGACGGAAAAAAACCAAACATAATCAAATTACGTTTGGTCGAATTGCCGTAAATTCTTTAATTACTCGATGGCTAGGATTCCTAAATAAGTTCTTTAAACCTCTATGTACGCTTATACCAGAGGTGCTTCCATTCCATATTGACCCCAATCCTCTCTCGCTGGCCCGTATATCCCAGGGACTTTGAGGCCGGCTTGTCTCATCAGTACGGTCATTTGCCCTCGATGATGAATTTGATGATTAATGAGGACATTTAAGGTGGTGCCTATAGTCCATAATTCCCCATACATATCCCGTTCCTCCAAAAGAGTCTGATCAGTCCACTGACCTTTAATGGCTGTTACTATTGTAGTGCTTACCTCTTTGTAATAATTGGCGATTTCTTGAGCCGTGTCCGGAACGGGAGCTTCCTCACCGAGACCTTTAAATACTAACCCTGTTTTTTCCATCATCTCGGGGATTGATGTTACGATATGCCAAGCGAGCCTCCCAAGAGTACGATCCTGCACTGTAACGGTTTGACTAAGTGAAGAGTCTGTTAAAGCATTGAGTACTCGCTGGGTCGATTCCGCTTCCTTCTCCCAAGTCTCCAAAAAAGCAGTTAATGTTAAAAACATATTAAAGTCCCCCTCGCACACTAATTTACCCAATATTACCAGTTATCCTAATGCAGGTCAATCATCTTCTGCCTTTCGAATCGAAAGCTATCTCTCATAGATTCTGTTTTCTTTTTAACTCGTAACAAGAAAAAGGTGGCCTTTAAAAAAAACCACCTTCCATTAAGCACAATTCTATTTATATTGGTTAGCCAATCTCTTTTTAAGATTTTCAGCTACCCATGCTGGATCAATCGGGTTTCTAGCAATTCCACTGTCGATAGCAGCTTTTGCTGTAGCGGCAGCAACCGCTGGGGCTACTTCCGGGTTCAAAGTGTAAGGCATGATAAAGTTAGCATTAAGTTCTTCAGCGGAGACACAAGCAGCAATTGCTTTGGCAGCTGCAATCTTCATTGCATCATTGATGTCAGTCGCTCTAACGTCAATAGCACCCCTGAACATACCAGGGAAGGCTAATACGTTGTTCACTTGGTTAATAACATCTGAACGACCAGTAGAAATGACAGCAGCGCCAGCTTCAATAGCTCGTTCAATAGGCCAAATTTCCGGGATTGGGTTCGCTTGACAGAAACAAATGGGATCTTTAGCCATAGATTTAATCATATCTTCGGTCAGAACGTTTGCTGCAGATACACCAATGAAGACATCTGCACCTACAAGTGCTCCAGCTAGATCACCGCTGAATTTCTCAGGGTTAGTTGCTGCGGCGATTTGTTCTTTCCAGGGGTTCATACCCACTGTACGACCTTCATAAATGGCACCTTTGGTATCACACATAATCACGTTTTTAAGACCAACGCTCATCAAGAGCTTAATGATGGCGATTCCAGCTGCACCTGCCCCATTAGCAACAACTTTGACGTCTTCGATTTTCTTTCCGACGACTTTGAGCGCATTATAAAGTCCAGCCAAGGTAACGACTGCAGTTCCATGTTGATCATCATGGAAAATAGGTCCTTTAAAGATCCCTCTGGCTTTGAGTTTTTCCTCGATTTGAAAGCACTCCGGGGCTTTAATATCTTCTAAGTTAACTCCACCAAAGGTAGGAGCTGTTAATTCAACGATTTCCACAATTTTATCGACATCGCGGGTATTGACCGCAAGTGGAAAGGCATCGACATCGCCAAAGGCTTTAAAGAGAAGGGCTTTACCTTCCATAACAGGCATAGAGGCAGCAGGTCCAAGATTTCCAAGTCCAAGAATAGCAGACCCGTCGGTCACAATGCTAACAAAATTGGCATGGTTGGTATAAATGTCGAGATTGGCGGGGTCTTTTGCAATCTCCAAGACTGGTTCTGCAACTCCAGGAGAATAAGCAAGCGTTAGATCATCTCTGTCTTGTGTCGGACATGTCACTCTAACTTCGAGTTTACCAGGTTTCACTGTATGAAATGCTAAGGCCTCTTCGCGAAGATTCTTAATGCGCGACATATGCATCTTCCTCTCACTATCTTTTTAAGTCTAAATGAGGTGACAATCTTTTAGGATGGATAAAGAGAACCATAAGTTATACTTTCTGATAGTTCAAGTAAGAAATTGTTTGGTCACCTCCTTGAAAAGGTAACCAAACAATCAAACGATCATCTTACTTAGCGTTTTTTGCATCAATCTCAGCTTGAGCAGCTATGATATCTAAAGCATTAAGGTATACAGGGGTATCAACCATTTTGCCATTGAAAGAAACGGATGCTTTACCCTTAGCAATTCCTTCTTCTTCGAAGACTTTCACAACACCGCCAGCCCACTCAACATCGGCAGGATCAGGAGAGTACATACGATTAGAGGGTTCGATTTGTCCTGGGTGAATGATCATGCGACCTTCATAACCCATTTGACGTCCTTCAGCTACGTTTTTCTCAAAAGCTTCAATGTTCTTGAAGTCAACGAAAGGAGCATCGATGGCTACGATTCTGGCAGCACGGCAAGCTACAGCCACATGCGCACGTCCATATTGTTGTTCTACACCTTCATTGGTTAATTTCACGCGCATGTCACGGCAATAGTCTACAGCACCGAAAATAGCGTTGACGTTTCGTTTACTAGCTAAGCAGCACTCTGCGGCATTGATAATCCCTTTGGCAGTTTCCAGCAACATGGAGATTTTAACGGTCCCTACTTCAATACCACGACGGCGCTCTAGTTCTTCAAGTTTCCAGTCAAGACGCTGTACGTCAGCGGCGCATCCGGTTTTAGCTAAGGTTACTCCATTAAGGCCTTCATAGACAATAGCTTCCAGATCATCGTTCGTTAATTCAGTTTCCCAGTTATTAATACGAACATATACTTCTGCACCGCCAGTGCCTGCATACTTGAGGTTTTCGCGAACGATTTGACGAGCAACTTCTTTCTCAGCTGGTGGAACGGAATCCTCGAGGTCAAGCGTAATAATGTCAGCCGTAAACTCAGGAGCCTTTGCCACCATTTTAGGATTGTTGCCAGGAATATACATTACAGATCTCATGATTGTCATTAGTATTCCCCCTATAATTTTATTTTTGGCTTTATTTCTAAGGTTTTAAACCCTAGGGATATCATAATTCGCACTTAGTCTTTGATTTTCTCTTTTAAGATAATTGGAATATCGGTTGGGGTCTCAGCTACAAATCCTCCAGCCTGAGTCACTGCTTCCATCTTACTTTTAGCAGATCCACGACCACGCTCGACAATATTCGAGGCATGGGAGAATCGCATACCAGCAGGTGCCCATGCTCCTGCCACATAGATTACGAAAGGCTTCGTAAATTGACCAGCAGCAATAACCTCAGCACACTCTTCTTCTTGAGTTCCGCCGATTTCGGCATAGACCGCTACGCCTTTAGTTTCCGGGTCAGCTTCAAATAACGGTAATAGGTCCGCCATAGACGTTCCAAGGACTGGTTCTGTTCCGGTATGAATTACGGTACTTACCCCAAATCCCCCTTCTCTGAGCAACCAAGGAATGGTTCCTGACTGACCGCCGCTGCGAGAGAATACCCCAACGCTTCCTCTTTGGAAGAATTTATTGGCCCATTCTTTGTTCCCACCGAGCCAGCCTACAACAGCCTCACCTGGAGTAATAATCCCGATCGACCCTGGTCCAAGAAGTCTTGACCCCTTAGATTTGGCATAGGCAATCATTTCCATGATATCGTGGATCGGAGTGCCTTCAACACAAGGAATAATATTCTTAACCCCTGCATCAACTGCTTCGTATACCGCTGTTTTTAAAGCTCGGCCAGGTACGAAGATGACGCTAAAGTCGATTTCGCCTTGCTCACGGACAATCTCTTTTACGGTGTTGAAAACGGGAACTTCATGAACCTGTTCTCCAGCTTTTCCCGGGCTGGTTCCACCGATCACTTTAGTACCGTATTCTTTCATGTATTTTGTCCGTACGGATCCTTCACGTCCCGTTATCCCTTGGACGATGACCTTGGTATTCTTATTGATCAAAATGCCCATCTTTATCCCTCATTTAACATTTTGCTACGTTTTGTATCTACCTTACACTTGGACTATGGCTAATTTTTCGTTGATGCTATTGACGCTTTTGAAGGTACTCATCCAAACCTTTAACAGGAATCTCAATGGTTATGGCGTTGTTACCTTTGGTCTTACAAGCGAGTTCACATGCTAAACACTCAGTTCCGAGACGCAAAACTTCTTCCGCATCGCGATGTGCAACTGAAGCTCTACCTTGGTCGTCAATCCCAAGCAAACCTCTAGCGTACTTCTTGCACGCGTCGGCACATGCCTTTGTCTCGCATGTATCACACTTGCTGGTATCGATTTTGACCGTCAGAGTTTTTTCTGCGAATTCCAGCATAGGTTTCCCCTACTTTCCTTGAGATTCTTTCTCAGCTCTGTATTCTTTACTAAGAGCTAAGAGTCTTTGTCCAATGAACTTAGTATCAGTTACATACTCTTTGCCATAAATCTCGATTCTCTTGCCTGGCCCATCAGGAGTCATTAGATCCGCAAGGCCATTTCTGAGAATTTCCAAAGATTCATCTTCCCTGTTACCACAAAGCAAGAGGACACAAGGTAATCCAGACTTCTGAGTCGGGAGTACTTCCCTAAGTACCTTGACGATAGCATGGGCATGATGCCACTGCTCCTGATTTGCCATCATAAATCCGCCGAGCAGATAGCCGTCTATGTTTGGCTGGGAAAGAACACACTTTGCTACTCGATAAATCTTTGAACCGACGGGGTTACCACTTGTGTCAGCATAGTTAGCAGGCTTAAGACCCACTTGGTTTAGGGCGTCAAGTCCCATCATCGCTGAACCGCCACCAATAGGATGATAACCAATGTAGCCTGGGCTTACTTCATCATAGCCCATATTCATGAGGAACCCTGTACCACGAGCATCGGTTTCCTCGATACTCCAACCGATGAGATCCAATTCTGTAGGAGCTCCTGGAAGGTCTCTAGCAATAGAGATTCCGAATTCCGGATGGCGACCCACGGAACTATTGTCAATTTCCATTTTACAATCTGCACAAACTAAATTACCGCTGCCCGTCATGATGAAGGGATTAATCTCTAAGGTTTGACAATCGTATTTTTTGTAAGCCTGTGAAAGCTTCGATAGGAAACTAGCAAACTTGCTAAGGTCTTGAGCCGGGATTCCAGCTCGAGCACACACATCAACTGCGTCATAAATTTGTAAACCATTAATAGGATCGATGTTAACTTTAAAAAGCAACTCTTCCGGGACACTTTCGATGTCCATTCCGCCCTCAGTGCTAAACATGAGCATTGGAGAACGTGCTTCTCTCGCTCCGTTAACGACAAATGAACAATAATACTCTTTTTTAATGTCCAGTTTTTCCTCGACAAGAACCTGGTTTACGGGAACTCCCATGACGTTTTTAGCGAAAATTTCGGCTGCAGCAGCTGCTGCTTCTTCAGGAGTGTTAACCAGTTTAACAATTCCTGCCTTGCCACGCCCCCCGGCTTGAACCTGACCTTTGACGGCTACGGCCTTGCCAATCTCCTCAGCAATCGTTTTGGCTTCTTCATGGGTAGAAGCTACGCGGCCTTGTGGCACTGGTAGTCCCGCTTTTCTAAGCCATTCTTTTCCCTGGTACTCTAGAAATTTTGCCATTTCGTTATCACTTCCATAATGAAATTTTCTGCAACTATTTAGGTCGCTTTAGGGTCATCCATCATTGTAACTTTGGTGTTTTTTAGAAGGTAAACTCTTCCTTCCTTTTTCGATACTTAGCTAATTCAGTCAAACTCACTGTGCTAAATTACCAAATATCAAGTAAAAAGAGAATTTTCCCTCCCTTCTTCACAGCTTTTACACTGAGCTTAGTAGGATTTTTTTGAGATACGGAAACTAAATTCACTTTTTCTTCGTTTCATTATGTGAAACTCAGTTTCATTTTGCTATAAGACTATTATCCATCTATTTGTCTCAATAGTCAACAGAATAATTAGTCGATTTTTCAAAACATTTTTATCTGCAATTAACCACATTAATACTCCCCCTGCCAATAGTCACTCTCGACGTCCAAGGGGGCAAAGGCATTAATCTTACACCTACTTACAATTTTACAGTCTCTACAGGAACTGGACCGGCTATACCAATAAACACAAAGCGATCGTTCCCTGTATTGCGCATACCGTGTGTTTGTCCGGCTTTGGCAAGAATAGCCATACCTTTTTGGATTTCTACCACTTGTCCTTCTCCAGCAAAATATTGGCCCGACTCTCCCTCAAGACAAATCCACACATCATCCGCATTGGGGTGTTGATGAAGGAATACTTCTTGTCCCGGTTCTAAACACCACATGGCTCCCAGGGTTTTATCGGACTGATAAACCATCACTTTTTGTGGAGCATTCGCATCAAATTGAGCCAATTCTCCCAGCTTAAACACTCTGTCTTCCAAATTTACCCCTCCTAAAAAAGTCATAAGGATAGGTCTAAAAATTTTGAATTTTTAGACGACCTTTTCTTAGCTTTTATACCCTAAATATCCTTATACTGCTGTAGTTTATCCGCATTTCCCAAAGTTATTTTAAGTTAAGTTTATCCCTAAAATAACGATGCTTCGAGTGACTAAAGCAGAGCAGAGCAAAACTAAATTGATGGATGTTAGAAGTTAGACGTTAATCGCGGAGAGTAGCGGCGAATAGAGAAACACTGCTCTAGTGTATAAACACCAGAGCAGTGTCCATACGCCACTTGGAATGTTCAGATCTGAACTCTATAGGTCGATGACCTTACCTGGGTTAAAGCGATTGCTCGGATCAAAGCTTCTCTTAACTTTTCTAAAAGCTTCCATTGCAGCGGGTGTAAACTCCTTATCCAGATACTTCTTCTTGACGAGCCCGATTCCGTGCTCACCACTAATTGTACCCTCGAGATCAAGAGCCATCATACAGAGCGCCTGTTCTGCAGCATGGACGGTTTCAGTTTCCTCTTTATTCCGTTGATCGAAAAGAATGAGCGGATGAAGATTTCCGTCACCGGCGTGGGCCACAACTCCGATGGTCACACCAAAATCTTTGGCTACTTTAAGGACTCCGTCAATCGCTTTGGGGAAATTACTCCTCGGAACCGTAATATCATTAACACCATAGGATGGTCTTACGCGGGCAACAGATCCGAAAGCACTGCGCCTTGAAGTCCAAATTTGATCCACTTCAACTGCCGATTGAGCAACTTTAAATTCTTTGGCAATTTTTTGGGCTATGTCACCAATCGTCTTGACTTGCCCGTCCATATCTTCTGGATATCCGTCAACCTCAATAATCAGAACAGCTCCAACGTCACGGGGAATCCCGGCATGGGTAAAATCCTCAGTCGTATTGATCAGCAAATTATCCATCAATTCCAGGGTTGTCGGAATAATACCGGCAGCAACTATATCGGCAACAGTTTGAGAAGCATCTTCAACTTTGTCGTAAATAGCCAGCATTGTTTTCTTGGCTCTGGATATCGGTATGATACGGACGAAAACTTTGGTGACCAATCCTAGGGTTCCTTCCGCGCCAACAATGATTCGAGTCAAATCATATCCCGGCTCACTTTGGAAATTACGCCCTCCCGTTTGAATGACTTTGCCATTGGGGAGAACGACTTCCAGACCCAAGATATAATCGCGGGTAACCCCATATTTAAAGCATTTCGGTCCACCGGAGCATTCACCGACATTCCCTCCTATTGTTGAGGCCTTAAAGGAGGACGGATCGGGAGGAAAATAGAATTTTTTCTTTTCCAGTTCAACTTGAAGGTCAAAATTGATCACTCCAGGCTCAACAACTGCTACAAAATTTTCAGTATCTATTTCATGAATTTTAGTCATTTTAGTAAAGCTAATGACCACAGACTCTTCAGAAGGAATGGTTCCACCACTCTCATTCGTACCAGCACCCCGGGGAACAAGTTTAATGTTGTGCTCGTTCATCAATTTGACGATTTCAACTACTTGTTCCGTTGTTTGCGGAGAAACGACTCCTAAGGCTTCACCAGATAATAACGTGCCGTCATAACCATAGGTGAACAGACCCACTTTGTCTGTAACAACGTTTTTCTCCCCAACAATTTCCTTCAGCCGCTTAACAACCGTTTGGCTTAACATATTCAGACCTCCTTCTTCTTAAGCCTCTAGACTTACCCCAGGGTTGAGAATCCCTTTGGGGTCAAATTGTTGACGCAGTTCACTGAGCAAACTTGTGGTTTGCTTCCACATTTCCGCATCATTGTAAACTTCAGCTTTGAGCTTATGACCCAAGAGGCCCTTCACGTTCCCGCCCTGGGATATCGCCAGTTTATTCACTTTCCTGGCAAAAGCAAGTTTATCCGTTCCCTCGGGCAGAACCAAACCAACAAATCCAAGAAGTCCTTCGACAATTACGCCAGGATAAGCCCCTAAATCTCCAGTAAGCGCTTCGAGCTGAGCCAGGGCTTGAGGCATTTTCATCGGACCAACCACAAACTCCACGGTACGCGACCGTTTGGCATTGAGGTCGGCGCGCACTTTAAGCCAACCATTGATCACTTGATCATACTCAACCTCGTCCTCAATGATCTTTACATCAGAGCCTCCACCCAAGGTAAGCACTGCAGCAACTTCATTAGCGATGTTTTTACCTGACTCTTTGAATCCCTGCAAATCAATGATCACAAGTTGCCCTTCCGTTCCGGGTTTGGCATTTTTCGCAAGGGATGCATTGATGAGATTCATCCGGGTCGGAAGCACATTCCGCTTAATCAGGGTATTGAAGGTTGCATTCGCCTTATGCATAGATGCGAAGGTTCCGATCACTGCTTTTTTAGCTTCCGGTGCAGGTAAGAGCTTCACCAGAAGTTTGGTGAAAATCCCAAACGTTCCTTGGCTACCGACAGCGAAGTGGATGAAATCTAAACCGGAAACGTTCTTGATACATTTATTTCCGATATCCAAGATTTCCCCTGTGGGGAGAACCATTTCAAATCCCAAAAGGAACGTCCGGGTAGGACCATATTCAAAGGATTTAGAGTCGGAATCTCCAATCGCAAAGCAGCCGCCAACCGAACTGGTTTCGACTTCATAGGGCTCCGGAGGAAAGTTTAATCCGGCTTCCGTAACTTTAAGAAGAAAGTCTTTATGAAGAACTCCTGGTTCGACCACCGCCACAAGGTTTAGCTGATCCATTTCTAAAATCTGGTTCATCCGGGACATAATCATCGCAATCCCACCCGCAATCCCCTGGGTATCGACGACTGCCCCGCTTACTGCTATTTTGACATTCTGCTCATTCGCCAGTTTGACGACACTCGAAACTTCAGACGTATTCCCAGGTAAGACGACGACTGCAGGCTTACCTTGACCTTTTAGATATTTAGCCATTTCAGAAGGGGAATCGATGACATTGGCATCACCGACAATCCCTTTTAACTTACTGATATTGACGTTACTCATGACTACCCGCCCTTCCACTCATTTACGTTCAATTAGTCTTCGTAAGCGTTGGCCATTACATCGGCAACATGCATAACCTTTTGTTTTTGACCGGCTTTGTTTATGCCACCTTGAAGTCTCAACATGCAAGCAGGGCAACTTGTAGCCACCAAATCTGCATTGGTATCCTTGATGTTTTGTGTCTTCTGAACCGTGATATCGGTTGACACCTCATGATAGAAGGCTTGTATTAAACCGGCTGCCCCGCAACAACGGTTGGCTTCAAACATTTCCTTATAGTCAACCCGCGGAATCATTTGCAACAATTGTCGAGGCTGCTTGGTTACCTTAAGACCCCGAACCATGTGGCAAGGATCATGATAGGTGATTGTTAGAGGACTTGAATTATGAAGTTTGCTCTCATCGACACCGATTTTTGCCATATATTCTGAAAACTCTACCACTTTTTCAGAGAATAGTTTAACTTTTGCAAGATACTCCGGCTCATCGGCAAAGAGCGTTAAATAGTCATGTCTAAGCATCGCAGCACAGGACGCACAGGCAGTGAGAACAACTTCGGCATCTTTATACTTATCTAAAAAGGTATCAATCGTTTTGCGGGCATTTTTTTTCGCTGTTTCGAAGTCACCATATGCATATTGCGGAAGACCGCAGCACACTTGATCTTTGGGAATAATAACTTCACAGTCATTTTTCGTTAACACTTTAACAACAGAATGAGCGGTTTGGTCTAAGGAGTGATTGAGAAAACAGCCCACATAAAATCCGACTTTATGCTTCGGCTGTTGCACGGTAATCTTCTCTGGGACCTGCTCCAAAAATGGTTTTTTGGCTGTAGGGAAGTTTCGAATATCAATACCGCGAAAATAGTCCAGTCCATCAATTTTATTGAGGACACTTTTGCCCACTCCTTTGAAAAGACTGAATCCCATACCCAACCTCTTCGGACTTGCTAGAGTATTTAAAGCAAAAGACTTAGCAAATGGCTTGATTCCTTTTCTTAGTTTTAGATCTCGCCGCGCAGCCATGACGAGTTCATTACCATGTACACCGTTTGGACAAGTGACTGCACATTCTCCACACAACAGACAGCTCATAATAGCATCTTCATACTCTTGATTAGGTTCTAATTTCCCATCGGCGACAGCTTTGATGAGCTGGATTCTTCCACGTGTAGACATTTCCTCTGACCCAGTCAATTTATAGGTCTTACAAGCTGTATGGCAACCACCACACTTGTTACACGTGTTGAGCATTTCGTATACGTCTGCCAAAACCCCCACTGATACTCCCCCTTCATTTTTCAGCGTTTAGTACTTTTAGCCGTAACTTTGGTTAATTAACCCCCTTTCGTTTCTCATTTTGTTTTAATATATGAAACAGAGTTTTAATATCTTATGAGTCTATTATTACCCCATTAGCGTAAATCGTCAATAGAAAACTTTCTAAAAATTATAATTTACTAAATTTATTTAGAATGTTCGCTCTGATGCATCGAAAATGGCACACCTGTGTGTTTGAAGTTTAAGATCTTTTATAAAAATCAAAGCCTAAGTTCGCAGAAATCCTTTCACCAGATTTTTTCATTTCTTCCCCGATGCGCACAATTCCCTTCTCTTCTATCCTACTAGCAGGCCCGGAGACGCTGATTGCTCCAATTGCCCGCCCGGAATAATCAAAGATTGGTGTACCTAGGCAGATAATTCCTATTTCGTTCTCTTCTTTTTCGATAGAGATTTTGGTGGCCCTGATTTCCCTAAGTTCCTTCAACAAGGTATCCTGGTCGGTTATTGTCTTCGGAGTGTAGCTAGTCATCCCTTTTAATTCTAAAATATGCCGTACTTCTTCTTCAGGCATAGTGGAGAGTAGCGCTTTCCCTACTGCAGTACAATGCATGGGAGCCCTACGGCCTACTTTGGAGTGCATACTGACCACTTGAGAACTTTCTGCTCTATCAATATAGACGATTTCCCCCTCATCATGGAGCACGAGATGGGCGACTTCGTCCAGAACTTTGACTAAGTCACTCAGCACAGGCGCCGCCACTTTGCGGATCTCCAGATCATTAAAGAAACGAATTCCCAATTCAATAATTTTTATCCCCAATTGATAGCGCTCATTATCCTTTTTTCTCTCCACATACCCCCTGTGACATAAAGTTTGTAAAATACGGTGAACCGTGCTTTTATGCAAACTAATGCGACTTCCGATTTCAGTAACCCCTAAAGGTTCTTCTGCTTGAGCAAGGACTTCTAGAACGTCAAGAGAGCGCTCAAGAGTTTGCACATATTTTTCTGACACTAATAATCCTCCCATCCTGACTGTGAATCTGTAAAAAAATTCAAAGTGAGGTTTTAATAGGTGAAACACCGTTTCTTAGAACAGTATACCTTTTTAAAAACAATAGTCAAGACGATAATTTTCGCAATTAATTATATTAATAGGCAAATTAAAAAGTTTGCACTTAACGGCAAGCCCTCAGAACTATTCGAAAAATTATGCCATTTCTAACTGGACCTTACTTCCGGTACCACCAGCCTCGGCAGGAGTAACGATCAAACGACGAGCAAGGCGATTTTTCAGTTCAGGAACATGACTTATAATCCCGATGGTAAGATTTTGAAGATGAAGTTTTTCTAGCGTGTTCATTACAGTTTCAAGAAGATTAGCATCAAGGGTTCCAAACCCTTCATCGAGAAAGAAGAACTCTAACGGAGATTCCCCTCGCAGCTGAATTTGTGTGGATAGAGCTAAAGCCAGGGCAAGGGCTGTGAGGAATGTTTCGCCGCCTGACAAACTATTCACAGGACGCCGAACCCCTCCGTTCGCATCATCTCGCATAATGAAGCCACCCTCGGAATCGACCTCTAAGGCATAACGTTGGTTGGTTAACTCTTTCAAGCGCTCTGAGGCATCTATGGCAACATTCGTTAATTGCTCTTGCGCAATAAACTCAATAAAGGCATTTCCTTTGAAAACGGTTTGCAAGGTTTTACATAAGCTCAGCCGACGGTTAAGTGCCTTTCTTTCAGCTTCCAGACGCATCCATTCTTCATGTTTTTCATTTAGCCTTGCCAAGGTTTGTTGCGTCACACCCCGCCTCTCTATCCCCTCGTTATGAGCCTTTTCCTTTTCCTTTAATCGGACAGGCCAAGCAAGCCATTCCTCTGGACGAAGTCTTTGTCCCTGTAATCGCTCTTCAACGTCTTTACGTCTTTGCTTATAGATCATGACCTCTTGTTGAAAGGCCGAGATATCCTGATCCATTTTTAGCCGCTCAGCACTATCACATAACGCACTATGAGCTGCAGCCACTGACGGAAAGTGTGCTGCTTGGAGACCCAGTTCTAGTTTGCGCCGGGCACCTTCAAGCCCTTCTCTTGAAAGATCTAACGTTTTTCGGTTAACTGCTAGGGTTTGCTCAGCTTGAGTCCATAACCCTTTGCTTTGCTCATAGCTATATTTAAGCTTTTCCTCTGTCTCTATAACAAGAGCCAACTCATTTTTAACCAGCTCAATGAGTTCTCGCGCTGGCTTCCCCTCAGTTAGAACATCCCATTTGTTCTTAATCTCTACAAGATCCCGAGCAGCTTCACTTCCGACTGTTTTGAGATTCTCTAGTTCCAGTTCGCATTGGTTTTTCTCTGCACTGAGCCGCTGATAAGCCTCATCCGATTCTTTCAAACCCATTTCAAGAACCGACAATTCCTGGTTTAAACGTCTTGTAGCCTGATCCCAACTTGTGTATTGTTGCTGTAACGACAAGATTTCCGTCAGATCAATTTCTCCACGTACAGTATCTAAGCGTTCTTTTCTCAGGATTTGTTCTTTGAGCAATTGGTTGAGCTGATTACGAATCTCTCCTCCAACACCCTCGACAGCAGCAATTTGAGCATTCGTGCTATGCCGCTTTTTTCCCACTTCAGCCAGCTGGCGCTGGACTTCTCCCAGCTTGCGATTCCCTTTCTCTAGTTCAGATTTCCATTGGTTTAAGGTTAGGCGATCCTTCGTCAATTGCGATTCTTGCTCTATTAGTTGGGACTTTAAATCCTGTACAGCCAGATTGCGATCCAGCAGGGAAAGCTCTTCTCGAGCCTTGAGAATCACTTGTTCTTTTGCTTTAATGAGGTTTAGCTGGTTTTGTTCGAGCTCTCGTTTAGATAAGAGCTGGGCCTTGGCTACTGCCAAGGCTGTAATGCTCTCAGTAAGTTTTTCCTCCAAAATCTGGATTTCCCGAGAGGCCTGATCTAGTTCTTCCCTCGCCTTGTATAAGATGGAGTCATCTAAGCCCTGAGCAGGTTTTGGGTGGTGAAGTGAGCCACATACGGGGCAGGTTTCTCCCTCCACAAGATCCTCGCTGATTAGCCCCGCAAGATTCTTTTGTTCTAGCCCTTTGACTTCAACCGATTTCTTCTCTATCTCTGATCTCGCTTCCTGGACGCTCGTCAAAATTCTAGATTGTTCATCTTCCCTGCTTTCAAGCTCAACTTGGACCTTTTGGCAATCCGCGGAGAAGATTTGCAGGCGTTCTTGTTCGTGGGTCACATCCTGCTCGGCCCGCTCTATATTGGCAATCCTATGCCGATAACGTTCTAAGTCCTGAGCTCGCTCACTCAAGCTATCCTCTTGAACCGGCGGATCTTGTTGCCTTCTGTCCAAAGACTCTGTCAATTGTTCTACTATTCCCTGGGCAGCATGTACCTCAATCACAAAGGTCTGCAGGGTTAAATGCCATTCTTTTATTTGAGACGAATTCTTCTCGAGATCTCTTTGCAATCCTTCCACTTGTTTAGAAATTATCTCTAGGGCTTCTAGAGCTTGGGCGGCTGAAATAACCTTTGCTCTTTGCTCCGGCTCTACAGAGAGTTTTGTTAGTTGGGTTTTCAGGGTAAGCTGTTGTTTTTGAGTTTCTGCTCTTTTATTGACAAGAACCTGGATCGTTTGTTCCAAATTCTTGCGAACTCGATCCAGATTTCCATAGTTTAGACGCGTTGCGCTTAACCGTTCTTGTCGCGCTTGGATATCGTTTTCTAAGCCTTTAGCTTGTTCAAGTTGTTCTAATCGGCGCAGACAACGAGGCTCAGCTTCTAATCGTCTTTTGTGTTCCTCAGACCACTTCTCCTCTGAAGTAACCTTTTCAATTCTAGCCGTGATCAGTCTCCTGTCCGAAGTTTCAACTTGATCCTTAGCCACTTTGAATCGTTCCTCTGTAACGCTGATTTCTTCTAAAATTGAACGGATCGATTCGGCCCGTTCAGCCATACTTAAGCGCTCAGCTATTATATCCATCTTTGGTTGTTCGGATGCCAGTTGGATCTCTTTGCTTTCAATTTGTTGTAACTGTTCTTGAAGGCTCCATAGTTCCTGAGCATGATCATACTCTTTCCTGAGGTTTTCTAATTCCTTGGCAATCTTACCTAAGCTTACAATTGCAGACTGATATTCAGCTTCCGCCTCTTTAAGCCGCTCTGCAGAAGCATCTCCTAAACCCTGTTGCCGTTGTTCCACCCCGTTTAAGGTGAATTTGGCCTTCTCCAGTTGGTCAGCTAGTCGAGTGGAAAGTTCCCTACCGTAGGCTTCGAGGGAAAACAGCCTTTCCAACATCAAACGCCGATCTTTGGGCTTTATCGTCAAAAACTCAGCAAATTTCCCTTGGGGAAGAACAACCGCTCGGGTGAAATCTTCCACTGTTAGACCTAGCACATCCTCTATTTTCTTTGTCATCTCATCTGCCTTGGAGGCCAGAACAGTTTCGACGCCATCGTCGATTTCCACCAGACGACAGGTTGAAGCTTTGACTGTACGTGCCCCGGAGCGTCGATAAGCGCGTTCTGCTCGATAGGACTTCCGTTGATTTCCCGTAGACAAGGTAAACATATACTCCACCGTGAGTTGCTCTTCCGCATAGTTCAGAATTCCCTGGGTATTATTGGCCGCTCGTTCGACCGTCCCGTAGAGCGCAAGCGTAATGGCATCAAGAATTGTTGATTTTCCACTTCCTGTGGAACCAAAAATTCCAAACACGCCGGTTTCACATAATCTTGAAAAGTCGATCTCCTGAACTTCCCTGAAACTGTTCAAGCCCGCGATCTTTAGTCGAATGGGTTTCATGCCGTCTCACCTTCCTCAGCTCTGTCCATCAGACTCCGAAATTCTGACTCAGGATAGTCTTGTTCGAGAGGATCGATCGCAGCGCTTCCCGCGCAACTCCCTCCGCCTTTACTAGGGTCAATTAAAGATAAGAACAAAGAGATTAATTCTTCCTCCGGTTCAGCTCCTCCCGTTCTATCTTGATAGAACTTACGGAAAAGTTCATGGATCGGCATCTTTGATCGGGCTTCCGCGACAATCTGTTCCGTCTCAGGGAAAATAGGGCGAATATTCACAAGACGTTCCCGCTGCTGGCGAAGAGAGTGGATATCTTGCGGATGCAGTGCATTGGCTACATTAACTTCTAAATCAATCCAAGCATGGAGATCCTTACCCGCATCGATCCAATGTTGCACCTGAGCCAGACCTTCCTTGGCCTGCCATTTCACCAACGGGTAACCCGAACTCAGGAAAATCTCCCGAGTTTCTACCGCTTGTCTAGGCTGAGCCTCCACGAGGATTACGGATTTGGCATAACCCGATTCGGAAAAGCTATACGCGAGCGGCGAACCGGAGTAACGGATCGGTGCAACCGCTCCTTTGACAGCCTGAGCACGATGTAAATGTCCAAGTGCAACATATTGAGCGCCGAAGGGCATCGCCTCTGCCTCAACAGTCGGGGCACCTCCCAATTCGATGGGACGCTCTGACTCAGATTTCATACCCCCTCTCACAAAGAGGTGGCTTACCCCAAGGTTGATTGCATCCGGACGAAAGTACTGCCCAAACGAGTTAAATAACTGTTGTACGCGCTTTGAGTATTCCTGGCGCAGGATTTCCTCATCTAGGCTTTCACTTAATACCTCATTGAGCCGAGACTCAGAAGGATAGGGCAGCATAGCCACGATAGCTGGATCTGGGCAACTGGGAATATGTAATTCCGCCCACCCCAGACCTGCCGCAACCCTTACGACTCTTCCTTGATTTGGCTGCACCAGTAGACTCGGGGTGAGGATTTGTTTCGGCAGACCATATAAGGTGATCCCATGCCTGACCGCTAAAGGACTGGACGCACACAGCCGTTCGGGATTATCGTGATTCCCAGCAATTGCTACGATCCCTCTCCGACCCTCATTCGACAGCCGATTTAGGGCGTCATAAAAAAGCTCTTCGGCGATGGCAGGCGGATTGACCGTGTCAAAAATGTCCCCTGCTATTAAGACAAGATCGACAGCTTCCTCTACTACAATCTCACAAAGCTCATCGATAAACTTCACTTGTTCTTGAATTCGACTACGCCCTTCGAGCGTTCGTCCCAGGTGCCAATCGGAAGTATGTAAGATTCGCATGGGTATTAACCCCTTTTCCTTTTAATCAATAGTTTCTCATAGTTTCATTATAGAGCATGTCCTAGACAAAAATCTGTGGAGATTATTGGCAGTTCACTTCTTTATACATTGATAGATTTCCCTTTTAGATATAGAATGTCTATTGAACTCATTCAGTAAAACTGAACGAGAACCACCTACTTATAGAAGTCGGATTGTCGGAATTGATTATGTAGCTATCGAACATAATATTGACAAAACATAACGAAAGAAGGCTATTAGATGAGTGATTGGTTAGTGCCGTACCTTGTTTTTAATGGGAATTGCGAAGAAGCAGTCAACTTTTACCAAGGAGTTCTAGGTGGAGAAAGCCAAATCCTGCATTTTAGTGATGCCCCACCCAATCCAGCGTTCCCGGTCCCGGAGGAGATTAAAAACTTCGTTCTGCATGCTGAATTAAGGAAAGATGGTCATGTGATTCGTTTTTCGGACACGTTTCCAAATACACCCTCCAATGCCGGCAATAACATTTCTTTTTCCTTAGAGTTTGATACAAAAGAAGAAACCAAAGCGATGTTTGAAGCCTTATCCGTGGGTGGCAACGTTGAAATGGACTTAAATGAAACGTTCTTTAGCCCACTATACGGTAAGTTTACCGATAAGTTCGGCATAAGGTGGCAGGTTTCCTGTAAGCCTCGATAAATCTAAAGATGGTTATCATTAAGATTTGCTCGTAAGTTTTAGGAACTAAACAGAGTTAGGCACCCCTAAGCAAGGATGATAAATCCTTCTTAGGGGCCCTGTCTTAAGCAAGAGCTAAGCCGGTTCCTCTTTCTTTGGTTGTAAAAAACGGGGTAAAAAGCTGATCATTATACATTGAACAAAATGGCCGTATATAACCTAACACAGACGATAACACAAAAAGGGTAGCGCAAATTAATCTGTCGCTACCCTTTTTGTTCTTAGTTAACTCAAAATACCTTAAAAATAATTCTGAGGTACAAACCTTGATTAAGGATAACTATTCTAACGAGTAGTTATCCTTATAGTTTATGGAAATATGTGTAGCGTCGCAAAATGGTGTATTTCTTGATTTGCCACAGCGGCAAAGAGTTACTCTATTTCTTATTTCATAAGTATGACCATCTGAAGATTCAATGGGAATATTGCCCTTAACAAAAATTGGTCCACTGGCTTCTTTTTCAGGATCCTGAAGTATTTCAATGGAAGGTTCGTATTTAGGTTCAATCGCTTTTCCCGTTTTATCATAGGCAACTAATCTGCCCGCTGGACACTCAGAGGCTGCTATAATTGCATCTTCTCTGTGTTTTGGATTATCGGAGTCTTCGGTAAGTTCCCATACGTTTCCGTCTTCCCTGTGACAAAAACGGGCAAATGCACATCGATTATCATCTAGAAGGTCAAGATCCGGTCCCTCAATCAGTTCTGCTCGGTCATTAAACTTCTCTCTTGACGCCCTCTCAACTCCGTTAAAACCTACTTTTTGATGAGAGCCGTCACAAAAAGGTGCATCTTTTGATTCACCGCAACGGCATAGCGCATATTGTTCAGACTGCCGTAATTTACGTCCATCCTTAAATTCATTTATTTTACCCTTAGAAACTATTATCTTTTCGGACAAAGGAACATTCCCCGTGACTATGTAAGGCCCATTTGCTAATATTCTAAGTTTATACTTCTTTTCATGGTTCATTATGTTTGATATCACCCTTCAATTTATTACGCAGTTCGAATTGGCAATCCGTTAACCATTAAATTTACCTATTACATTCATTCCTTTCGTTCAAATGTAATGTTATCTTCGATGATTTCAGCTACAATAAGTCCCCTGTTAAGCTCTAACAACTTTTCACCGCCCCCTGTAGGAGCCATTGGCGTTGATAACTGAGTTTCATTATCTTCATACAAGAATTCCGGTCCATTGCTGAAATTCATTAATCCATTTAGTTTCGAATTATCCTCTTAAATATAGCAAGCATTTTCCCTTGTTGCAAACATGGTAAAATTTAAACTAGCACTTGCTTTATGAACAAGCAAGTCTATTACATCCGAATCTAAAACCCTAAATAAAACAGATGCTTCCGAGTCCCGAATGATCAACTGCATGAATCTCGTCGTTTTTAACGGCTGATAGTTTTCTCCAACCTGGTCGCTGTGTATAGGGTTCCAACCTTGCCTTTGTTAAATTCTCCAGTGTATGAACTGACTGAGAGAAGTTATATGATACAATAAATGGACACATCCCAACGAAGGAAGACTCTCCCCCCACTGAAGCAGAATAAGAACACCCACTTCTTAGAAGAGGGTGTCTCGAACGTGGATAAAGGCCTATTACTGTAAGTTAAAGGAGAATGATCAATGGAAAAGTTAACATTTACCATGGAAAACTATCTAGGACGCTTGTGCAATTGAGCATGTCATCAGTAAAGACTCAATTTATGCTATGCAAGAGTTTCCAATTGATAGAAAAACCTTCTCCAATACTTAACACATATTGGAGAAGGTTAGCTGCTAGTTAGGTAGCTGCTTATCGGAGCATTCGGAGGATTCGCAGCATCCGGAGGATCCGCTGCAACCAGAACACTTTACACCCTTTTTTTTATCTTTGATGATTTTATTTATGGCAAGTGCAACGAGTGCAGCTACTATAGCAAGAACTATAAAATCTACTGTGCTCATACTTTCACCGACCTCATTCCGGCAGATATTTGTGCGCTTTTACTGCCTTTTCTCATTAAGTAGGCAACATATCCTACTATAATCGCCACAGCGATTAGCCCCCCAATAAATCCTTCACCTAATGTACCCGTAGTTATTAAAGTCCCTACCTGATATACAAGGAAAGCTATTGTATAACCCATACCCATTTGGAAACCAACAGCGCCCCAAAGCCACTTAGACGATTCCAGTTCAGACCTCATGGCACCTATCGCCGCAAAGCATGGTGGTGTAAAGAGGTTAAATACCAGATAAGAAAGTGCGGCTACTGCACTAATACCGAATATCGCACTTACTTCTGCACTGCCGCCAACAAGTGCTAATTCTTCGACATCGATAAAGTTCGTGATACTAAAGCAAACAGCTAATGTTCCAACTACATTTTCCTTGGCGATGAATCCGGTTACTGCCGCTGCTGCAAACTGCCACAGTCCAAAGCCAAGTGGTATAAATAATACCGCTAAGGGCGATGCAATGCTTGCTAATATACTTGTCTCCGGCGCATTCTCTGCAACGACTTGTAATTGCCAGTTGAATGTTTGTAATATTTGAACTACAGCGTTACAAACCAGAATAATTGTACCTGCTTTAATAATGAATGCTTTTGCTCTCATTAACACGGATATGGCTGCTCTCTTTAGACTTGGCCATCTGTATTCAGGAAGCTCCATTATGAAATATGACTTAGAATAATCTCCTGTAATTCTTCTGACAATCAATGCACTTATAATTATTACGATAATCCCAAGGAAGTACATTGAAGTTCCAACCCAGCTATTGTCGTTAAAGAAAACACCGGCGAAAAGCGCAATTATTGGGAGTTTTGCACCACAAGGCATAAATGGGGTTAGCATCGCGGTGGTGCGTCTTTGTCTTTCATTCTTAATGGTTCTTGTTGCCATAACGCCGGGTATACCACAGCCGGTACCAATAATCATAGGGATGATCGATCTACCTGATAATCCAACCTTTTTAAAGAATCTATCCAAAACTATAGCTACACGAGCCATATATCCACTGTCTTCCAAGAGTGCTAAGCAGAAAAATAACACCATAATTAGTGGTAGGAATCCAATGACAGCACCAACACCGCCAATGATACCATCAAGCAGTAAGGCAGCAACGACAGGGTTTACCTCTTCGCCCAGCAGTGAGGCTACACTTTCGTACAACATATCTATCCATCCGACAAAAATATCTGCAAACAATGGTCCAACCCATGTCTGAGAGATCGAAAACACTAGCCAGATTATTGCTACAAAGATCGGAATCCCCAGCCATTTGTGAGCTATTATTCTATCTGCTTTGTCTTGAAAGGTTTGCTTTTCCGAGCTTACCTTTCTTCTCTCGACTTCCGTAACAACATTGTTAATAAACGCATATCGTTTCTTATCAGCTTTTTCAAATTCCTCCTTTGTTGAGGCTTTTTTTATACCTTCAACAATAGGGATTTGCTTTTTGTTTGACTTACCAAGGGTAATTACAGCATCCATCAGTTCAAGCAAACCGTTATTTGTTGATTCTGTCGATACGGTTACGATAACGGGGCATTTCAGCGCATCACTCAATGCCGGAACATCTATAGTGTTGCCCTTCTTATCTGTCAAATCACTCTTATTTAGTGCAATAACGACGGGTATACCCAGTTCTAGTAATTGTGTAGTAAAATACAAACTTCTGCTTATATTTGTTGAGTCAACAATGTTGATGATAACATCAGGCTTTTCGTTTTGGACAAAGTCTCTGGTGACCGACTCTTCACTCGTATATGGCGACATGGAGTATGCGCCGGGTAAGTCTACCACAACCAAGTTTTCATTCCTTGGGTTAAGGCTCTGTTTAACATCACCTTCCTTCTTCTCCACGGTAACTCCGGACCAGTTTCCGACATGCTCGATTTTACCCGTAATAGCATTAAACATTGTGGTTTTTCCGCTATTCGGGTTTCCTGCTAAAGCAATTTTCATGAGCTCCTCCTCCAAATAGTTAGTCTAATCTAACTTTTAATCAGCACTACCCTAATGATAATGATGGAATAAGTAATTTATACCATAATGGCGTTTGCTAAATCCTCGTCTATACTGTACCTTGCATCTTTGATGTTAATGATATAGTTAGATGCCAATTTTGAAATAATAGTTACTTTTTCGCCAGGATAACAACCAAGGGTAAATAGAAATTCACGAATATCTGCATAATCAGTATTAACAGAGTTCACAGTATAAGGCGTATTTAACCTTCCTTTTGATAATGACATCATATATACCTCCTAAATGAGTTAGATTAGGATTATTCACAAAAGTTTACCACTTCTAACTTTAATAATTATTGTTTGTACTATTTTTAGTTACATCTCTTAAGTTTGATTATGATAAGCGTTATCAATTAATCTTAAATATGCTACTCCGGTTGCAGATGTTTTAATGCCCTTTTCCAACCCTTGCCACCTTATCGTTTAATCATCCACTGTTGAGCGAGTCCTTTATTGAGAGATAACCTGAATCTTTTAACACTTATGGTTATGTTCCCGGTTAAAGGCATCGCTTCTTCTTCCAAGATATCTTGATTTATTTTATCGTAATTGATAATGAAAGTCAATACTCTCAAGCCATTTTACTCAAATGGCAAACTGTTTATAATTGCATAAGACAAGAAGCAAGTTAGCTCGCTCTAACTTGCTTCTTGTCTTATGCTTATACAGTGCACGCGGTCAACCCTTACAACTCATTTACGTTGTTTCTTACCTATTACCGCAGTAAGCGTAGGCCACTAGTGATAACGAGGATCGTACTTCCTTCGTGTCCAATCACACCTAGGGGCAAATTAATATTCCCAAAAAAATTAGACAGGACCAGCACGAGAATGACAGCAATGGCAAAGGTAACATTTTGTTTAACCACCCTAGTCGTGCGACGCCCTAAGGTAATGGCGTAAGCGACCTTAGAAATATCATCCGCCATCAGAACTACATTAGCAGTTTCCAGCGCTACATCCGTTCCGGCTGCACCCATAGCGATACCCACAGAAGAAACCGCCAAGGCCGGTGCATCGTTCACGCCGTCTCCGACCATCGCCACCTTGCCATATTCTCCTAACTTTTTTATAAGGTCTACTTTATGTTGGGGCAGCAATTCTGAATAGACTTCGTCAACGCCTACCTGTTCACCTATGATTTGCGCAGTTGTAGAGCTGTCGCCGGTCAACATCACAACCTTAATCCCCATTTGTTTTAGTCTTCTGATCGATTCTTTTGCCTGTGGTCGCAGGGTATCTTGTACCGCTAAAACACCGATTCGTTCGTCTCCCACCTGAACAAAGATTACCGTATTCCCTTGCTCCTCCAGTTTCTGGACAGCCTTCATTTCCTCATCCGATAATTTTTGTCCTTCGGTCAAATCTAGTTTTCCGATTCGATATTCCTGACCGTCCACTATGCCACGCACCCCAAGCCCAGGCACAGCTTCCAGCTTTGAAGCCGAGCAGAGTTGAATATTTTTCTCCTTTGCTTTATGGATTATAGCCTTAGCAATAGGGTGTTCTGACCAGGTTTCTAGGGAGGCTGCGATGCCTAATACCTCATTTTCAGTATAGTTTCCGTAAGGGATCACCTGAGTAATTGTCGGTATTCCCTCGGTGAGAGTCCCGGTTTTGTCAAAGGCTACTACGTTTACATCACCGACAGCCTCTAGATAGGCGCCGCCTTTAAATAAAATGCCGTTTCGTGCTCCATTGGATATCCCGGATAAAATAGCAGGCATGATCGAGGAAACCAGTGCACAGGGCGAAGCTACGACTAGAAAGATCATCGCTTTGTAAATCGTCTCACTCCAAGACCACCCTAAGACAAAGGGTGGCACGACTAAGATCAATAGCGCACAAGTGACTACAATTTTCGCATAAATACGTTCAAACCGCTCCATGAATAATTGACTAGGAGGTCTTTCACTTTGAGCTTCCTGAACAAGATGAATTATTTTAGCAAGCAACGTTGCTTCTGCCGGCTTGGTCATTTCGATGACTAAAGCTCCCTGTCCGTTCATAGTTCCAGCAAAAACTTCGTCCCCTACAGATTTATCCATGGGCATTGATTCTCCCGTAATCGAAGCCTGATTTACAGAAGAATATCCCTCACGTACAAGCCCGTCCGCCGCAATCCGTTCTCCTGGTCTCACCAACAAACGGTCGCCTAGCTGCAATTCTTCAACTCGAACTCGCTTTTCTTGGCTTCCTTGTAATACAATAGCCTCTTCCGGGCGTAGTTTCATAATGGCTTTGATTTCATCATTCGTTCGCTCCAGAGTATACCCTTCTAGTGCACCACTTAGGGAAAAAATCAGTATTAAAATAGCCCCGTCTCTCCAAAATCCGATACTTGCTGCACCAATAGCCGCTACTACCATCAACAAATCGACATCGAAATCTTTTTCTTTAATCAGGGTTTGCAGACCTTCCCAGGCTTTCTGATATCCACCTATGGCGTAAGCCAAAAGGTAGAATGGAACTTCAAGCTCAGAATGACCATATCTGCCAGAATACCAAGCCAGGATAATAAATCCTAAACTGAGGGCTGTAACAATCAACCCTTTATGTCGCGACCAAAGTGAATTCCAAGATGTTCTCATGTCACTGCTCCTCTTAGCTTCTTTTTCATATGACTTAGCTATGTACCCTCTATTTCTCTTATCTTGGATCCATTAGCCATTAATAGATGTCGTTATCCGGAGATTTCCGACGTTCTAAAAAGTTTCTACATTGATCTTTTTCAAGATGTGCAAAAATTGCTTAATTTCATCATCACTCAAAGTAGACGTCATCTGATCTGTCAAGCGCAAATGGTAGTCATGATGTTCCTCAAAGGCCTTCCTTCCTATATCCGTTAAACTGATGAGATTAACGCGTCGATCTTCTTTCGTCGATTCACGACGGGCAAAATTCTTCTTTTCTAAGCGATCCACGGTTACTGTCGTTGTTCCTGTCGTGACTCCCAGTTTCTGAGCCAAACCCTTCATATTCATTGTTTCGTTTTCACCAAGGACCTCTAAGGCATGGGCTTCAGAAACCGTTACCTCACTGGATCGCACGATTGAATTTTCCCAAGAAGAAAACCCATTGAAAAACGCCAAGAGTTCATGGGTCAACTCTTCATTGATCGTCATTAAAACTCCTCCTCCAAAATAGTATGTAATTCATAATGTTTAAATATAATATTGTTTGATATTCAAGATATATGATAACAAAAATACTCTTCGCTGACAAGGGGGTAGCGAAGAGTATTTTGAGACTTGGCCTTCCAGGCAACAGGAGGATATTTTTCAGCTTCGATAGACAAAATGATTCAAAGCCATTGATACTAGCAAAAAGCCAATAACCGTGATATTTCAGTTATTGGAAGGAACATAAGCTTCCACGGGCTGTGTTAACCTTTTGAGGGGGGTTAAAATATTAATAACCCTAATAGGAAATGCTCTAAAACCTCGATGTTTTCAGTACTTTTAAGTATAAAAAAAGCTGAATTTCATGCAAAAACGAGCATGAAAGCCAGCATTAATAAAGTGTCTATTTTATTCCTTTAAAAGGAAGCACCAGTCGTATCGACGGTTTGGGCCTGTAATCTGTCTGCGAAAATCCGTATATCCAAGAGCAAGGTAAATATGTTCGACGCAATCGGCCATATGTTGCATCATAGCTTCTGCAGAACCTTCACCAGTTCCGCTAAGCTAACTGGATTGAACCCATCCGGTACGCCGATGGAATAGTCTCCAAAGGATAAGGTTTCACATAAAAAGGTATTCAGTAAAAAATAAGTAGTGTCGTTATATCACAAATGACACTGCTATTTTCTTAAAACAAGCTATGTCTGAATCAAATTTTAAAGATATACATATTCCTGATCTGTCTAAGTTTAAATTATAGATATGCTCACATCAGAAATAAATAATAACCACGGCTTGAGGACAATTACTATCTTAGTTGTAGTTTTGGGCATCAAATATCAATCGATAAACAAGGACAGATGTTAGAGCTTAATTAAACGTGCCAATCTTGAGAACTTCCATAAAAAACTCAAGTAAGGTCTGCATAGTTACGTCGCATTGCTTACTCAAACTTTTAAAAAAATTGCTAGAACTGAAAGCATCCCAACCTAGAAAAGTAGAACCAAGTTGTTAAAAAAAACCTTGTAATACATCAAATATGATTTATAATAAGATTAAAGGTAAAACATCAAACATGATGTATAATTCTCAAAACAAGGGGCCAAAATATGAATGTTTACCGATATGCCACGCAGGGAGGAAAAGACTTAATCGCTGATTACTTAAAAGCCTTCCAAAGGATGAACAAGCAGAAGGTCAACTCATTATGACAGAACTCGAACAAAAGGGACTTGATTATTTAAAAGAGACCCTTGATACACGTCAGATTGAAAAAAAGCTCTGGGAAATAAAATTCCCAAGAAAGAACCGATTTTTTTATATTATTGCCGATGCAGACAACTTTTATATCGTCCATGCCTGTCGAAAGCAAAAAGGAAAAGCTGAAAAAATCGAGCTAGATAAGGCCAAACAACGCGCTAAGGAAATCGGAAAGGAACTAGGAAGAATTTTCGTTTAACTTAGAAGGGGGAATAAAAAATGCCATTCGTAAAGGTCAATATTCAAGATGAAACAGAAAAATTTAAAAAAGAGGATCCGGAATTTGCAAGAGAATATGCGGTAATCGAGGCCGAGTATGAACTCATTAAAATGGCCGTAGAAATGCGGAAACAGCTCGGAGTGACCCAACCCGAAATTGCTCAGGAGTCCGGACTTTCCCAGCAGGCCGTTTCAAGACTTGAAAAGGTTGGTCATTCCCCAACACTTCGAAACTTTCTGAAATATTTATCAGGAATGGGTATTGAAATTGAGCTAAAAAAAAAGCTCTGGAAAAGGACGAGCGCCTAGTCGTATAAATATTCACTAAAGGTGGAAAATGCCAGCCCAAAAATGTGGCTGGCATTTTTGTTTACACATCTTAAAGTAAACTTCGATGTCCCAGCGTAAACCATAAATGCGAATTATCTCTTCCTCGGTTATCTCAATTTCCGTTGATAACAATGATTTGATAGGTTTATACCCAAGCCTTCACCATCCGAAGCCCGTCTACGTATGCTGTAATTAAAGCTACCAAAAAGGCGGGAATCAAAATGAATGAACCCATCACTGAACGTACGCCGCAAGGCATCGCGGCTGAGATTAATAGGATCAAACAACAGACTTGTAAAATCATGCTTACCAATGCCATCGAGGTCGGCAAGCGCCTGAAGGAGGCCAAGGCCTTGCTCCCGCATGGAGAATGGGGAAAATGGTTGGTCGAATCGGTGAGCTATTCCCAGCGCACAGCCAACAGGCTGATGCAGCTCTTTGAAGAATAGGGAGATAAACTGTTCGCTTCCACCGATGACGGCAGCAGCTCAAATTCGTCAGCGCTGACGAATTTGACCTACTACCAGGCCCTTCTCCTTCTGGGGATTCCGGAAGATGAGCGGGAGAAATTTATCCTGCAGTATGATGTAGAAGATATGACCACCGGGAGCTGGATCAGGCTAGCATCGGTTACCGTCGATTATTACGGTATTCCAGCACGTGTGGTCTTTGTTCGCAATCGTGATGGTCAACGCGAATGGTTAGCGTTACTCTGTACAGATTTGAAAATATCTGATGAAGAAGTGGTACGGATTTATGGGATGCGTTGGGATATTGAAGTCTATTTCAAAGTATGCAAATCGTTTCTCAGACGAGCTAAAGAATTTCAGGGACGCTCCTACGATATGCTTGTAGCCCATACAACGCTAGTATGCATTCGTTATCTTATCCTAACTGTGGAAAACCGAGAGAGCCAAGATGACCGTGCACATGGTGCGTTATTTTATGATTTTTGCGATGAGGTAAAGGACGTCAGTTTCTGCGACTCCATCAAACTGATTCTTGGACTACTTACTCAAGCAGTTCGTCAGGTTTTCTTACCTACGGATGAAATATTAGATCGACTTATTCAAGTATTTATTGATTTATTACCCTTGTCCATGAAAAATCAGTGGGCTACTTCAGCAGCATAACCACTAACTTTTGTCTACTACGAAATTGAGTTAATAATCAATAGTTCCTTTTAGAACATAAAACATTTCATCTTCATTTTCATGGATGTGCCATAAAAATTCACCCTTGAGTTTGGCAACTTTCACATATGATTCGTTAACCTCACCTAATATTTTCGGACTCCAATACTCATTGAAAAGATTTAATTTGTCGCTGATATTAATTTTATCCATTTTCATATCCCCTTCGAATAGTCTATTTATTTGTATATGAATAAAGCAAATTTGCATATTACTATATGAATAATATCCTACAAATGCGTCACAACAAATATGGATAAGGCGAAGCACATTCCCCAGCAAAAATAAATTGTTGTTAAAATTTTTGACTAAATATTTCTTCTCGTAATTGCGGTTTAATATAATGTAAAACACCGCTTGAAAAGAGAATATCAAAGCTAGTATCCAAGCGAAAATCTAAAATATCCGCCTTGAATACATTGACTTGAACACCGACATTGTCAGCAAGTCGTTTCGTTTTCTCTATACCTGCATCAGAAATATCAAAAGCTGTTACGTCATATCCATTTCTCGCAAAAAAAACAGCGTCTTTACCTTCACCACAACCAATGTCTAACAGTTTTAAATGGGCAGATGGCGGCAATAAGTCAAGTATACGCAAACAGATTTTCGAAGGTACAACACCCCAATAATATTCTGGGGTCTTATATTCTTCCTCATAGATGGTTATTTGTTTGTCGTAAGAAACGTAACCTAACAACTTATCAATACTTATATCAAATAATTGAGACAACCTTGGTAACAAGGTTATATCTGGTAAGGTCTGTGCTGTTTCCCACTTTGAAACAGCTTGAAATGATAGTCCGAGTTTCTTAGCAAGGTCCTCTTGTGTAAACCCTTTTTCTTTACGATATCTGCATATATTTTTAGCCAATTCTTCTTTCATATCTTTCACACTCCTTTACTGACTTCATCTTACTGTTTTGTAAGGAGTGTTTCAATAACTCGATATTTGATATTTCTGTAACCTCAACTCACGGTTGAACATTGGTATTGAATACGCAAGAACCATTTTTGCCCGACACTCATCATTATCCTGTGAAGGAACTCGACAACATTTCGGAGACTCGTCGAAAGAATTAAACGTCGCATTTTAGACATTATAAGTACTTATACTCGATTACCTCCACATTTTACCCAAATCAGGATCCATTGCCTAGTTGGTAATTGTAAACCTACACTTAGGGTAATTTTTACGCCCCTTGAAATCTCCATATTTACCCTTTCTAGTGATTAGCTCCCCACCACATTTGGGACAATTATTAGCGTCAATTCCACTCCCCACTCAATCATCGATAACTTCTTTAAGCAACAATTTATCCTGGAAAGCGCCCCTCTCCATAACCTTTTGCTTTCGGACACCCATCGCAGTATTATGGCTAATCAAAAAGCAGATTAAAAATAGAATTTTTCGGACTCAGGCTGGAAATATTTCACAAAAACCGTCCGGTAACATATAATAACATCGTTTGTGTTTAGTTTTACCAACACTTTACAAACCGATAATTTAGGTTTAACACTTTTTTGATAGAATGAGTAAAACACGAGGGAATTAAGGAGGTTCTTATGTATTTGCATTTCCGTTCTGAACTATCAAAGTTAGGTCAGGAAATTGAGCAACTATGGGCACCAGAACTGCGTAGTGCTAGTGATGAGGCAACATTCTTTGCCGCCAAAGGAAAGGTCTTGGATATTCTAAACGTATTATACGGTGAGAAATCCAGAGAGTTCCGAGTGGTCAAGCTGACCAGTTCGCCCGCCACTGTTGTTAAAGTTGTAAATCATGTCATGCGCAGATCGGACATGAACTCACCCAGTTCTAAGGTTGTCAACCTGTAATTATTCGACCTACAATTAGAAGCAAGCATAAGCAAAACAAGATGAGAGGAAAATCACCTCTCATCTTGTTACATATGGAGATTAAAATCGGAAGCGCAGTCCAATTTGAGGACAAGCATGGCCGCTATATAGATTAGCAAGTAAAAGGGCTCCCTATGGTACTCCAAAAACTTATACTTTCTGATATACTAAAAAGAACGGCGGCCGCGTGGCCGCCACTTCTCGCCTAACTTGTGGCAAGACAAACTAAGCGCCGGCATATACCAGCGCATCGTATCTTACTTTTTATTTTACTGTTCTGCTTCATGTTTGATCTTCCGTAATATCTTTTTCGGGGCATACAGAGTTCTTTTTTTCTCATTTCAGCGTTTTAAAAAATATGACTTCCTTCACTTCTTGTTTCACTAGATCTATCTATTATCAAATAAGGCATTATAGATAAAACCCATATTCGGCACCCCTGGGGGTACCTTCAAATATTTTGAGCACCGACAGGTAAAATGGTAGTTGATCCGGCTAACTTTGATCATCCAGAAGGTAAAGCTGGATTTATCTTCTGGATGATCAATAT
>Ga0209347_1001211_pt1 | contig 45191 bp, 51 predicted proteins | sample AutmiccommuBRH23_FD_187382 | JGI IMG/M metagenome (GOLD analysis project Ga0209347, IMG submission 187382) | Deep subsurface microbial communities from Mt. Terri, Switzerland - Autotrophic microbial communities BRH/23 (SPAdes) (version 2) | ecosystem: Environmental > Aquatic > Deep subsurface >... | reverse complement strand
CCGACACCGGAGTCCTGCGCGAGCTCGGCAGACGTCTGGGCGCCCACGCCCGCTGGGAAGAGCAGGAGCTGTTCCGCGTGTTTCAGGAGCGCGTGCCCGCCGGCGCCCTGGCCCGGGTCGCCGCGAAGCTGGCCCACGGCCATGAGCGGCTCACCGATCTTGGTTGGCTCCCGCCCCGGCTGACCCCGAACTGAGCGCCTGCCGCGGCCGCCGCCGGGCCGGGCATTGCTGGTATCATGGCGCCGCTTTGTTGCATCTGATTTCCTGACGAGGTCACTCCATGTTCACCGCCGTGCCGTCGCGCGCGCAGGTTGCCGCCTGGGTGGAAACCCCGCGCACTCAGTTCTTCATCATTGCCCTGATCGCGCTGAACGCGATCACCCTGGGACTCGAAACCTCCGACGCCGTGATGGAGCGCTGGGGTGCACTGCTGCATGCCGTGGACCGGGCGATTCTGGCGGTGTTCGTGGTGGAGATCGCCCTGCGGATCTACGGCCACGGCCTGCGCTTCTTCCGCGATCCCTGGGGTGTGTTCGATTTCGCCATCGTCGCCATTGCCCTGGTGCCCGCCAGCGGCCCGTTCTCCGTGCTGCGCGTGTTGCGTGTGTTGCGCGTGGTCCGCCTGGTGTCGATGGTGCCGCGGCTGCGCTTCGTGGTGGATTCCCTGCTGCGGGCGGTGCCCGGCATTGCCTCCATCGCCGGGCTCATGGCCATTCTGTATTACGTGTTCGCGGTCATGGCCACAGGCCTGTTCGGTGCCACCCACCCGGACTGGTTCGGCTCCATCGGGGCCTCCATGTACACGCTGTTTCAGATCATGACCCTGGAGAGCTGGTCCATGGGCATCGTGCGCCCACTGATGGAGAGCCACCCTTACGCATGGTTGTTCTTCGTGCCGTTCATCCTGATCGCCACCTTCACCATGCTGAATCTGTTCATCGCCATCATCGTCAATACCATGCAGACCATGCACGAGCAGGACCACCGTGAGGAGCAGGCGGCTCTGGAACATGCGGTCCGGGAGGAGGGCGGCCATATGGAGGCCGAGGTGCGTGCCCTGCGTGACGAGATCCAGGCCCTGCGCGCCGATCTGCACCTCGGGCGGCGGCAACCCGTCGAAGCGGGCGGGGCGGCGGAGCAGGGCTGAGCCGGGCCGCCGTCAGCCGCCGCTCAGGGCCTGCATGATCACCACCTCGTCCTCGGGCGCCAGAGGATGGCACAGGTCGAAGGTCTGCTCGCCGTTGACGAAGATGCGGATGTGGGCCCGGGTGCGGTCCTGCTCGTCGATGATGCGAAAGCGCAACCCCGGATACCGGCGGTCGAGCTCGGCGAGCAGGGCCTCGAGCGTGTCGCCGTTCGCCTGCACGCGCTTGGCGGCGGTGTAGGACTGTAGCGCGCTGGGGATGAGCACGTTCACGGCGCCGCGTTCCTCACTGCGGCTGGGCCGTTTCCACGGCGTAGATCTCCGGCAGGTGCCGGGCGACGCAGCGCCACTCCCGGCCCTCCTCCCGGCCCGTCCACAGCTCGCCGCTGGTGGTGCCGAAGTACAGCGCCACCGGATCCCCGGAATCGGCGCACATGGCCTGGCGCTTCACGGTCCACCAGGCTTGATCCGCCGGCAGGCCCTCGTCGCGCCGCATCCAGCTCGCGCCGCCGTCGGCGGTGGCGTAGACCGCCGGCCGCCCGCCCGGGCTGGTGCGCGGCCACACGTCGGTGCCGTCCATGGGGAACACCCACGCCCGGTCCGCGTTCCGCGGGTGCACCACCATGGGGAAGCCGATGTCGCCCACCTCCGGCGGCATGGCCCGCCCGATCCGCAGCCATTGCCGTGCCGGGCGGTCCAGCCGATAGATGCCGCAGTGGTTCTGCTGATAGAGGCGGTCCGGGTTGCTGGGGCAGAGGCGCACGCAATGGGGATCGAGGAAGGTAGGATCCGAGGCATCGAAGTCTTCCACGGTCTCCAGGCCCCCGCACAGCGGCGCGAAGCTGCGCCCGCCGTCGGTGGACTCGTGCACGCCGCCCCCGGACATGGCGAAGTACAGGTGGTCGGGGTCGCGGGGATCCACCAGCACGGAGTGCATCTTCGGGCCGTCCGGCGTGCCGTCCTGCACCGTGCCCATCCACCGGCGGTACTGGGGGTCGTCGTTGATGGGCGAGAACGGCTCCCAGGTCACGCCGCCGTCTTCGGAGCGGAACAGTCCCTGGGGCGAGGTGCCGGCGTACCAGACATCCGGCTGCGACGGATGGGCGGGGGTGAGCCAGAAGGTATGATCCACGGTGCGCCCCTCGCCGTCCTGGGCCTTCGCGAACGCCGGCGGCCGCGCCGCTTCCTTCCAACTGCGGCCCATGTCGGTGGAGCGGAAGATGGTCGGGCCCAGGTGCCCGGTCTTGGCCGCCGCCAGCAGGGTGCGCCCGTCGCGCGGGTCGAGCACCAGATGGTTGACGATGTGGCCAAGGAAATGGGGCCCGTCGGCCTGCCAGTGGTCGCTGCGGGCGTCGCCGCGATACAGCCACGCCCCCTTGCGGGTGGCCACCAGCACCAGTGTGTCAGTGTTCGTCATGGTCGTGCCTCCAAGTCAACGACTGCGCCGCGCCTGGTTCCCGGCGACGGTTTCACGGATCGGCCGGACCGGGCGCACCTCGATGCTGCCCACCTGGGCGGGCGGGATGTCGGCGGCGATGCGGATGGCCTCGTTCAGGTCCTTGGCCTCGATCATGTAAAAGCCCGCCAGTTGTTCCTTGGTCTCGGCGAACGGGCCGTCCGTGACCGACACGCTGCCGTTGCGCACCCGCACAGTGGTGGCCGTCTGCGCCGACTCCAGGGCCTCGGATGCGAGGCAGTGGCCGCTGTCGCGGATGCGAGTGTCGTAGTCGACGCAGTCTTCGTCGGCCAGTTCCGGCAATCGCTGCTCATCCAAATACACCAGACAGAGATATTTCATCGCTCGCTCCCGTAGATATGGTAGCCGGGTTAACCGCAGGCCTCCTTGGCGGCGGCCTGGATCTCCTCCGGGCTGAGGTCGCGCACGTGGGTGGCCATCGACCAATGGTGACCGAAGGGGTCTTCCACCTGGCCGTAACGGTCGCCCCAGAAGGCGTCGTCCACGGGCATGGTGACCTTGGCGCCGGCGGCCACCGCCCGGGACATCAGCGCGTCGACGTCCTCGACGTAGATATGCAGGGTGACCGGCGAACCCTTGAGCGCCTTCGGCCCCAACGCGCCCCAGTCGGGGAATTCGTCCACCAGCATGAAGGGCGAGTCTCCGATGCGCATCAGGGCGTGCAAGAGCTTCCCCTCCGGGCCCGGGAGTCGGGCAAGTTCCACGGCGTCGAAGGCCTGCTTGTAGAACTCCATGGCCCGGGCGGCGTCGGCGCAGACCAGATGGGGGGTGATCGAATGCATCCCGTCCGGGATCGGTTTCACGCTAGCCATCGCTGCAATCCTCCTCGTTAGTGGTAGTCGTCAGTACCCCACGTAATTCTCGATCGGTCGCACCTCGATGCCCCAGCCGACCTCGGCGCCCACTTGGGCGGCCGGGTGCTTGGAGGCGATCTGCACGGCTTCGCCCATGTCCCGGGCTTCGAGGATGAAGAAGCCGCCGATCTGTTCCTTGGTTTCGGCGAACGGCCCGTCGGTGATCGAGGGCTCACGCTGCCCGGGACGCAGCCCGGCCGCATCGGCGGCCCCCCCGAGGGACGCCTGCGCCACCAGGCGGCCGCTGTCGCGCAGGGCGCGGTCGTGCGCCGGGCACTGGCGGACCAGCGCTTCGCGCTCGGCGTCGGGCAGGGCGTCGAACTTCTCCGGGTCGTAGTAGGCGAGGCAGAGGTATTTCACGGCTGCGGTGCCTCCTGGTGGCGGTGAGGATGGCTAAAGCCCCATCAGGCGTCGACGGTGCCGGGCTGCCGTCAGGCGCCCCGGTCGCGGCTCTGTTCGATGGCGCGGAATGCCTGCAGCGACTCGCTGGGCTCGAAGTCCTCGAGCTCGAACAGCCGCCGCACCTCGATCTCCGCCTCGCCGCCATCGACGGCGGGATTGGGGAAGCGGTTGGTCCACTCCCGCGCCTCTGCCTCAGTGGTGGTCTGGATGAGGGTGTAGCCGGCCACCAGCTCCTTTGTCTCGGCGAAGGGGCCGTCGGTGACGCTGCGCTGTGCGCCGTCGTAGCGGATGCGCCAGCCGCTGCTGCTCGGCCTCAGGCCCGAACCGTCCAGCAGCACGCCCGCCTCGGCCAGCTCCTGGTGGTACTTCGCCATGGCCGCGAGCAGCTCCTCGCCGGGCATGGTGCCGGCTTCGGAGTCGCGGGTGGCTTTGACCAGAATCATGAATCGCATGGGAGTGTCCTCTCGGTGCGGAATCCGATGCGCCGAAGCGCGCTCTGCCAACTAGTCGCATATGGCCCCCGTCGATCGACAGCGTCCGGAGATTTAATCTTTCAGCTCCGCCAGCCGTCGCTCGAGGAAACGCCGCTCCGGTCCCTGCTCGGTGAGGTCCAGCGCCCGGCGGTAGGACTCACGGGCCTCGTCCGTGCGGCCCAGGCGCCGGCACAGGTCGGCGCGCGCCGCGTGGGCGAGCCGGTAGTCGGACAGCGTGCCGGCCTTCAGCAGATCCTCCACCAGCGCCAGACCCGCGCGCGGCCCGTCGCGCATGGCCACGGCCACCGCGCGGTTGAGGGCCACCACGGGCGAGGGCTGGAGCTGGGCGAGCACGTCATACAGGGCCACGATCTGGGCCCAGTCGGTGGCCGCCGCCTCCGTTGCCTCGGCGTGAACGGCGGCGATGGCGGCCTGAACGGCGTAAGGCCCGAAGTGGCGGGAGGCGAGGGCCTGCTCCACCAAGGCAGTCCCCTCGGCGATCAGCGCCTGGTCCCAGCGGCTGCGGTCCTGGTCCTCCAGCAGGATCAGGTCCCCCGTGGGGGAGGTGCGTGCCGGGCGCCGCGACTCGTGCAGCAGCATCAGGGCCAGGATTCCCTGCGCCTCCGACTCCGGCAGCAGCTCCACCAGCAGTCGCCCCAGGCGGATGGCCTCCCCCGAAAGGTCCGGGCGAGTGAGGCTGTCGCCGGAGGACGCGGCATAGCCCTCGTTGAACACCAGGTAGATCACCCGCAGGACGCTGTCGAGGCGGTCCTGAAGCTCCTGGGGCTCCGGCACCTGATAGGGGATGCCGGCGGTGCGGATCTTGGTCTTGGCGCGCACGATACGCTGGGCCAGCGTGGGGGCGGAGGTGAGGAAGGCCCGCGCGATTTCCTCGGTGGTCAGCCCGCACACCTCCCGCAGAGTCAGCGCCACCTGGGCATCCGCGGGCAGTGCCGGGTGGCAGCAGGTGAAGATCAGGCGCAGGCGGTCATCCTCGATGTCCTCGGCGTCTTCGGGAGGCCCTTGCGCGTCCGCCAGTGCGTCCATGCGTGCCTCGTCCATGGCTTCGAAGCGGGCGCTGCGGCGCAGGGCGTCGATCGCCTTGAAGCGGCCCGCGGACACCAGCCAGGCGCGCGGATTGGCGGGCACCCCGTCCCGTGGCCACTGCTCCAGGGCGGCGCGGAAGGCCTCGTGCAGAGCCTCCTCCGCGAGGTCGAAGTCGCCCAGCAGGCGGATCAGGGTGGCGAACACCCGGCGGGAGTCGGAGCGGTAGACCGCATCTACGAGGGCGTGGGCCGCTTGGGGGGCGTCACTGCTCATTGGCGATGAGATCCGGTCATCGGCGGCTTCTCGGTGCCTGCAATCGGCGTTAGTGAATCACGCCTGCGCAGCCGTTTCCAGACTCGGCCGCCGCCCCCTAAAGCGCCGGCGCCGGCTGCGCAGAAGGTCGCCCGGCAACCGTTGCCCGCCGCTGGTGCGTGCCCGATAATGGCGCGCCTCGTCCGTGCCGCTGGCCCGGCCGAAACGCCCTGCGATCCAACTACAGGTATCAGGCCGGTGAACTCCGTTCTGCTCGCGATTCTGTTGCTGGTGTGCAGCAACGTGTTCATGACCTTCGCCTGGTACGCCCATCTCAAGGAACTCAATCACACGCCCTGGCTGGTCGCGGCGCTGATCAGTTGGGGCATCGCCCTGCTGGAATACCTGTTTCAGGTGCCCGCCAACCGCGTCGGCTACACGGTCCTGAGCGTCGGCCAGCTCAAGATCATCCAGGAAGTGATCACCCTGAGTGTGTTCGTCCCGTTTTCCATCCTCTATCTGAAGGAGCCCCTGAAGCTCGATTACCTCTGGGCAGGGCTGTGCCTGATCGGCGCGGTATTCTTCATGTTCCGGGGAAGGTTCGGCTGACGGGCACGGCCCGACGGTTTCGCGCCGCACCCGGCTGCCGTAGACTGGCCGCCTCGGCCAATCCTATGACTGACCAACCCCTGCACATCCTGCGCTCGGTATTTGGCTACGAGCGCTTCCGCCCGCCCCAGGACCAGGTGATCGAAACCGTCCTGGCGGGCAACGACGCCCTGGTGGTGATGCCCACGGGAGGCGGCAAGTCCCTGTGCTATCAGATTCCCGCCATGGTCCGGCCCGGCACCGGGGTGGTGGTGTCACCGCTCATCGCGCTGATGCACGATCAGGTGGCCGCCCTGCGCCAGGCCGGAGTGCGCGCCGCCGGCCTGAACTCGGCCCTGTCCGCGGACGAGGCCCGCGCCGTGGAGGCGCAGCTCGCCGCCGGCGAGCTGGACCTGCTTTACGTCGCTCCGGAGCGCCTGCTGCTGGAAAGCACGCTGCAGCGCCTGGAGCGCGCCCCGTTGGCGTTGTTCGCCATTGACGAGGCCCACTGCGTGTCCCAATGGGGCCACGACTTTCGGCCGGATTATCTGCAACTGGGCGTGCTGCGCCGGCGCTTTCCTCAAGTGCCCTGCATGGCGCTGACCGCCACCGCCGACCAGCCCACCCGGCGCGACATCGTCACCCGCCTGGGATTGGAGGGCGGGCGGGTGTTCGTCAGCGGTTTCGACCGGCCCAACATCCGCTACCGCATCGCCCAAGGGAGCGGCGGCGCCCGGGAGCAGCTGCTGCGCTTCATCGACCGGGAGCACCAGGGCGAGGCGGGCATCGTCTATTGCCTGTCCCGGCGGCGGGTGGAGGAAGTGGCCCACTGGCTCACCAGCAAGGGCCTGACGGCGCTGCCTTACCACGCGGGGTTGACCGCCGAGACCCGCGCGGCCAATCAGGGCCGCTTCCTGAACGAGGAGGGGGTGGTGATGGTGGCCACCATCGCATTCGGCATGGGCATCGACAAGCCCAACGTGCGGTTTGTCGCGCACCTGAATCTGCCCAAGAGCATCGAGGCCTACTATCAGGAGACCGGCCGCGCCGGTCGCGACGGCCTGCCGGCCGACGCGTGGATGCATTACGGTCTGCAGGACGTGATCATGCTGCGCCAGATGCTGGAGGCTTCCGAGGCCGACGCCGGGCACAAGCGGGTGGAGCGCCACAAGCTCGATGCCATGCTCGGCTTGTGCGAGCTCACCGGCTGCCGCCGCCAGGCCCTGCTGGCCTACTTCGGCGACACCCTGCCCCAGCCCTGCGGCAATTGCGACACCTGTCTCGAGCCCCCGGAGACCTGGGACGCCAGTGTGCCCGCCCAGAAGGCGCTGTCTTGCGTGCACCGCACCGGCCAGCGCTTCGGAGTGAATTACCTGATCGACGTGCTGCTCGGCAAGGACGACGAGCGCATTCGGCGCTTCGGCCATGATCGCCTCAGCACCTTCGGCATCGGCACCGAGCTCGGCTCGCGGGAGTGGCGCGGCGTATTTCGCCAGCTCATCGCCCGGGGCCTGCTGGCGGTCGATGTTGAAGGTCATGGCGCGATCCGGCTGACCGAGGACTGCCGCGCAGTGTTGCGTGGCGAGGTGCGTCTGATGCTGCGCCGGGAGGCCAAGCCGGCGAAAACCCGTCCCGCCAGGACGCCCCAGGCGGGGTTCACGCTGGCGGCGGACCGAGTGCTGTGGGACGCTCTGCGCCAACGCCGCCGCGCGCTTGCCCAGGAGCAGGGAGTGCCACCCTACGTGGTGTTCCACGACGCGACCCTGGTGGAGATGGTGCAGCGCCGCCCCCAAAGCCTGGCGGAAATGGCATCGGTATCGGGCGTCGGCGAGCGCAAGCTCGAAGTCTATGGCGCGGACTTTCTGGACGTGATCCGCCGCACCGAGCGCGACACGTCCGAGCTGGCGGATCGCGAGTGACGGTCCGCGCGATGTCCCGGATGCTCAGATCGATGCTGCTGGTTTGCGCCCTGGGGGCGGCCGCGGCCGTGAGCGGCGCGGATCTGCACCGCCTCTGGGACGACCGCTGTCAGCAGTGCCACGGCCATGCCGGCGAGTTCGCCCGCCATTTCCTGACGGTGGTGGACGGGACGGTGTACGGGCGGCGCCCGGAACGGGATCTGCGGCAGTTTCTGGACAACCACTACCTGGCGGGCGGCGAGGTGGAACGGGTGTACGCCATGCTCCTGGCCCAGGCCCGGACAGGGGGCGAGTTCCAGACCAAATGCAGCGGCTGTCACGGCAGCGCGGCGCAGTTCGCGCGCAACTCCCTCGAGTTGCGGGAGGGGGTTGTGTACGGTCGCAAGTCGGGGCGGCCGGTGGCGGAATTCCTGCCCCGACACATGTCGCTGTCAACGGATGAGACGGCGTTCTTTCTGCAGCTCCTGGAGCGGGTGACCGGCGAGGTGCAGAATGACTGAAGTCCCGGAGAACTCCACGCATGCCGGAGCGAAGGACAACGATGATCGCTGTGATCTTTGAAGTACTGCCCACGGAGGCGGGCCGCGAGCATTACCTGGAGTTGGCCACGCAGCTGCGCGAGAGTCTCCTGCAGATGCCGGGGTTCATTTCCATCGAACGCTTCCAGAGCCTGTCCGATCCGGGCAAGCTGCTGTCGCTGTCCTTCTGGGAGGATGAGGCGGCGGTCGCGCGCTGGCGCGCGCTGGGGGAACACCGCGCAGCCCAGAGTGCGGGGCGCAGTGGACTCTTCGCCGATTACCGCATCCGCGTCGGGCACGTCGTGCGGGACTATTCCCTGGACGACCGTGCGCAGTCGCCGGCGGACTCGCGGGCGGCGCATCCTTGAGCCGCCTCGCGGCGGTGCGAGCATCGCACCGCCGCAACGGATGGCGCGCCGGCAAAATCAGGCCGCGCCTTTCAGCTCCGACATGTGCTGCTTCTTCTGTTCCTGGAACGTCTCGGCCAGCGACTGAGCCTCGTCCTTGTCCAAGGCCTTTTTCGCTTTCTTGAACAGCTCGCCTTCCTCTTCCTCGACGTGGTGCTCCACCTGCTCCTTGAGTACCGTGAGCTTCGCGGTCCACTGCTCGTCATTCACCGGCATGCCGGCCAGCTCTTCGAGCAGGCGATCCACAAGGTGGTGTTCCTCCTCACCCTCGAGCACCAGCTCACGGGTCTCCTCTTCCTCGGCGAGACGCTTGTACACCACCGCCTCTTCGGCGCGGCTGTGGGCGCCGAGCTCCATGCGCAATTTCTCGAAATTCTTCTCCCGTGTCTTCACCGCGCCTTCACCGGTCTCGGACAAGGTCTCCAGCAGCGCTTTCACGGCGTCGTGGTCCTTCTTCAACACGCCATAGATATCCATGGAACACTCCTTGTTTGGGAAATGACAGACGGCCTCCAGAGTAGGTGCCGCGACGTACCACGCCACGGGCGTGCCGTAGGGGCAATCCCTATTTCCGCACGGCGGCGGCGCGTTCAATGGTCGGGGGAGCGAGGACCCCGGCGCAGCTGCGCGCCGGGGTTGAAACGAGCGTGTAATCAGCTGGAAAGTGCGCTCTCAGCCGTCGACCCGTTCGCGGCTTCGCTGGTGGGCGGCTCGTTTGTCGCCGCGGCGATTGGCTGCGCCCACGGGAGTCAGGCGAAAACCGGCCAGCTCCTCCGGCGCCAGGGCATTGCGCTGCGCCGGGTCGACGCGCAAGGCTGGCAGCTCGACATCCTTCCCGCCGGCGGCGACGCGGCTCGTCGGCGACCGATCCGCCGTGGCTGGGCCCGCATGACCCACACCCGCGTGCATCCGACGGAGCTCTTCGCGGGCGGCCTCCAGCTGATCTGCCAGACGACTGTGTTCGGCCTCTGCGAGCTTCCGCTCGCTCTCGATGGCCTTGAGCCGCCGGGTCAGGTCCTCCTGAGCGCGCAACTGGTCACGGGCAAGGGCCAGCGCCGCCTCCGTCTCTTCCAGGCGGTGCTGCAGGGTGTGCAGATCCTGGGACAGTGCGGCGGCCTCGGCGCCAGCGGCGGTGCGCTCTTCCTCGACCGCCGCCAGATGCGCCTGCAGTTCGCCCAGCTCGCGGGCGGCGCCATTGCCGGTGGGCGGCTTGGCATGCGCGCTGCGACCTTTCCCGCGCTTGGGCCGGGCCCGTGCCACCAGGGCACGCAGCGTCTCGGTGCCGGTGCGCACGATGGTGACCCGGGTGGTGGTCCAACCCCATAGCTCGCGCGGGCGTTCTGCCCCGAGCTCGCCGCGTGCGGCCTCGCTTCCGGCGACCACCGTGTCCACCACCCGGTCGTCGGAGATGAGCGTGATTTCGCCGCAGACCAGGAACAGGGACTCTTCCTCGCTTTGACCGGGCTTGAAGATGAGCTTGCCCGGCGGTATTTCCTCGAGGGAACTGGACTGCACCACTTGTTCCAGTGCGGCAGCGGACAGGCGGTCGAGGGGGGTAAATCGGGTGAGCATATCTAGGGCGGGAAGTGTCTTCCTGGAAACCAAAAACTTGGTAACCATCACAGGCTCTCAACCTTCGTCGCGATGACGTGTCGACGTGATTCGGATCGGATGTCGGGATGGCCCTGGCGCATCCGGCAGATTCCCACGGTGCACGCGGTGTGATCGCAGTGCGCTCGCTCGGCGGGTCGAGCCGACGGGAAGCGGTGACTCCCGCAGAACGGCGCGACCCGGCTATGAAAGCATCCGCGAGCTCAGTTGGCAAGGGCGCAACAGAAGTGCCGGAAAACCGGCGCTCCCGCCTTCACGGGGGGCACATGCCGCGCGCGGCGGCGGCGCTCGGCCCGGGCCCGCTCGATCCAGGCGCGCTGGTCGGGCCCGCGAGGTGAAACGCCCTCGCGGCACCCTAGGCTTGAGGCCATCACGTCATGCGTTGGGCCGCCGAGGGCGGCCCCGGCAACCACACACCATCGGAGGTGAACCGTGGCCGAGCTTAGCAACGAGGACACCCACGACCTGCCGCCGGAACCGGGCGACAACGATGTAGATTTCCCCTATGCGCCCGAGGGCTGGTCGCGGGACCAGGCCCGCGATCAGGCGAAGGGGACCGGTCTGCAGCTCAGTGACGACCATTGGCGCGTGGTCCATGCGCTGCAGCAATATTACGCCGCCCATGAGCCCGAGGAGCGGACTCTGAGCCACCTGAGCGACATGCTCGAGGAGCATTTCCAGCCCGAGGGCGGCCTGAAATACCTGCACACCATCTTTCCCAAGGGCCCGATCGTGCAGGGCTGTCAGCTGGCCGGTCTGGAGCCGCCGCGCTACGCCGCCGACGACAGTTTCGGCTCGGAGGCCTGAGACCGGGCCGCTTCGCGCGCTAACCCGGCGTCCAAGCCGCACGCCGTTCCAATCCTCGGCGGGTGCGGCAGCGACCGAGGCGCATGGCCGCGCGGCGCCGGTAGCGCATTGGCGTGACCGCGCCCGTCGGTACTGAGGTCCAGTCGACATTCCCGGTCGCCTGGGCGGCCGGCAGCGGCCTGAGCCCATGCCCACCCATGGCGTAATGCGGTACATTCGCATCTCCGGCCTCCCTTCGGGCGTCCGATTCCGCAGCAGTTTGAAACGAGTTCGCCATGACGAGAGTGTTGGGATGGGTTCTGCTGATGCTGGCGCCCCTGGCCGCTTCGGGCTTCGAGACCGTGGCGGTGAACGAGCGCGTATACGCGTTGGTGGGTGATCTCGGGCAGCGATCGCCCGCGAACCTTGGCCACAACATCACATCGGGTTTTGTGATCGGCGACGCGGGCGTGGCGGTGATCGACTCGGGCGGCAGCCGCGCCGGCGCCGAGGCCATCCACAAGGCCATCCGCAAAGTCACCGATCGTCCGGTGCGCTGGGTGATCAGTACCGGCAGCCAGGACCATCGCTGGTTCGGCAACGAGTACTTTTCCCAGCAGGGCGCCAAGCTGATCGCGTCGCAGCGGGCCGTGGACGACATGCGCGAACGGGTGGCAGCCCAGACCGAAAGCATGAAGAATCTGCTCGGCAATGCGTTCGCGGGCACCCATCCGATGTTTCCGACCGGTGTGGTGAGCGAGCGCACCCAGTTGCACATCGGCGGCGTGAGCCTGGAGCTCATCCCTACGGCAGGCGCCCACACGCCCGGCGAGATGCTGGTGTGGCTGCCCAACGAACAGGTGCTGTTCACCGGCGACACCGTGTACGTCGATCGGCTGCTCGGCATCCTGCGCGTGAGCGCGCCTCTGGACTGGATCGAGACCCTGGAGTATATCCGCGACGTGCTGCGCCCCCGGGTGGTGATCCCCGGACATGGGCCGGTCACCGACGTGGACCATGCCATGCGCGACACTTACCGTTACCTGGTGACTCTGCGAGACCGGGTCCAGGCGCGCATCGATGCAGGTGCCTTCGACCCCGTGGAGGCCAGCGAGGGTCTGGATCAGTCGGAATTTTCCTACCTGCGCAACTGGGACGATCTGCCGTTCCGCAGCGCCAATGCCCGGCGCATGGCCGAAACGCTGTTTGCACGGGAGGCCGCGGACCCGCCATAGGGGGGTAGGGCGCGCAGGCCGGCGCCGGCAGCATACCCCCGTCGCGCCGGCCACCGATCCAGCTCCCCGTGGGCAGAAGTCCTGGCGCTGCAGTCCGGCGGCACGCTCGCCCACTCGACCCTACCTGCAGCCAACGAATCGGCAGCGTGTTTGATACACGCGCATGCTAGCGTTGGTGCCATTCCCGCCGGCGAGGGCGCCTCGCCCGGAGCTGACCCATGCAGCACACGACACGCAACATCACCGCCTTGGCGGTGAGCCAGGGACTGATGGTGAGCGCCATGTCCCTGGTGGTGACCACGTCGGCGCTGGTGGGCTTCCGCCTGGCGCCGGAGCCGTCCCTGGCGACGCTGCCGGTGGCGGTGCAACTCCTGGCCACCATGCTGACCACCATCCCCGCTGCGCTCCTGATGGGGCGGATCGGACGCAAGCCCGGTTTCCTGCTTGCCTCGCTGTTCGGCTTGAGCGGCGCTGCCCTCGCCACGTTCGCCATCCTGCATGAGCACTTCTGGCAATTCGTCGGTGCCAGTGCGCTTCTCGGTATGTTCAACGGATTCGGCAGCTATTTCCGCTTCGCCGCCGCCGCGGCCGCCGACGAGGCGCACAAGAGCCGGGCGATTTCCTACGTCATGGCCGGCGGCGTGGCGGCGGCGGTGGTCGGCCCCAACCTGGCGAACTGGACCCGGGACAGCATCGAAGGGGCGGCGTTCGCCGGCAGCTACGCGTCGTTGCTGGTGGTTTATAGCCTCGCCCTGGTGGCCCTGTCGACGCTGCGCCTGCCGCGGGAGGAAGGTCCGCGGGGCGCCGCCGGGCGGGCCGATACGCGTCCCCTGCCGACGATCGCCGCACAGCCCAAGTTCCTGGTGGCGCTCCTCTGCGCGACCCTGGGTTACGCCGTCATGACCCTAGTCATGACCACCACGCCTCTGGCCATGCAGGACCACGCCCACCCGTTCGGCGAAATCTCGTTCGTCATCCAGTGGCACGTGCTGGGGATGTTCGCCCCTTCGTTCGTGACCGGGCATCTGATCCGCCGCTTCGGCGTGATCCCCATCCTGACCGTCGGCGCTCTCCTCGAGCTGCTGTGCGTGGCCATCAACCTGTCGGGCGCCGGCGTCTTGAATTTCTGGGCGGCGCTGCTGCTGCTGGGCGTGGGCTGGAACTTCCTGTTCGTCGGAGGCACCATGCTGCTGACCGAAACCTATGTCGCCGCGGAGCGCTTCAAGGTGCAGGCGCTGAACGACTTCACCGTGTTCACGGCGGTCACCATCGCCTCCCTGTCGGCCGGTGCACTGCACATCCATCTGGGCTGGGAAGCGGTCAACCTCGGTGTGTTGCCGCTGCTGGCGCTGGTGCTGCTGGGGATCGCCTGGCTGAGCGCGGTCGATCGCCGGGAGGCGCCGGCGGCGGCGAGCCGGTCCGAGGCCTAGACGCCGTCAATCAAAAGAACGGCGACATTCCCATCGCGGCGGCGGTCTCCAGCACCCACAGGTAGGCGCCCAAGGTCGTCGAACCGCTCGGACTCGTATGGTCGGCGGGTCCGTAGGCCACCACCGGCCTGCGGTCCTCGTCGAGCGCCGGCGTGCCGTCGGGGTTGCGCGCGATGTCGTAACGGTACGCGTAAGGCGGCCCGCGCTGCAGGAGGCGCCGGGCGTCGGCCGCCAGCCGCTGGGCGAATTCCGGGGACCAGACCGCCAGCACCACTTCGCTGTTGACGGCCATGCTCAGGGGATCGAGGTTGTAGGTGCCCACCAGGCTCAGAGTCCCGTCGATGGTGGCCAGCTTCGCGTGCAGGATGATGCCGTCTTCACCGCTGCCGTACAGGCGCAGGGTCGGCGCCCGGGCCAGCAGCCACGGCCACTGGTGCAGGAACGCGGCCTGCATCACGGCGCTGTCGCCGGACGCGGGACTGTTGGTGAACAGAGTGATCGGCACGCCCCGTTCCGAGGCCTGGGCCAGCAGCTCGACCGCCCGTTCGGACAGGGCGACGTATGGATTCTGCACGAAGATTTCCTGGCGTGCGGCGCGCACCACCCGCGCCACGGCCTCGCTGATGGGGTCGCCGGGAGCATTGAAGCGTACGGCGCTGTCCAGCACCCGAGCCTCGGCGACGATGTAGGGCGGCGCGGGCCGCTTCAGCACGCCGCGCAGGCGCTCGAGCTCGTCGAGCTCCGCTCTCCAGGCCGCCGCCGGCCCCTCGGTGGCCTCCGCCGGCAGCTCCCGGCCGTTCAGCCACGCGTCCATCATCCGGTAGGCCAGATCCAGGTCCTTCTTTTGCGATTGGATGTTGAGGCGTTCCCGGTGCACCGGCTCTGCGCTGTCTTCGAGGAACTGCGCCTCGAAGGCACGGGTGAGGGCGCGCGCCACGTCCGGATCGCTGACCTCCACGCACACGTCGCGATAGGCGTGATCGAAGGTCTCGGGGTCGGCGAAATAGCCCATGGCGATGTTGCGCCCGCCGGTGATGGAGCGCGCGCCGTCCACCACCAGAATCTTGTCGTGCTCGCTGGCCACCAGCACGCTCGGGCTCAGGTGCATGGTGGCCTGCAATGCCCGCCTGAGCAGCGGGCGAAACATGCGCACCTCGACGTTGCCGGTGTTGACCAGAGCGTCGAGATAATCGTTACCCGTGGGGTGCCAGGACATCTTGCTGCCGAAGGCGTCCAGCAGGATGCGCACCTGCACCCCCGCTTCCGCTTTCTTCAGCAGGTGGCCGAGAAATGCCACCCCCACGACATCCTGCTCCAGAATGAAATAGCTGACATCGATACGCTGCCCGGCCGCATGCAGCAGCTCCCAGCGTGCCGCCCAGGCAATGTCATTGTCGCTCAACAGGCGCAGTCCCGCCTTGGGTGGGCCGTCGGTGCCGGGAAAGGTTTCGAACACCTCGCGCAGGGACATATCCGGCCGCGCGGGCGCGAGCTCCATGGCCGGATCCAGCTCACCCGGGCGCTCGGGATACAGGTCGAATGCCAGCTGCACGGCCAGCCACACGGCGACGATGCCGGCGCTGGCACGCAGAATGGTTTTGGAGGTGCGGGTCATCGCGGGTCCTGGCAACCACCGCTCGGGCGCCCTCAAAAGCCTAGTAGAGCCGCGGCGCGGACCGCTGAAGGCGCCGCACGTGGGCACTACAGTGAGGGGCGGCGGCACCCGCCACGTCCACAAGCCCAAGGAGGAAATCGCAATGGCAAGGATTCTGGTGCTCTACTACAGCATGTACGGCCACGTGGAGACCCTGTCGGGGGCGGTCGCCGAAGGGGTGAACAGCGTTTCCGGCGTGGAGGCGGCGGTGATGCGGGTACCGGAGTTGATGCCCGAGGAGGTGGCGCGCAAGGCCGGAGCCAAGCTGGAGCAGGACGCCCCCATCGCCGCCGTGGACGATCTGGTGGACTACGACGGGATCATCTTCGGGACCCCGACGCGCTTCGGCAACATGACCGCCCAGATGCGCAACTTCCTCGACCAGACCGGCGGGCTATGGCTGAAGGGGGTGCTGGTCGGCAAGGTCGCGAGCGTGTTCACCTCCACGGGCACCGGCGGCGGGAACGAGACCACCATTACGTCGTTTTGGAATACCCTGGCCCATTTGGGCATGGTGATCGTCGGGTTGCCCTACGCCGCCAAGGAGTTGTCCGACATCTCCCAGGTGCACGGCGGCAGTCCCTACGGCGCGGCCACCATCGCCGGCGCCGACGGCTCCCGGCAGCCGAGCGGGCAGGAGCTGACCCTGGCCCGTTTCCAGGGAGCCCATGTGGCGAGCCTGACCAAAGCGCTCGTGGTCGGGCGGCACGCCATCGCCGAGAAGGCGGGGTAGCGCGCCGGGTTGCGCCGGCGGGTCGCTATTCCTTCCCGTCTCCCTTGAGCAGGCTGCCGAGTCCAGCGAAGGGTTGATAGGTGGCGCTGTCGCTGCGTGCGCCGCCGCCGGCATCCTGGCCGGCCTCCAGCAAACGCTGATGCTCGTTGTCGTGGCAGTACAGGCACAGCAGTTCCCAGTTGCTGCCGTCGGGCGGATTGTGGTCGTGGTTGTGGTCACGGTGATGCACGGTCAACTCGCGCACGTTGCTGCGGTCGAAGGCCCGCCCGCAGCGCCCGCATACCCACGGATACATCTTCAGGGCGCGCTCCCGGTAGCCGCGCTCGCGCTCCTCCCGGTTGCGGCGCGCTTCGGCGACCACGCGGTCCAGGCGCTCCTGATCGGGTCCCTGCTTCGGTGATGGCACGGTGCGTACTCCTTGCGATGGAATGTCGCCAGTTTAGCCCCGCCGGCGGCCCGGATCAGCCCGTTCGATCCATGGTGGCTCACCGGCCGCCGACTACACTCGCGGTGAGGAGTCGGATTCAAGGACGAGCCATGGAGACCCTGCTGCTGGCGCTGCTCACCGCTGCGCTGCTGGCCGTTGCCGCCTATGCCCAGTACCGCACGCGCTATCACACCCGTGGACCGCGCGATGCGCTCATGGCGCGGGCGCTGCTGGCGGCGGTGGGCGTCGCCTTTGGGTTCGTGACCGCGACCGTCTACACCCGCACCAGCGGCCTCGACCAGGTGCTCGCCTTCCTGTCGGGCTTCGGTGCGGTTCACGTGCCCGCGGCCGTGATTCTGTTCATCAAGCGCCGTCGTGGCGAGGTCGGTTAGAGCGACTGTCACTCGGGGAGGATCTTCAGGCCCACTCGCGTAACGCGCCGCTGATTCAGCTCCCGCACCACCAGTTCCACCCGCCCGAAGCGCACCGAGTCGCCCACCACCGGGCGCTTGCGAAACGCGTGATGCACGTATTCGCCCACCGTGCTGTCGCCGTGCTCCCCGGCGCTGAAGCCGTACATCTGAGCGACATCCGCCAGGCGTGCGTCTGCGTCGAGGACGAAATCGCCAAAGAACCGGTGCTCCGGTGCGTACACCGCTTCGCTGAAGATCTCGTTGAGACGCCCGACGTCCTCGGCTGGCGCGAGCACGTGGATGTAGTCCCCGGGCTGCAGCGGCCCCGCCTCTTCGGGGCCATGCACCGTTCCGGCGCGCACCACGGCGGTGATTCGCGCCGACGCCGGTGTTCCGACCTCGCGGGGCAGGCGCTCGCGCACGCGGCTGAGGGGGGCCACCGGATAGACCAGCAGCTCGTACTCCGGATGTCCCGGAACGAAGGTGTCCAGGCGAAGCACCGGCTCCGGGCTCGGCGGCACCTCCAGGTTGAGCAGCCGGGCCGCCGGGGCCACGGTCCAGCCTTGGAGTAGCAGCGACACCAGGACGACGAAGAACGCCACATGGAAGTACACCGCCGTGGCATCCAGTCCCGCCAGCAGGGGGAACAGTGCCAGGATGATCGGTACGGCTCCGCGCAGACCCACCCAGGCGATGTACGCCTGTTCGCGCCAGGCGAACCCAAATGGCAGCAGACAAATGACCACCGCCAGGGGACGGGCGACGAAGATCAGCACCAGTGCGATCAACAGCGCCGCCGGCGCGACCGGCACCAGCGCCGAGGGCGTCACCAGCAACCCGAGCATCAGGAACATCCCGATCTGCGCCAGCCAGGCCAGGCCGTCGTGCACCCGCAGGATGTTCTGAGATGACCGCAGGCGGCTGTTGCCGAGGGTGAGTCCCACCAGGTAGATGGCCAGGAAGCCACTGCCGTCGAGGGCGCTGGCGACGCCGTAGACCACCAGCCCGCCGCTGGTCACCAGCAGGGGATAGAGCCCGACGGCCAGAGTGATGCGATTGACCAGCTTTACGATGGCAAGGCCGCCGAGGAGTCCCGCCGCCGCGCCGATGCCCAATTGCTGCAACAGGTACACGGCGATGTCCCAGCCGAGGCGGGTGCCGGTTTCCGACAGCGCCTCGATGAGCAGGATGGTGAGGAAGATCGCCATGGGATCGTTGCTGCCCGACTCGATCTCCAGGGTCGAGCCCACCCGCTGTTTCAGATTCATGCCCTGGGCATGGAGAAGAGAAAACACCGCGGCGGCGTCCGTCGAGCCGATGATCGCGCCCAGCAGCAGGCCCTGCATCCAATGCAGGTCCAGCAGCCAGGTGGCGAACAGACCGACGGCGGCGCTGGTCAGGAGCACTCCCACGGTCGCCAGGGAGACCGCCGGGTAGAGCCCGACCCGGAAGGTGTCCGCGCGGGTGCGCATGCCGCCGTCCAGCAGGATTATCGCCAGGGCAACGGTGCCGATGACGTAGGCGAGGCGGGCGTTGTCGAACTCGATCTGTCCGAAGCCTTCCTCGCCGGCGAGCATGCCCAGCACCAGGAACACCAGCAGCAGGGGCGCGCCCACCCGCGCGGACAATACGCTGGCGAGAATGCTGCCGAACAGCAGCAGGGCGCCCACCATAACGATGTGATTGAGTATGTCCACGGGTCAGGCGCGCGTTCAGGGGAGAGCAGACACGGAGGTGGTGTCGCCCCCAGTATGCCCGTTCGGCGGATATACCGGAAGCTGCGGCAGTGAGACGGGGTGAGATCGACGCCGCGCTGCGATTCTCTACGCGCGGTGGTCTGTGCGGCCGTGGCCTGAAGTGCGCGGCGCCGCGATGGCGGCTGGGCGACTGGTCGACGCTACGCCGCCGGTAACTGGTCTTCGGTGACGAGGGCGTTGAGTCCTACGATGAGGAATTCCCATGCCGAGTCGGCGTCCAACATCTCCCAGCCGGGATCGCCCATGGACGGAGACCGGCTCACTCGGCGCGAGTCGTCGAAGTACAGCGCGAAGAACTGCTGCGGGTCGAGGGCCGACCCCGAGGGGCGCTGGGTGAAGCGCAGTTTGCCGACCAGCTGGTCGCCGTGGATGCAGGGCCAGTAGTCGATGTAGATCTCGTGGCCGAGAAATCCCAGCCGTACGTGGCCGTGGGTCCTGAGCTCCGTGACCCCGATCTCCTTGAATCGGTGCGCCAAACCGCCGATCGCCAACGCAAATTGGATGAACAGGTCGCTGTACTGGGCGTGCTGTTCGCTCAGCCGGCGCAGACGCTCGGCACTAGCAGGGCCCATGATGACGTCCTTTCGGTGGTCCATGCCGCGGGGCGGCTGCGACGGTCTGCTTTGCACACCCTAGCCGCCGGCGGCGTCGATTTCCAGATCGAATCCATCTCTCTGGTGGGTGCCCAGCCCTCGTCTACGCTTGTGCTACACGGGTCGCTGGGGAGGGCGCCACGATGGGTATTCTCGCATGGATTGTCTTCGGCCTGATCGCCGGTGTCATTGCCAAGTTGGTGATGCCCGGGAAGGATCCAGGTGGCTTCATCATCACCATCCTGATCGGTATCGGTGGTGCGCTGATCGGCGGATTCATCGGCTCGGCACTCGGGTTCGGCAGCGTCACCGGTTTCAATTTCGGCAGCTTCGTCATTGCGGTGCTGGGAGCGATCCTGCTGCTGGTGATCTACCGGATCGCTCGGCGCTGACACGCCACGCGGGCAGTCGCCCGGAGGCGCCGGGTATCCCCGCCAGGCCCGTCAAGGGACGCGCGCGCCGGCGCTCTGGGCGCGCAGCAAGTCGCGGATCTCGGCCAGCAGTACCTCTTGGGGCGTGGGCTCCGGCGGCGCGGCCGGCGCCTCGGCCGCCGCGCTCTTCTGCGCCATCATCCGGTTCATGGCGCGGACGATGAAGAACAGCACCATGGCGACGATCAGGAAAGCGATCACGGCATTGATGAACAGGCCGTAGCCGAGTACCGCGGCGCCGGCCTGCCGGGCGGCCTCGATGGAGGTGAAGGTCTCACCGGTGGGGTTGCGCAGCACCAGGAACAGGTTGCTGAAGTCCGGTGCCTGGATGATCCCCGAAACCACCGGCATGACCACGTCGTCCACCAGCGAAGACACCACCGTGGCGAAGGCCGCACCGATGACGATGCCCACCGCCATGTCCACCATATTCCCTTTGAGCGCGAACTTCTTGAATTCCTCGAGCATGTCGTTTCTCCCCCCTGGTACACACAATGCCGGGCCCGGGAAACCCGTCGCGGCCAAGGCAGAGGATAGCGCAGTGCGGAGCGGTCGTCGGCTCAGTCCGGGGCGACGCCGCGGGTGGAGCCGCGCACGAATGCGGCCAGCTCGGCCACATACGGGGAGTCCAGCGCCTCGAGGCGGCCGAGGGACTGCTCGCGCCCCAGCCCCGCGCGCAGCAGCAGGCGGTAGGCCTGTCTGAGCTGGCGCAGGTCGTCGGTGCCGACCCCGGCCCGTTTGAGACCCACCAGATTCAACCCCCGGGCGCGCGCCGGGACACCGTCGGTGACCACGTAGGGCAGGCAGTCGCGATTGACCTTTGAGTTGTGCCCCACCATGGCCAAGGTGCCGATGCGGCAGAACTGGTGGACACCCACGGCGCCCGAGACGAAGGCGCGATCGGCCACCTGCACATGGCCCGCAAGCAGGGCGGCGTTGGCGATCACAACCCGGTTGCCGATGGTGCAGTCGTGGCCCACATGGCAGCCGGCCATGAAGTAGTTGGCCTCGCCGATGCGGGTGCAATCCCCGGCGCCGGCCGCCCGGTGCATGGTGACGCCTTCGCGGATCACGTTCGCTGCGCCGATCTCCAGATAGCTCTCGCATTCGCGAAACGCCAGGTGCTGCGGCGTGCCACCGAGCACCGCATGCTCGTGGACGTGGTTTTCGGGACCCAGCCGGGTGTGCCGTTTGATCACGGCATGGGCCTCGATGCGGCAGCCGTCACCCAACACCGTATCGCCCTCGATGACCACAAAGGGCCCGATCCGGACCGCGTCGCCCAACTGGGCGGCGGCGTCGATCACAGCGCTTGGGTGGATGATCGGCACGGAGCGTGGCCTACAGGGCCTTGCGGACGAGGGCGCAGATGCGTGCGATGTTCTCGTCGGAGAGCTCCGGGAATATGGGCAGCGAGAGCACCCGTTCGGCTGCGCGTTCCGCCACCGGCAGGGAGGTGCTGCCGAGCCCGCCGAAGGCCTCCTGTCGATGCAGCGGCACGGGGTAGTAAACGGCGCAGGCGATATCTTCGGCGCGCAGGGCGTCGCGGATGCGATTACGCCGCCCGCTCTGGATGGTGAACTGATGATAGACGTGGGTGCGCCCCGGCAGCTCCGCGGGCAAGTCCAAGCCGTCGAGCCCCTGGAGCTGCTCACGGTATTGTGCCGCGACCCGCCGGCGCGCCTCGTTGAAGGCATCCAGGTGAGTGAGCTTGACCCGCAGGATGGCCGCCTGCAGCTCGTCGAGGCGGCTGTTGTAGCCGATGATCCGGTGACGGTAGCCGCCGTCGTTGCCGTGGTTGCGGAGCACCTGCAGGAGATGGGCATGTTGCTCGTTGGCGGTGACCACGAGACCGCCGTCACCCATGCCGCCCAGATTCTTGCTGGGATAGAACGAGAAGCAGCCGAAGGCGCCGTCGGCACCGGTCTTGCGCCCCGCGAACTCGGCGCCAAAGGACTGCGCGCAGTCCTCCACCAGGGCCAGGTCGTGCGCACGGCACAGGGCGTTCAGCCGGTCCAGGTCACTGGCCTGACCATACAGGTGCACGGTGATCACCGCACGGGTTCGCGGGCCGACGAGCTCGGCCACCCGGTCCACGTCCAGCATCAGGCCGTCGGGCTCGATATCCGCGAACACGGGGGTCGCGCCGGTGTACGCGATGGCCTCGGCGGTGGCGATGAACGTGAACGGCGTGGTGATGACCTCGTCTCCCGGGCCGATGCCGAGTGCCCGCAGGGCGAGGTGCAGCGCATCGGTGCCCGAGGCGACGCCCACCCCGTGAGCGCTGCCGCAGTAGCCGGCCGCCTCCTGCTCGAAGGCGTGGACGTTGGGGCCATTGATGTAGTGACCGGAGGACAGGACGTCCAGTACGGCGGCGTCGATCTGCGCCTGCAGCCTGCGGTATTCGGCAGCGCAGTCCAGCATTGGGATGGGCATATCAGAGCGGCTCCGCCCGCGCTCCCGGGACCGGAGCTGCGGGCATGGGCTGGTGGGGAGTGGCGGCCACCACGGCGGAGATCTGCGAGGCGACCTCCAGTGCGTACAGGGCCTCGCGGCCCGAGACCAGAGGCGGTGCGCCGGTGCGCACGCTGTTGACAAAGGCGCGGATCTGGTCGAGCAGCGCGTCGCTGCGCTCGAAGCGCCGCTCCGCGGAGTCGATGGCGTCGGCGCCGTCCTGGTCCGGCTTGCGGCGATACACCGACAGGGTCGAATGGGCGCAATCGATGGACACGTAGGTATTGTGCTCGAACACGCGGATCTTGCGCATCTGCTTGTTGCTGATGCGGCTGGCGGTGAGATTGGCGACGCAGCCGTTGACGAATTGCAATCGGGCGTTGGCGATGTCGATGGAGGGCGTGAGCGCCGCGACGCCCACCGCCTGGACGCTCGCCAGGGGGCTGCGCACGAAGCTGAGCAGGATATCGATGTCGTGGATCATCAGATCCAGCACCACATCCACGTCGGTGCCGCGGGGATTGTAGGGCGCGAGGCGGTGGGCCTCGACGAAATACGGATCGCGCAGTTCCTCGGCCGCGCCGCGTACCGCCGGATTGAACCGCTCCAGGTGTCCGACCTGGAAAGGCGTGCCACGGCGCTCGGCCAGCTCGGTGAGCTGGCGCGCCTCATCGACGGTGCGCGCCATTGGCTTCTCCAGCAGCGTCGGCACGCCGGCGCTCAGCGCATCTCGCGCGATGGCGAAATGCATCGGGGTCGGCACGGCGATGGAGACCAGATCGAGGGTCTCGATCAGCGGGCGGTAGTCTGCCAACGCCTGAGTGTGCTCGCGGGCGGCGATGTGCTTGGCCCGGTCGAGATCGGTGTCCACCACCGCCACCAGGTCGACGTCTTCGAGCTGGCGGTACTTCTGGGCGTGGAATGCGCCCAGGTAGCCGACGCCGATCACCGCGGCGCGCAGTTTCTCCCTATGGCCGGTCATGGTGCTTCCCTGTGCCCGGCCGCTGTCGGCTTACGCCCGGGCTGCTTTTCCCCACCCATTATAGGCGCGCCTGTGGGTCCGTCCGGGCGGCGACAGCGCTCGCGCGGACGCGGATGGACAGCATGTAGAGCGAGAGAAACAGGGCGATGTAGTACTCGCGCAGCTCGCTGCTGCCGAACTCCAGCAGGGCACCCCAGCTGAGCCACTCGAACACCCGCACCAGCACGAACAGCAGCGTGGTGGGCACGACGATGAACGTCGGGTGTATCCAGTAGCGCCAGTCGGTAGCGTCGTGCAGGGGCCGATGCTTGGCCATGCGCCACAGCGGCAGCACCAGCCCGGCGATGAAGATCCACAGCTCCACCAGCGCGCGGGGCTTCTGGTCGAACCAGGAGCTGATGTTGTGCAGATTGGTCTCGTTCTGGTCGTTGAGCTCGGCGAACACCTCCGGGGTGTCCCAATAGAAGATCCATTGGCCCCAGCTCATCTCTTCGCCGGCGAAGTAGACCAGCGCCAGGGTCCAGAGCAGCACCCAGGCGCGGGTGAGAGTGCCGGCGAGGACCCGGCGACAGCAACGCAGCACGCTGAAGCCCGCATAGATGCCGGGCAGCAGCAGCAGCACGGTCAGGATTTCCACCACCCCGCCCTCGAAGTCCTTGGCCAGCATCTGGTCGAACAGGGGTTTGTCGACGACGTACACGGCCAGGAGCAGGAGCAGCATCACCGGCGGCCAGTACAGCCACAGCAGCCCGGAAAGCTCCCCGGAGCTGAACCGGCCCTGATGCTCGTCGGTAATGGACATGCGGGTCTTCCCCTCGCAAAAGCTGGGAGTTTGCGCATGGCGTGCGGCGCGGTCAAGCAGTCATGCGGCGCCATTCAGCACCGATTCACCCACGGCGGATATACTGGACCAATACAACCGGAGAAGCCGCGCTCATGTCCATCCTGCGCCCGAGAGCCTGGAGCCAGTCGCTCTGGGTCCTGCTCGCCAGTGTGCTGCTGCTGTCAGCCTGCGGCGTCAATCCGGTCACCGGCAAGCGGGAATTCCAGCTGGTGTCCGAGGCCCAGGAGATCGAGATCGGCGAGGAGAATTATCTGTTCGCCCGTCAGGCCCAGGGGGGCGAGTACAGCGTCGATCCGACGCTCAGCGCCTATGTCAGCGAGGTGGCCGCCCGCCTGGCGGCGGTGAGCGACCGCCCGGAGCTGCCCTACGAGTTCGTGGTGATCAACGATTCCACACCCAACGCGTGGGCGTTGCCCGGCGGCAAGATTGCCGTCAACCGGGGGCTGCTGAGCGAACTGGACAGCGAGGCGGAGCTGGCGGCGGTGCTCGCCCATGAAATCGTGCATGCCGCCGCCCGCCATGGCGCCAAGGGCATGGAGCGCGGGATCGCCCTGCAGGCGGGCGTGTTTGCCGTCGGCGCGGCGGTGGCCGGTGGGGACCATCCCCAGTACGCCGATCTGGCCGTGGGCGCCGCCTCGCTCGCCTCCAACCTGATCCACAGCAAGTACGGCCGCGGCGCGGAGTTGGAGGCGGACCGCTACGGCATGGAGTACATGGCCAGGGCCGGTTACGACCCCGCCGCCGCCGTCGACCTGCAGCAGACCTTCGTACGCCTGGCCGAGGGTGGCGAGCGTTCCTGGTTGGCGGGACTGTTCGCGAGCCACCCGCCGTCCCAGGAGCGGGTGGCCGCCAACCGCGACACCGCGGCCAGCCTCGGCAGCGGCGAGCGCCACCGGGAGCGGTATCAACGCATGATCGCCGACCTCAAGCGGGTTGCGCCGGCCTATGCCAAGTTCCAGCAGGGGCGGGAGGCGCTCGCCAAGGGCGAGTTCGAGCGCGCCTACGCGCTGGCGGGCGGGGCCATCGCCATCGAGCCCCGGGAGGCCCATTTCTATTCACTCCTGGGAGACGCCCGCCTCGGCCAGAAGCGCTACGGCGACGCCGTCGAACATTACGACCAGGCCCTGGCTCGAAACGACCAGTTCTATTACTACTATCGCCAGCGCGGTCTGGCGCGCCAGGAGCTGAACGACCCCTCCGGCGCCCGGGCTGACCTGCAGAAGAGCCTGACGCTGCTGCCCACGGAGCTGGCCCACTATGCCCTCGGTAACCTGGCGTTGGCCAACGACCAGGCCAGTGTCGCGCTGGCGCATTTTCGTGCCGCTGCCGGCCAGAAATCCGAGGTCGGCCGCCAGGCCTACGCGCAACTGGCCCGCCTGGACCTGGCCGAGAATCCGGATCGCTATCTGCAGGTGCAGGCCGCGGTGGATGGCCGCGGCCGCGTGATGCTGCGGGTGGGCAATCGTTCCCCGGTGGCGGTGGGCGACGTGGTGGTGCACGTGGGCGCCTTCGATCCTTCCGGGCGCCTCCTGGCCCGGGAGCGGGTACGGGTGCCCGGCACGGTTGCCGCCGGCCAGGCCCGGGTGCTGGCCACCGGCCTGAGCGCGGGTGCGGCCGTCGGCGGGGTTCGGGCCGTGGTGGTGCAGGCGCGGGTGGCCCGCTAGCGGGGGCGCGACGCCCCCCGCCGGGAGGCACTTTTCGTGGTTTGCGCCGCCGGAGTTTCGGAGTAGACTGCCGCTGTGTTTCCCAGTCGAACGACCTGAATGGACATTCTCAAACGCGTGCGGGACTGGTCCCGTGCACGGCGCCAACGCAAGGCGCTGAACAACGTCGAGCGCATGTTGCAGCAGCTCGGGTTTGCACGGATTCCAGCGGACCAGCCCCGCCGACCCTCGTAAGCCACGCCTCGAATACCGCGGGGACGTTCGCCCGGTACAGCGCCGGCGCCGACCTGCGGCCCCCATCCAGGAGTGAACGTCTGCGGCCTGTCGGCTACACGCAGGGCATTGCCGTGGGCGTGTCTCGCGGCACGGTCGTTTTTCGGGCGCTGAGCGCCGTCAAACTGCGCCCCCGAGGGGATCCCCGGCGCCAGCCAATGCCGCTCACCGGCGGCCGGGTCAGGGGCACGGTCCGCCGGGGGTGAAGAACACCTGGGTGAAATAGTAGGCGTCGCCGGCCCGCCAGACGCCGACGCCGGTTTGGGCGAAGTCCGGGTTGAGGATGTTGCGGCGGTGACCGGGACTCTCCATCCAGCCCTGGACGGCCGCGTCCGCGGGGTCCGCCAGGTTTCGGTTGTGGGCGATGTTTTCCCCCACCACCCGGTAGCACAGCCCCGCCGCGCGCACCCGGTCGGATACGTCCCGCCCCTGCGGCCCGGTATGGGCGAAGAAGTCCTTGCGATACATGGCACGGCTGTAATCGCGGGCGATGGAATCGAGCTCGGCGCGGCGTTCGAGCGCCGCGCGCCCTGCATCTTCGCGCAATGTGTTGATGCGCTCGGCAACGCGCCGCTCCATGTCCGGCACGCCGGCGCCGCCGTCCTGGGCGGCGGCGCTCCAGGCAATCAAGCCCACCAGCCACAGCGCCCGTGCACATCGGCGCGGACGCTCGGTCGGTCGCGTTGCGGTCGGGTCGGCCATGGCTCGTGTCGGCTCCTGGGGACGTCCCTCAGGTCTAGTTCGCGGCGCCAACACCGGCGAAACAAATCGCCCAACGGAAGGAAACCGAGCGACTACAGAGCGGCCCTAGTCTTTTCGTCAGGAACTCGCAGCGTCGCGCCACGGAACCGGAGGTGAGCCATGACCGACCACCCGCTGCAAAGACAGGCCAGGGACGAGTGGAGCGGCTCGGCGGTCCTGCGCAGCCGTTACCCGACCTTTACCCATTATTGGCGTGAGCGTTACCAGCGCGTCTACCGGTTGCCGGTGCGTGGCGCCCTGCTGCACCTGGCCGGCAGTCTGCGCTGCGTGGTGCGGCGAAGAGCCGCGTAGCGAGTGTGATTCGGGGCTAGGGGGTCGGTTCGGTCCCGCCGGTTGCCGAGGCCGACAGACATAGCCGCACCGTGAGGCCAGGAGCGTGGTCCTCCAGCCGCACCTGGGCGTCGTGCAGCCTCGCGACTGCCTGCACCAGGGCCAGGCCGAGGCCGCTGCCCGGGGCATTGCGACTGCTCTCGATTCGGTAGAAGCGCTGGAATACCTTGCCCCGCAACGACTCCGGGATCCCTGGCCCGGTGTCGGTCACGCTCAGGCAGGCGCGATGGTCCTCCCGGGCGAGGCGCACCCGCACGGCCCCGCCGGCCGGGGTGTACTTGATGGCGTTGTCCAGCAGATTGGCGGCGGCCTGGAACAGCAGGTCGCGGTCGCCCTGCACCGCGGGTGCGTCATCCACGGCGTAATCCAGGGCCAGGCCGTGGGCTTCCGCCAGTGGCTCGTAGAGATCCACCACGTCCCGTACCACGGCGGCCAGGTCCACGTCGGCGAAGCCGGCGCGCCGATGACCGGACTCGATCCGTGCGATGCGCAGCAGGGCATTGAAGGTGGACAGCAGGCCGTCGGCCTCCTGAAGGGCGTGGTCGATGGCATCGCACTGTGCGCTGTCGCCGCTGGCGCGCAGGGTCTCGAGATCGTTGCGCAGCCGAGTCAGGGGTGTCTTCAGGTCATGGGCGATGCTGTCCGACACCCGGCGCACGTCCTCCATCAGGGCCTCGATGCGGTCCAGCATGGCGTTGAGGTGACTGACCAACTCATCGAACTCGTCCTGGGTGCCGCGCTGGGGAATGCGCCGGGACAGGTCCCCGGAGATGATTTCCCGGCTGGTCTGATTGATCACTTCCAGGCGGCGCAGCATGCTGCGGCTCATGGCGATGCCACCGACCAGGGCGAGCACGAGCATGATGGCGACCCCCCAGGCCAGGGTCTCGACGATCAGGGAGCGCACCCCGTCCAGTTCGTGCATGTCCCGGCCCACCAGCAGTCGGAAGCCACCGCGCAATCGAAAGCCGCGGGCCCGCGCCCGGTGGGATTCGGATTCGCCGCGCACCTGCAGCGGGAAATCGAGCCAGCCGGCGTCGTTCTCCTGGGCCGCCGGCCAGGCGTCCAGGTTGCCGACGATGGGGGCGAACCCGGCGTCGGTCAGAAGATAGAGATTGGAGCGGGCGGGATCGGCGGCGATGCGCTCGGCGATCAGGGCCGTGAGGCCGGGCAGGCCGCGACTGCGGTACCGCTCCGCCAGCAGCTCGGTATCGGCTTCGATGGCGGCGTCCGCCTGACGGGCCATGTAGCCGGCGGTCGACCAGTAGATGTAGCCCAGCAGCACCAGCACCGACAGCCCGAACAGAACGATGTAGAGCGCGGCGAGGCGAAAGCTGGAGCTGCGGAACAGGCGCAGCGGTGCAGTGGAGGGGGGTGCGGTCACCGGGTCACGGTGCGTCGGCCCGCAGCACGTAGCCCGCGCCGCGTACGGTGTGCAACAGCGCCCGGTCGAAGCCCTTGTCGATCTTTCCGCGCAGCCGGCTCACGTGCACGTCGATGACGTTGGTCTGCGGATCGAAGGTGTAGTCCCACACCTTCTCCAGCAACATGGTGCGGGTGACCACCTGGCCGGCGTGACGCATCAGGTATTCCAGCAGCCGGAACTCCCGTGGCTGCAGCTCGATGAGCCGTCCGGCGCGCTGCACCCGGCGACTGAGCAGGTCCAGCTGCAGATCGCCGACGCTGAGGTGCGTCACCGGCGCCTCGCTGTCGCCGCGCCGCACCAGTGCCTCGAGCCGGGCCAGCAGTTCCGAGAAGGCAAACGGCTTGACCAGATAGTCGTCGCCACCGGCGCGCAGCCCTTCGACCCGGTCGTCCACTTCACCGAGGGCGCTCAGCACCAGCACCGGTGTACGATCGCCGGCCTCCCTCAGGCGCTGCACCAGGGCCAGGCCGTCCAGTTTCGGTAGCATGCGGTCGACGATCAGCACGTCATAGCCGCCTTCCCGCGCCAGGTACAGACCTTCATCGCCGTCCCGTGCCCGCTCGGTCCGGTGACCCGCCTCGGCCAGACCTTTGGCCACGAAGTCGGCGGTCCGATCGTCGTCTTCGACGTGCAGTACGTGCATGGGGAAAGTTTACAGGGGACAGGTTGCAGTGGACAGGAACTCCATCGGCGGCGTGTTCGCAGTCGACTGCAACCGGTGCGGTTGTGGTGGAAACGGGCTGCCCGCTGATTCGGGTGCGCGCACGGCGACGCGCCCAGACCGCGGCCGCCGCGCGGATCGACGCGCGGCGGCACGGCCCGGTCCGACATTACCCTTGTGCCACTGTCACCGGCACGAACCACTGGTTGCCCTGGCGATTCACCAGCAACACCAGCCTACGCCCATCCTCTGTGTCCTTGACCGCTCGCGAGACGTCCTCGGGGGACTGCACCGCATCGCCGTTCGCCTGCACGATCACGTCACCGGGCCGCAGGCCCGCCTCGGCAGCGGTGCTCTGGGGCTGCACCTGCACCACCAGGGCGCCGCTGCGCAGTTCCTCGGGGACGGCGTAGCGATTGCGGGTCCCGTCGTCCAGGGGCGCCAGCGCAAGGCCCAGGCGTGCATCGTCCTCCGCGGGCATATCGCGGTCGTCGAGGGCTGCGGTTTGCTCCGTGGCGGCCAGGGTGACTTGCACCCGCTTCCGCTTGCCCTCGCGCAGCAGTTCCACCGTCGCGGTGCTGCCGGGGCTGACCGCGGCCACTTGCCGCGGCAGGTCGCGCATCTCCTCCAGCGCCTCGTCATTGAAGCCGACGATCACATCGCCGGTACGGATGCCGGCCTCTTGGGCAGGCGAATCCGGAGTCACCGCGGCCACAAGGGCACCCCTGCGGTCCGGCAGGTCCAGGGCCTCGGCGAGTTCCTCGGTGAGGGGCTGAATCTGGACGCCCAGCCAGCCCCGTTCCACCTGCCCCGACTGCTTCAACGCCTCGATGACCGAGCGCGCCTGGGCCGAGGGTATGGCGAAGCCGATGCCCACGTTGCCGCCGTTGGGGGAGAAGATGGCGGTGTTCACGCCCACGACCTTACCGTTGAGATCGAACAGCGGACCGCCGGAGTTGCCTCGGTTTATGGGCGCGTCGATCTGCAGGTAGTCGTCATAAGGTCCGGAGTTGATGTTGCGGCCCCGGGCCGAGACGATCCCGGTGGTGACCGTTCCGCCCAAGCCGAATGGATTGCCGATGGCGACGACCCAGTCGCCGACCCGCACCGAGTCGGATTCGCCCAGATCCACCCACGGCAATCGCTCGTCGGTGTCGATCTTCAGCAGCGCCAAGTCGGTCTTTGCGTCGCTGCCCCGGAGTGTGGCCTGGTGACGACTGCCGTCGTCGAGGATCACAGTGATCTCCTGGGCGCCGTCCACGACATGGTGATTGGTGACGACGTAGCCTTGCGCGTCGATGATGAAGCCCGACCCCGCGCCCTGCACGGGGGGCTGTCCCGTGTCGGGTTGGTTCTCGAAGAATCGCTCGAAGAACTCCCGCAGCCGCGGGTCTTCGGGCAGTTGCAGGCCGGCGGCCGCGGTGCGCTCGCGGCGCGCCTCGACCACGATGCTGACCACGGCCGGTTGCACGGCCTCCACCAGGTCGGCGAAGCTCTGTTGCGGCGCCTGGACCGCGGGCGCCTGCACGGCCGCATCGGGGCCGACGGCCTGAGCCAGCGGCAGGCCGGATCCGACGGCAAGTGCCGAGGCGAGGCCCGCCGCCAGGGCGGAACGGCGCCAGGAACGGATAGGGGAATGGGGCATCGTTGGCTTCTCCAATGTGGTCACGATTCCCAGACCCTACCGCGGCGCACCTTACCGGCGGCTTGCAGGGAGATTACCGAACGGTAATCTCGCGCTCCGCGATGCCTGGTGCAGGACGGCCCGGCTGAGGACAACCCGTCCTTCCAGTAGGGATGTGCGTGCGCGGCATTCGCTGCGCGATCAAGCCGCTCCCGACACGCGCGTCGCCTTCGCATCCCAGATGCGCTGCCACAACCAGCGCAGGCGGTCGTAGCCTCGGGGGCTCGGCACACGTCCCACGGGCGCCCGCACCGAATGCGGGTTGCGGACCTCGCCTACCCTGAAGCGAAATACGTAGTGCGGCTCCAGCCCCATGCGCAGATCGGTGATGAGCACATCGTCCCCGAGCCGCGACACCCCATAGAATCCCTTGGTGAACCACTGCAGCCGCCGCACCGGGCCGTAATCCTCGATGCCGCTCAGCCATTGGCGTTCGCTCACATGACGGGTGAAATGGATCTGCCGCTCGCCGTCCAGCAGCGAGTAGTAACCCTCGTAGTACCCGTCCGGTGCCATCACCAGGATGCGCCACAGGACCGTCGTAAACGGTGCCGGCGTGATCAGGACACGCTCGGGGGCGATGTCGCGGGAGACCAGCGCCGCTTCCGCCTGTTCGTGGACGTAGACCTTGGCGCCAATGCTCCAGGCGAGATACAACGTGCTGATTGCAAGCCCGGCGGTGTTCAACCGGCGGCCCCCGGGCCGCTGGCGGCTGAGCACCAGCGCGCCGAGCACGCCCACGAGCAGCGGGATCGTATACAGCGGATCGATGATGAAAATGCTCGACCAGGTCATGGGCGTGGTGAGCACCGGCCAGAAAATCTGGGTGCCGTAGACGGTGAAGCTGTCCAGCAGGACATGCGTGGCGAACGCGAGATAGACGAGCGTTACCCAGCCGCGGCGATGCCGGCGCGTCTGCGGATGCAGCTTCAGGATCAGCCATACCACCAGCGGGGTGAGCGCCGCGAGCACCAGGAGGGAATGGCTGAAGCTGCGGTGATAGGTGAATGCGGCGACAGCGTCGGCGTACGGTGCGAACACGTCCAGGTCGGGCAGGGTGCCGCAGGCGGCGCCCCACGCCATGGCGCGCCTGCCTACCCGGCGGCCCAGGGTGGCTTCGCCCACCGCCGCGCCCAGGAGCAATTGGGTTACGGAATCCACTGGTAATTCCCTGCGCTGTCTCTGCGCTCTCGCGTCAGTATACCGCCCGTATGCCGTCCTAGACTCGGGGTGGCGGTGGAGAGGTTCGATGGACGCGACGCTCCGGACCGAGTTGCAGCGACGGCTGGAGGCCGATGCCGAGGCACTGCGTTCCCGTATCGCCCGCCTGGAGCAGAGTACGACACCGATCGCCCCCGACTGTGCCCTCGGGCGCCTGCCGCGGGCCGAGGCAATGGAGCAGCAGGCCGTTTTGCGCAGCGAATTGGCCGCGGCGCGTGAACGCTTGGCCGCGGTGCGGCAGGCGCTGGCTCGGGCGCGGGGAGACGCGTTCGGACACTGCGCGGTCTGTGGGTCGGCGATCGCTGCCGATCGGCTGCGGGCCCGGCCTGAAACCGACCGCTGTCGCAGGTGCGCCGAAGACGGCGGGTCGGCGCGTACGTAAGCCGCGCCCTGCGACGCGGGACGATTCTCAATGCTGCGCAAGTCCTCCTCTACCCGCCAGAGTAGAAGATCGCCGCTGGGGCGAAAGCAAACGCACCGCCCCGGTGGCGCGGTTGCGCCGCGACGTGCGGGCCATCCCTGTACTAGGGTTTAACCGAAAGCCCGCGAGCACAGCCATGACCCGGATCGACAGCCATCAGAAGCAGGCGGCGAAGGATCTGGCGGCGGTAATCCACCGCAGCCACGACGACATCCTCGCCCGTTGGAAGGAACAGGTGCGGACGCTGCCGGGTGCCCGTGGCCTACCGGAGCCGCTGCTGCAGGACGAAGTGGCCGAGCTGCTGCGGGAATTGGCGCGGCACCTGGAGGAGGCGGCGGACACCGGGTCCACTGCAGCGCACAAGCGCCGCGAGGCCCGTGCGGCCGCGGCACACGGCGTCGAGCGCCTGCGGGCAGGCTTCGACATCGAGGAGGTGGTGGCCGAGTACAATTTGCTGCGCGCCCTGATTTTCGACGCCTCTGCCGCAATGCAACTACCCCGGTGGCTGATCGGAATCATCGACGATATCGTGGACCGTTCCGTGGGCACCGCGGTGAAGACCTACGCTCACCAGCACGCGCTCGAAGAGCGGCGACGGCGCGCCGAGCACATCGCCTTCGTGACCCACGAGATGCGCAATCCCTTGGCCGCGCTGAGCGCCGCCACCGAAGCCCTGCGTGCCGGCACGGGGCCGCCCCCCGCGGGGATCACGCAGACGCTGCAGCAGAGCATTGGACGGCTGGACAAGCTGATCCGTGAACTGATCGAGGAGTCGCGTCAGATCGGCGGTGATCTGGCGCGGGAGAACCATCCGAGCGTGATGAAGCTCTATCCGTTGGTGGAGGCGATCATCACCGACATGGACGGGCCCGCGCAGCGGGCAGGCATGGTGCTGCAAAACGAAGTATCCGAAGACCTGCAGGTCTGCGCCGATCCGAACATGCTCGACATCGTCGTCGCCAATCTGGTGAAGAATGCCATCGATCACAGCGGCGCCCGGCACCTGGCCGTAGGGGCACGGCGCGAGGGCGCGACTTCGGTCTGCTGGATCGAGGACGACGGCCGCGGCTTGCCGCCCGAGCAGCGGCGCGTCATCTTCGAGCCGTACGCGGCCCGCGGCGACGCAGGCGGCAGCGGCCTCGGCCTGTACATCGCCAAACGCTTCATGGAGGCTCAGGACGGGACCATCACGGCGCACTCCGACGGCGCCGGCGTGCGCTTCGAGCTGCGTCTGCCCGCCTGCCGCGACGCGTAGCGCGCGTGTTGTCGCGCCGGCGGCATGGGCTAGTCTGGGCGCCTCGGTGACGGCACATACGGAGGCGTGCGGCCATGAATGAACCCTTCGAGAAGCAGCAGAAGGAGCGCCCGGCACAGCACCAGGCGCGGCAGCCCGGGCGTGAAGGCGCAATGCAGCCGCGTCCCATCTTCATCCGCGACGACTATCGCGGCAGCGGCAAGCTCGACGGCCAGGCGGCGTTGATCACCGGCGGCGACAGCGGCATCGGCCGCGCCGTGGCGGTGCACTTCGCCCGCGAAGGCGCCGATGTGGCCATCGTCTATCTGGACGAACACGACGACGCGAACGAAACTCGCCGGCTGGTGGAGGCGGAAGGCCGCCGATGCCTGACCATCGCCGGTGACGTGGGCGCGGAGGATTTCTGCCGCCAGGCGGTGGAGGAGACCGTGCAGGCCTTTGGTCGGCTGGACGTGCTGGTCAACAACGCGGCGGAGCAGCACGCGGTCGGGGGACTGGAAGAGATCACCGCACAGCAGATCGAACGGACCTTTCGTACCAACATCTTCGGCTACTTCTTCATGGCCAAGGCGGCACTGCCGCACCTGGACGGCAACGGCCGGATGATCAACACCACCTCGGTGACCGCCTACCACGGCCACGAGCAGCTGTTGGACTACGCCTCCACCAAGGGCGCGATCGTGTCGTTCACCCGCTCCCTGGCGCGCAGCCTGGCGGAGCGCGGCATCCGGGTCAACGGCGTCGCCCCGGGACCCATCTGGACGCCACTCATCCCGGCGACGTTTCCCGCCGACAAGGTGGAGAGCTTCGGCGCCCAGACCCCCATGGGTCGCGCGGGGCAGCCCGCCGAGCTCGGACCTGCGTACGTCTACCTGGCGGCCGAGGACTCCTCCTACATGACCGGGCAGGTCCTGCATCTCAATGGCGGAGACTTCGTCGAGAGCTGATCGACCGGTGCCGCGCCCGGGGCGGTAGGGTCCATGGCTTGATCGGGACCGGAGCGGCCGTCTATGGTGAGGGTCCGTCAAACCGGAGTCATGGACCATGAACAACACGAACAAAGCGGCCGCGGCCCTGCTGGCCGCCGGGTTGGGTGCCGGAGCCATTGTCTGGGCCCAGACGGAGGTTCCCCTGGACAAGGTGGAGCAGGCGATCGAGTACCGACAGAACGTGATGAAGGCCATCGGCGGACTGGCGGGTACCAGCGTCGGCCAGATTCGCGACGGCTTCGCGCACGGGCCGGAACTTACGGCGGTGGCGGCGGGCCTGCAGGCCCTCACCCGCGACATCCCGTCGCTGTTTCCCGAGGGCAGCGACTTCGGCGAGACCGACGCCAAGAGTGAGATCTGGGAGGACTGGGACACGTTCGAGCAACGGGCCGTCAGCACCCGCGATGCGGTGGACGCCTTTGCCGCCTCCGTGGAGCAGGGGGATCGCACCGAGATGCTGCGTGCGTTCAAGGATATGGGGGATGCCTGCAAGGCCTGTCACGAGGACTTCCGCAAGGAACAGGACTGAGTGCTCGGCAGGGCGGCAGCGGGCCTCGCTTTCGGGCTCGCGGCGATCCTCTCCCGTGGGGCGGTGGCAGGGGCCGACCCACAGACGGTGGAGCGGGGCGAATACCTGTTCCACGCCTCCCTGTGCGCGGTCTGCCACACCGCAGAGGAGGGGGCGTTCCTGGCCGGAGGGCGGCCCTTGGAGTCGCCCTTCGGGACTTTCTACACCACCAACATCACGCCCCACGACACCCACGGCATCGGTGGCTGGAGCGACGCGCAATTTCTAGAGGCGCTGCGCCAGGGGATCGCCCCGGACGGCTCCCACTACTATCCGGCCTTTCCCTACACCGCCTACACCAAGCTGACGAATGGTGACATCCTCGCCATCAAGGCCTACCTGGATACCGTCGAACCGGTGGACCAATCCAACCGTGAGCACGACCTGGTGTGGTTCGCCTGGCGCTGGCCGATGGCGCTCTGGAAATGGCTGTACTTCGAGCCCGGACCGTTGCGCGCCGATCCGAGCAGGAGCGAACAATGGAACCGGGGCGCCTACCTGGTCGAGGCCGCCGCCCACTGCGCCGAGTGCCACAGCCCGCGGAACCTCCTCGGCGCCATTGACCCGGAACGGCGCTACGCGGGTGACCCGCAGGGACCGGAGGGGGACAGCACGCCCAACCTCACCTCCCACAAAAAGCAGGGAATCGGCACCTGGAACCTGACCACCCTGAGTTTCTATCTGGAGATCGGCATGACTCCGGACGGCGACTTCGCTGGAGGATTGATGGCCAAGGTGATAGACAAGGGCACCGGAAAGCTTACCGATGAGGACCGCAAGGCCATCGCCACCTACATCCTGTCGCTGCCGGCCCTGGCCGGGGAATGAGCCCGCCGCCGCGCTGGTCCGGCGCTCGCGGCGGGACTAGCCTCGGGGACAGATATCGACGCCACGGAGGTGCCATGCCGCTGAATGCGCTGCTGCGCGACCCAGACGCCCGGGTGCCCGCCACCGCGGGCGGGCCGATCCCCGCGCGCATCCACAGGCCGGGTCGGCCCGCTCGTACGGCAGCGCCGGGATGAACGGGCGCATGAGGCCGCTGCCGAACGCCGCTCCAGGCTGGCTGCGCCGCGCGGGTCGCGCCCTGCGGCGGGCGCTCCGGTTGGCCGGGCGCCCGGTGCGGGGGCAGCGAGGCGCCGGCCTGGTCGTCCGGCCGTTCCGCGGCGTCGGATCCGCGACCGAGGTGTTCCTCACCGGTCGCGTGTTCCGCCAGTCCGCGAATCCCGCGCGGCCACGAACGTTGCTTGGTGATCTGGCGGATCTCGTGCGCCGCCTCACCCGGCGCGGTGTGGCCGACGTGGAGGTGCACGCGGCGTTCGCCCGGGCCGAGCAGTCCGTGGTCACCGACGACGATGGCTACTTCATGGTCCATCTTCACCTGCCGGAGCCGCCGCCCGATGATCGCGATTGGCACCGGGTGACGCTGCAGGTGACCGGCGGCGAGCCGGCCGCCGCCACCGGGCTGGTGTACGTACCGCCGCGGCACGCGCGCCAGCTGGTGATCAGTGACATCGACGACACGGTGATGTTTACCGGCGTGGCCAACAAACTGAAGATGCTGTGGCGGATGTTCATGCAGGGCCCCCACAGTCGCCTCGCATTTCCCGGCGTGGCCGCCTTCTACCGCGCCCTGCACGACGGAGCCGGCGGCGACGAGCGCAATCCCATGCTGTACGTCTCGCGCGGCCCCTGGGCGTTATACGAGGCGTTGGAAACGTTCTTCAATCTGCATCGCATCCCGGTGGGCCCGGTGCTGTTCCTGCGGGAATGGGGCATCAAGCTGCACCGCCCGCTGCCGCGCCGCGCGCGCGGGCACAAGCTCGACGTGATCCGCCGGATCCTGGGCGTGTACGGCGACCTGCCGGTGGTGCTGATCGGCGACAGCGGCCAGCACGACCCGGAGGTGTATGCCCGGGTGGTGCACGAGCACCCGGGGCGGGTCCTGGCCGTGTACATCCGCAACGTCAGCCGAGGGCCGGGGCGCCAACGGGAGATCGATCACCTGGCGCGGGAAGTGCAGGCGGCGGGCAGCACGCTGCTGCTGGCGGGCGACACCGGCGCCATGGCCGAGCACGCCCTGGCCCACGGGCTGGTTGCCGCCGACGCGGTGCGCGCGGTGGTGGGTGAGCGGCGTGCCGAGTCCGACCCAACGGCGGCGTTCTACGGGCCGCCGGCCCATGCGCAGGATGCCGAGGACCTGGACCGGGTGCTGGACGGCGCGGGCGAGGCAACGACGAACGTGGAGCTGGAGCCCTCCCGCGCCAACCGCGCCCGTGCCCGGCGCGAGTCCCGCTCCCTCTGACCGCCCCGTGGTGCTCTGGTTCAAGCACGGACTGCTGCTGTTCTGGGCGCTGTGGCTGACGGTCATTACCCTCACCAACCTGTTCGACGGCCTCAAGGCGGCGGGCGCGTTGCCTTCCGGTTGGCGCTTCGTGTCCCAGAATTTCGATCGGGTGGTGCAGGCGGTGGCCGTCTATGGCGCCGGGACTCGCCTGGCAACGGTGCTGTTCGGCGGTGTGATCCTGTGGCAGGGGCTGGCGGCCGTGTTGTTCTGGTATGCGGCGGTGGGATCACTGCAGGTCGGGGGAATCCTCTGGCCGGCGGCCGATCTCGCCTTCACCGTGGTACTGGCCCTGTGGGCGGCGTTCATCGTGGCCGAGGAGGTCTTCAAGCAATACCGCACGGAGATCTCACACGTATTGTTCTTCACCGTGCAGTTGGTGAGCTGGTTGGCGTTGTACAGATTACCGTGAGCGCGCCGCGACGCAGTCTGCGCGCTGTGGGGTGTCGAGCGGATATGTGGCGCCCCGGCACGTCGCCCGAGGTGTCACGTATGCACGACGATGCGGTGGTTGGCCGGATCCACGTCCACGGTCATGTCGTACCGATCGATGTATGCACCCAGCTCGGCCAGCGCCGGAGCCTGGTTGCGCTCGGAAAGTTCCCGCATGGTGCGGGTGGGATCGCAGCGCACTGCCAGGCCGGAGTCGTCGCTCTCGTGACAGTCGAACTGCTCCGGATCCAGGCGCAGGTCCATGGAGTCCGGCAGGAGAAGAGACAGCGGCTCGAGGCGTTTGATCTGCAGCTTCGCCCGTTCGAGCATGTGCTCTTCCTCCCAGGCGAGCTCGGGGATGTTTCCATAGTCTCTCATCGGGGCCTCTCCGGGGGGCTTTGCCGCTAGTGTAGAAAAGTGCCGGCACGCGGGCACGGCCGTCGCGAGCTGCCTATACTGCCGGGCGCGAACCGGCACAGGAGGTGTGATATGGCAGGTCAGACGCTGCAGGGTAAGCGCATCGCCATGCTGCTCACGGACGGCGTGGAAGAGGTGGAGTACACCAAACCCAGGGACTACCTGGAGGAGCGCGGTGCCACGGTGCACCTGGTTGCGCCCAAGGACAAGGGCGAACGCATCCAGGGATTCGATCACCTGACCCCGGACCAGACCTTCACCGTGGAGGTGAACGTCGCCGACGCCAGCGCCGGAGACTACGACATGCTGGTCCTGCCCGGCGGAGTGGCCAATCCCGACCTGCTGCGCCTGAGCTCCGAGGCGGTGGCATTGGTGCGTGGCTTCGCGGAGGCCGGCAAGCCCATCGCCGCCATCTGCCATGGCCCTTGGCTGCTGATCAACGCCGGGGTCGCTCAGGGCCGCCGCCTGACCAGCTGGCCGACCCTGCGCACGGATATCGTTAACGCCGGCGGTGACTGGGTGGATGAGCCCGTGGTGGTGGACCAGCGGGTCATTACCAGCCGCGGTCCCAAGGACCTGCCGGCGTTCAGCGACGCCATCGAGAAGGCGCTGCAGGCCGCCTGAGATGCCCGGCAGCGGGGGGTCGGCGCAGGGCGCCAACGGCCCCGTCTTCCGCGCCTCCCGTGCGGGCGTTAAGGTAGGCCATGGCCTCCGGCGAGCTGACCCTGCGTCCCGCCACCGCCGCCGACCTTGAGGCGCTCAACGCCGTGGTGGAACGGGCTGTACTGTCCTGGGGCCTCCCGGAGCGGGTGAAGCGTCTGTCGCTGCCGGTCTATCGGTATCAGCACGCCGACCTCAGCGCCTATCAGATCCTGGTGGCGGAAACGGCGTTCGGCGAGATCGTGGGTGTCGCCGCCTGGGAGGCGCTCGTACCCCTCGATGCCCCGCCGGCCGTGCTGTTGCACGGCCTGTACGTGGACCCCGGGCGGCATCGCGGTGGCGTCGGTACCCGACTGCTGGAGGCGGTGCTCGACGCTGCCCGGGCGGCCGGACAGGAGGGCGTGCTGGTGCGCGCCCAGCGCGACGCCGAAGGCTTTTTTGCGGCCCGGGGATTCCAACCGGTATCGGACAGCGAAGCCCCCCCGCGGCGTTGGTGGCGCGGCATCGGTCCCCGGTCGCGGCATTGACGGGGTCGGTCGGCTTGGCCATCCTGTGCGGGGCGCGGGCTGCGACCGTGGTGGCGATTACTACACTCTTAGCAACTGCGCCGACGCGTCGCGCGGCGCCTACAGGGATGGTCCGGGAGGTAGGCGATGCCCATCGAGATTCGCGGCCGGAGTCCGACGTCTGAGGAGGGTCGCCGGTTCGGCCTGGAAGAGAATACCTGGCAGGTGCTGCAGTTCGTGCTTCATAACGCGGGGGTCAAGGTGCCGACCGATTGGTCGCGGCGCGATGGCGCGGGCCTGCCCGACGACGCCGAAGCCGAGCGGGCGGCGGAGCGTCTGGAGCAGTATCTGTCGACGCACCCCGATGATCGCTTCTTTCTCGACCTCAAAGGTCGAGTGACTCCGCCCTACGATATGAGTATCGGGCGTCAGGAAGTGGAAGGATTCGTGCGCTTCCTGCGCACCAGCGGCGGGTTCGAAATTCATTGACTCAGAGCCGGTCGAACGGTCCGGTTGCGCGCAGCGCCCCGGCGGCACGGGCTCCGTGTATCGGGGTAACAGAAAGGATGTGTAATGACCGATGACATACTGCAGTCCAGGCGCCCGCGCCGCACCAACGGATTGGCGTTCTTTCTCGGCTTCCTGCGCCAGCCGGAGCTGGTCGGCTCGGTAATACCCAGCTCGCGCTTCCTCGAACGCCGCGTCGTCGACGTGGCGGACATCGCCAGCGCCCGTACGGTGGTGGAGTTGGGCCCGGGGACCGGCGGCACGACCCGGGCGATTCTCGAAGCCTTGCCCGCCGACGGCAGGGTGCTCACCATGGAGATCGATCCGGAATTCGTCGCGCTGCTGCGGCGCAATCGCGACCCGCGCCTGGTGGTCCATCACGCCAGCGCTGAGCGCATCCGCGAAGCCCTGCAGGAGCGCGTGCTTCCGGCACCGGACGTAGTGATCTCCGGAATCCCCTTCTCCACCATGCCCCGGGAGCAGGGGCGCGGCATTCTGCGCGCGGTGTGGTCGTCCCTCGCCCCGGGCGGGCGCTTTGTCGCCTATCAGTTCCGCGGCCATGTCGCCCGCTTGGAGCGGGAACTGCTCGGCCGCCCGGATACGGAGGTGGAGCTGCTCAATGTCCCGCCGATGCGGGTGTATCGCTGGCGCAAGCCGGCGGAGAGCAGCTGACGCGCCGCCCTGCGCCGGGACACCGAGCGATTACTTCTTACCCAGGTCTTCGTGCCAGCCGGTGTCCCGCCCGAACTCCAGCTCATAGATCATGAAGCCTTCGGGAAAGGCCTGGCGCAAGCGCCGTTCGAACTCGGCGTACACCTCGGCGCGATGCTGCTGCACGTCGTAGTCGCGGGAACTGGTGTCGACTCCGCCGAGATCCAGGTCCATCTTGAACTCGACTTCCGGGCTGATCTGCAGACGAATCATGATTGCGTACCTAGTGGTTAATGGCTGCTGGCAAGTAACGAGGCGCTAGCGCTATTCGGTTTCGATCTTCCTAGCAACCAGCGCCTCGCAACTCGCCACTCAAAGCAAAGGTACCAGCAGTAGGGCGACGATGTTCATGATCTTGATCAAGGGATTGATGGCCGGACCGGCGGTGTCCTTGTAGGGGTCGCCCACCGTGTCGCCGGTGACCGCCGCCTTGTGCGCCTCGGACCCCTTGCCCCCGTGGTTGTCATCCTCGATGTATTTCTTGGCGTTGTCCCAGGCGCCGCCGCCGGTGGTCATCGAGATGGCAACAAACAAACCGGTGACGATGGAGCCGAGCAACAGACCGCCGAGGGCCTGAGGTCCGAGCAACAGACCCACCGCCACAGGCACGAGCACCGGTAGCAGGGAAGGTAGGACCATCTCCCGGATCGCCGCTTTGGTGAGCAGGTCCACGGCGGTGGAGTACTCGGGTTTGCGGCTGCCGTCCATGATCCCCGGGATCTCCTTGAACTGACGGCGCACCTCGATCACCACCGCGCTCGCCGCGCGTCCGACGGACTCCATCGCCATGGCGCCGAACAGGTACGGTACCAGCCCCCCGATGAACAGGCCGATGATCACCATGTGGTTGGACAGATCGAACGTGAGCGTCTCGCCCATGTGGTGGCCCAACTCGCGGGTGTAATCGGAGAACAGCACCAGGGCGGCCAGTCCTGCCGAGCCGATGGCGTAGCCTTTGGTCACCGCCTTGGTGGTGTTGCCGACCGCATCCAGCGCATCGGTGGTCTGGCGCACCTCCGGTTCCAGGTTGGCCATCTCGGCGATGCCGCCGGCGTTGTCAGTGATCGGTCCATAGGCGTCCAGGGCGACGATGATGCCGGCCATGGACAGCATGGAGGTGGCGGCGATTGCAATGCCGTACAGCCCGGCGAAGTAGTGCGACAGCAGTATCCCTAGGCACACGACCAGCACCGGAGCGGCCGTTGCGCGCATGGAAAGCGCGAGGCCGGAAATGATGTTGGTGCCGTGGCCGGTGGTAGAGGCGGCGGCAATCTGCCGCACGGGGGAGAACTCGGTCGCGGTGTAGTACTCGGTGATCACCACCAGCAGGGCGGTGACGCCCAGCCCAACCAGGGCGGCGCTGAACAGGCTCAGGGTGTCGTACTCGCCCACCTCGCCCATGAGCCACTCGGTCACCGGGAGGAAGGCGATCGCCGCCAGGACGCCGGCAGTGATCAGTCCCCGGTACAGGGCATTCATGACCTTGCCGCCGGCGCGCACGCGCACGAACCAGGTGGCGATGATGGATGCCAGCACCGACACGCCGCCCAGGGCCAGCGGATAGACCACTGCGGCGACTTCGCCGGGGAAGGTGAAGGCGCCGAGAATCATGGTGGCGATCAGCGTGACGGCGTAGGTCTCGAACAGGTCGGCGGCCATGCCGGCGCAGTCGCCGACGTTGTCACCAACGTTGTCGGCGATCACCGCCGGATTGCGGGGGTCGTCCTCGGGGATGCCCGCTTCCACCTTCCCCACCAGGTCGGCGCCCACGTCGGCACCCTTGGTGAAGATGCCGCCACCGAGTCGGGCGAAGATGGAGATCAGTGAGCCACCGAAGGCAAAGCCGACCAGCGGCCCAAGGGCGACGATCGCGCCGGCATCGGTTGCGAGCGTCAGGGCGGCATAGAATCCCGCCACCCCGAGAAGCCCCAGCCCAACCACCAGCATTCCGGTGATGGCGCCCCCCCGGAAGGCGGCCTGCAGCCCACTATCGAGACCCTGCCGGGCAGCCTCGGTGGTGCGCACGTTGGCCCGCACCGAGACCTGCATGCCGACGTAGCCGGCGGCGCCGGACAGCACTGCGCCCACCGCGAACCCCAGCGCCGTGGCCTGGTTCAGAAAGACGAGTATCAGAAAGAAGAGGGCTGCCCCGACGATGCCGATGGTGATGTACTGGCGGCGCAGGAAGGCGGCGGCGCCCTCCTGGATCGCCAGGGCGATGCGGCGCATCTCGTCGTTGCCCGTGGGCAGCGCCATGATGCGGTAGATCGATACGATGCCGTAGACAAGGGCAGCCAGACCACAGACCAATGCGAATATGACGCCGGGATGCATGACGCGACCTCCTGCGGGCTTCGGAGTATGGATACTACCCCGCTTTTAGTCTGGGCCACGATTCTCTCTATTTATCGCGGTATAGCCCCAGTTAGTGCCGAACCGGCGGGCGTTGTGCCGTGCGGGCACCCGGTGGGCAGCCAAGGTTGGGAGGTTCAGTCGGGTTTCCGGGACTCGGCGGAAGGCCCGGCGAGCCAGGTCCGCAGGCGGTCCATCAAGCGCGTTCCGGGCGCGGGCTGTTCTGGGGGCGGAGGCCCATCGGCGCGTTTCCCAGGGGTGTCTGTTGGCGGGGCTGCGAGCGGTCGCGCTGCAGGCGGGGACGCATGGGGGCGCTCCCGCGACCAGGCCGCCAGTGCAGCCACGTCCGACTCCAGGTCCTTCAACCGCGGATGGTCGGGGACGACCCGGCGCCCGCGTTGGATGAGTTCCTGCGCCCGGCGGTAGTTGCCTCGGGCGAGCGCCGCTTCGGCCAGGGTGCGGTAGCGCTCGGCGATGCGCTGCAGCCCCAGACGGGCGATGGAGTGGACCGGGTCCACGGCGAGGACCTGCTGGAAATGCTCGAAGGCGCTGTCCCCGGCAGGCGTCGTCAGCCGGTCGTCCGCCAGGGCGCGCTCCGCCCGGGTCAGCGAGTTCGCGATGCGCTCCTCGAGCGGGTGGACGGGTGCCGCCGGCAGCAGGGCGGGACGCAACAGAGCGCTCAGCATGAGGTCGCGCGGTACGGTGCGCCCGGTCGGCGCCGCTGCCGTGGGTCGAGGCGGCGTGTCAGGCAGCGGCCGCGCCGTCATGTCACCAGCCGGTGTGGGATCCGGTTGCGAAGGAACGCCCCGCAGCAGGCCAAAGGCGTGTACCGATGCCAGCAGCGCGACGACAGCGATGCCGAAGCGATAGGGGCGTACCAGGGGCGCCAGCCCGCCACCGCTCCAGGGCACCCGGCGGCGCTGTCCGACCCGTGGACCGGCGCTGCCGAGGAAAGCGCGCTCTTGGGCGGTCAGGGCGGCCTGCCAGGGCATTCGCGCCGCCGCGCAGCTCAGCATCGTCTCGCTGTCCTGGTCACCGTCAGCGGCTACGCCGGGACCGATGCCGCCATCATGGAGTTCCCGCAGGGTATGGGCGACCGCTGCGGCGTCGAGCTGGTGCAGTCCATGGCTGGCGCCGTGGGCCAGCGCGCCGCTGGCGGCGATGTTGAGATACCGGGGACAGCCGTGACTGAAGCGCTGCAGCAGCAACAGCGCCGCGGGTGCCAGGGCGGGGTCGCCGCGCCAGCCGGCTTGCTGCAGCCGGTGCGTCAGGTAGGCGGCGCTTTGAGGGAGATCGAGGGGCCGCAGGCGGCAACAGCTCACCACCCGCTGGCGGCAGGCTGTCAGCTGCGACTGACGCAGGACGTCGTGCAGCTCAGGCTGGCCGATGAGCAGGATCTGCAGCAGGGGGCGACCGTCCGGGTGCAGATCCAGCAGGAGACGCAGGGCGTCGAAGCCATCGGGGCGCAGCTCATGGGCGTCGTCCACGAGCAGCAGCAGCCGACGCCCCGCGCGATTCTGCTGCACCAGAAGGCGCTCGATCTGGTGCACGACCGTGGATTGGCTCATGGGTTCGGCCTG
>Ga0209347_1001206_pt1 | contig 45462 bp, 47 predicted proteins | sample AutmiccommuBRH23_FD_187382 | JGI IMG/M metagenome (GOLD analysis project Ga0209347, IMG submission 187382) | Deep subsurface microbial communities from Mt. Terri, Switzerland - Autotrophic microbial communities BRH/23 (SPAdes) (version 2) | ecosystem: Environmental > Aquatic > Deep subsurface >... | reverse complement strand
AGCGCCGACATCATGACCCAGATGAAGGTCACGCGATCGGGAACCAGTGCAGGATCGAGAATGCCCTTCGAGATGGTGACGACGACGTTGCCGCCGGCGATCAAGGCGCCCGCACTTTCGAACACCGCCGCCATCAAGAGCGCGCCGGTCATCGTGAGTGCGCGCGCGCCCACTGCCGGCCCGACATTGTTGGCGACGTCGTTGGCACCGATGTTGAGCGCCATGTAGCCGCCGATCACCGCCGCCGCGATGATGATGAAGGCGCTGGGCCCCGAGCCGATGTGAAAGCTGGCGATGGTTGCCGTGAACAGCAGAAACAGGAGGGCGGCGCCCGGCGCAAATTGGCTGCGGGAGATAGACCGGGTCGCATCCTCCAGATGCCCGATCTTGCCTAGGTCCTTGTCCAGCGTCCTCTTGCGGACGGCCCGCGCAGGAAAACGTGCGGTATCCGCTTCACGCATCGACATGGTGCCCTTTCCCCATCATCCTGGACCGAGGGTTTAGGCAGTCCGCCGCCGAATCACAAATGCGATTGTCGATTTCGCCACAGGCTTTGCGAATTCAGGCCTTGGCGGCCTCGGCGGCGGCGAGCGAGCGCAGGAGGGCGGAGAGCTCGCGCTCGCGCACCATGTCGGCAGCCTGGGCCAGGGAGACCCAGGCGATCTTGCGGCTTTGCTTCTCGGGCCAGGTGAGAAGCTGGCGCTCCACCAGGAGCCCATAGACCTCGGCCCGGCACCGGACCCAGGAGAACATGTGCAGCCGCTTGGTGTAGGTGTAGGTGCCGATCGGCTCCGGCGAGATCTCGCCCGAGACGCCCCCTTCCTCGAAGGCCTCCAGCGCGGCGACCTCCGCCTTCGTCTTCTTCGGCTTGGGCCAGCCCTTGGGGATGGTCCAGACGCCACGTCCGCGCGTGGTGACGATCAGAACGAGCTTTCCGGCGCTGGTCTCGACATAGGGGATCGCTGCGCACTGCTGCAGTGGCGACATCTTGCGCTTGGTCTCCGAGCCGGACCTCAGGACTTGAGCCGGTAGCCAGTCTTGAACATCCACGAAATGACTCCCAGGCAAAGTGCGAGGAAGAGCAAAGTCGCCCCAAGGCTTGCCCCAAGATTGACGTCGGCGATGCCGTAGAAGCTCCAGCGAAAACCGCTCACCAGATAGACGACAGGGTTAAACAGCGTCACCGTCTGCCAGAATGGCGGCAGCATGTTGATCGAGTAGAAGGTTCCGCCCAGGAAGGTTAGCGGCGTGATGATGAGCAGCGGCACCACCTGCAGCTTCTCGAAGCCGTCGGCCCAGATACCGATGATGAAGCCGAGCAGGCTGAACGACAGCGCCGTCAACAAAAGGAAGGCCACCATCCAGAACGGATGCTCGATGTGGATCGGCACGAAGAGTGACGCGGTCGCGAGAATGATGAGGCCAATGAGGATCGACTTGCTCGCTGCCGCGCCGACGTAGCCCAGCACCACCTCGAAGGGCGAGACGGGCGCGGAGAGGATCTCGTAGATCGTGCCGGTGAAGCGCGGAAAGTAGATGCCGAACGAGGCGTTCAGGATGCTCTGCGTCAGGAGCTGCAGCATGATCAGGCCCGGCACGATGAACGCGCCGTAGCTCACCCCGTCGATCTCGGAGATGCGCGATCCGATCGCGGCGCCGAAAACGATGAAGTAAAGCGAGGTCGACAGCACCGGCGAGAAGATGGTCTGCATGACCGTGCGCCAGGCGCGCATCATCTCGTAGGTGTAGATTGCTTTGACGGCGTGAAAGTTCATCGGGCGCCCTTCACCAGATCCACGAAGATGTCCTCGAGCGAGCTCTGATTGGTGTTGAGGTCGGTGAAGACGACGCCTGCCGCGCGCATGTCGTTGAGCAGGCTGGTGATGCCGGTGCGCTCGGCCCGGGTGTCGTAGGTGTAGACGAGCTCGCGCCCGTTGGCGGTAAGCTCGAGCTGGTGGCCGGCGAGCGCTGCCGGTACGGCCTGAAGCGGCTCGTGCAGATGTAGGACGAGCTGCTTGCGCCCAAGCTTGCGCATCAACTCTTCCTTTTCCTCCACCACGATGAGCTCGCCCTTGGTGATGACGCCTACGCGGTCGGCCATCTCCTCGGCTTCCTCGATGTAGTGGGTGGTGAGGATGATCGTGGTGCCCTGATCGCGAAGCTTGCGCACGACCTGCCACATCTCCTGGCGCAGCTCGACGTCGACGCCGGCGGTGGGCTCGTCGAGGAACAGAACCGAGGGCTCGTGCGAGAGCGCCTTGGCGATCATGACGCGCCGCTTCATGCCGCCCGACAGCGTGATGAGTGTGGAATCTTTTTTGTCCCACAGCGTGAGCGCCTTGAGCAGCCGCTCGATGTAGGCAGGATCGGGTGCCTTGCCGAACAGTCCGCGGCTGAAGCTCACTGTGTCCCACACCGTCTCGAACATGTTGACGGTCAATTCTTGCGGCACCAGTCCGATGAGCGCGCGCACCTTCCGGTACTGCGCGGAGATGTCCATGCTATCGACGGTGACTTTGCCCGACGACGGCATGACGATCCCGCAGATGATGGAGATGAGCGTGGTCTTGCCGGCGCCGTTGGGCCCGAGCAAGGCGAAGATCTCGCCGCGACGTATCTCGAGCGTTACGCTCTTCAGGGCCTGAAAGCCCGTGGCATACGTCTTCGACAGATTGTCGACGAAGATGATGGGGTTCATGGCGGGCAGAATTAGGCGTCGCGGGCCCCGGCATCAAGAGGCGGGGAAGGTTGTTAGGCGACTACTCGCTGCCGCCGCGGCCTGCGAGCCACTTCTTGAGGTTCTCTGCGAGCGCCGTTGCACGCTTGTCCGCCCGCTCGCCTGCAGGATGCGGTTTGGCGCGGCGGGGCGGCGTCTCGGGCTTTTCGGCCGCCTGCTTCTTCTCGGCAGCGGGCTCGCCGCCTGCGGCACGCAGAGTCAGTGCCACATGCGATAAAAACCGGGCGCTATCGCCGCGTGCGAGATAACCGGCCGACTGGGCCATGGCGTCGAGCAACGGATCGAGCCACTCGTACTCCACCTTGGCAAAATCGTGCAGGACGTAGTGGGCCACGGCTTCCTTGACGCCGGGATGGCCGACGCCGATGCGCACGCGGTTGTACTCATTGCCGATATGCGCGGAGATCGAGCGCAGGCCGTTATGTCCGGCATTGCCGCCGCCAACCTTCACCTTCAGCTTGCCGGGGGCTAGATCGATCTCGTCATGGAAGACGTAGACGTCCTCGACGGGAATCTTGAGAAAGCGCTGGGCCTCGCCCACGCTTTGCCCGCTGTCGTTCATGTAGGTGGTGGGCTTCAACAGCAGGACGCGCTCGCCATCGAGCGTGACATCGACCGTCTCGCCCTGGAAACGGCTGCGCCAGGGTCCGGCATTGTAGCGCGCTGCGATCAGATCGAGCGCCATGAAGCCGACATTGTGGCGATTGCGCTCGTATTTTGTGCCTGGGTTTCCCAGTCCGACGAAGAGCCTCATCAGCCACGCCCCGAGTAAGGGATGCGGGCGCGCATGAGTGCGCGCCCGCCATCTTGAAGCGTCCTACTTCTTCTTCTCGCCGCCGCCGGCGGCCTTGGCATCGCCGCCCTTGGCCGCGGCCGCGTCGGCCGGAGCAGCAGCCGCGGCTGCTGCAGGAGCTGCTTCCTCCTCGCCGCCCTTGCCGCCGGTGCCGGCGATGGTGGCGATCGTGAAGTCGCGATCCTTGATGGTAGGGGTGACGCCGTCAGGCATGGGAACTGCCGAGATGTGGATCGAGCGGCCAATCTCGAGGCCTGCCAGATCGATCTCGAAGAACGCCGGGATCTTGTCGTAGGGGCACGTGACCTCGACATCGTGGCGCACGATGTTCAAGACGCCGCCGCGCTTCAGGCCCGGTGAGAGCGTGTCGTTGATGAAGCGGACAGGCACCTGCACGCGGATGAGGCCGTCCTTGCCGATGCGGAGGAAGTCGACGTGGATCGGCATATCCTTGATCGGATCGACCTGGATGTCGCGCGGGATCACACGGCTCATTTTGCCTTCGACGTCGAGCTCGAAGACGGTGGACGTGAAGTGGCCCTTCAGGAACTGCTTCCACAGCTCGTTGTAGTCCACGCAAATGCTCTCGGGCGGTTCACCGGCACCATAGATGACGGCGGGCACCTTGCCCTCACGGCGAGCTTGACGTGCGGCCCCCTTGCCGGCACGTGGGCGCGCCGTGGCTTCCAGCTTAACTTGAGCCATGGCATTGTTCTCCAACAAAAAAGGGCCGATACGGCCCAATTCCCGCGCGCGGCCTCCAAGGGTGTCCGGGCGGCGTCTCAATGCGGATCTGCTTGAGATGGCGCGGGTTATAGCGGCCGATCAGCGCGTTGGCAATTGCCGGCCGGGCCCGAGCCGGCGGCCGCTTGCGGGGCCCAGGGCGGGGACGGCCTTGTCGCCAGCAGGCAGCGTTCTAGATGTTATATTATCCAAGCGCTTCGGCGGGTGCTTCCTTTTCTGTATCAAGCGGTGAACAATGGCCACAGGAGCAACAAATATGGCTGCAAAGTTGGTGGCTTGCGGCGATGCTCACGGCCAGGGATCATCGGCTTTGGAGCTAGCGCCGCTGGCGAGCGCGCAAGGCAACGACGAGCGAGCATAGGGACATGACGGAGAAGAGCACGAAGCGACGCCCGGCATCGGTGCAGGACCAGATGATCGTCGAGGCCCTGCGTGGCCTAGGGCGCCCGGCATCGGCTTACGAGCTCATCGACAACCTGCGCGAGAAGGCACGTCTTGCCCCGCAGACCGTCTACCGCTCGCTCGACCGGCTGATCGCCGACGGCCAGGCGCACCGGCTGGAGTCCATCAACGCGTTCGTCGCCTGCCACCATCCGGCACACAAGGGCACCGCCGTCTTCGCGATCTGCGACGACTGCGGAACCGTGACGGAGTTCGACGAGCCGCAGGCGATCGATCGCCTGTCTGCATGGGCGCGCAAGGCCAAGTTCGAGGTCGATCGCATGACGCTGGAGTTGCGCGGACGCTGCCGCTCGTGCGCGACGCGAGCGGTGCCCAGCTAACGCCTGCGAGCGACGCAGACCGCGGACCGTCCTTCATTTTCTGATCTTCGATACGGTCTTCCGCGCAAGCGGAATAGCGCCGTGACCGATTGTGTCATCGAGGTCACGCGCGCGCTTGAAAGCCTTAGTGAGCCCGCTTGATGGGCATGAAGGCGTTGAGCCCTTCGCAGCCGTAGGCTACGAGTCCGGATAGTATAACATCCAGTTCGTAGCGTACAGGGGGCGTAGATGTCAGTTCGCGTAAGCGTCGGCGTAGCCGCGGGGGCGGCATATTTTCTTCTTTCTCACCAGGTAGTTGCGCAATCCGCGCCTGACACCGTCGAGCTGCCCGAGATCGTCGTCACCACGCCGAGCCCGGTCGTGAAGCCCGCCAAGAAGAAGCCGAAAGCTCAGGCGCCCGGACCGGCGGGGCAGCCGGCAGCGGCGGCGTCGGTATCCCAGCAGCCATCGACGCCTGATCTGCAGCCGCTGCCTGGCGGCATCGTCGCGCACGACGCCTTCGTTTCGGTCACGGTGACGACGGAGCGCGAGCTCGTCAGCAACGGCGGCCCCACCATCACCGACACGCTGATGACGAAGCCCGGCATTACCGGCTCGACGTTCGCCCCCGGCGCCAACCGGCCGATCATCCGCGGCCTCGACAGCTATCGGATCCGCACGCAGGAAAACGGCATCGGCACGCACGACGTGGCCGCGATCTCGGAAGATCACGCGATCCCGATCGATCCGTTCTCCGCACGCCAGGTCGAGGTTGTGCGCGGGCCCGGCACGCTGCGTTACGGCAGTCAGGCCATCGGCGGCATCGTCAACGCCACCAATGATCGGATACCCGACTTCGTGCCGCCGAGCGGCATCAAAGCCGAGCTGATGGGCGGCATCTCGTCGGTCGATGATGGTCGCGACGGGGGCTTCCAGGTGACGACCGGCTCGGGCGGCGTCGCCTTGCACGCCGATGCCTTCAAGCGCCGCAGCGACGACTACGACACGCCGCATGGCGTGCAGCCCAACACCTACGTGGAAAGCGAAGGCGGCGCGCTGGGCGGATCGCTGGTCGGCTCGGACGGCTTTATCGGACTGTCTTATTCGCGCTTCGCGAGCCTCTACGGCATCCCGGGTGAGGAGGCCGTGGAAGAGAACTCGCGCATCGACATGGCGCAGACCAAGCTGCTCTCAAAGGGCGAGTGGCGTCCGCAGGCCAACGGCGTTGACGCGGTCCGCTACTGGTTCGGCTGGAGCGATTACGCGCACAACGAGCTGGTCGACGAGGGCGAGATCGGGTCGCGCTTCACCAACCGCGAGATCGAAGGCCGCGTCGAGCTGCAGCACGTTCCGGTCATGACCCAGTTCGGCGAGTTGACCGGTGCTATCGGTGTTCAGGCCGGGCATCGCCGAATGTCGGGTCTGAGCTTCGAGGGAGATTCGCTCCTCGATCCTTCGCGCACGCGCTCCGTCGCCGGCTTCGTATTCGAGGAGCTCCAGGCTACGCGGAACCTGCGCCTGCAGGCCGCCGCGCGCTATGAAAGCACCGAGGTGGAGGGCGATGGCCTCGACGATGCGCTTGCCCCGATCACGGCGAGCCCGACGTTCAAGCCTGTCTCGGGCAGCTTGGGCCTGCTCTACGTGCTGCCCTTCGATGTCACCGCGCGTTTGAATGCCCAGCACGTGGAGCGCGCGCCGGAAGCCGCCGAGTTGTTCTCCAAGGGTGCGCACGAGGCCACCGGCACCTTCGAGATCGGCAATCCCAATCTCAGCAAGGAAAAGGCCGATACCTTCGAATTGGGCTTCCAGCGGTCAACCGGTGCGCTGCGCTTCGATGCCTCCGCCTACTACACGCACTTCGACGGCTTCATCTATCGCCAGCTCACCGGTGATCGGTGCGAAGATACCGTTGCGAGCTGCGCGAACGACGACACCTTGGAGTTTGCGCAGGTCCTGTTCGAGCAGCGTGACGCAACGTTCTATGGCGTGGAGCTGCAAGGCGAGCTCGACGTGGGCCGGGTCTGGAAGGGCGTGTGGGGCGTCGAGGCACAGTACGACTTCGTGCACGCGACGTTCGACGACGGAGGCTACGTGCCGCGCATGCCGCCGCACCGGCTCGGAGGCGGCCTTTACTACCGCGATGCCGAGTGGGTGGCGCGAACGAACTTGCTGCACGCCTTTGCGCAGGATCAGGTCGCAGAGAACGAGACCGATACCGGCAGCTACACGCTGCTCAACGCCGAGGTGAGCTACACCTTCACCGGCGAGACCGGCCTTGACGGCATTACGCCGGTCACGACGATCGGCGTCAGGGGCGACAACCTGCTCGACGACGACGTGCGCAACTCCGCGTCCTTCAAGAAGGACGAGGTGCTGCTGCCGGGTGCGAGCGTGCGCCTGTTCGGGACGGTGAAATTGAACTAGGGCCGCGCCGCCATCAGAAAAAACGAATGCCTCGTCTCGGCGGACAACTGGTACATCGCGAACCAATCACTTAAGATTCGCGCCATTGTCTGCCGAGAAGGGAGGCCTCTCATGGCGTCATGTTCATTGCCGCATCACGAGCACCACACGCATCAGCACGGCCCCGACTGCGGCCATACCGCCGTGCGCCACGGCGATCACGTCGACTACATCCACGACGGTCACCTGCATCACCCGCACGGGGACCACGTCGATGAGCACGCGATCGAGGTGTCGGAGCGCAATCCGGACCGCTGCACGCCCGAACACAAGTGCTCAGGCCACGAGCCCGGGCATGTGCACGGCCCCGGCTGCGGGCACGAGGCGGTGCCGCACGGCGATCACGTCGACTATCTGGTCGATGGTCACCTGCATCATCCGCACGGCGACCATTGCGACGATCACGGACCGGTTGACTTGGCGTGAGACGTCGCTGGCCTGCGCGCACTGAGGTGCAGGCCGACTGATTGCACGCCAATGATCCGGCGGCGTCAGTAGAAGAGGCTGGAGACGCTTTCCTCGCGCGAGGTCCGCAAGATGGCCTCGCCGATGAGCGGCGCGATCGAGATCACGCGGATGTTCTTGGCCGCCTGCACCGCCGCCGTCGGCAGGATGGAATCGGTGATCACCAGCGACTTGAGCTTGGAGTTTTGGATACGGCTCACCGCGCCACCCGACAGAACGCCGTGCGTGATGTAGGCCATGACCTCGGTGGCGCCGTGCTTTAACAGCGCCTCGGCCGCATTCACCAGCGTGCCGCCTGAATCGACGATGTCGTCGAGCAGGATGCAACGTTTGCCTTCCACGTCACCGATGACGTGCATGACCTCGGATTCGCCCGGGCGCTCGCGACGCTTGTCGCAGATGGCGATCGGCACCTCGATGCGCTTGGCGAGCGCGCGTGCACGGACCACGCCGCCGACGTCGGGCGAGACCACCATCAGGTTGTTGGTGTCGAACTGCTCCTGGATGTCGCGCACCATCACCGGGGCGGCAAACAGGTTGTCGGTCGGGATGTCGAAGAAGCCTTGGATCTGGCCTGCATGCAGGTCGAGCGTCAGCACGCGATCGGCTCCGGCGCGCTCGAGCAAGTTGGCGACCAGCTTTGCGGTGATCGGCGTGCGCGGTCCCGGCTTCCGGTCCTGGCGCGCATAGCCGTAGTAGGGAATGACCGCCGTGATGCGAGCCGCCGACGCCCGCTTCAGGGCATCGATCAGGATCAAGAGCTCCATCATGTTGTCGTTGGCGGGGAACGAGGTCGATTGGATCACGAACACGTCCTGACCGCGGACGTTTTCCTGGATCTCGACGAAGATCTCCATGTCGGCGAACCGCTTCACCTGCCCCTTGGTCAGCGGGACCTTGAGGTAGGTGCAGATCGCCTCTGCGAGCGGGCGATTGCTGTTGCCGGCTACGACTTTCATGGGCAGTTGAGCACGGCCGCCACTGGGCCGGGCGTCGAATGGCATGATGATACGCCTCCAGGGCCGTTCGCGGGGCGCTTCTAGCAAGAGGGCCCGCACCTGTAAACGGTCGGGCCCCCTTTAGCTTGTCGCTTTGTTGACGCGGGCCTACCCGCTGTCCCCATTAGCTCAGTTGGTGCTCGAAGTCTGCGTGGACTTGGGCAGGAGCTTCACGATGCCCTGTGCCGCGGCCGCAGCCGCCGCATCGGCGGTCTTGCCCCAAGCCCCGTCCAGGGAGCCCTGAGGCACGCTGTTCTTCTGCGAGACGGTGCCGAGCTTCTTGCCGTCGGGATCGGTCACGTTCCAATCGATGCTGATTGGCTGCATGCCGTCCTTGGCTGCTCCGAGCGCCACCTTGCCGGTCACCGTATAAGTAGTGCGCGAGGCCCCATCGGTGAGCGTCACGCCGTTGCGGGCGAGCTCGCGACGCAGCGCGCCGCTCAGCGAGGAGCTGCCGTCGCCGGGGGCGCCGGCGACGCTCGGCACGCGGGCCGAGATCACGCCGGGCTTGGCGATGGAGCCGGTGATGCTGGCGGTCTGGGTCGGCGGTGCAGCAGGAGGAGGTACGCCGGCCGCCGGCGCCGGCATCGCGTTGTGAGCAACCGCAGGCGAGGATTGTGCCGGCAGCCAGCTCTTGAGCGATGCAACCGTCTTCGACGAGATCGACTGCACCACCGCGGGCGTCACTGCCGTCCAGGGATCCTGGCTCTTCGCAGCGGCCACGCTCTCTTCGCCGCTCACGCGGTGAACGCCTTTGCCCGACGCGTCGGTGACGTCCCAGATGTAAGAGATCTTGACCTTGTTGGTCTTCTTGTCGAGCGACGACACCACGTAGCCGCGCAAGGTGTATTCAGCCTTGTCGGTGGGTGAGTTCGCCACGTGGATGTTCTGGCTCGCCATGTCTGCCCCGAGCTGCGATTGCAGCTGGCTGGAGACATTTTGAGGCGGCCCGATCACCGGCGCCAGAGCGACCTGCGCTGCCGAGTTGGCAGGCGGTATCGGCGCTGTGTTCGCCACACTGGGCTCGGGCGACGAGCTCGATGAGCCGAATAGTGAACTGGCCGTTTCGCAGCCGGCGAGAGTCAGAGCCATCAAGCAGACGCAGAGCGCCCGAGCCATAGGCTTCTTTTTTTGCCAAGCCGCAGCAGCATCAAAGGTCGTCACGGCGACGCTCCCCCATTGAGTCCCGCTGTCCTAAATCATCCGGCGGCCGGCGTACCAACCCTGCGGCCCAATTACTCCTCAATGACCGGTACCTCTTCTCAGAATCGTCTAGCCAGTCGACAGGGCCCCGTCCAGATCGAATCCGGTCATTCTCGCCCAGTACCGGAATTCACTGAGGGAATTGCCGGTCATCATTGTGGATTGTGCAATTAGGTCACGACGATGGCGGAGATTTGACGGCCGTAATCGCCCTCTTCGCGGTGCTGAGACCGCCGATAGCTGTAGAAATACGATTCGTTTTTGTAGGTGCAGGCCGTTTGCCGTTCAATTCGGCCGATTCCGGCGCGTTTGAGCTGCTCTTCGACAAATGCCGGCAAATCGAAATGGGATCGCGCGTTAGGGCTGTTGCGAAAAAAGAACCGTGTGTTGTCCGAGCAACTTTTCAAAAACTCCAGCTCGAACTCCGGGCCGACCTCATAAGCCTCCCGGCTGATGCATGGCCCGATGGCGGCCCGGATCCGCTCGCGTTGTGCTCCCAGGCGCTCCATCTCCGCGACCGTCGCGGCCAGAACCCCGCCGACGGCGCCCCGCCAGCCCGAATGCGCGGCCCCTACAACCCTGGCATCGGGGTCGGCGAACAGTACCGGCGCGCAATCCGCCGTCAGGATGCCGATGGCGAGGCCGGGTGTCGCCGTGACCACCGCGTCCGCCTTGGGGCGGTCCTCGGCGGCGACGGGTCCGCTCACGGGAAGGGCCGTGGCGCTGTGCACCTGATAGAGCGTGACGACGTCGCTGGTGGTGGCGCCCAGGTGGCGAGCGATGCGTTGGCGGTTATCGGCGACGTTGTCTGGCGCATCGCGCGAGCCCGGTCCGCAGTTGAGGCTCGCATAGATCCCCTCGGAGACCCCGCCGGCTCTGGTGAAGAAGCCGTGGCGGATCCCGGTGAGGCTTTTGAGACAGTCGGCTTCGATCGGCTCCAGCATGGTCCGAGCACTAAGCCGGCCTCGGTGCCTTGTCCACTGCGGTCAGGCCGGGAAGCGGACCGACGTTAACGGTGCGTATGCCGATGGCATGGAACCGCGATCCCATCCCGCCGGGCGCGATCAATCGTGCGATCGCCATCTCGATGCCGCCGGCCTTCTGCGGATTGGCGGCCATGAGATGCGAGCCGCGCTCGACGATGCCGAGGGCGCCCAGGAACTCGGCCTGTGCGGCCGGTCCGTCGACGGCGAGGCCGGAGCGTGTGCACGCGGCGGCAAAGCGGGCAAAGTCGACTTGGGTCGACAGGTCCATCTCACCCGGTGCCAGCAACGGCGAGACATGCGTGTGGGCGGCGACCGCTTGCAGCGTATCGCCGAGCCCCGTCGCAACATGACCGTAGTCGATGAAGAGCGCGGCGAGCGGTGCCGGCGCAGCCCGTGCCGCCAGGAGGCCGACGAGGTCTTCGACCCCGGGCGCCCATTCGAAGACGTCGCCGTCTTTGGGCATCAGCCCGGCGGCGAGTGCGGAAGGCGGATCGATCGTCTCCTCGCCGACGACGAAAGCGAGGTCGCCGTTGGCATCGAGGCCGACGCATCGGGCGTGCCACCCACCGTCCCGGTAGACGATTTGCTCGACCGGCAGCGTGTCGAGGAACTCGTTGGCGACGAGGATCATCGGGTGATCCTCGATCGCGCCACCCGGCATCAGTGCCTGGGCGAGGTCCGCGTGCCAGCGGGCGTCTTCCGCGCTTTCGCCGAGTGTTGCGCGCTGCTCGGCGACAAGGCTCGTGTTGCTGTCGATGAGGTGAAGGTGCAGCGCCTTGTGAAAGCCGGGAACAATGCGTGCTGCGCGCATCGCATCGCGCATCAGCGTGCCGCGGCCGGGGCCGATCTCGACCAGATTGATCCGCGCCGAGATCCCCATCTGCTGCCAGACGATCGCGCACCAAAGCCCGATCAGCTCGCCGAAGGTCTGGCTGATCTCGGGCGCGGTGATGAAGTCGCCCTCACGGCCGATGGCCGCGCGGGAGCGGTAGTAGCCGTGCTGGCGATCGTTGAGGCATGCCTCCATGTAGGCCGCGACGCTGATCGGTCCGTGGGTCGCGATGCGCTCGGCGAGCTCCAGGGCGAGCGGCGTGCGCTGGCCTCGAGCGTCCGAGGTCATTTCAGGATCCGCGAGCGGGCGTAGTAGATGAGGATCAGGCCGCCGATCAGCATCGGAATGGAATAGACGGTTCCGACCGTCAGCGGGCCCACATTGAAGGCATGCCCGAAGTGCGGCTGGCGGAAGAACTCCTCTGCGAGCGAGCGCGCGATGGCATAGCCGACGAGGAACGCACCGGAGACGAGTCCCGGACGCTTCAGCGCGCCGAAGTAGTGGGTCAAGATCCGCAGGACGATGAAGAGGATGAGGCCTTCCATCGCCGCTTCGTAGAGCTGGCTGGGATGCCGCGGCGTCGGCTCGATCTGCGGATAGTGCAGGCGCGCTTCGGGAAACACCATGCCCCACGGCATCGTGGTCGGTCGTCCGTAAAGCTCGCCGTTGATGAAATTGGCGATGCGGCCGAAGAACAGCCCGATCGGAACGGAGGCGGTGCACAGATCCATGGTGCTCCACGGATTGACGCCGTTGCGCCGTGCGAAGATCCAGATGGCGATGCCGCAACCGACAAGCGCGCCGTGGAAGGCCATGCCACCCTTCCAGACGGCGAAAATGTCGAGAGGATTGGCGAGGTAGTAGCCCGGCTCGTAGAACAGCACGAAGCCGAGGCGTCCGCCGAGCACGACGCCGGCGGTGATATAGAGCAGGAGATCATCGACCTTGGCGGGGGCGAACGGCGGCTCGTCGCGCGCCCACAGGTGGGGCTCCTTCAACAGGCGCTTGATGTAGAGCCACCCGAAGATCAGTCCCGTCAGGTAGGCGAGGCCGTACCACTTGATCGACACCGGACCGAGTTGCAGGGCAACGGGATCGAAGTTCGGAAAGGGAATGGTCAGCACACTCGTCAGGAGTTCCATGGTGCTTTTTCCCCTCCGTGGCTGCAGCGGGGGCAGCCATTGTTGATACGGCGTGGGCACGTTTTCGGCACCCGCGCCCCAGTGTCAAGTGTGCATGCGCAAGCCTTGAACGTGCCGGGCACTCCCGTCATAGTCCGGTGAACCGGTTCGATCCCAGGCGAGCCGTCCCCTAAATTCCGCGCCCCGGAGAGTTCCGATGACACAGACGAGCAATCGCTTCCTCGATGAATTTGCAAAGCTCATGACAGATGCCGCAGGCGCGGCGGATGGTCTCAAGCGCGAGGTCACTGGCGTGATGCGCTCCCAGGCCGAGCGCATGCTGTCGGAGATGGACGTCGTGAAGCGCGAGGAGTTCGAAGCGGTCAAGGCGATGGCGGAGAAAGCGCGCGCGGAGAACGAGCGTCTGGAAGCGCGCATTGCAGCTCTCGAGCATCGCCTCGGCGTGACGAGCTAGGAGAGCGCCACCCGCGTCGGTGCGCTCATCCTGCCACTGCAAATACGAAAGTTGGTTTTTCACGCATTCTGTCTCGCGTCACTTTAGTCCGTGGACAATGCCCGCCCGAACTTGCGACTCGCACCGCCCTCTGTTTTCGTCGCGCCGATCGGTCGTTTCGGTTTCGCCCTAGTTGATGTCGCGTCGTTTTGGCGTTGCGTCTCACTTGAGGCCAGCAGACATAAGAGGGATCCATTGAGAATGTCCGCTGAATTCGGCTACGAGCGCGTGACGAATCCCATCGATCTCGTCGAGCAGCTCGCCGCGACCCACAACTGGAGCTGCGACCGGACCAATGACGACGAGCTCACCCTCGTCGTTGCCGGAAGCTGGACGGACTATCACGTCTCTCTCAACTGGCGAGAGGATCTGGAGGCGATGCATCTGGCATGCGCCTTCGATTTCCGGGTGCCCGAGAACCGGCTCACCGAGATGTACCGCCTGATCGCCCAGATCAACGAGCAGCTCTGGCTCGGTCATTTCGATCTGTGGACCATGGAGGGGCTGGTGATGTTCCGTCACGCGCTGCTCCTCAATGGCTCCGTGGCCACGCCCCAGCAGTGCGAGGCCATGCTCAAGGCCGCGCTGGAAGCCTGCGAGCGCTACTACCAGGCCTTCCAGTTTGTCGTCTGGGCGGGTAAGGAAAGCCGCGAGGCGCTCGTCTCCACCATGTTCGAGACCGAGGGCCAGGCTTAACTCGAACACCAGGTCCGTCCATGAGCATCACTCTGCCAGGCCCGCTCGTATTGGCTGGAGCGGGCAAAATGGGTGGGGCGCTCCTGGCCGGTCTCTTGGCCCGCGGGCTCGATCCGCGCACGGTCCTGGTGCAGGACCCTGAGCCACGTGGGCCCGTCGCCGATCTGCTTGCCGACAACTGCATCGATGTCCTGCCCGTCATCGACGAGCTGACGACACCGCCCGCTCTCATCCTGCTCGCGGTCAAGCCGCAGATGATGGACGAGGTGCTGCCCGGGCTCGCCCGTCTCGCCGGTCCCGACACGCTTGTCGTGTCCATCGCGGCCGGCCGGCGCATTGCCGGCATCGCGGCGCACTTTTCCGGCACGCCGGCGGTGGTCCGCACCATGCCCAACACGCCTGCCGCCATCGGGCGCGGCATCACTGTTGCGGTCGCCAACGCCAACGTGACGCCCATGCAGAAGGCCATCGTCGACGATCTGTTGGCCGCCGCCGGCGAGGTCGTCTGGGTCGATGACGAGGAGCTTCTCGATGCGGCCACCGCCGTTTCTGGCTCGGGCCCGGCCTACGTCTTTCTGCTCGCCGAGTGCCTGGCCGAGGCCGGTGCGTCGGCAGGCCTCGATGCCGAGCTTGCCGCGAAGCTCGCCCGTGCAACGGTGACGGGCTCGGCGGCGCTGATGGAGGGTTCGGAGCTCTCGGCCGCGACGCTGCGCGAGAACGTCACCTCGCCCGGCGGGACGACCGCGGCAGCGCTTCAGGTGCTGCAGGGCGAAGGCGGGCTCAAGGAGCTGCTGACCGCTGCCGTCGCGGCCGCAAAAAAACGCGGCCGTGACTTGGCAAAATGAGCCAGCGTGAGGCTCCTTGCCAGTCACGGCCGCGTTGCTATTGGACCTGAGCGGGCGTTTCCGCCCCGGCGGGCTCAGGCCTTTTTGAGGATTTCCGGAAGCCAAGGTCGGAAGCTAAGGAGGAAAAGCTTAAGACCTGTGCGCGTGGTGACTTCCTTGGTCCTCGAAGCGTGGCAGCGCGAAGGTTTTGAGTTCCGGCTCGCCCACCTGATAGGCGCGACCCGGAGGTCGGCGCCGTGAGTTCAGTTATGATATACTGTTACATTTCAGGCAATCGGCAAACCGCTGCATTCACGCGAACGTGTCCGGGCTTTGAGGGTGCGTGAAACCTCGTTGCAGCCCGTGCACGTCGTGATCTGTATTTCCGAAATTTTTCGTCATAATCAATCGGTTGCGGCGCTCTGCCACGCGGCGGGAACGCCGCACCCGGGCACGGGATATGCACGTTTCCGGGCTAATTCGTCGTTGGCCTGCAGGAAGCGCATAGGTGCTCATGCCTGCGCTCATGGCTGTGCCGGTCTGGACGGTCATCGCCGGCAAGGCTGGCGGTCTTCCTTTCAATTGCCATGCGCGACGCCTACCTGATGGAGAGCAGCTTGGAGGAGCCACCAATGCTCGATCCCACCACCATCAAAGGACGCATCGTCGCCGCAGCGCTTCGCCTGGCCGGGGAGCGGCCATGGAGCGACGTGACGCTGACCGACATCGCCACGGCGGCGGAGCTTTCCCTCGTCGACCTGCACCGCGAGTTCAATTCCAAGGGCGACGTGCTTGCCGCGTTCGTTCGCGACATCGACGGCGAGGTACTGGCGCGTGCTCCTGCACCGGCCCCTGAGCAGTCGCCACGCGATGCCCTTTTCGAGGTCGTCATGAGCCGCTTCGATCTCCTGGAGCCTCATAAGCCGGCGCTCAAGTCAATCTCGGAGGCGTGGACCTCCGATCCCGCGCTGCTGACGGCGCTGGCCAATTCCCAGGCCTGGATGCTGCGGGCCGCCGGTATCGCGCCGGAAGGTCTCGGCGGCAGCGCCCGCATCATGGGGCTCGGGGCCATCTACGCGACGGTCTTCAAGACCTGGCTGTCGGATGACGATCCGGGCCTGGCGCGGACCATGGCCGTGCTCGACCGGCGTCTGCGCCGCGGCGAGCGAACGCTGAAGTCTATGGAGGATGCAGCGGGCACACTGTCGGGAATCGCCTCTTTCTTCGCGAAGGCCCGCAATAAGCCGGCGAGCACCCAGACGGGCGATGCCGCATCGGCAGATGCGCCGTCCGCCACCTCGGCCTGAAAATTCGGGTTAGAGCGGCACCGAAATGATGGCGCGCAAGCCGCCCATCGAGCTTTCGCCAAGCGTGATGTCGCCGCCATGGCTCTTGGCGATGTCGCGCGCGATCGCGAGGCCGAGGCCGGTGTTGCCCTCGTCCTGATTGCGGGCGTGGTCGAGCCGGTAGAACGGCTTAAAAACGTTGGCCCGCTCATCGGGCGGAATGCCCGGACCATCGTCGTCGACCTCGATGCGCACCCACTGGCCCTCCGTGGCCGCGCGGATGATGACCTGGTCGCCGAAGCGCACCGCGTTGGAAACGAGATTGGTGATCGCGCGCTTGAAAGCTTGCCGCTTGAGCGGCAGCACGAGGTCGGTGCGCCGCTTGCGCATCTTGAGCTCCACCGGCGTGCCGAAAACCTCCGTCTCCTCGTGGATCTCTTCCAGAAGCTCGCGCAAGTTGGTCGGCGCCGATTCCTCGCCGCCGTCGCCCTTCGAGAATGCCAGATAGTCCTCGAGCATGTCCTGCATCTCGCGCACGTCGGCCTGCAGCGACAGCGCTTCGGGCGTATCGCCCAGCAGCGCCAGCTCGAGCTTGAACCGCGTCAGCACCGTGCGCAGGTCGTGGCTGACGCCCGCCAGCATGGTTGTGCGCTGTTCCACGTGCGTGGTGATGCGGTCACGCATTTCCAGGAAGGCCACTGCGGCCTGACGCACCTCGCGGGCGCCGCGCGGGCGGAAGTCGTCGGGCACTCTTCGGCCCTTGCCGAAGGCGTCGGCAGCTTCGGCGAGCCGCAGGATCGGCCGGATCTGATTGCGCAGGAACAGGATCGCGACGGTCAGCAGGATCACCGACGAGCCGATCATCCACAACAGGAAGATGTGCGAGTTGGAAGCGTACGTCTGCGAGCGCGTCGCCACGAAGCGCAGGATCGCATTGGCGTGCTTGACGCGAATTTCCACGTGGCGCGACTGCCCGACGGTGTCGATCCAGAACGGGCGCTGCACATGGCGGCGGATCTCGTCGGACAGCGCCTGATCGAGCAGCGCGAAGAACGGCTTGGGGCGCGGCGCGGGCAGATCGCCCGGCGGCAGCACCTGCATCGACAGGTTGAGCCGGTCGCGCGCCATCTTGATGAGGTCGGAGTAGTCGGACTTGCGCGGCTGCTGGTCGTAAATGTCGATCAGCGCCGCGATGTCGCGCGCGGTCGCCTCCGACAGACGCCGCGTCACCGCCTGCCAGTGGCGCTCCATGAACACGAAAGCCACCACGCCTTCGAGCACGACGATCGGCGCGATGATGATGATGAGCGCGCGTGCATAGAGGCCCTTCGGCAGTGCGGCTGAAACGACGTTGGAGAAACGGCGCATGTTGGCGGCATGCGTCTCACCGAGCCAAGTGAGCCCGCGCGAGGCCCAGGGCGGAAGCTTCGGCGGCGTGGGCAGCTCGGGTAGCCACGACGGCCACGGCACCCGGGGAAACGGAGGCAGCGAAACGCGCGGCAGCTTGAGGCGTGGCAGACGCACGCGCGGCATCGGCAGCGAGCGCACCCACTGCAGCAGCGCCTGCCATCGCGTGGGCGTGGTCTGCTCTTCGCTTCTTGCGAGCATCGAAACCCGACCTCGTACGGGCGCCCTTCTAATCCGAGTAAAGAATATACCCTTTGCCCCGGACTGTCTGGAGATAGACCGGGTTGGAGGGGTCTATCTCGATTTTACGCCGCAGACGGTTGATCTGCACGTCGATGGCGCGGTCGTTACCGGTCGATTCCTCGGCGCATAGCTCGTGACGGGCGATCGGGGTGCCGATGCGCTGGGCGAAGACGCGCAACAGGTCGCGCTCGCGCTCGGTGAGCTTGACCGTCTCCTCGCCATTGCGCAGCTCGCCGCGGCCGACGTGGAAGGTGTAGGCGCCCATGCGGATTTCATCGTGCGGGCCGGTTGGCCCGGTGGCGCGGCGCAAGATGTTCTGCAGACGAAGAAGCAGCTCGCGCGGCTCGAACGGCTTGGGAATGTAGTCGTCGACGCCGGCCTCGAGCCCGGCGATGCGGTGCTCGGGCTCGGCCTGTGCCGTGAGCATGCAGATCGGAACGGGCCGCGTCGCCTTGAGGTCGCGCGCCAGATCGAGCCCGCTCTCGCCCGGCATCATCACGTCGAGCAGCACGACGTCGAACTCCAGCCCGCGCATGCCCGCACGCGCTGTTGCGGCGTCGGGTGCCGTCGTCACGCGGAAACCATGCTCGGCGAGATAGCGGCCTAATAGATCGCGAATTTTCTGATCGTCATCGACCACGAGCACGTGGGGCGCGTTGTCGGGGAGCGATGCGCAATGGGTGGCCATCTCGCAGGAACCTCGTTTTGCCGCTATCAGCGTGCGCGGGTCGCGCTTTCGGGGAGTTTTAGCAATGCCTCGACGCCGGGCCGATCGGACTCTGCAATCATGGCAAAAAGGAAGCGGCGGGCGGCATCATTGGCCCCTTTACCCGCCTCCATCAACGCCGATTCGATGCGCTTGACCTGCAGTGCGGTCAGTTTGTCGGCAAGCCTGCTGCCCTTCGCGGTCACGAACAGGCGCCGGACGCGGCGATCGTCGTTGCCCGCCCGCTGCATGATGAAGCCCTGGTCGATCAGCTGCTTGAGCACACGTGCAAGGCTCTGCTTGGTGATCCTCAGGATGTCGAGCAGATCGGCGACGCGCAGGCCCGGGTTGCGGTGCACAAAATGCAGCACGCGATGGTGCGCGCGCCCGAAGCCGTACTCATCGAGGATGGCGTCGGGGCCGGCCGTGAATTCCCGGTAGGCGAAAAACAGCAGCTCTACAAAGGCCGTCAGCTCCTCCCGGGAAGGAGCATCCAGCGCCTCCGAGGCCGACCCGCTGGCGGCAGAAATGGCAGCGCCAGAGCGCTCGTTTTGCCGCCGGGATACGCTGTCGGACGTTATGTCAGTCATGTTGACTTATTTGGCTCCGATTGATACTCGTGGCAAGTCATTTCGCGTCAATGGCAGGGGCCCTGCCCGTGCTCGCGTAGCGCTGCGCAGACCCTGCGGTCGGAACGCGCGCCTCGCCGAACCAGCCTCGCCTCCGAGCCAGCCTTTAGTGGCCAATCTTGGCGCGAAAGTCCACGGAGAGAACGTAATGCCCGAGCCTACTCCTTTTCACGATCGCGATGGTTTTATCTGGCTCGACGGCGAGCTCGTACCCTGGCGCGATGCCAAGATCCACGTCCTGACCCACGCCCTTCACTACGGCAGCGCCGTCTTCGAAGGCGAGCGAGCCTATGCGGGAGAGATCTTCAAGCTGTCGGAGCATTCCCAGCGGCTGATCGACAGCGCCAAGGGTCTCGACTTCGAGGTGCCTTACACGGTCGCCGAGATCGATCAGATCTGCCGCGACGTGGTCTCCGCCAATAACCTTTCCGATTGCTATGTCCGCCCGCTGGCCTGGCGCGGCAGCGAGCAGATCGGCGTGTCCGCGCAGGCAACCAAGATCCACCTGGCCGTCGCCGCCTGGCAGTGGGGCTCCTACTTCCCGATGGAGCAGCGCCTCAAGGGCATCCGCCTCACGATGGCCAAGTACCGCCGGCCCGACCCGGCAACCGCGCCGTCAAAGAGCAAGGCGGCGGGCCTTTACATGATCTGCACCATCGAGAAGCACCGGGCCGAGCGCGCGGGCTATGCCGACGCCTTGATGCTCGACTGGCGCGGCCGCGTTGCCGAGTGCACCGGTGCCAACATCTTCTTTGTTAAGGACGGCGTCATTCATACGCCGGATCCCGACTGCTTCCTCGACGGCATCACGCGACGCACGGTAATCGATCTGGCCAAGAAGCGCGGCTATGAGGTCATCGAGCGGGCGATCATGCCGGAAGAGCTAGGCACCTTCTCAGAAGCCTTCCTTACCGGCACGGCCGCGGAGGTCACGCCCATTTCCGAGATCGGCGATCACCGCTACAAGCCGGCCGAGATTTGTGAGACGCTGCTCAACGACTATATGGCGCTTGTTCAGCCCGCGCGCAAAGCAGCCGAGTAGATCGACAAAGCTCGCCACAGCGTGCTCGAATGGGTGCTGTGGTGCTGCAACTCACAGCCGCCGGCACGCAGTGGCGCGCCGGCACGTCCACAAAAAAGCAGATCTGTGATTGGGGTGGGCTCAGGCTGCCTGAGCGGTCAGCGCCTTCATGACGATCGCGAGGAAGGCGGCGATACTGGCGCCTACGGCGACCAGCAGGTAAGGGCTCACCGCATAGCCGAGCGCGTAGCCGACGAGTGCGATGAGGCCGCTCCAGAACAGCGCTGGCACCAGCGCGACGATCGCCAAGCCGAGCAGCCGGTGCGAGGAGCGCACCTCGTGTGTGTCCGCGATCAGCTCTGGAATGAATTCTACGGTTCGAGGCGCCATCGGCATTTCTCCGCAATAGGCGGATGCAACGCTAGGCCGACATCGTGAACGAGTGGCTAACGCGATCCTGGCGCGTTAAGCGCAGCTCCATCAACATTAACGATACGTGATTCCCATAAGACTGTGGAAAGATCGCCGCCCCGGCCCTATGGCCTCGAAGACTCGATTGCTCAAATCCTCGCAAACCCCGGCACTAGCGGTCCATGACACCTGCCCCTGCGCCTCCTCCCGCCGACCTCGACGTCATCATCATCGGCGCCGGTCACAATGGTCTCGTGTGCTCGGCCTATCTTGCCGAATCGGGTCTCGAGGTGCTGGTCCTGGAGAAGAACGACGACGTCGGCGGCGCTGCCTTCACCGAGGAATTCCATCCCGGTTTTCGCAACTCGGTCGCGGCCTACACGGTCAGCCTGCTCAATCCCAAGGTGATCGGCGACCTGGAGCTGGCGCGGCACGGGCTCAGAATCGTCGAGCGCCCGGCATCGAATTTCTGGCCCGTCGATGCCACGCGCTATCTGTTGATGCGCGGCGGACTGAATGAGCGCCAGGCGGCCATCGCGCGCTTTTCCGTGCGCGATGCGGAGCGTCTTCCCGCTTACGACGCTGCGCTCGGGCAGGCCGCCGATGTGCTGCGCGATCTCGTCTTGCGCACGCCGCCGAACTTCGGCGGCGGCATTCTCGAGCTGGTGAAAGGCGCCGGTCTCGGTCAGCGCCTGTGGCGGCTTGATATGCAGGGCAAGCGCACGCTGATCGATCTCTTCACCAAGAGTGCCGCGGACTTTCTCGACGGCTGGTTCGAAAGCGAGGTGGTCAAAGCCGCTTTCGCCTTCGACGGCATCGTCGGCGCTTATGCGGCGCCATCGACACCCGGCACCGCTTATGTGCTGCTGCACCATTGCTTCGGCGAGGTGAACGGCAAGCCGGGCGCCTGGGGACACGCGATCGGCGGCATGGGTACGATCACGCAGGCGATGGCGGCGTCGGCGAAAACGCGCGGCGTCACGATCCGGACGGCGTCGCCCGTCGCGCGGCTCCTGACCCGCGACGGTGCGACGTGCGGCGTGGTGCTCGATACGGGCGAGGAGATCATGGCGCGCGCCGTGGCGGCCGCCATTCCCCCCAAGCTGTTGTTCCGCGATCTCGTCGGTTGTGACGACGTCGATCCCGCCTTGCGCCGGCGCTTTGTCGGCATGAAATCGGGCTCGGGCACGTTCCGCATGAACGTCGCACTGTCCGAGCTTCCCGATTTCACCTGCCGCCCCGGTAAGGAGATGCAGGATCATCACGGCGCCGGCATCGTCATCGGACCCACGCTGCAATACCTGGAGCGCGCCTATCTCGATGCGCGCTTGCATGGCTGGTCGTCGCGGCCGGTGGTCGAGATGCTCATTCCTTCCACGCTCGATCGCACGCTGGCACCGCCCGGCCAGCACGTTGCCAGCCTGTTCGTGCAGCATGTCGCGCCGCATCTTCCCGCAGGCCGCAAATGGGAGGACGCGCACGAGAAGGAGACCTTTGCCGATCTCGTCATCGAGACGGTGACGAGGCACGCCCCCAACTTCAAGGCCGCCGTCATCGGCCGCCAGGTGCTCTCGCCGCTGGACCTCGAGCACCGGTTCGGCATGGTCGACGGCGACATCTTCCACGGCGCGCTCTCGCTCGATCAGCTCTTCTCGTTGCGCCCCCAGTTCGGCTATGCCAGCTACCGGATGCCGGTGCCCGGGCTCTATCTGTGCGCCTCGGGCGCCCATCCCGGCGGCGGCGTGACCGGTGCGCCGGGCCACAACGCGGCTCGCGAGATCATCCGCGATCTCAAGGGGCGGCGTACGAGCTGATCGGATCCGGAAGGCAGCGGGGACACGACAATGCTCGAGATTAATCATCGCATTGCGATCGACGAGAGCGAGCTGGAGGAGCGCTTCATCCGCGCGTCCGGTCCCGGTGGGCAGAACGTCAACAAGGTCTCGACCGCCGTAGAGCTGCGCTTTGACGTGATGCGCTCGCCTTCGCTGCCCGATGATGTGCGCGTGCGCCTGGCGCGCCTCGCCGGGCGCAGGCTGACGGCCGACGGCGTCCTCGTCATTCGCGCCGAGCGGTTTCGTACCCAGGAGCGCAACCGCGAGGACGCCCGCGAGCGCCTCATGGAACTGATCCGCCATGCCCTTGCTGCGCCGAAGCGGCGCGTGCCCACCAAGCCAACCCGAGCCGCAAAGGAGCGCCGGCACGAGGCCAAGGCCAAGCGCAGTCACGTCAAGAAGCTGCGCTCCACGCGCCCGGGCTTCGATTGAGGCTCACGGCGCGGCGCCCGGCTCCAAGTAGGGCGCGCGCTCTCCGAGCTCCTGCAGGTCCGGCTCCATCTTGTCGAACGCCATCATGGGGCCGAATAGGCGGAAGAACGGGTTGATGAGCGGATTGCGGTGCCTGAAGTAGACATAACTGCGCTTCAGCTTGCATCCGAGCCGCGTCTTCTGGCGGTAGGTGGTCTGCCCCGGCTGCATCCATTGAATGCCGCGCTCCAGGCAGAAGCGCACCATGGCCATCCAGTTGACGAAGTAGAGGTTGTGCTCGCGTGCTGCGGGGTAGCGCATGCCGATGTACTTGGCGAGCACGCGATCCTTCTCGATCAGCGCGATGTTGAAGCTGACGAGCTCGCCGTCAACGCGCGCGAGCATCACCATGGCGTTGCCGTTTGCGTTGCGCGTCACCTCGCGGAAGTAGCTCTCGGGCACGTCGTCGAGGTCGCCGTAGTCGGCCTTGCGATTGGCCCGCGTCTCCTGGAATAGCGCGCCGATCTCGTCCTCGATGCCGTCGATGGAGGTGCGGTACTCGATCTCGACCTTGGCCGCGCGCCGCAGCTTCTTGCGGATGTCGGAGCGCATGGAGGGCGACAGGCTCGCCAGGTATTCGGCCTCGTCCTTGAAGGGAAGGTTGAGCGTTGTGAGCGGTAGCGTGTTGACGCGGCAAAAGCCGCGCCCGTCCAACGGCGCCGACATCCATTCCGCGGCGCGGTCGGTGACGTCCTTCAATGCGATCAGCGGGATCTTTTGAGCGGCCGCGTGCTGCTCGACGCCCTTGATCAGCGCATAGAAGGCGCAGGTGCGCATCATGTGGGTCAAACCGGGATCAAAACCGATCGGGCATTCCTCGGTGAGCGGCGAGCCGATGCCGAGGACCGGCATGACGACGAGCTTCGGGAATCTGCGATAGAGCCAGTCACTGAGCGGCTTCAGCGGCCCTTCGAGCGACATGTCGAGGCGATAATCGGTGCGAAACAAGGGCGCCGCTGCGATCAGGTGCTCTCCCTCGTACACGACGATGGCTGAGGCGGTGATGCCGCCGGGAGCCGAGCTCTCGCAGGCGCGAAAATAGTCCCAGTCCTCGGCGCGGCCGGGAAAGAGCCGGTTCCAGTCCTCACGGGGGATATCGGCAATGCTCGCAAAATGCCGCGCGATGAGCGGCATCTGAATCGCACGTGTGCCGGCGCCTTGATGCACCGGCCGCGGCGAAGCGCCGATCGGCGTCGTTTCAAGGCAAGCTTCCAGCCGTGCCATGGACTATCAATCCTCCAACTCGCGTCCCGTCGTTTCTCGCAGAGTGGGCCGGGAGAGCGCGGCAGGCTGTTCCTTGGGAAACACGTGTTAAGAGGTGACGTAAGTGAGTTAGTGGGGCCCCGCGCGGGGGCGACGTCAGACAATCAGGAGGCGCAGGACGCGCGAGCCATGGTCCATCTCTATCTTGTCATCGCCATCGTCAGCGAGGTCATCGGCACCTCGGCACTCAAGGCCTCGCAGGAGTTCACCAAGCTCGGCCCCTCACTCATCGTAGTCGCGGGCTATGCTTCGGCCTTCTACTTCCTGACGCTCACCCTGCGCACGATGCCGGTCGGCATCGCCTACGCCGTCTGGTCCGGGGTCGGTGTCGTGCTGATCTGCCTGGTGTCCTGGATCCTCTACAAGCAGACGCTCGATTGGCCGGCTCTGGTCGGGATCGGGTTCATCACCGTCGGCGTGATCCTGATCAACGGCTTTTCCGGCTCGGTCGAGCACTGAGCCTTCACGCCAACCCTAAGCCTTATCGCTAAGCTTTGGCGCCAAGCCCGCTGACCATCGGGTGGCCCGCGTTGCGCAATCGCGCGATCTCCTCGATGCCCCATCGATAGGCGCGCTCGAACAGCTCCGTGTGTCGGTGCCAGTCGAGGATGCCCATGTTGGCGGGAATCGGCGGCACGAGGAGCACGTCATCCGGGCTGAGTTGGCGATTGAAGTCGTCGCGATTGGCCATCAGCGAGCGCATCAGCACCGTGGTCAGCCCCGGCGCATCGGGCAGGCGCCCGCGTGCGAGCGGGTTCAGGCTCATGGCGATCAGCTCCGTACGCGAGGGTAGCGAGGCATAGTCGACATCGAAGCGCTGCAGCTCCGGGATGTGAAAGCTGATGACGACGTTGGGCCCGGTCTTGAGCTCGTGCATGGTGCGCACGGGCACGTTGTCCAACAGGCAGCCGTCGACGAGCATCTCGCCGTCGCGGGTGTAGACCGGCGGCAGCAGCACCGGGATGGAGCCCGACGCGCGGATCGCCTCGAACAGGTCGCCGCGGTCGTGGCGGTGCAACTCGTAGCTCGACAGATTGGTGGAGACGGCGAAGTAGGGGACCCAGAGGTCCTCGATGTTGGTGCCACCGAAGTAGCGCCTGAGCTGCGTGTCGTAGTGGCTGTGATCGAGCAGGCTGTAGCGAGGCCAGGTGTAGCGTTGCATGGCGCGGTTGGTGATGAAGATGTCGTGTGTGCCGGTATCGACGGCGTCGGGATGCTTGCCCATAGCGAAGGCGCCGACCATGGCCGAGCCCGCCGAGGTGCCGCCCATGATGTCGAACTCCAGGCCGGATTCGATCAGGGCCTTGTAAAGGCCGACGTGGGCCGCGCACAACGCGCCGCCACCGCAGGCGACGAGGCCGAGTGCCGAGCCGTTGAGGAAGCGGAACAGGCGCTCCACGTCGTTCCTGCGATCGAGCGCCACGTGATGATGCATGGCGATGGAGCGCCAGCGCAGCCAGCGCGCGGTGCCTGAGATCTCGCCGTGCGTTGGGTGCAGTAGCACGAGGCGGCGCGCTTCCGGGCTGACGATGGCGGCGGCGAACTGCTCGAGCCGATTGGGCGTCGGGTTGGCGGCATGCACGCCCACGCCCAGCACCACGTCGGCATGGCGGATCGCCTTTTTCGACCACGGCGTCAGCTCCTCGTCGGCGACGAAGATCACGAAGTCGTAGGTGCTCTCCAGCTCGTTGAAGGCTTGCGTCGCCTCCGCGCTGTCGAGGTCGGCTCCCTTGGGCAGGACAACGCCGACGCTGTCAGAGTCGAGCACCAGCGTGCGCGCATGCGATGCGAACGCCGACGACATCGTCTCGATGAAGGCGGGCGGGACAGGCGCATCGCCGGCGCGGATGATGGCGATGGTGCGCGGGCGCGCATCTGCCGTCACCGGCTCCGACACCGTCATGGCTGCGAGCCGCTGCGACAGCGTCGAGGTCAGCGTGCGCCAGATGGCGGGATGAGCGGTGGCGAGCTCTTCGAACTCCGACTTGCCGAGCCGCAGGACCAGGCTGTCGCGCATGGCCGTGACGGTCGCCGTGCGCGTTCCGCCGGTCAGGAAGGCAATCTCGCCGATGGGCTGGTCGGGACCGATCTCGGTAATCGGATCGCGCCGGCCCTCGACTGTGACCGCAAAGCGTCCGGTGAGAACGATGTACAGCGCATCGGCCACGTCGCCCTGCTCGACCAGAGTGTCGCCGCGTTTGAGTGCGTGCGTCTCGAGCTTGGCCGCGAGCGCGGCGCGCTCGGTCTCGTCGAAATCCGAAAAGATTCCGACGGCGGGCAGCGCGGGCGTTGGTGGACACGGAGGCATGAGCGCGGTCCGGTGATCCTGATCCTCGCTCACCATAGTGCAGCCGCGTCGATGTTGGCTTGCCTTTGCGCAGCTTTTTGCGGCGAAGGTAACCGCGCGCTGGTGGTTTGCACTGCACCTTGAAGTGCGAGGGAGGTCACGCTGCGCTGCAAAAAGGGAGAGCCGCGCCCGAGAAGGAGGGCGGCTCTTGAACGCGTTAGGCGGCGAGCTGCGCGGCCGGCTCCAGGATGGCATCGGCCTGGCGCGGCTCGAGCGCTACGACGTTTGTCGCGAAGGCATCGCTGAGAGCCATCGTGAACTTCTGGGGATTGAAACCGCGCTCGGCGTTGAGACGCAGGCTCGAAGCGATTGCGATTGCGGGAGCGATGATGGCAAAGCCGCGATCGAGCACCGCGCTCTTCAGGCGGCGAGCAGCGAAGACCTCGACCATGTGACGGAAGCGGATGAAAGCTGCGAGCGCCTTGTGGGGCTCGTTGGCAAAGCGACGCTTCAATTCGGCCTGGACCAGATCGAGGTCCTCCTCGGCGAGGCCGCGCAGCAGCACGGCGCCGCGTCCGGCTTCGATGAGAGCGCGCATGGCGCCGGCAAGATCGGCGGCAGCGACGGTCGGAACGTCGGTCATTTCCAGGGGCATAGCCATTGTCGCGTCTCCCGTTGTCTTGTCAGGCGCCGATGCCGCCGAAGGCGGTCCAGGGCGTGCCGGTCAAGAGGATGATGTCCTTGGGGCGGCGCGCGGCCACCTCGAAGTCGACGGTGTGGCCGACGAGGCGGCCGTTGAGATTGAGGATCTCGGTCTTGGCGAAGCGGTACTTGGCGCCGTTGTCGGCCTCGATGACGCCGAAGCCGACCGTGGTGCTGAACTTGGTGATGCGCCCTTGCATGTCCTTGAACTCCAGTCGATTGCGAGAACCGTCCATCCGGCTGTTGAGCTGGAGTTTGGCCAATCGGGCCGGCAGGCGCTGTTCCGGGGGTGACAAGGCCGAAAAAGAGCCATTGAAAAGGACGCATAGGCCCTCTCGGGGCCTGAGGCTCGCGTCGGTTGCAATTGCGGTGTATGAGCGGGTATGGGGGATGGGCTCGATCAGGGGGCCCGGTTGAACCGCTGCCATCGGCGATATTCAGTGTGGGTTCATGCCCACGCCGGTAGGTTTGTGGGCATGAACATGAATTCCGAGGGCTGACAAAGCCTGCGGAAGACAAAGACGAGGTAGGGACAATGACGACCGTTCGGCTGCATGGCGCGCTTCTGGGGCTGACCTTCCTCGGGGCACTGGCGCTCAATCCCGCCGCAGCGTTCGCCAACTGCGACTGGTACGTGAAGACCTCGCTCGAGCAGCAGCAGCGCAACCTGAAGATGAAGTGCGGGTTTACCGGCGATCAGTGGTCGGTCGACAAGAACGCGCACGCTGCCTGGTGCGCCAGCGTCGGCCCCGACGTTTCCCGCAAGGCCGCTCAGACGCGCGAGCAACAGCTTTCGACGTGCAAGTAGGCGCCCGCGCCGCGCGCTGAGATCCGCCGGCGTAGACAAAGACCGTCGACGGCTTTTGACCCCGCAAGCTAAGCTCGCGGGGTCTTTGTTATCTTGGACGCTATCTCCGACCAAAGGATGCAACGAGGAGCGGTGAAACGTGCCGCGGGGGCTTGATCCTTAGCGCCGGACAGCAGATGCTGCGGCCGCGAAGGCGGGGGAATTCCAAGATGCTTACGAGGCCATGGCGAATCCGGTTCTGATCGAAGTCACCCGTGGCCCCCTGGTTGAGAGCGTGCATCGCGGCGCGATCGCGATCGCTGCGCCGTCGGGTGCGTTGGCGCTGCGACTGGGCGATGTCGACGGCCCCGTCTATCCGCGCTCGGCCGTCAAATCGCTGCAGGCGATCCCGTTGATCGAATCTGGAGCCGCCGACCACTACGGCTTCGGGCCCGCCGAGATCGCGCTGGCGTGCGGCTCTCACATCGGCAGCGATCACCACACCGCTCTGGCGGCGGCGATGCTCGAGCGTGCCGGTCTGGGCGAGGACGCGCTTGGCTGCGGTGCGCACCAGCCGCTTTCGCCGGTGGTCGCGAGGGCCTTGAGCGAGGCGCACCACGCCCCAACCCAGCTCCACAACAACTGCTCGGGCAAGCATGCCGGCATGCTCGCCACTGCGGTGCATCTGGGCGAGCCCACCGCGGGCTACTGGCAGCCCGACCACCCGGTGCAGAAGCGCGTCCACGACGTGCTGGCTGACGTTTCCGGCATTCCGCTCGGGCCGGATGTGCAGGGCATCGACGGCTGCTCGGTGCCCAATTGGGCCATGCCGCTCAAGGTGCTCGCCGCAACGTTCGCGCGCCTCGTCACCGGCGAGGGCCTGAAACCGGAGCGGGCCGAGGCGGTGCGGCGCATTCTGGAAGCTTGCTGGGCCAATCCGGATCTCGTCGCCGGCAAGGGCCGCGCTGACACCGTGGTGATGCGCGCGCTTCCCGGCCAGATCTTCATGAAGACGGGCGCCGAAGGCGTCTACTGCGGGGCGTTCCCCGAGTTCGGTCTCGGCTTCGCGCTCAAGATTGACGACGGCGCCAAGCGCGCCACTGCCGGAGCCACCATGGCGCTGATCGAGCGCTTCCTGCCGGCAGCGCGCGGATTGATGCCGCTCAGCGCGATCAAGACCTGGCGCGGCGTCGAGGTCGGTACGATCCGCTCCTCGGGCGAGCTCGAGGATGCGCTGGGCGGCCTCAAGATCTAGACGGCGAGATTTCCCGTCACGGAAAAGCGCGTACCGCTGCTGCCGCTGACGGCAAGGTCGGGCCCGGTCGGGTTGCCCGAGCCGTCCATGGTGCGGATATTTCCGTTCGCGGTGCCCGAGATCATGTTGTTGGCGATGAGGCAGCCGCGCGAGGACGCATCCGAGGAGACGAGGATGCCGATCTTCGCCTTGCGGATGAGGTTACCGGTGGCGATGACGTCGCGCACGTAGGTTCCCCAGCCGATGCTGAGACCCGCCGAGGGCGCGTTCTCGATGACGTTGCCGGTCACCGCCGTGTCGGCTTCGACGGCGATGCCGTTGCCGCGCTTGTCCTCTTGCTCGTGCTCGCGCCGGAACAGATTGCGGATCAGGTTGCCTTGCACGACGGCGAGACGCCCGCCGTCGTTGAAGTTGGTGATCGAAACGCCGGTCGCCGCGGTATCGACCACGTTGCCGGCGATGAGTGCACCCTGGAAGCCGAACTCGGAGTAGAGCGCAACCTCGCCCAGCCGCGAGCAGGCATTCGCCACCATCTGGATGTCGGAGGCCGCGTTGCCGCGAATGGCGGAGTATTTGCAGTCGCCGATGCGGTTTCCGGTCACGAGCACGCTGCCGGCGCGAAACACGTTGACGCCGTTGCCGTTCTCTCCGGTGCCGCCGGCATCGGCGCGGATGCGCACGATACGGTTCTGCGCAACGACGCTGCCGTCCTCGCCGATCTCGGAGCGCCACACCTGGATGCCGTTGTTGGCGCAGTCGACGACGGTGTTGTGCAGGATCTCGAGCCCGGTGGCATCGAGACTGAAGATGGCGGCCTGCAGCGCCGTCGTGACGGTGCAGTCGCTGACGCTTCCCGCGCAGGCCTGCAACGAGATGCCATTCGCGATGCTGCGGTCAAGCCGCAAGTCGCGCAAGGTGACGCCTTTGCTCGATCTCAGAACGATGAGGCCGTCGGCCTGGGAAGGATCGAGCTTCTGGAAGGCGCCGTCGAGGTCGAGACCTTCGATGACGACGTCGTCGGCGTTCTCGCCATAGAGAAACGCCGGGCCGCCGATGAACTCCAGCATGGTCGTGCCGGCGGTCGCGATGAGCTTCGAGCCGGGCCGCAGCGTGAGCGCTCCGGTGCGGAAATGTCCCGGCGGCAGCAGTAACGGCGCGCGCCGGTTGGCGGCTTCGTCGATCACGGCCTGCAGCGCGGCGGACTGATCCGTTTTGATGCCGGACTTGAGCCCGAGCTCGTCGGGGGAGACGGGCATCACGTTCGCGGCAAGTCTTTCGCGCGCGCCCGCAGCCCGCGCACTATTTGCAGGACTGGTCGCGATGCCGGCGCCCAATCCGGCGGAAAGCATCGTGCGGCGATCGATTGGCATGGTGGCTCCGAGCTCTGCCCCAAGGTCAAAGCCACTGTGAAGCCACTCCGGGTTAACCGGGCTTTACCGCGCCTTCTGCTCGGCCAGATGGTCGACGCAGGCGGAGATGATCTCGAGCGTTCCCGAAACCGCCACTTTCCAGTCCAGCGGGCTGTCTGGATGGGCCTGCAACCCATCGCTGCCGTGTCCGCTCAGAGTGCTGGGCACGTGGATGAAGCCCGCCAGATAGGGCTCGGGCGAGTCCCATGCCGCCGTCAGCGAGTGATAGAGCAAAGTGTTGCAGAGGTAGGAGCCGGCGTTGTCGGACGTCTCACAGGGATAGCCGCATCCCAACAGCCGCGCAGCGATTCGCTCGACCGGCAGCGTGGTTGCGAGAATGTCGGGGCCCGCCGCGATCACGTGCTCGGTCTGCGGAAACATGCCGGCAACGTCGGCGCGCTGGTCCTGGCGATTGCGCCCGACGAGCTCGAGCTGAAAGCCGCGCGCTTCCGGCGACACGCCCAGATGGAGCACGGCGGCAATGTTGCGGCGCGCGATGAGCGTCTTGAGCCGTGCGGGCGCTTCCTCCCAGTGAACCGGGAGCACCTCGCCGATGACTTCGTGCTCGGGAAACGCTTCGCGCGCGGCTTGCTCTGCCCGCGGCACCAGCATCGCCGTCGCGTTTACCGGCACGCCGGGGAACGCGCCAAAGCCGGTCAAGAGAATGGTTGAGCGATCACTCATGGCCAGACGAGACTCTTCGAGTGACAGCTTAATTGCCGAGGCCGAGCAAGCCGACGATCTCGTCGACGGCAAGCGTCGGCAGCAGACGTCCGGCGCGGACCTCCGCTTCGACGATGGGGAGGCGCTGTGCCACCTTGGTGTTGGCTTTCAGGCTTGCCATCACACGATCATTCAGCATGTCCTGCATCCAAGTGACGGCCTGGCGCTGGCGGCGCTCTGCGAACTCACCGGAAGCTGTCATTTTCTCCCGATGCTCGACGATCTTTCCCCACAGCTCCTCGAGACCTTGGTTCTCGCGTCCGGAGATTGTCAGTACCGGTGGCGACCAGGTTGCCGTATGCGGCGTCAGGATCTGCAGAGCGCCACGATACTCGTTTGCTGCGCTTTTCGCACGAGGAACATTGTCCCCATCTGCTTTGTTGATGGCGATCATATCGGCAATTTCGATAATGCCCTTCTTGATGCCCTGCAGGTCGTCGCCGCCGCCGGGCAGCAGCAAAACCAAGAAGAAATCGACCATGTCGGCAACGGCGATCTCGGACTGGCCGACGCCAACCGTCTCTACGATGATCACATCGAAGCCGGCAGCTTCCGCAAGCGCCATCGTCTCGCGCGTCTTGCGTGTAACGCCGCCGAGCGTGCCGGAGGTCGGTGAAGGCCGTATGAAGGCGTTGCGCTCCTGGGCGAGCTGGCTCATGCGCGTCTTGTCGCCGAGGATCGAGCCGCCCGTGCGCCGCGACGTCGGATCGACGGCGAGCACGGCGACGCGATGACCGGCAGCAACGAGGTTCATCCCGAGCTGGTCGATCGTCGTCGACTTGCCGACGCCGGGAACGCCGGTGATGCCGAGCCGCAACGCCTTTCCGGTGGCCGGCAGCAGCTCCTGCAACAGCTTCTGCGACAGCGCGGAATGCTCTGCCTTCGTGCTCTCGACCAGCGTGATGGCACGCGCGAGCATGGCCCGGTCGCCTGCGAGGATGCCGGAGACATAGGCATCGATCTGGGGGGCGGCCGGAGCTGATCTCTGCATTCTGCCTTCTCTGAATTCCGTTCGATTGCTGGTCGTCGCTCCGCAGCGGCGCCCCGTCAACAGCGTCATGCCCCTGCCACAGCCTCCTGGCAAGGAGTGCGGTATTATTCGCATGCGGAGGTTGGTGGATTGCAGACCTCCTTGCGCAGTTTTCAAGCTGCGTTAGAGACTAAGAACGTGCTGAGTGGAAGGGGGGGAGCAGATTATGCCGGAGATTTCGGGCATCGCCATTGCCGCACTGGTCGTTCTCGTCGTCCTTCTCATCTATGGCGTGGCTTGGCGCCTTACACGTGGTCGCTCACTGACGGCACGCACGCTGGTCCGTGGCGGACTGGCGGTGCTCATTCTCGGTCCCCTGCTGCTTCTGGCGCTGCCCACCTACAGGAGTTTTGACAGCGAATCGATGCCCCCCGAGGGCAGTCCGTCTCCCTCGCTTTCCGACGAGGAAGCGCGCGAGCGGGTCCGGGAAATCGAGAAGCAGCTTCGGCAGCAGTCTGACGATCAGGCCCGCGAAGTAGCACGCGAAAGCCTCGACAAGGAGGTTCGCGAGCAGCTTGAGACCGCGCAGCCGCACGCAGGCGAGCCGCAAGGAGGCGCTCCGGCGGCCAAGCCCCGAAAGATGGAGCGATCGGCAGCTCCGCCGGCCCCGAACGACGGACCTGGTGCGCCGGCTCCAAGTGCAGCCCCGCCGCACGATGGCATGGCCACGCCCGGAGGCGAGGGTGAGGTCGCGCCCATGCGGGTCGAGGAGGAGGACCGGTCCGACTGGGATGTCGTGCCGGTCTTCTACGGCACCGACCGCGCGGCTGAGCCCAATCCCAAACGCGTCGCCTACAATTCCGAGCGCGGTCACCGCCTGGAGCTCGGGCGTGCGCTCGTCACCGTGCCGAAAGTCCACGAGATCCCTCAGATCGAGCGGCCGTGGTCGATCAAGATCCCCTACTTCGACGTGACGATCTACGAGGAGGAGGAGGATCCCAAGAAGCATTTCACGATGCCCGAGATCCAGAAGCTGACGAAGGAGGAGTTCCTCAAGCTCGTCCGCGAGCGCCTCGCCGCCTCAGCGCGCTTCAAGGACCACGCCATCGTGTTCGTGCACGGCTACAACACCTCGTTCGACAATGCCGTCTATCGCACCGCACAAATCTCCTATGACCTGAAATTCGACGGCGCGGCCTTCCTCTATAGCTGGCCCTCGGGCGGCGCGGTGGCGAGCTACACCTACGACCGCGAGAGCGCGACCGCGGCGCAACCCTACATGCGCGAGTTTCTGGATCTCGTCGTCAAGGAGTCGGGCGCAAAGAGCATCTCCATCATTGCGCACTCCATGGGCAATCAGCCCCTCCTCGAGGTGCTCAAAGACATGCGGACCGCGACGCCTGATGGCGTGGTCATCAGCCAGATCATTCTCGCCGCGCCCGACGTCGACGCCGATACCTTCGCCAACCTCGCCAAGCGCATCTCCGGCCTCGCCAACGGGATCACGCTCTATGCAGCCGCTAACGACCGTGCTCTGACGATCTCGCGCAACTTCTGGCAGAACCCGCGCGCGGGCGACGTGCCGGCGTCGGGCCCCGTGATCGTGCCAGGCATCGACACCATCGACATGACCGGCGCCAGCACCGACGTCTTCGCCCTCAATCACTCGGGCTACGCCCAGAACACCGAGGTGTTGGAGGATATCGGTCGGCTCATTCAGAGCGGCCTGCGCCCGCCCGACCAGCGCTTCGACAGGCTGAAGCCCATCACGATCGATCGCGGCGAGTTCTGGCGCTACACCTCGCCGTAGCGATCCGCGCATCCGCCCGCTCATAGCCCCGGTTTAAGGTAAGGAACTCGTTAACCTGCGCCTGACAGACTCCGCCCCGGTAGAAGTACGAGTACCGGCAACGAGCGGGTCGCGATGTTCCAGTATATGCGTTTGGTACGGCACGGCAGGGCCAACCTGTCGTCGCTCAGCGCGTGCTCCGCGTCACGACACACCTCCGCCAGCGCCGTCGTTATTGGGGCGCTGTGTCTGGCAAGCGCAGCGTTGCTTCTTCACGCGCCACCTGCGCGCGCTGCCGACGAGATCGTCATCGACGGCCAGGCCGACAACATCGATTTGTCCAATGCTGCCGGCATGCCGGCCTCCAATCCGCGCGTTGCGGGGATCCTCGCCGCGCACCCCAATCAATTCGTGGTGGTCTGCGTCGCCGGCTGCGACGGTAAGCCGAAGGCGGTGCAGGTCCTGCCGATGCCTGAGGTGAGGCGCTCGGGCGAGGTGCGGCCGAGCTCGGCCGACATGTCGAAGTCGAGCTACGGGCCACCGAGGCCGATTGGCGCGAAGGTCAACGAGAGCGACGACGTCGTCTGTCTTGCCGGGTGCACGGAGCGCACGGGGCAGGTCCTACAGCGCTTTGCGGATCTGCCGCCGGTCCAGCGCCGCGCCGCCAAGAAGACCGACGAGGACAAGGACACGCCCGAGAAGCAAAAGTCGGGCGACGATTCCATCTGGGACGATCTCATCCCCTGAGGCCGGCCCTGAGGCTCGCCCCGAGGTTGGCGCTGAGGCCGAGCGTGGCGATCCGGCGCCCGGCTACTCGATCAGCTTTCGGACCTCGTCGTAGGACGAGACCTTGTAGACCATGCCGTTCTTGATGAAGTAGAGCCACTCGAGCTTGTCGCTGGAGGCCAGATCCTCCGGCGTCACCGATTGCAGCGCGTCGAAGTTCTGCTTGCGAAACAGCACCGCCGTCGTCTTCGACGAGACCGGATCGAGATATTGCCAGTCGTCCTTCTCCGGCAGGCGCGTTGCCGCCACCGGCTCGAACACGACGTCGCCGATGGCGGAGGGCGGCAACTGATCCGACTTGATGTACTCCAGGATCGCCTCGACGAAGCCAATCTGCACCAGACCTGAGCAGATGTACTCGTTGGGCGCGTCCCAATCGCGCTCGCGGAAGTTGCGTAGCGCTTCCTTGTCGCCGCTAACGCTGCGCTCGACGCCGAACCACAGATTGCGCGCGATGTATCCGATTGCCCAGTAGTTATAGCTGGCTTTGATCTTGTCGAGCAGGAGCCCGCGCACACGCGCGCGCTTGGGTGCGTCGAACCACTCCTTCTTGAAGCGCTTGATCGCAAGGAACGCGCTCTTGTCGGCGATGTAATCGCGCAGGTTCGTCAGGTCGACGCCGCCGGTGCCCGCCTCGATGACGAAGGTGTTGGAGTAGCCCGTCTCCAATTGCGGCGAGGTGAAGACCATGGCGGCGTGCGAGAATGGTGAGTTGGTAGCCCAGCGGATCATCCAGGAGGTGAGATCCCAATCGCGCCGGGTCAGAACCACGTCGGCACGCTCCAGGTAGTTGCCCGCCATGAAATCCTCGACCGGCATGGGCCAGGCCTCGGGGATTGCCTCTGCGAATGCGTCCGCGTCCGCAACCGGGGCGGCCGCAGGGGCTTCCGTCTGGGCCGATGGGGGCACGGCCGGGACCGGCGCGGGCGCAGTCGTCTGCGCCATCGCAATCGTGGCGGCAGCGATCAACGCCAGCATGGCACTGCCAAAGCCCGCTACGAGGAGTTTGCGTTTCATCATCGGTCCCCCTTGAGAAGCCACATGATCCCACAAGCTCAAGGCACATCATACGTTCTTAACGTGACTAAGGCATCGGGCCTGCATCGGTCAAACCAAGCAGAGGCCACCTGAATGGGGCCTGAGGCCTTGCCCAATGGCCCCGGCTGCTCCAAAAGGGCGAGCCTTTAAACCGTCAGGTACCGTCATGGGTGCAGCCGCACCGGCCAATTTCGAGGCTCTCGAGGCCCAAGCCCGCACTTTGCTTGCCGTATTCATTGCGGCGGGCCATGAGGCCGTGGCTCCGCCGATCATCCAGCCGGCTGGGGTTTTCCTCGATGTTTTGGGCGAGGCGTTGCGCGGGCGCACCTATGTGTTCACCGATCTCAACGGCGAGGAGCTGTGCCTGCGGCCCGATCTGACGGTGCCGACCTGCCGCCTGCACCTGGAGCGCACGGGCGGGAAAAACGGTCAGGCGCACTACTGCTACAACGGCCCCGCCTTCCGCTTCCAGCCGCAGGGCGCGGACGCGGCCCACCCGAGAGAGTTCCGCCAAGCCGGCATCGAGGCGTTCGGCGTCGCCGATCGCGAGGACGCCGAGGCGGGCGTGCTGGCGATCGTCTTGACGGCGCTACGCCAAGCAGGCCTGCGCCGTTGGGAGCTCAAGTTCGGCGATCTGGGTCTCTTCGATGCGGTGCTCGACGCTGCCGACATGCCCGAGCGCTGGCGCCGGCGCCTGCGCCACAAGCTCTGGCGCCCCGAGGCATTTCGCGCCGAGCTGAAGCGGCTGACGACCAATCCCGCGCGCTCGGCCAGCGCGCTACCCGCGGGGCTGCTAGAAGCGCTCGATTCCGCCAAGCCGGAGCGCGCCGAAAGCCTGGTCGCCGAGCATCTCGACGCCGCTGGCATCGAGCTGATCGGTTTGCGATCGCTGGAGGAAATTGCCGAGGGGCTGACCGCAATTGCGGCTGACGCCAAGGCGGCACCGCTGTCGCCCGCGTCCGCCGCCATGATCGACGGCTATCTCGCTATCACAACCGCGGCCCCGGCAGTGCCCGATGCCGTGCGCGCGCTCTGCGCCACGCCAAGCGCAGGCATCGAGGCGGCGCTCGGGGCGTTCACGCGGCGCAACACGCTTTTGCAGGACAGCGGCATCGACATCGACGAGGTCGCCTTCTCCGGCGAGTTCGGCCGCAACGTGGGCTACTACACCGGCTTCGTTTTCGAGGTGGTCGCGCCGGCGCTCGGCCCACAAAGCCCGGTCGCGGGCGGCGGACGCTACGACAGCCTGTTGAAAGCGGTTGGCGCCGCCGAGGATGTCCCCGCGGTAGGTGGTGCCATTCACACCGAGCGTCTGCTGGCGGTGGTGCGCGGAGTCCGGTCATGAGCGCACCGCTGATTTTCGCCGTGCCCTCCAAGGGCCGTCTGATGGAGCAGACGGCTGACTTTCTGGGAAGCGCCGGCCTGAAACTGCGCAAGGTCGGGCACGAGCGCGGCTATCGCGGCGAGATCGAGGGCATGGCGGGCGTCGAGGTCGCGTTTGTCTCGGCCTCCGAGATCGTCGCCGCGCTGAACCGAGGTCGTGCGCACCTGGGCGTCACCGGCGAGGATTTGGTGCGCGAGAACATCGCCAACGTCGAGGAACGCGTCGTTTTCCTGAAGCCCTTGGGCTTCGGCCGCGCCGATGTCGTCGTCGCAGTGCCCAAGTCGTGGATCGACGTGGACGACGTTGCGGGGCTGGAGGCCGCGGCTGCCGCGTTCCGGCGCGTGCACGGACGGCCCATGCGCGTTGCCACCAAGTACCTGAACCTCACGCGGCGCTTCTTTACTGCCCAGGGGCTCGTCGACTATCGCATCGTGGAGAGTCTCGGCGCGACCGAGGGAACGCCGGCCGCCGGCACCGCCGACCTGATCGTCGATATCACCACGACGGGCGCAACGCTTGCCGCCAACGGACTGAAGGTGCTTTCCGACGGCGTGATGCTGAGGTCGCAGGCGAACCTCGTGGGCTCGCAGGTCGCGGCCTGGACGCCGGAGACGATCAAGACACGCGACGAGCTTCTGAACCGTCTGGGCATCGCCGCGCCGGCACTCTGACACCCGCCGAAACGCATTCGCCCCGGACGAGGTCCGGGGCGAACGATTATCGAGACTTCTGAGACGCCGCGTGCGCCTAGCTGTTGTTCGGCAGGATGAAGGCGTCGACGCGCATTCCCGGCCTCAGGTCGGCGTTGGTGTCATCGAGCTCGATCGTCACCTCGAGAACCTCGATGTCGAGCGGGCGGCGGGGCCCGCGCGGGTTGATGCGCGGGGTGGCCATTGACGGCGCCATCGCCGTCACCTTGCCCGGGAAGTCCTTGTCGGGGAAGTTGATCGATCGGACGAACGCCTTCTGACCGACCTTGATCTTGCCGACCTCGCCGTCATCGACCTCCGCCTTGACGCGCAGCTTCGACATGTCGCCGACGACCGCGAGCGCCTGCTCCGGCGACGGCGAGACCAGCTCGCCCTGCTTAGCGTTGAGCTCGATCACGGTTCCGGCCTTGGGGGCGCGAATGCGCGTCTTGTCGAGCTGGGCACCGGCAAGCGCCACGTTGGCACGCGCTGCCGTGAGAGCCGACTCCGACTGGTTGGGAGCCGGCAAGTCGGACTTGGCCTGCGCCTGCGCGTACCTCAGGCGCTCGCGCTCGACGCGCTCCTGCGCCTTGGAGAGACGACGACGGGCATCGGCGACCTGCTGATCGGTGGCCTCGCCTTTGCGCTTGCCGGCGAGTGCGGCATCGAGCTCGAAGCGTGCGCCCGTGACCTCGCGTTCGGCGGAATAGACGGCGTCCTCACCTTTGGTCACGTCCTCGCGGCCCGATGTTGCCGGTTGCGCATCGCGCTGACGCCGGCTCAGACCTTCCTCGGCCTCGGCGGCGGCAAGCCTCGCACGGGCTTCCTCGTCCTCCAGCCGGATCAGTACCTCGCCCTGCTCGACCCCGTCGTTGATCTTGACGGGGACGTCGGCGACGAGACCGAGGATGGCGGCGTTGATACGGAACTCTCCCGAGCCTGGCTCGACCCGTCCGGGAGCGGCTGCAACCCAGCGGACCTCTTCCTTCTCGGTGGTGGCGGCTTTGCTCGAGTCGCCGTTGGAGCCGTAAAGGCCCTCGCTCAAGAGGTAGCCTCCGAGCGCCGCGCCGACGAGAGCGGCGATGATAGCAATTGTTCTAAGCATTGCGCCTGATCCTGAATTGACCGCCGAGCGACTTGTCGTTGCTGGGGCTTGGGGGTTGATCTGTCGGTGGATGATCGTCGTGCGTGCCGTCGGCGTTCTTGTCCGGACGCTCGTCGCTGAAAATGCGACCGTCCTCGATCCGGATGATGCGATCGGCATAGGGAATGGTGCGGTGATCGTGGGTGACGGCGAGCACCGCGCGGGTCGGATCCTTGGAGACCTCCGACAGGAGGGCCATCACCGCGCGTCCGTTCTCGGCATCGAGCGCCGCAGTCGGCTCGTCGGCGAGGATCACCGAAGGCTTGCCTGCGAGCGCTCGGGCGATCGCCACACGCTGCTTCTCGCCGCCCGATAGTTTCGCCGGGAAGGCCGTGGCGCGATGCGCCAGCCCGACTGCGGTGAGTGCGTCGACGGCGTGCTGCGGAGGATTGACCACCGGAGCCGCCCTGACGTCGAGCGCCAGCATCACGTTCTCGCTCGCGGTCATGGTCGGAAACAGGTTGTAGCCCTGGAACACGAAGCCGACGTGACGGCGGCGCACCTTCGCAAGCCCTTCGGCGTCCAACCCCGTGGTGGGAATGCCGGCGACGTTGAGCTCACCCCTGGTGGGTGTGAGAATGCAGCCCAGGATCGACAGCAACGTCGTCTTGCCGCTGCCCGAGGGACCCATCAGGAGCGTGAGCTCACCGGCGCGCAACTGAAGGTCTATGCCCTTCAACGGCATCACCTCGAACTCACCCGAGCCGAACACCTTGACGATGTTCTTGGCATCGAGAAGCACCCTGGGCTCGGTGCCGTTCTTGGTTTCGTCGCTCATCTGCTGAAGACTCCTGCGGGATCGATGCGTGTCACCTTGAAGATTGCCGAGACGGCCGCGATAACGCACATGCCGATCGTCAAGGCGAAGAGAAAAAGAGCCAGATTCGGCGTCATGACAATCGTCAGCGTGGTATCTTTCGATGCCCATATGACAAGCAGGCTCAAGATCATGCCGACGCCGTAGCCGATGAAGGCGCTCATGATCGCCTGGATCAGGATGACCTTGTGGATGTAGCCGGCCGAGGCGCCGAGCGCGCGCAAGGTCGCGAACTCGTTCAAGTGGTCCTTGGTGCTCGCGTAGAGTGTCTGGGCCACGATCACCACGCCCACGATCATGCCGAGTGCCGCGCCGGCGATGAGCGCTGAGCCCGCACCCGTCTGAAACAGCCAGTAGTCGACGCTGCGCTTTCTGAATTCCGCCTGGGTCAGCACCTCGCGGTCCTTGAGGCGCGCTTCCAATGCGGCGCGCACCTTGTCCTTGTCGGCACCGGGTTTCAGGCGCACGAGCGTGTAGGAGGACTGGTTGCTCGCAGCATCGAGCAGCGTCTTGGCGCGGTTCAGCGAGGTGAACACGTAAGGCAGCGTCGTGAACGAGCGGATGCCGTGCGTCACGCCATTGATAGAGACCTTGGTGTTGTTGAGCTCCGCGGTGTCGCCCAGGTTCTCGACGCCGAGATCGACGAAATAGGTGTCGTCGACGGCGACCGAGTTGGGAGCCTTCAGATCCGTGAGATTGCCCTCGACCATGTTCCAGGGCTTCAGGGTTCCGTTCTCGTGATCGGAGCCGACGAGAAGGATTGCAGTCATTCCGCCCTTGGGCTTGCGCCAAGCGGCAAATCCCACAGCGAGCTCCTCGGCCTCCTTGACGCCCGGCGTCGACAGAGCCGCGTACTTCTCGTGACCGATCAGCAGCGAGGGATCGTCGAAGCTCTTGGTCCCGAGCGGCACGATCCAGAGATCGCCCTTGGACTGATCGAGCATGGCCGCGATCATGCGTTCAGAGCCGATGTAGAGACCGCACTGCACGGCGACGAGCACGACGGAGAACACGATGCCGACGAGCGTGACGACCAGACTGAGGCGATCGTGGAACAAGTTCCGGTAGGCAAGCTTGGCCGCCATCTTGACGGTTCTGGGCTTGCCCCCACCGCCAGCGGACGACGTCAGCAGCGTTGCGTCGGTTTGAGCCTGCATCAGGTATTTCCTTGGCCTTGCGGAGCAACTTCCGCGGGCGAATATATCGGTTTCTGAAATCTCGATCCCGGCGTTTCAGCCGGGATCGAGACACACTGTCATGTTCCCAGGAGCCGGCCAACCGTCTCCTTACTGTTACTGCGCCGTCTGCTTCTCGCACGGAACCGAGAGCGTCATGCCGACGGAGGCAAAGAACTTCTTGCAGCCGAGCGAGCCAACTTCTGTCACCTCGTTGGACTTGGCATCGGCATCAGCTTCGTTCTCCGACACGGGCTCGTCGTCGATCTCCTGATCGTTAACGTTGGCGTCCGTGAGCGCAGCCGTCGTGATCGAGGAGTTCTCCGTCTCGACATCGAGCGCAACCTTCTGCTCGGGAAGCGGGACGTCCTCGGGGGCAACCGTCTCGGCGACGTACTCCCGCTTAGGCGCAGTCACCTTCTTCTTGGCAACGTAGGTGCGCTTCTGGATGGCCTTCTTGCGTGCGTAGTAGCGGCGCTTTTCGGCACGGCGCTGCGCCTTGCGATGCTGGTTGGCCATGACGGCCATGGCGCCGATGGCGAGACCGACAGCGATCTTGCCCTTCATGCCGGCGTGCGCCGGCGGCGTGATCAGCGAGGTGGAGAATGCGAATACGACCGCTGCGATGGCGATGATGAACTTCTGCATGACGTCCTCCTGGAGCTTTCTTCAGGTTGTTGGTGTGCAAGAGCCCAACGCGTGGTGCTCAGCTCGTGAGAAGGATCATCGCGGGGAACGCCGGTGCACGCTGTTCCAGGTGGAACACAGCCCAGAAAGTTGGCCCGTTCGCGCAAAAAAAATCGCTGACGCTCGTTCAAAAGCAAACGATCCCGGCGGGGGGCCGCCGGGATCGATACCGTGTTCAGAAATGATGGTCGTTACTCGCAAGGCACCGAGAGGGTCATGCCGGCGGAGGGGAAGAACTGCTTGCAGCCCAGCTCCTTGGCGACGGCAACCTTCTGCTCCTTGCTCTCGGTCGCCGCGGCGACGCCGCCTTTCGCGGTCGTGATCGAGGAGTTCTGCGTCTCGGCGACAGCAGCCGTCTCGGCCGGCTTGTCGGCCTCGAGCTGAGCCAGCTTGGCAGCCTCGGCCTTCGCCTTTGCCCTGGCAATCCGTTCGGCCTTGGCGGCCTTGAGGGCCTCCGCCTTGGCGATGGCGCGCTTGCGGGCCAGAGCCTCCTGGCGGGCGATATAGGCCTTTTTCTGCGCGTTGCGGCGGACCGACTGGATCGCGTGGCGGCGGAAGGCGCGGCGGCCGCCGTGGCAACCGGTCTTCTCCAGATTGGAGAAGCCGTTCGGCGCGGCAAGGCGGACGTTGAAGCCGGCGGCGTTGGCGCCGGTCGCGACGAAGCAGGCGATGGCGAGGACGGTGGCGGCGGTGGCGATCAGGAACTTGTTCATCTGAGGTCTCCAATGGGCTTGTGTTCGTCTCTGAGGCTGATCATGCCGTTAGGTGCTCGGCGCCGCTGTCACACCGGGTACAAGCGGAAATTTTTTCGGTTTTTCGCGAAGGCCGTCGCGCGTGCCTCAAGACGGCAAAAGGCCCCGATCGCGAGACCGGGGCCTTAATGAACTATGTTGAATTGGGTTCTGATATGCTCACTCGCAGGGGACCGACAGCACCATGCCGACGCTGGCGAAGAACTTCTTGCAGCCCAGCTCCTCGGGGGCGACGACTGAGGCGGTCTCGACCGAGGCCGTCTGGGTCGCCTCGGCGCTTGCGGTGGTGATCGAGGAGTTCTCCGTCTCGGCCTGAGCGACCGGAGCCGTCTCGATGTCCTTGGCCGGCTGGGCCTTTGCGGTCTCGACCTTCTTGGGAGCGGCGCGGCGCTCGACCTTACGATGGGTCCGCTTGCGGTAGGTCTTGGGCTGATAGTCGTTGGAGTACTGGTGACCGTGGAAGGGCACCGGACCGCCGAAGCCCAGACGGACCTTGAAGCCGGCCTCGGCCGCCGATCCGAGCATGGTGGCGAAGGTGAAGATCGCGATGGCGATGGCGAAAGCTGACTTGGTCATGACGTCCTCCGATTGAGCCTGGTGGCTGAGCCCCGTAGGGCCTCCCTGACGAGGACAATCTCGCGAACGCCGGCGCGGCGCTGTTCCGGGTGGAACAGGCCGGCAAAATTCCGCTTTCGCCCGCCACCGGCAGCCGGCGGCAGGCGTCTTTAGGAGGCTTAAGCGCCTCAGAGGGTCAGGCGACCCGGTGGGCCGACGGCGCCTTCGGGCGCAGCGGCGTGGTCTTGGGCGCCCTGTCCTTATGAGCCTCGACCACCTGACCGACGAAGGTCACAGTGCGGTCCACGACGACGTGGCGCTGCCGGTCGATGGTGACGATGTGATAGCTGTCGTCGAGCACGCACGTGTCGACCATGCCGCGCAGGTTGCGCTGCAGGTACCAGGCATTGTCGAGGTCCGCGTAGTCGTCCTCGCGCGGATGGATGATCAGCGTCGGCTGTTCGATGGAATTCAGTAGCTTTTTCACGGCGTTGACGAGCCTGCGGTGCTCCAGCACTGCCCCGCCCGGGGTCACCGGCGTGCCCGCGATCGTGCTGTCGCCGCTGAACAGCGCGTCACGGATGAACTGGCGAATGCGGTCGTCCTTGATGCCGTGCGGCTCGATATCGGGAAACTGGATGAGGTTCGCCACCCACTTGGAGTGGACGAGGTTGAACAGGCGTGCCCGCCAGGGGATCAGCCATCCGTTGAGCCACAGGGTCGGCGCGAACAGCACCGTGCCCTGGACGTCGCGAGGCCGACGCGCGGCCAGCATCAGCGCCAGGACGGCGCCCGTCGACAGCCCGCCGACGATGACGGTATCGCAGGTCTTGCGCATCTCGACGAGGGCGGCTTCGGCCGAGGCATACCAATCCTGCCAGGTGGTGTGCTTGACGTCGTCGGAAGTGCCGCCGTGGCCCGCCAGTTGCGGGCAATGCACCGTGTAGCCGCGGCGCGCGAGGCTGTGCGCCACGAAACGCATCTCAGCGGGCGTACCACATAGGCCATGCATCAGCATGACCCCGACATTTCCGCCGGCGATCTTGTAGGTCGTTTCGTGGGCAGTCATTTCCCAGGCAGTCCCCAAGTTCGAGTTGTCATTTGCTCGAACGTTAGGGCTGCGAGGCGCCGCGGGCTGTTCCTGGCGGTACAGCGCAGCGGCGATCGATGTTCAGGCGAGGTCGCCGCGGGGCAGGATCTCGTCCTCGAGGCCTAGGGGGTGGGGTGCCTGGCGGCTGCAGCGCGCCCGCAGGGCCTCGAATTTCTCGACTTGCTCGGGGACCAGATTGCGCTGGCCGTCGCGCATGACGAAGATCTTGAACATGACCTCGCCGTCGGCGTTGAAGAACTGGATGGAGCGCGAGGCCCGATCGAGAAACGGTCGGCAGATGAAGGCGACGTGCTGGCAATTCTCCCAGCGGATGTTGCCCCCGATCGGAGTGTCGCCGGGAAAGCGGAAGTAGCCGTCGCTGGCGGTGCCGGTCGGGATCTGGGTAGGCCATTCCAAAACGACATCAGGCGTATGAATCACAAGCAGAATTTCGCCCCACGAGCTCACTTCCCGCATGATGTGAGGCAGGTGCCCGCCGGCTACGATGGTGCGATGGTCGGGAAGCAGATTGCGCACGACGTCGATGGTTGTGACGCCTTGCTCCTTGGCGAGTTGCTCCAAAGTGCCCTCAGGGCTCATTCCAAGCTTGGCTGTCGCATGCACTCCGTTCGTTCGCGTTCCCGCGCTATTGACGCCCATATTTTCCCCCGAAAAATTGCCATGGCCGGCCCGGCCAGGCAGCTGCCACATTTGGTCAGTGATCGGACCGCAGACTTAGATCGCCAACTTATCCAACTTATGACGCATGTGAGAGAACGGACCGGGCGCCCGGGTCGCGGATTCGTGTGGCAGCGATAGGGCACGCGGTCGCGCCCGTTGTTCCGCTGAGGGAGAGATCCGAGCGCGTCGGCGTCACGGGGAATTGGCGCCGGAGGCGTTAGAATGCAGATTCGGCTGCCCTTTAGAGGATCAGCCTGTTAGAGTGGCGTGCGGAGGCACACCACAAACTTCATAAAATAGGGGAAGGCCGGTTCGGTTCTCGGTAGTTGCCAA
>Ga0209347_1001205_pt1 | contig 45529 bp, 43 predicted proteins | sample AutmiccommuBRH23_FD_187382 | JGI IMG/M metagenome (GOLD analysis project Ga0209347, IMG submission 187382) | Deep subsurface microbial communities from Mt. Terri, Switzerland - Autotrophic microbial communities BRH/23 (SPAdes) (version 2) | ecosystem: Environmental > Aquatic > Deep subsurface >... | reverse complement strand
GACGCTTACAGCAACGCCATCCGGGCTTTTCATTCCCAGGGTAAAATGGCCCGCAAATGGCCGCTGCGCTACCTGATCCGGCATACCGCGTATCACACGCTCGATCACACCTGGGAAATGGAAGACAAGGACCTGACCCCCAGATGAGGGTGAGTCCGGGCGGCCAGGCTCCCAACCGACCCAACGCCCCAAGCGGCGGCGACAATATGCTCGGCGCCCGCCTGGCGGATTGACCGGTGGGGGCAGCAGCCAGAGCCCGGGGCAGGGCGGGGTCAATTTGAAGAACCTGCTCCAGGCGGGGACGGCGTACATGCAGACCTCCCAGGCTGGGCGAGCACCATGCAGGCGCTCGTCCAGGCCTTTGTGGCAGGCTCGGGGATGGGTAACGCCAGGCATCGCTCCGAATCGACTCAGGTGGTGGTGAGCTCCTTCTTGCAGGCGCTCGGTTCGCAGGCCAAGCAGAGGTGAGGCGAGGCCGGCAGCGTGACCCTATACAGTTTCATGCCCATCAACGCCTGGTAAGCGGCAGATATATTCTGTGGCTCAGCAGCGCCAGATCATTAATCGGGAAAGTAGCTGTGTTGGACGTGCCGCCGCCTGGCGTAGGATTGAAAACGGTGACGCTCGCCGACCCGGCTGTGGCAATGTCGGCGGCTGGGATGCTGGCAGTGAGCCGGGTGCTACTGACGTATGTGGTCGCTCGATCACTCCCATTCCAGCGCACGACCGAGCCGCTCACAAAGTCAGTCCCATTGACCGTGAGGGTGAACGCAGAACCCCCGGCGATGGCGCTGGATGGGGCGAGGCTCGTAATTGTGGGCGCCGGGAGCGAGGGGGTCTGGCTCCAGGCAGGAGTGCCAGCATCGTCGAGGAATTTAACCATGTTCGAACCGTCGCGGTTGATTATCCACAGACTGCTCGGCGTATCGTATGGGTAGACGGCACGCTCGAAGGCGATTTGCCCGCCGTCCGGCGAGATGCTGAACCCGAACGCGCCGCCGACGCCGCTATCGACGAGCAGGTCGGGGGTCAACTGCGTGATGTCTTGCGTCGCAAAGTTGTACTCAAAGATGTCGGAGTATTCTTCAAAGTTGACATAGCTCATGCTGAAGATGAAACCAGACGCGTCGGGCAGCCATTCGATGTCGTTTACATGCACGGCATCGAAGTCGATGAACATCACCAACTGTTCGCCGCCGGACGTGTCAGCCACGCTGTTCAGGTAAATCCCTTCGACGTTTTCCTTCCAGACGCTCATCTCCGAGTAATAGACATACTGGTCCTGCGTGGCGGGAGTCGGGCCCCAGGCAACCAGGCCGGGCTCTGCATACTCGACCACCGGGAGATCCACGCCTGTGGAGCCGTAGGGCGGGTTGGCAGGGATCTGGCTGATGCCGGAGAAGGATCGCATGCCATACCCAAGCGCCGAGCCATCGGCTTTCCAGGAGACACTGCCGGTGCCAAACGAATTGAGGCCTGAACCCTGGCTAATGATCAGGTTGCCTCCAGGTACCGTCTCATTCGGGATGACATCTGCGAAGGGCGGATCGGACGTGAAACGGTACAGCCCGTAGATGCCGATGGCAGGCTGAAGAACTCCCGGCCCCAGGTCGGCAACGTTATCGAAGAGCAGCGTGCCGTCGCCTGGGACCGACTGGATCCCCGGCGCGCCCTGGACGTAGACCCAAATCGGGGAACTCGTCCAGTTGGAGACCTCTACCGTCACCGAACCCTTGGGCAGATCCGCCAGCACGGCGCAGGCCGGCGAATTGGTGACGCGCCGGTAGCCGCCGCCATCGAAGCCGATGGCGTAGACGTCACTCTGGAACCACGAGCACGTCTCCTCGTGGTCGCTGGAGAAAGCCAACTCGCGGCCGTCGGGCCGCCAGTCAAGATCCCACACCCCCCATGGGCCCGGATTGGGAGTGGTCCAGAGCAACCGGTCGCCGCTGCCGTCAGGCGCGATCAGGTGGATGTCTTGCGTCGAGGGGCGCACGTAAGCGATGACCCCCGCGTCATCCGAGGCAGCCACAGGCGCGGGCTGATATGGAGCCAGCGCGAAGACACTGGTCAGGATTGCAGCCATGCGGATGAGTGTGTTAACTCTATTTGTAACCATTGTAAGTACCTCCAAATTAAGTTTGGTTACCGGACGGACAACATTAGCCCAGGCGGGTCGGTGGGCGATGAGCAGCGCCGCTGCTCACCTGGATCCACCTTATCGCTGAAATTAGCTAAACCCTTGAACTCTGTCTATAAAGAAGCGCTGTGTCGTAATTGGGAGACACGGAACAGGCATTTCAGCGGCCGTGTCTCCCAATCTGCTGTCACGGACTTTACTTGCTGTGGATGACGATGCTGCCGCCTCCGATCGCCTGCGGGTTGGCGCCATCCATATCCTCCGGAGCGCCAAGCATATTGTCATAAACCACGCCATAGTCATCCCAGATCTTGATCCGGAACTTATCTACGCCGCCGCCGCCGTTTATTTGCCCATCGGTGAGGGTGAGCAGGAAGCGGTAGCCGGAGACGCCGTTGACCGCGCCAGCTCCCTTGAACTGCGCCCGGGCGCCAGCAATCACCAGCCAGTCATACGCCTCGCTCTCGAAGTAGAAGCTGGCGGCGTAGAATTGGAACTCGGTCCCACCGGTTGGGACGGTCGCGCCCTTATGATACTTGGACACAAAACCGAAGCCTGCCCGCCCGGTCAGGGAGGGGTCCAGAGCGTAAGCGCCAGCGGGCGAGTCGATCCAGCCGCCGCCGGTGACGAAGCCTTCGCTCGGGTCATAGACCACAACCATCACGTTTTCGGTCTTCGATCCCGTATCGTCATCCGCGCCCGTCACCTGGATGGTGTAAACCCCGGCTGCGGTATAGACATGGCTGGCCGAGCAAACCCCGCCTGCCAGTGTCCCGGATTCCACGGCGCCATCATCCCAGCTGACGGAGCAGGTCAGGGCATCCAGGCCGGATGGATCGGACAGGGCCGCGCTGAGGTTGACCGCGGCATTGACCGTATACAGGCTTCCGTTTTCAGGAGCCGTGATGGTCAGGGATGGAGCCAGGTTGAACACCTCTACATTGACTGAGCCGGTACCTGTCCCTCCGTCGTCGTCGGCGATTGCCAGCGCGATGGCGTAGTTATCTGCAGCGGTGCCGGTTGGGTTATCATCCGCATAGGTGTGGCTGCGGCTGAAGCCGGTACTGCCGGAGGGCATCGCCACCAGCTCAGCCGGGCTCCCATCCCCCCAGTCGATGGTCAGCGAGTGGATGTCTGCGGACCCGGCGTCGGAGAGAGAGCCGCTCAAGGTGGCCTCGCTGCCTTCATTGAGCATGGCCGGTGAAACGGATAGATTGCTCAAAGTCGGGGCGGCGTTTGTCACCAGGATTGTCTGGCTGGTGGCCGTCCCAACCCCGCCGTCATCATCGGTCACACTCAGCAAGACTTCGTAGGAGCCGTTATCATCAGGCGTGAAGCTGAAGCCCGCCTGGTCGTTGTCGGTGTAGTTGCTCCCATCCTTTTTGACTTCCCAGGCATAGAACAAGGTATCCACCGTGCCCGGGTCGCTGGCCACACTGGTCAGGTTGATCGCCGTCCCTTCCTGGCCGGTCGCAGGGGCGCCGTGGATGGCAGCCGCCGGAGCGACATTGGTCACGGCGATGCTCAGGCTGGCTGTTCCCGTTTTCCCGGCCGCGTTGGTTACGTTGAGAGTTACTGCATAGGAGAGGTTATCATCGGGAGTGAAGCTGAAGGCCGCCTCAGTACCGCTGGCGTAGATGATCCCACTCTTCTTGACCTCCCAGGCGTAAGTGAAGGCACCTGCCCCACCCGGGTCGCTGACCTCACTCGTCAGGTTGATGGCGGTCCCTTCGGCACTGGTCGCCGGGGCGCCGTTGATCGTAACCACCGGAGCCAGGTCAATTACGTGAACTTCAGCCGGCGCAGTCGCCGTCCGGCCGGCGCGATCGGTAACCAGAACCTGCACCGGCAGGACAGCCGGGCCGTCAATTTCGGCTGCCGAGAAGGTGGGCTGCTCATCTTCCACTTCGAAAGTGCCGTCGTTGTCCAGGTCCCAGTCGTAGTCCACCACCACATCTTCATTGAGTGGAACTTCTTGCGGAGGATCACCCACCAGGGTAGTGGCGACATGGGCGGATAGTTGTACCGAGCCGCCCTCATCGACTTCGAACGGTCCGATGGGCGTCGCCAGGACGGGATCCTCCAGGTCGACTTTGATTTCTTTCTGGAGGAAGGCTGCCTGCCCGTTTGCATCCTGGGCCGCAAACTGGAAGCGGTAGGTGCCTGTAGCGCTGATCTCGACCGCGTACGTCACCTGCTTCTGGTCGCTGCTCAGGGTGGTACTGCAGGAAACGCCCGCGACATCGCACCCACCCGTGTCGTTGACCGAGATGGAGGCTCCATTCAGGTTGATGGCGCTCGCTGCCACTGCCTGGCCCACGACCTTTGGCTGGCAGGCAGCACTGCTGTCGCAGCTGCGCAGATACCAGCCGTTCAGGCCGGGTTGGCTGGTCAGGCCGCCGGAGCTGTAGGAGAAGCTGAAGCTCGGCGCCTGCACGGACGCCTGTCCGGTAAGATCGGGCAGCATGTAACGCAGGATGCGCGATTTAATCGCCTGCTGGCCGCTGTAGTTAGGGTGCATGGTGCCTGCGGAACCCGCGCGCAAGTTTACCGGTCCCTGGATCAGCTCTGCTTCGTCGGCGCGGCGGATCCAGTTGTCGCTGGCGCAGTATCCGTGCCCCGGGCCGCCATTGGGGCCGCCCACAAACAAACCGGGCTTGCCGGCCACCGCCGGATCGGGATCCACATCATAGACGCTCAGGCCATCCACTAACTGCCAGTCAATATCCGGATAGGTACTCGCCAGATTGGCCACAGAGAGACGGAGCGCATTGTTGAGCTTCGTTTGCGTGAAATGGGAGGCCGTGTAAGCTTCGACGTCGGTCATCACATTAAGATAGTTTGGCCAGAGGACATCATCCAGCATCCGGCAGTGATGTTCGTAGGTTTCGTTGGCCTCGTTGGAGACACCCTTGTTGTTGACCGTCGAGTCGGCATACTGCGTTACGTAAACGTGGGCAGGCTTTGGATTGAGGTTATTGATCTCCGCTCCCAGGTCAGCATAGTTGCCAGGTATTGTATACAGCGGCGGATTTGATCCCACCCACTCTCCCACAGCACGAGCGACGATTTCACTCAGGGTATACCATTCGGTGTCGGTGATCGGGTTTTCTTGCATCTGGGCAAACCAGTTGATCCAGCAGTTGGTAAATAAGATGCACTGTTTAATGATGGGTCCGAACTTCATGTCGTTGCCGCCCGCGGAGATAACCAGGGCATCGATTTGTCGCGGGCCCTGGCCTTCGGGTGCCGCAGCCAGAGCATCTTCAAGCTGCTGCATCTGGGCTGGAATATAGTTCGCGTAATCACCCCACGCAACGTCCGTAACCTCCCCGCGTTGGGGGCCTAAAATCCCAGAGCCTCTAAGTCCCCAGAGTGGATCTTCATCGGTCGGTCCAATCAAATCGTAACTTGGGGTCTGGATGGTGGCGCCTGTGCAGGCAAAGGAGATAAAGGTGACGGAGCTGTGCGGGTCAGACGCTTCCAGCGCCAACGCCGCCAGGGCAGGCGCGGCATTCGCTGAACGATGGCAGCGTTCGTCCTGCCATTGGGCCGGTGATATCAGGTCCCAGCCAATGCCAAGAAAACCGGGATCCACTACCTGTTCGATATCCGGGTTGCCCTGGCCGGAACCGTACGAATCGCCAAGCGAGACGATGAAATAGTCTTTGACCTGGATCGTCTGAACCGGGAAGGTCTGGCTGACGCCATCAATGATGCGCGTGACGGTCAGCCCCATTGGGTGGGCTTCCTTGTCAGTAAAAAGCCGGGTCAGTTTGCAGAATGGTGTCGTGAGCACGACGCCATCCAGCGTCCAGGTGTATTCGTATTCGTACAGATCTGGTCGGATCAGGTTTTCGTAATCGTTGCCGGTCTGGCAGCCATTAAAGGTTATCTTCCAGGAAGTCGGGTAGACATAGTTCGGGTCGTAAGTCATGGAAACGGGGTCCCAGTGGTAATCGACCATGCCATTCCCATCCAGATCGGGTCCAAAGCGCTTCTCCATGCTCCAGGAGAATCCGCCGGCGGGGGGATTGTAGGGAGGTGGATCATCCCCGACCCCAATCGGATCAGTGTCGGTGGGATCCCCCCCGGGGCGCATCCCGAGCGCCGGGTTGGACGCCTGGGTGACGACCAGTACAAGTACCGTGAGAAGAACGAGCAATCGTCTCACAGTATCGGTTAACCTGACAAATTTCAAGGTATTCATGGTATTTTCCTTATTCCTCGTGATCAGTTATTGGTTTGAGTTTTCCCAACTGCGTGGGTTTTGTTTCGCTTTCCAGTTCAATCGGGGTCCGGTTGAGCTGGTGAAAAGTGCAATTGATCAGCATGTTTTCTCGCTGCTTCTTTCCTTTACAATAGCCCTCCTGAATTTCCCACTACTTACCCTTGTGGACCACGATATTGCCTGGGCCGGTCGGTTGGGCGGCGCCGTTGTCATACACATCGTGCACACCGGCGTCGTCTTCCCACCAGATGCGGATGCGGAAGGTATCGGCGCCATGCGTGCTTGATCCGTCTTCAGCCCATAACCTGAACCTATAAGCATTCCCGTTGGCGTCTGGTTTCCCGTTGACCAGGCCCCTGCCTTTGAACTGGGCATGCGTGCCAGCCTGGTTGACCACCAGCCAGTCGTAACTTTGCGAGGTGAAGGTCAATCCGGCCAGGTCAAATTTGAAAACGGTGTTGCCCGCCGGACCGCTGGCGCCCTTCTGGTTCCTGGCCACGACGCCGAAGGTGGCCTTACCGCTAAGACTCTCATCTGCCTTGTAAGCGCCGGCAGGTGAGTTGATCCAGCCGCCGCCGTTATCCCCCCAGCCTACAAGCGTGTCATCGCTCTCGAGCGCCAGGTCATGGGGCGAGCTGGCTGCGATGGCAGTGACGCCCGCCAATCTGGCTGGTGCAGCGGTAAAATCACTCTCCCAGGCGACCACGCTGCCCTCACCAGCGGTAGCTTTAGCCAGGAAATCGTCGTTAATCGCCACCAGCAGGAGCAGGATAACGAAAACCAGGATGCGGATAATTTCCGAGAAAATTTTTTCGATATTCATGAGATTTACTCCTATCAGGATATTTTCCTACGCATGATTAAACACAAAAACCCCCTTCATTTGGGGTTACACCAGTGACCCCCAACTGACCCAAAACTAATACACCTTTGTGCAATCTATAATTAATTTGATTTCTCAATCGAAACTCTGTACAATAAAATAAATCGCAACCCGAATTTTGTTAGTCAACCAAATCAAGGTAATGACTACCAGAGATCCGAAGGCAACGCTCTTTTCCAATAATGAAGAAAACTCACCGCTGTTTTTCAACGAGTGGCTGAAACGCCGCCGCCAGGAGGTAGATCTGACCCAGGAACAGCTGGCAAAGCGCGCCAGCTGTAGTATCTTCACCATACGAAAAATCGAAATGGGGGAGCGCCGCCCATCCCGGCAGCTCGCTGAGCTGCTGGCAAAAGCGTTGGAAATCCCGTCCGAGGATCAAACCACCTTCATTAAAGTAGCCCGAAAAGAGCTGGGCGTAGAAAGGCTTCCCTCTACTGTTCGCAATGCGAGGGTTGGCGGAAAGCCTGTCCAAGCTCCCGGAAATCTCCCCAAACTGCTGACCCCCTTTATCGGGCGCGAGCCAGAGCTCGCCGCGCTTGAAGAGCTGCTGCGTGATCCAAAATGCGCGCTGCTCACGATTTTCGGCCCAGGTGGGATTGGGAAAACCCGGCTGGCGGTTGAGGCAGCCCATCTTTCCGAGATGTATTTCCCGGATGGAGTGTGGTTTGTCCCCCTCGCCGCGCTGATTTCGCCGCTCCAGATCCTGCCGGCGATCGCAAGTGCGCTCGAGTTCAGGTTTCAGGATCCCACCCACCCTCAGGCGGAGCTGCTGCGGTATTTACGCACTAAACAGGCGCTGCTGGTCCTGGATAACGCTGAGCACCTGCTGGAGGGTGTGGACCTGTTTACCGAGATCCTGCAGGCCTGCCGGCAGGTGAAACTGCTGGCGACTTCCCGCGAGCGCTTGAACCTGTTGAGCGAATGGGTGTTTGAGCTCCACGGGCTGCCGGTGCCCCCCAATGCGCAGGTGGAGCAGTTCGAAGCCTTCAGCTCGGTGGCGCTGTTTTTACAAAGCGCCAGGCGGGTGCAGGCTGGCTTCGAGATTCAATCGGCTGAGCGGGGGTGGGTGCTCCAGATTTGTAAAATTCTGGAAGGCATGCCGCTGGGGATTGAGTTATCGGCTGCCTGGGTTGGGCTGCTGTCTTGCAAAGAGATCGCTCAGGAGATACAACGTAATTTTGATTTTCTATCCGTGTCCTTGCGCGATCTTCCCGAGCGCCACCGCAGCCTGCGGGCAACCCTCGATCATTCCTGGAAATTGCTCAATGACGAAGAGAGAGTAGTACTCAGCCGCTTAGCGGTGTTTCGCAGTAACTTCAGCCTGGAAGCAGCCCAGGAAATCTGTGGGGCAAGTTTGTCCGTCCTGGCTTCCTTAAAAAATAAAAGTCTCCTGTACCGCATTGATCAAGAGTTACACAGCCTGCATGAGATCATCCGCCAGTATGCCGAGCTTAAGTTGAGGGAAGATCCCGGTGCAGACCAGCAGGTAAAAGACCGGCATGCTGCCTATTATATGCAGCGTCTCGCCCAATGGGAGCAGGCGCTGCAAAGCGCTCGGCAGTTGGAAACATTCAACGAGATGGCGCTGGTAATCGACAATCTTTCTCAGGCCTGGCGGCAGATGCTGAACAGCTGCCACCCTACAAGCAAGAGCAATAACTGGTTTTGCGCCGAAATGCTCCACAGCGCCCTCTTCTCCATCAGCCTGTTTTATGAACAGCGCTGCCGGAGCCGGGAAGCGATCCCTTTATTGATAGAATCCGTCGCGTATCTGAAGACGGTTCAGTCTGAATTTGAGGGCACAGACGAGTACGCCCCCTTCAACTCGCTGCTGGGTCACATCACCGGTTACCTGGCTTTGCACCATTATTATATCGACCGGCCTGAAAAGACGAGTGAATACTTCACAGAAGCGCTGAAGCTGCTGGAAGACAGCCAATCCAGGGTTGAAAAAGCCCAGGTGCAGGTCATGCTGGCTTCGTTCCGGGCTGAACAGGGCCATTTACAGGATTGTATCGCCCTGCTCGGGCACTGCCGGGAGGTTTTTCGGGAGGCGGGGGTGAAGTGGTGGTATGCATTATCCACAGTCCACCTTGGATTATTTTCCCTTAATCTTGGAGATCTTCAGGCGAGCGAAGCATTACTGCAGGAGGGATTTCAGCTGGTCGAGCCGGGAGAATTACGGACAGAACTGCCGCTGCGGGATGGTTTTGCTATGGTGCTTTTTTATAAAGGTGATTACGCTCAGGCAGAGCAGTTGATGCGCGAGAACCTGCAGCTCAGTTATCTGTTTGGAAACTTTCGTTATACCGCTTCGATCTACTCTGACTTGAGCCGGGTTGCGCTGGCGACTCAGCGTATCGATCTGGCAATCGAATACATCCAGAAGAGTATCCAGCTCCTGTCCGAATTTGGAGTCACGCGCAATCTGGCAACCTACCAGATCCGTTTAGGGAGCTATTTTTCTGAGAAAGCCGATTTTCCAGCCGCTCGCGCTCAATATCAGCAGGTGATCAAGAGCAGTAAAGAGTCTAGAAGTATCGTCCATTTGTATTGGGCTTTGTTGTGGATTGCCAGGACCTATCAAAGCGAAGGGCAGACAGAAAAAGCGCTGGAGATTGCCCTGCTGCTCGGGCATTGCCCTACGGAATACGAAATGCTTAAGGATGAAAGGAAGCGGCTGCAGGCAGATCTGCAAGCGGCGCTGCCAGCAGAACAGGCTGCAGCCGTTATGAAGCGAATGGATGGCAGGCTCTCACCCGAGCGGGCAGGGGTGGAGGCGCTGGCGGATGCGGTGGCGCTGGTGACCGGATGACCTTTGCCTGGCATGCGGATCATTCTCCTTCTTGATAAAGATATAGATCAACCCGGTGAGAGCATTCCTCAGAAGAACCAGCGCCGCCGCAGGATCGATCAACGATAAAAAATCCCCAGCCCCTGTTCAGAATCGTGCTTGAAGGATCCTGTATGGGCGACGCTTTCAGCGGCGCTTTCAGCGGTGCTTCCGGCGACACTTCCAGCGTTGGTCCTGCCTGAACCGTCCTTGAAGTTTTGGCAGCCTTTGGGTCAGCAATAACATTATTCTGGCAAAAAATGCGCAGGATCCCCGGTCGTTCCTGCCTGCCCTGTTCGACGGGAAATCCAATTTTTGGGACAAAATCTGTCAAACTCAATCCAATCTGATAAATTAACTCCGGGGGTACACCCCATTCCTGGAATGGTTGGATCAGAAAACCAGCCGTTAACGCATCTTCTTTATCGTTATCCGGCATCATTTCGCCCAAAGCGCATTCCGCAAGCAAAACCCAGCCCGCTTGAGGCGATCGCCTGGCTTTAGCACCTGTTGATGGTCTCATAGTTCATTGAATTCCGTTCTCAAATTTAATCAATAGTCATCGTGCAATTCAATTAAACAGCATGAGCGGCCTGGTGTGGTATCACTCGGGAGGCAGTTTGTAACCCAAGACTGGTACATCGAATCGCAGGACTGCTCCTGGGTAGAGGAACAGTCCTGACTGGTTTTATTGTTTTCAGAGTTTATCGGGGTTAAACCGGTCCAGGCAGGCAGAACGGGTAAAGTTTTACGGAAACCTGTAGTCGCGAGTTAATCTTCGCCGAACGAACCCAGCCTGACTTCGCCGTCCCGTTGGAAGGATGCGACGATCACGCCGCTGGGGGTGGTTTGCACATCCACCAGGCCGAAGGACCGTGGGATGGTGCCCTCCGCAAACAGGCGCCTGCCCATGCCCAGCATCACCGGGAAGATCTTCAGCCACAGCTCGTCGACCAGATCATGCTTCAGCAGGGTTTGGATGAAGTCGCCGCTGCCGTGTACCTGCAGGTCGGGGCCATCCCCCTGCTTGAGCTGGCGCACCTGACCGGCGACATCCCCGCTCAAAAAGACCGTCTTCTGCCAGGGGTGGCTGGATATGGTATTGGAGGCCACATACTTGGTGGCGTGGTGGATCGGGTTATCCCCGCCCTCGGCGGTGGGCCAGTAGGAGGCGAAGATCTCGAAGGTCCTGCGACCGAGCAGGAGATCGAAGGGATCTCCCATCTGCGCGCCCATGATCTCGCCCAGGGCTTCATCGAAAAAGGGCACCGTCCAGCCGCCCAGGGTGAAGTTACCGCGCGGGTCTTCGGTGGGCCCGCCGGGGCCCTGCATGACCCCGTCCAGAGTAATAAAGGAGAGAATGATTATCTTTTTCATGGGAATTATTTTATCATTAATCTGAAAACTTGGCTTTTTCTTGAAAGCCGAGTTTCTGGTCCTGGGATCAGAAACCGAGTTTTCAAGAAAAAACTCGGTTTTCATGCTCTTATCTGCGTTCATCTGCGTAATCTGCGGTTGGTTTCGGTCGTAACCATCAACGAATAGAAAACGAATAAACGAACACGCACCGGCATTCGTTTATTCGTTGCCGTGATCTATACGGACTTTCATTCGTTAATGGCTCATGGTCAAGCTAAAGCTTAACCTACTTATTTTGATCTGCATAATCTGCGGTTAATTTACCAATGGACAAGCTAGCCAGGAGATCACTGGCTTTAAGCTTAACCTACGCGAAAGCTGAAAACTCGGCTTTTTCAGAAATTCGTTTTGTGAATTTCAGCCGAGTTTCTGATCCTGGGTTAAGAAACCGAGTTTTCAAGAAAGAACTCGGTTTTCATGCCCTTATCTGCGTTCATCTGCGTAATCTGCGGTTAATTTACCAATGGACAAGCTAGCCAGAAGATCACTGGCCTTAAGCTTATCCTACGTCCCATGACCAATTCGTGAAATTCGTTCCAAAAATTCGTTGTCTACGCGCCGATATAGGCCTTCTTCACGCCCTCGTCTTCTGCCAGCTCGGCGCTGGGGCCTTCCAGCACCACCCGGCCCACTTCCATCACGTAGCCATAATTGGCAAGCTGCAGCGCCAGGCGGGCGTTCTGCTCCACCACCAGCACCGTCAGACCGGTCTGGTGGATATGCTCGATGGTCTTGTACAATTCTTTGACCACCAGCGGCGCCAGTCCCAGCGAAGGCTCGTCCATCAGCAGCAGGCGCGGCTTCGACATCAGCGCCCGCCCCACCGCCAGCATCTGCTGTTCGCCGCCGGAAAGGGTGACGGCGCGCTGTTTCTGGCGCTCTTTGAGGCGCGGGAACAGCGTGTACACCTTCTCGAGCTCAGCGGCGTACTGGCTTTTATCCTTCAGCGAATACGCCCCCAGGCGCAGGTTCTCCACCACCGACAGGTTGGTGAACACGCGCCGCCCCTCGGGCACCATGGCGATGCCCAATGCCACCCGGTCGAAAGGCGGCATGCTGATGATATCCCTGCCATCGTAGAGAATCTGGCCTTTGACGTTTTTCACCAGCCCGGAGATGCTGCGCAGGGTGGAGCTTTTCCCGGCGCCGTTGGCTCCGATCAGGGTGACGATGCTGCCCTCCGGCACGTGGATGTTCAGGTCGCGCAGGGCGTGCACGCCGCCGTAGAACACATTCAGGTCTTTGATGGTCAGCATGCTCAGCCCTCCCCCAGGTAGGCGTCGATCACCGCCCGGTTGTTCTGGATCTCATACGGGTTGCCGAAAGCGATGGTCTTGCCGTAGTTCAGCACGGTGATCTCCTCGCAGATGCCCATCACCACCCGCATGTGGTGCTCGATCAGCAGGATGGTCAGGCCGTAGTCCTGGCGCACCTTGAGGATGAAATTAATCATCTCGTCCTTTTCTTCGGAGCTCAGCCCGGTGGCTGGCTCGTCCAGCAGCAATACCTTGGGCTCGGTCGCCAGGGCGCGCGCCACCTCCAGCTTGCGCTGCAGGCCGTAAGGCAGGGAGCCGGCCATTTCGTCGATGTGCGACGCCAGGCCAAGCTGTTCCAGGAGCAGCATGGTCTGGTCCACGGCGCGCCGGTCGTGGATCATGTAGCCCGGGGTGCGCAGCAGGGCCTGCACCGGGTTGGAGCCCATACGCAGGTGGTGCCCGATCATCACATTGTCGAAAACGCTCAGCTCGCGGAAGACGCGGCTGTTCTGGAAGATGCGCGTCAGCCCCCTGGCGGTGATGCGGTCGGGGGTAAGGTTGGAGATCTCTTTGCCATCCAGGTACAGGTGACCCTGGGTGGGCTTGTAGAAGCCGGTGATCACGTTGAAGACGGTGGTCTTGCCGGAGCCGTTCGGGCCGATCAATCCAGCAATCCGCCCTTCTTCCAGCTCCAGGTTGAAATCGTCGACGGCAACCAGCCCGCCGAACTGCATGGTCAGGTGAGTGACGCTCAGCAGGCTCATTGCTCACCCCCATCTTTTTCAGGCGCTTTCCGTTTCAGCTTGCTGCGGATCCAATCCCAGGAGAACTCCCTGCCGCCCATCAGGCCGCGCTGGGCGAACAGGATCAGCAGCACGAGCATGATCGAGAAAGCCAGCTGGCGCAGGCCGGGCAGGCCAGGGAAGTCGTAGCCGAAGATCATGCGCGGCGCTTCTACCGAGCGCAGCAGCTCGGAGGCCACGGTGTAGATGCCCGCTGCCAGGATGCCGCCGCTCAGGCTGCGGATGCCGCCCAGGATCGCCATGGTCATCACGGCGTAGGTGAGCGCCGGGCGGAAGGTATTCGGATCGACGGTGCCCAGCACCTGGGCAAACAGCCCGCCGGCAATACCGACGAAGAAGGACGAGAACACAAACGCCAGCGTCTTGTGACGGTACAGGTTCACGCCCACGGCTTCGGTGGCGATCTCATCCTCGCGGATGCACTTCAGCGCCCGCCCGTAGCTGCTGTTGATCAGGCGGTTGGTCAGCACCACCGTCAGCAGCGCTGCCGCGGAGGTCCACACCAACCCGCTCAGGTAGGGCACGCCTTTCAGGCCCATGGCCCCATTGGTGAAGGACGGCAGGTTGATCAGCACCAGGCGGATGATCTCGGAGAAGCCAAAGGTGACGATGAGCAGGTAGTCGCCGTGCAGGCGCAAGGCAGGCGCACCGATGGTAAAGCCCACCACGGCCGCCAGCACTCCGCCCAGCAGCAGCGCCGGCAGCAAAGGCCACTGCGCATTGGCGATCAGCGGGTGCGGCGTTTGCAGCAGGAAGCTTACCATTTTGGCGTCTGGCGGCAGGGTGAGCAGCGAGACGGTATACGCCCCGATGGCTGCCAGCCCGGCGTGGGCCAGGGTGAACTGTCCGGTGATCCCATACACCAGCACAAAGCTGACCACCATGGTGATGTAGATCATCCACATATTCAGGATGCGCACGATATAGGGATCGAAAAACGATTCGGCGATATAAGCCACGACGAGCAAGATGCCACCCAGGATCACGGTCATGTAGGAATTACCAGAAGGCATGTTTTTCATCTCACACCTTCTCCTCGCGCATGCGCACGTTGAAGATGCCGCCCGGGCGGAAGAGCAGGAACAGGATTAATATAATGTAGGCAATGATGTCTCGGAAGGAAGTCAGGTCGGGAAAGAAGGCCACAATCATGATCTCGCCCATGCCCAGCAGGAAGCCACCCACCATCGCCCCGGGGATGCTGCCGATGCCGCCCATCACGGCCCCGATGAAGGCTTTCAGGCCGGGGATGGCGCCGGTGAAGGGATCGACATAGGGGAACTTGGAGCAGTACATGAAGGCGCCGACTGCGGCGAACAGGGCGCTGACGATGAAGGCGAAGGCAATCACGCGGTTGGGATTAACGCCCATCAACTGCGCCACCTCCATATCCTTGGAAATAGCGCGCATGGCGCGCCCCATATCGGTGTACTGCACCAGGAAAAACAGCCCGCCGAACATGACAATCGCCACGCCGACGATGAAGATATTCACCACCGGCAGGGCTACTGTGCCAAAATTGATCACCTCGTCCAACAGCGCCGGATGGGGGAAGGGCTTGGCGCGCGAGGTGAACAGCACCACAAACAGGTTTTGCAGCAGGAAGGAAATGCTGATCGCCCCGATGAACGAAGAGGTCTTCTGCTCGCGCAGCGGGCGGTACACCGTGCGGTCCACAAACAGGGCCAGCCCCACCACCAGCAGGGTGGCGAGGGGGAAGGCCACGCCCAGCTGCATGCCGTACTGGCTGACGCCCCACATGGTCATGAAGGCTGCCACCATGAAGAACTCGCCGTGGGCGAAGTTGATCAGCTGCACCACGCCGTAGATGATGGTGTAGCCGATGGCGATCAGGGCGTACAGGCTGCCCAGGGCGATGCCATTGATCAGGAACTGCATGAATAATTCAAGATCCATCCACACCTACCTTCCCATGATTGTCATAGCATATGATCGAGCATACCGAGCTTCAAGCGGTCTGAGCGGTAGGCCGCTGCGCGTGCAGCCCGTAGTCGAAGACCAGATGGTCTTTCGAGCGGACCGGCCACGCTTCGACTGCGGCAATCCTTCGACTTCGGCAAAGAGCGCCTCTGCTCAGGACGCTCAGGAAGCCTGCACCTGGGCGCACGCCGTGCGCCCCTACGGCTTCGACCGCTTGTGATCCGAACTAGTTCTATTCAGATTGTTAATTAGCAATTGGGGTTTTGCGAACTGTATTCGCAAAACCCCAATGGACGTACCTCAGTGAAGTTTACTCGCCTGGTGAAACAAGATAGCGGAAGGTCTTCTTGCCGCCTACGATCTCAATCACAGGCACAGCCAGGATGCCGTTGTGATCGGCGTCGAACTCGGTCACCCCACGCGCCCCGGTGAAGCTGGTTTGCAGGAGCGCTTCGCGAATTTTCTCCGGATCGACAGAGCCGGCGCGCTCGATGGCATCCAGGAGCAGCATGTAACCATCGTAGCCGGTCACCGAGAAGGTCTCGGGATCGATATTATATTCGGCGCGGAAGGCTTCCGTGAACACACCGGCTTCGGGGTGGGTGAAGGCATCCGGGTGGAACTGAGCGGTGTACATGAAGCCTTCGGCGTTCTCGCCGGCAATCTGCACCAGCTCGGGCACGTCGGCGGAATCGCCTGCCAGGAACTTGGCGGTGATGCCCAACTGCTTGGCCTGCTGCAGGATGGCAGCCAGCTCGGCGTATTCATTCGGCGCAAAGACGATATCCGGGCTCAGGGACTTGATCTGGGTCAATTGGGCGGTGAAATCGCGGTCGCCGGTCTGGAAGGACTGGTATGACAGGATGCTCTTCTCATCACCGGTCATCTCGATGAAGTTGCTGCGGAAGTAGTTTGCTAGCCCCACCGGGTAATCCAGGGCGATATCGACCAGCAGCACGGCGGTCTTGGCGCCCAGCTCTTCGGTGGCGAACTTGGCGGCAGCCTTGCCCTGGAAGGGATCGATGAAGCAGGCCCGGAAGGCGTATTCCTTACCCTGGGTCACCAGGGGATTGGTGGCGGCGGTTGCCATGGAAGGCACTTTGGCGGCTTCGAGCACTTCATTCTGCGCCATGGACATCGAGCTGGAGTTGACCCCCAGCACCGCAGCGACCTTCTCAACTTCCACCAGGCGCTGGGCGGCCAGGGCAGCCTCGCTCTTCTCGCTCTTGTTGTCCACCAGCACCAGCTCTACGGGGATACCCAGCACTTCGGGCTTGGTCTTGTGGGCGAGCTGGATGCCTTTCCAGGTCATATCGCCATAGGCGGCGCCCCAGCCGGTCATGGTCTCGTTGACGCCGATCTTGATCACGGCGGGAAGAGCGGCGGCTGGCTCTTCAGCGGCTCCAGACTCGGCGGGGGCCTGGGTAGCTTCCGGCGTGGCGGCCGTCTGCGCACAGGCGGTCAGCAGGAGTGATAATGCCAGCAGGATGCTCAGGAATCGAAACAGGGAAATACTTTTTTTCATTCTTCAATTCTCCTTTGTTTAAGTAAAAAGATAACCTCACCAGCAGAGCGGCAGCAAATACCCCTTCTGTGATGAGGACACTAGAATCATTGTACGGAAATTAAATTCGTGAAGATAGTAACGATTGTTAGGATTAATTCATACTAATGTCACCCACATGGGTAAACAACAGGGTAAAGAGCCAATCGACTTTCAAGAAAACTGCTTACAGCCCGCGCTGCTGAGCATTGACATGGATGGGCAGGATGGGCAGGATATTTGATCCTGATCAGCCAGGATATCCACCTGGAGAAGTAGGTTAAGCTTTAGCTTGACCAGAGGTGCCCAGGCGAGCTTGCACGAAAATGAAAACTCGGCTTTTTCAGATATTCGAATTGTGAATTTCAGCCGAGTTTCTGGGCCTGTGTTAAGAAACCGAGCTTGAGCTCAAAGAACGAGCTTGAAAAAACTCGGTTTTCAAAACCTGCTGAGCATTCGTTTATTCGTTGCCGTGATCTATACGGACTTTCATTCGTTGATGGCTTATGGTCAAGCGGACCAGGAGATCACTGGCTTTAAGCTTATCCTACCCGAAAGATGAAAACTCGGCTTTTTCAGAAATTCGAATTGTGGATTTCAGCCGAGTTTCTGGTCCTGGGATCAGAAACCGAGTTTTGAGCTCAAAGAACGAGCTTGAAAAAACTCGGTTTTTAGAATCCTTTCGTGTTTTTCGCTCTCTTTCGTGTTTTTCGTGGTCCACTCGTTCATTCCGCCCCATGCAACAAACCCGGGTTGGCTGCTCAGGAGTTGCGCCGCACAGCACATGGCGATATAATCACCCTGATTAAGTCGTATTTGGGTGAACGGGAAGTGGGCGGTGTGCATTCCTGTAAGCCGGCGTGCGTGAAATCAGCCCGGGCAGCAGCCCAATCCAGGCTGAGCACCATGGGGAGCCAGGACTCGTATGCAGGTAGAGATCATCGATCTGAGCCAGGAAATCTACTCGGGGATGCCAGTATTCCCCGGGCTGCCCGAAGTGAAGATCAGCGTGCACGTGACCCACGAAGAATGGGACGGCATCCACGACAGCGCGATCGTCTCTCCGGCGGTGAACCGGCTGGAGCTGGGCGAGCATAGCGGCACGCACGTGGACGCGCTCAACCACATGGGGCGCGCTTTCCGCGGGCAGTCGATCGAAACCATGCCGCTGAGTATGTTCTATACCGCGGGCCTGTGCCTGGATCTCTCCCACAAGGGGCTGCGCGAGTTAATTGAAATCGAGGATCTGCAGAGCGCACTGGCAGCAGCAAGCCTGGAAATCCTACCGGGGGATACGGTGCTGCTGTACACGGATCATTACCGGCGCGCCTTTCTGAGCGAGGACTGGCCGCATGGACCCGGGCTCAGCGCCCCGGCGGCGCGCTGGCTGGGCGAGCAGGGCATCGCCGCATTTGGCGTGGAAACCATGGCGCCGGGTGTGCGCAAAGTCTCCAACCAGGATGTCCACCGCATCTGCGGCGAGCTGGGCTTCACCCATTACGAGAACCTGATCAATTTGCACTTGCTCATCGGGCGCGGGCGCTTTCGCTTTATCGGGCTGCCGCTGCGCATCCGCGGCGGTACCGGCTCACCGGTGCGGGCTGTGGCCGTCTTTGAGAGCTGAACCGGCATCCAACTTATTGATATCTTCACAGGAGGAATTTAGCGATGGACATAAAACGAGGCTACATCCCGTCTGGCAATGCCAGGCTGTATTACGAGCTGGCAGGCGATGGGCCGGGGCTGGTTTTTATCCATGCCGGGGTCGCCGACAGCCGGCAGTGGAACCATGAGTTCGCCCATTTCGCCCGGGACCGGCGCGTTCTGCGCTACGACCAGCGCGGATTCGGGAAGAGCCTGCCCGTAGAGGGTGAATTCAGCCACATGGCAGACCTGCTCAGCCTGCTCGACCAGCTCGATCTGCGCGAACCGCTGACGCTGGTAGGCTGCTCCATGGGAGGCGGGCTGGCGCTGGATTTTGCGCTGGAGCAGCCTGAGCGAGTGAAAGCGCTGGTGATGGTCGGCTCACTGCCATCCGGGATCGACCTGGATGATTTCAATTATCCCGGCTCGGCGCATGCCGGGCTGAGTCTGGAGCAGCTCATCCACCCCCTGGAAGAGGCTGCCGAGCAGGCTCAAGAGGCCGGCGACCTGGATCTGGCGGCCGAGCTGGAGACGCAGGTCTTTTTTGACGGCATGGGCAGAACGCCCTCTCAGGTAAATCAGGAGATGCGCAGCCTGGCATTGGAGATGAACCGCCTGGGGAAGACGCATGCCGCACAGGAACTGGGCAAGCAAAAGCCCAACACAGAAATCAAAGCCATGCAGCGCCTGGACCAGCTACAGATTCCGCTGCTGCTGGTGGTGGGCGAGCACGACGAGCCGGTGGTGCATGCGGGTGCGGATTACCTGGTGGCGCACGTCCCCGGCGCCTGCAAAGTGGTGCTCCCCGACGCCGCCCACCTGGCCAATATGGACCACCCGGAGCAGTTCCAGCAGGCGCTGCGGTCATTCCTGGATGAAGTAGATCTTTAAATGAAGGACGATAAGGAGAACAACATGCATTTAGGCGCATTTTCAATCAGCCTGGCGGTGAAGGATATCCACGCCTCCCGGGCTTTCTATGAGAAACTTGGCTTTGAGAGCCTGGGCGGGGACATCACGCAGAACTGGCTGATCCTGAAGAACGGGGATACGGTGATCGGGCTATTCCAGGGCATGTTCGAGAAGAACATGCTGACCTTCAACCCCGGTTGGGATCAGAACGCTCAGCCCATCGAGAGCTTTACAGACGTGCGTGAGCTGCAACGCCAGTTTAAGGCGCAGGGGGTGGCGCTGCTGAGCGAGGCCGACGAGACAACCAGCGGGCCGGCGTACTTCATGCTCGAGGATCCGGACGGGAATCCGGTGCTTTTCGACCAGCACGTGTGAGGCAGGCAGGACAAAACCTGCAAATGATGCTCCCGCCGGGGAGATTTCAGGTATGATTAAGTCCAATGAATGACACCCAGAACAAACCTGAACCCTCCACCCACTTTCGCCAGAAGCGCGCCAAGCTGATCTACAATCCCAGCGCGGGAACAGCGAAAGAATCCCCGCTCAATATCCTGGACGTGGTGCACGAGATGCAGAGCTGGAAGCTGGTGCCCGAAACCTACCTGGTCGAGCCGGACAGCAACCTCCAGGAGATGGTCCAGGATGCCCTGAGCCGGGGAATCCGCCTGTTCGTGGTGTGCGGCGGCGACGGGACGATCTCGAGCGTCGCATATCTGCTGGCGGGCAGCCGCGCCACCCTGGGGATCATCCCCCTGGGCACCCGCAACAACACAGCCCTCAGCCTGGGCATCCCCGAGGATATCCCGGGCGCGGTGGCTATCTTGCGCACAGGCAAACGCATCAAAGTGGATATGGGCCGGGTCACCTGCGGCGGGGTGAGCACACCTTTCCTGGAAGTGTGCTCGGTGGGGCTGGTATCGGAGCTGTTTCCGTCGGCGGATGACATCCAGCACGGGAACCTGGGGAAAGTTGGCGAATTCCTGGCTACTCTGACAGCCGCGCCTCCCGCCGAGATGCACCTCAAACTGGATGGAAAACTGGACCTGGACAGCAAGGGGTATGTGGTGCTGGTCGCCAACATGCCCCACATCTTCCTGCGGTATCAGGTCAGCACTTCGGCTGCATACGACGATGGGCTGCTGGATGTGTTGTTTTTTGCCGATATGTCGAAACTGGAATTACTCAGCTACGTCCTGCAGGGAGTGGGAGAAAGCATGACCGATGATCCCAACGTCCAGCATTTCCGTGCCCGCAGCCTGGATATCGACACCCATCCGGCGATGGCGGTGATGGCGGATGGCATCGCCCTGGGAGAAGGCGAGGTGCATATCGAAGTGCGCAAACGCAGCCTGGGCGTGATGGCGGCTGAGGGGCAGGGAAAGCGGCCCACACCGGCAAAGGAAACAGCCGCACATGGCTGAGCAGACAACTCCCAGGGCCTGGGAGCGCTTCAGCGTGTGGCTGAACCAGCACCGCACTGCCGCCCGGTTGAGCGTGCTGACTGCCGGGTTGATCCTGTTCCTGGTGATATTGCCGCCGGGTTTGCGCAGTTTTTTCTGGCAAAGCCTGCAGTCCAATAAGATCCTGGCGGGGATGTTGATCCTTTTCAGCCTACTGGCGATCTCGCTGTTGTGGTCCGCCGGCCATCGATTCGATACGGCTGTGCTCTCGATCTTCAATTTTGGAGGCCGGCAGCACCAGATGTGGTGGGACCGCCTCATGCTGGGCATTACCCAGCTCGGCAGTGGCATCATCGCTTTTGTCATCAGCCTGGGGTTTTTTTTCACCGGCAACCGCCTGCTGGCCTACGAATTGATGCTGGGCACCCTGACGTTATGGATCATGGTTGAATTCTTGAAATTTATGATCAACCGCGCCCGCCCATTTATCCTCCAGGAAGAGACGCGCACGATTGGGAACCGGCCCATCGGCCTGTCCTTCCCCAGCGGGCATACCAGCCAGGCATTTTTCCTGGCGGCCCTGCTGGTCCAGCAGCTTCAGCCCGGACTGTGGGTCGGGCTGCTGTTTTATTCCCTGGCGCTGGTGGTGGGCATCACGCGCATGTATGTGGGGGCGCATTATCCGCGCGATGTGCTGGCGGGGGCGATCCTGGGCAGCGTCTGGGGAGTGCTGACCACGATGGTGGAGGGCTACGCGGGATTCGGGATGGGGTGAGGGTGGCAAGGGGGCTGACAACGCATATACTTCACAGCCGGTTTTGATCTGTGCCCCGTGCTCTTAACGGACCATCTAAAACCGATACTCTCAGATTTAATCACCACAGATTCTCACAGATTTACACAGATAATTAAATACCGGATTTGATCAGTGCCCCGTGCTCTTTACGGACGATCTGTGTTGATCTGTGTTGATCTGTGTTGATCTGTGGTCGATATAATTTTGTTATTCACCACAGATTCTCACAGATATGTAAAAACCGGTTTTGATCTGTGCCCGGTGCTCTTTACGGGAGATCTGTGGTCGATTTATGGCGCCGCCGCGGCCGGTACAGGCGTTTTTTTCGGCAGCTTAAATTTGAGCCAGGCGGGGATGACGGTGACCAGTGAGACAATCGCCGTGATCAGGAAGGGCAGGCGCGGGTCGAAGCGCTCCCACAGCAGCGCCCCGATAAACGGAGCAGGCAGCGAGATGAATCCCAGGCTGCTGAAAAAGATACCGTTGAAGGTGCCCAGCAAATGCTGCGGGACCACCTTGGAGATCAGCGACTGGTACGCCGGGCTGAACAGACCCACCCCGATGCCGAACAACACCCAGGTCAGGGCGAAGGCGGGGAAAGCCCTGCCCACCAGGAAGACCGCGAAGGCGGCGAACACGACCAGGAAGCCCAGCGAGATCGGCAGGCGCTCGCCGTAGCGATCGGCAAGCCGCCCGGAAAATACGGGCATGAACATCATGGCGATGGAAAAGATCGAGCCCAGCAGGCCGATCTCCGCCAGCGACAGGCCGATGACCTGCTCCAGATAGAGCGGCTCCAGCTCACCGGACAGGCGGAAAGCCACATCGCGCACCCCATCGGTGATCAAAATCCAGGTGACCACCCCGCCGCCCAGCAGCAGGCCCAGGATCAGGCCCAGGCTGTGCTTGAAAGACGCCAGGGTGAGCTTCTCCGCGGGGCGCTCGCCGGCAGACCGCATGGTGCGCGCCATCCATATGCGCAGCCCGGCGGCGGCAGAATAAAAGAGCGTGGCGATCAGCAGCATGAACTTGAAGCCATACTGCCCCGCCAAATAGCCGCCCAGCGGCGGACCGACCACGCCCACGATCTGGTACAGGGTATCGGTGAGGCCGTACACCCGGCCGCGATTCTCTTCGCTGGAGTTCTCGGCGATAAAGGCGCTGAAGCTGGGTCCCACCAGGGCATAGGGGATCTGGTTCACGGCCAGGGCCAGCAGCATCCACTGCCAGGTGGGGGCGACCAGCATAAAGACGAAGCCCAGCACGCCGCCGATGCTGCCGATGGCGATGGCGCGCAGCCGCCCGATGGAATCGGAGATCCAGCCGCCCATGATCTGCAAGACGAGAATGAAAGCTGAGGTGAGGGTGAAGACCAGCCCCACCTGCTGCACGCTGGCGCCCAGCTCGGTGAGGTAGATGGGCATGAGCATATTGGTCATCGTGCCGGCGATGTTGGCCAGGATCATGGCGAACAAAAACCAGCGCATCAGCGGGGTGAGCAGGGAAAGTTTCAGCATCGGGGCAGCGCAAGTACACGTGGATAGGGATCTATAAGTATACCTGCGCTTGTGAGGAAATGTTCAATGGGGAGGCGGCGTGATCGCCAGGCGTAGGGGCGCAGGGGGATGGTTTCGAAAACCAGATCCTTCATATTTACCCCTGCGCCCCTACCGGACACGACCGAGAATTGACATGGATGGACAGGATATGCAGGATTTTTTAATCCTGGTGATCCTGGATATGCATGCTGATTTTGTAAGAAAAATGTAATCCTTGTATAAGAAAATCTTCATGGTTTTTCGATAAAGTAATCCTATACCACGCTGATTTGGCGGCGTGAATCGGACCAGGATTACGAAAGGAGATTTAACGATGAGACGGTACAGCTTTGTGGTAGGGTTAATTGTTCTGGCGCTGCTGGTAATTTCGATGCCTGCCTCCGCCAAAGGCGGGCGAGCCGGTGCGATCGGTGAAGTGTACGTGACCAGCCAGGGTCTGTATTACGATACCTTCGTCACTGCGGAGAGCCTGCCGATGAGCGGCCGCTTCCAGCTGCTGGTGGACGGGACCACAGAATTCGGCCCCGGCGATCCAGGTTACCTGGGCGGGCGCTGGTGGATCGATGCCAACGCGAACGGCCTCCAGGATGAGGGCGATACCTTCCTGCTTTGCCCGCTCCTGGGTCCCGGGCGCACCAGCCCGCGCGGCTCGTAAGTCCGGTTTGCCCTGATCGGGCAGTGTATTCACATGGATGGACAGGATGTTCAGGATTTTTGATCCTGTTCATCCTGGACATCCATGTTTTTTGAATGATCGTCAACGAATGACCGTAAAGATCACGGCGTCCGTACAGAGCACCGCGTCCGTAAAGATCACGGCGTCCGGGCGACCCGCTCTTGCCCGCAGCCGGGCTTCCCGGCGTGATGCCGTGGGCCGTGAGGCGCATGGATAGGTCAGGGATGGGTCGCCCCTACCAGACCTGTATGGGATTATTGCCCTCTCACCCAATTGGCGGTAAGATAAACCTGTCGCACCCGCTTTTGCCACCAGAGGGACTCCATGACCGCACCTGACAGCATCCTGCAGCTCGTCGAGCTTTTCGAAACCCACCAGAAAACTTACCGCTCCCAGAATTACCCCGAAACCCAGGCGCGCCTGGAATTCATCAATCCCTTCTTTGAAGCGCTAGGCTGGGATATGCTCAACAAGCAGGGCTACGCCCACGCTTACAAGGACGTGATTCACGAGGACCAGATCAAGATCGCCGGGGCGAGCAAAGCGCCCGACTACGCTTTCCGCATCGGGGGGACGCGCAAGTTCTTCGTGGAAGCCAAAAAACCCGCCGTGAACCTGAAAGACGAGGTCAGCCCGGCCTACCAGTTACGGCGCTACGCCTGGAGCGCCAAGCTGCCGCTTTCGATCCTGACCGATTTCGAGGAGCTGGCGGTGTACGACTGCCGCGACAAGCCCAGCCTGAGCGACAAGCCCTCCCAGGGACGCACCTTGCTGCTGCATTACAAGGAGTATCCCGAACGCTGGGATGAGATCGCCAGCATCTTCAGCCGTGAGGCGATCCTGAAAGGCTCTTTCGACAAGTACGCCGAGAGCACGAAGGGCAAGCGCGGCACGACCGAGGTGGACGACGCTTTCCTGGCGGAGATCGAGCGCTTTCGCGAGCTGCTGGCGCGCAATATCGCCCTGCGCAACCCCGGCATCGGCCAGCGCGCCGTCAACTACTCGGTGCAGATGACCATCGACCGCCTGGTGTTCCTGCGCATCTGCGAGGACCGCGGCATCGAATTCTACGGGACGCTGCAAAACCTGCTCAACAGTAAGGACATCTATTCGCAGATGGTGGATCTTTACCTGCAGGCTGACTACCGCTACAACTCGGGATTGTTCCACTTCAAAGATGAAAAGGACCATTCCGATGACCCGGATATGTTCACCCTGGGACTGAGCATTGACGATAAGGTGCTCAAGGAGATCATCGGCAGCCTGTACTACCCGCAAAGCCCCTACGAATTCCGCGTGCTGCCCGCCGATATCCTGGGGCAGGTGTACGAGCGCTTCCTGGGCAAGGTGATCCGCCTGACCGCGGCAGGGCATGCCGTGGTGGAAGAAAAGCCGGAGGTGAAGAAAGCCGGCGGGGTATTCTATACGCCCACCTTCATCGTGGAGTACATTGTCAAAAATACCCTGGGTAAGCTTCTGGAAAGGAAAAAGCCCGGTGAGGTGAGTGTGGGGCGTGGGACGCCGCTGCGCGTGCTGGACCCGGCCTGCGGCTCCGGCTCGTTCCTGATCGGGGCGTACCAGTACCTGCTGGACTGGTACCGCGACGGCTATTCGGCGGAGGCCGAGAAGTGGACTAAGGGTAAGAATCCACCGCTTGTGCAGGCGCAGGGCGGGGGCTACCGCCTGACGACGGTGGAGCGCAAGCGCATCCTTTTGGATCATATTTACGGGGTGGATATCGACTCGCAGGCGGTGGAGGTGACCAAGCTTTCGCTGCTGCTGAAGGTGCTGGAGGGCGAGAGCGAAGAAAGCCTGGGCAAGCAGCTCAGCCTGTTCCACGAGCGGGCGCTGCCCAACCTGGGCAATAATATCAAATGCGGCAATTCGCTTATCGGGCCGGATTTCTACGCCGGCCAGCAGAGCAGCTTTTTTGACCTGGAAGAGCAGTACCGCATCAACGCCTTTGATTGGGCGAAAGAATTCCGGGAGGTATTTCTGGCTTCCGGCGGGTTTGATGTGGTGATCGGTAACCCGCCGTATATACGTCAAGAGGGGTTGAAAAATGATAAGGCATATTACGAAAAGCGTTATTCAGCATTCTGCTCAACCGCTGATATTTATGTCAACTTCATCGAAAAAGGTATAAATATTCTTGTACCTGATGGTCGTTTTGGGATGATCGTTTCAAATAAATGGCTTCGTGCTGCTTATGGTGAAAACCTGAGAGAGTATCTAGTTAAAAATGGTACGTTGGAAAATATCGTTGACTTAGCCGGCTTGCCTGTATTTACAAATGCAACCGTACGAACGCTAATTCTGATTTATAAATCTGGTGTAGACCAAAAACATGAACAGTATCCCTACCTTGCTCCGGTACAATTGAATGAATTTAAACTGATAAAGACAGGCAGAGATTTGGAGGATGTTTTCGACAAGAAATCTATTTTACTGAAAACACCTACATCAGCTCAAGACGGATGGTCGTTTTCAAGTGTGGAAGCCACTTCAGTTCTAGAAATCATTACTAATAAATCTAAAACGCTGAAAGAATACATTCATCGAAAGCCTTATTTCGGTGTAAAAACAGGCTTAAATGAAGCATTCATAATAGATAAAACAACCCGAGACCTGTTGGTAAATCAAGACCCTATAAGTACTGAGATTATTAGGCCTGTGATAGTTGGCAGAGACTTACGCAAATATACTTTGGAATTTAAAGAACGCTACCTAATCTGGACATATATTGGTGTTCCTATCAAAAAGTACCCAGCGGTCTACCAACACTTAAAAAAATACGAGCAAGCTCTTCAAAAACGCTGGGACAAAGGAAATCATTGGTGGGAGTTACGGACTTGTGATTATTACGAAAAATTCTTTGAACCAAAAATTATCTATCCAGATATTGCTACAAACTGCCGATTTGTAGTTGATACCGAAGGATACTTAAGCACAAATACAACCTATTTTATTCCTGGTAACGACTTATATCTATTAGGCATATTAAATTCTAAGCTTGCCTACTTCTATTTTTCAATAGTGTGTGCGGGCCTTGAAGGTGGTGGTACTACTTATTTACGATTTTTCGGCCAGTATCTTGAAAATTTCCCGGTGATTATTCCTTCACAGAATCCTAAAGAAGCGTCTAACCTGACTGCCTTCGTCGAGCGGATGTTAGTTTTGCACAAGCAGCTCGCCGCGGCCAACACGCCCAACGAAAAGGCCATGCTGCAGCGGCAGATCGAGTCCACGGACGCGCAGATCGATGCGCTGGTGTACGGGTTGTATGGGCTGACGGAGGAGGAGATTAAGATTGTGGAGGGCGGCTGACAACGAATTTTGGGCACGAATTACACGAATTAGGCATAGGCAGGCATGTTTCCGGAGTAATAGAATATTACTGATTTCGGAGAGATAGGTCCATAATTATGGAATAAATCCTGCTCGACTCCAATTCGTTCAATTCGTGGTAGAAATTCGTTGCCAGCAATTCGTGGTAAAAATTCGTTGTTAGCAATTCGTTGTCAGCATCTAATGAGATTGCCAGCACCAACCTGGAGGCAAAATGCCGGGGAAACCGATTGCCACACCCTATGACAAGTATACCTACCCCATCATCGGCTGTGCAATGTCTGTCCACCGTGAACTGGGACCAGGATTGCGTGAGGATAGTTATCAGCGTGCTCTCGGATTGGCATTCCAGGCAGCAGGTCTAAGCTTCGAGGCACAGCGGCTGTATAGCGTGTACAACGACCCGCAGGAGCAAATCTTGATCGGGTATTACATCCCGGATTTCGTGGTCGAAGAAAAGATCATTGTTGAGATCAAGGCTTTACGGGGATTGGATAACAGCCATCTGGCTCAGGTGATCGGCTATCTGGCAGTATCGGGATGCCCAGAGGGTTTATTGATCAACTTTGGAGTACGCAGCCTGACGCGCAAACGGATTTTTCCGCCCAAGAAAGTGACCGAACACATGGTCAACCGGCAGTGGTTGTTTGTGCCGGACTGGTTGAAAGACGGCTGATAACGAATTTTGACCACGAATTGAACGAATTGGAGTCGAGAAGGATTCACTCCATAATTATGGACCTGTCCTCCGAAATCAGTAACAATCAATAACTCAGAATTCTTGCTTACCCATGACTAATTCGTGAAATTCGTTCCCAAAATTCGTTGCCAGCAATTCGTTGTTAGCACACGCCCAACGAAAAAGCCATGCTGCAACGGCAGATCGACGCCACCGGCAGCTACCGCGGATAAACACGGATGACAGTCAATTTTTGGAAAAATCCAAAGACCACCTGGAATGTGTGTTATAAATAAAAGGAGTTTCGCTGTTCAGGGTTAATCGTGCGTAATAATTCTGTTAAAAAGAGAGCGAAGCAGCTCTCTTTTTTTGTTAGAAACTTCCCGGTAAAAAACGAATCAAGCTGTTGTAAACCCGATCTCAGGAGCGGTTCCTTGCTGCAATCTTCCTAAAAGAAATGGAGAAACGATATGACCCACACAACCTGCTACACCGTAATCGGCGCCGGTCACGGGGGAAAAGCCATGGCCGCCCATCTGGCGCTGATGGGTTTTCCCACCACGCTGTACAATCGCACGTTCAGCCATGTGGAAGCCATGAAAGAAATGGGTGGCATTGATCTGGAGAGCCAGGATGGCAGCCTGAGGGGTTTCTGTAAACTGATGTGTGTAACATCCAATATCGCAGAAGCGCTTGAAAATGCCGATATGATCATGGTCGTCGTGCCCTCCTCCGCGCACGCAGATGTGGCGAGGAGCTGCGCGCCGTACCTGAAAGACGGGCAGATTGTCGTCCTTCATCCAGGGCGCACCTGCGGCTCGCTGGAATTTGCCAAAGTATTACGCGATGTAAACTGCCAGGCCGATGTAACCATCGCCGAGGCAGAAACATTCATCTACGCCTCCAGGTCTGAAGGACCAGCCGAAGCGCGCATCTTTCGTATCAAGGATGCGGTGCCCCTGGCTGCACTGCCGGCAACCCGCAACCGGCTGGTTCTGGATATGATCCATGAAGCCTATCCGCAGTATATCAACGGCGTGAATGTGCTCCAGACCGGATTGAATAATATGGGGGCAATCTTCCACCCTGCATTAACGATTTTGAATGCCGGCAGGATTGAATCAACCCATGGAGATTATCAATTTTACATCGAGGGAGTCACCCCTTCGGTGGCACGGGTATTGGAATCCCTGGATCGCGAGCGGGTGACGGTCGCTTCCTCTCTGGGAATTCGAGCCCGGACGGCGCTGGAATGGTTAAAGCTGGCCTACGATACCACGGGGGAAGATTTGAATGATGCGATTCACAATCAACCGGGTTATTACGGCATCAAAGCCCCACCCACGCTCAACCATCGCTACATTTTTGAGGATGTCCCGATGAGTCTGGTGCCCATCGCTTCTTTTGGCCAGCGTTATGGCGTATCGGTCAGAGCAATGGATTCAATCATCCGCCTATCGTCTATTATTCACCGCACCGATTATTACCGGCGCGGCCGGACAGTGGACAAACTGGGTATCGGGAATCTCAGCGTTACTGAACTGACCCATTATGTGAATGAAGGTTCGCTGGAAATCAGCAGGTTTTAGGGGGAGCAGGCTTTACAGCCTCAGGACGGGTGCAGCCGGTGGGTTCGTCTTCTCCGGGCTGCAGAAGAACATAGTGATAGGATAGATTATGGCAGGGATAGCAGGCATTGCAAGCACAAATGACGATCAACTGGTCGAGCAGATGTTGAATAAAATGACTCATCGCGGATGGGCGTGGCGAGAAGTGCTGGAAGGGGAAAAAACGACTCTGGGATTGAACGGCTTTGAGATCCAGGAGCCGGCTCAATCAGCTCTGATCGCTACCGGCCTGGCAGCAGATGGCAGTGTCCCCGGTCGCTGCGCCCAGGTGCAGGTCACCTCAAACGGCTTCCGTTTGCAGCGCGATCCGATCGGTGCTGCACCCTTATATTATGGCTGGACCAAAGAAGGGGTTTTCTGTGTTGCCTCGGAGGTGAAAGCCTTACTGCTGGTCACCCAGGATGTTCACGAGCTGCCGCCAGGCTGCAAATTTGATGGTCACACCCTGGAAAGATATTTTGAATTAAAACTCCAATCTCCCCTGGCGGATGCCCCGGATCAAATCGCCAGGGAGCTGCGGCGCAGACTGGAAAATTCGGTCGATAAGTGCATCGGTGATGGGAATGTAGGCTCGTGGTTGTCGGGTGGGCTGGATTCCAGCATCATGGCGGCTCTGGCGCGCAAAAAAGTGAAAACCTTACATACTTTTGCCGCCGGACTACCCGGAGCGCCAGATTTAGTTTATGCCCGCCAGATGGCAGATTATATTGGGGCCATCCATCACGAGGCTACCGTAAACACCGATGAATATCTGGCAGTCTTACCCGAAGTCATCTATTACCTGGAATCTTTTGACGCCCTGTTGGTGCGCTCCAGCGCGCTCAACTATCTGGTCGCCAGGTATGCGTCGCATTATGTGGCGGCGGTTTTCTCCGGGGAGGGCGGGGATGAGCTTTTCGCCGGGTATGAATATCTCAACGGGATATCCCCGGCCTCGCTGGCGAGTGAATTGATCGATATCATCCGGCGCCTTCATAATACCGCCCTGCAGCGCGTCGATCGCAGCGCCTCAGCCCATGGAACGATCGCCCACCTGGGTTTTCTCGATCCGGAGGTCGTGGACTATGCTCTGCGCATTCCGAGCAAATATAAATTATACAACGGTGTCGAAAAATGGATTTTGCGCGAGTCCGTATCCGATTTGCTCCCCAAACAGATATTGCAGCGCAAAAAAGCGAAATTTTGGGAAGGCGGCGGCGTGGAAGAGCTGCTGGCCGAATATGCCGAAAGCCAGATCAGCAGCGCGGATTTCAGGCGTGAGCGCAAACTGCCCAATGGCTGGCTGTTGAATACGAAAGAAGAATTACTGTATTACCGGATATTTAAGCAGCAGTTCGGCGAGCTGGAGGATCTTTCCTGGATGGGCAGGACGAAAGGCGCGCCGGTGAATTGAGCGCACGACTGCGAAGATTAATTGACATGGATGGACAGGATGGGCAGGATCGGGTTTGATCCTGTTCATCCTGGAGATCCTGGATATGCATGATTTTGTAAGGCGGGTTTCTGTACCCGGGGTCAGAAACCGAGTTTTCAAGAAAAAACTCGGTTTTCAATAGCTGCTGAAAGTCAGGCGTTCGCTAATTCGCTGGAGATTATTGGACAGCACAAATGGACAAGCTGAAGCTTATCCTACGTGAATCGCAGCGACCCGAAAGGGCCTGCGCGGGATTATATTGCCTTCTCACGCAAATGGCGATAAGATAAGCCAGTCGCACTCGATAGCAAGCGGCAGCACAGTTCGATCAGGTATCCACTTAACTCAGTACTGCAGCAAGGCAGTGGGAAAGAATGGACAATATGCGCAGCAAACACAAGGAATTATCCGCCGAAGAACGGAAAGAATTACTCGAAACGCTGCAGACCCGGTTTGAGAAGAACATGCCGCGCCATGCGGGCCTTGAATGGGCGCAAGTACAAACAAGGCTGGAAGCGCACCCCGAAAAACTGTGGTCGCTCGCTGAAATGGAAAGCACCGGCGGTGAGCCGGATGTCGTTGGTCAGGATGCAAAGACGGGCGAAATCATATTCTATGATTGTTCAGCAGAAAGCCCGCCAGGCCGTAGAAATATATGCTACGACCATGCTGCGCTGGAGGCCAGGAAAGAACATAAGCCGAAAGATTCTGCGCTGAATATGGCGGCTGCGATGGGCATCGAGCTCCTTACGGAAGAGCAGTATGGCGAGCTGCAAAAGCTGGGAAAATTCGACACCAAAACGTCGAGCTGGCTGGTAACACCGCCAGAGATACGCAAACTCGGCGGCGCGATCTTTGCCGACCGGCGCTATAACCATGTCTTCGTGTATCACAATGGCGCAGACTCTTACTATGGCGCCAGGGGGTTCCGCGGCGCACTGAGGGTCTAAATTTTTCACAGGCAGGTGCTATTAGATTTGAGAACGGATCACCTTTACAAAGAGAATGCATTTGCCAGAGGAACACTTCCCAGGAAAAACCCCCTGAAGAAACTGCGCAGAGGACCAGCCATGGATTTTGAAGCTTACCGGAAGTCGTATTTCGTCGAGCCGGCTCCCAGGCCGCGTTTTCACTTCACCGGGGCATTCGGAGTCACCCTGTTTTACGAGAATTATCCTGCGGCGGTGGCCTTTTACGAACGGGTGCTTGGCCCACCGGCTTACGTCGAAGGGGAAGGCACGCGCGGCTGGCCGATCGGGTCCGGCTGGCTAACGCTCCTGCAGGGGCGCCAGGGCAACCCCCAAAACGTGGAGGTCACTTTCGAGCTGGCGACGGCTGCCGAAGCCGAGGCGCTGCAGGCCGGGTTCATCACTGCCGGCGCCAAAGGTGTACCCCCATCGGACCAGCTCATGTACCGCCCGATCCGCTCCTGTCCGGTAACCGACCCGTTCGGGGTAGATCTTTTGATGATCGCTCCACTGGCTGAATGAGCGCACCTGCTGCCAGCCAGAGACGTCGAACGCAGTCCTGAACGCGGCTTGCTTGCACTTCGTTGGATCAAACATGTGCGAGATTGGAACGGATTCTGGTGCTTGGGATCATAGAAATCTACCTCATCAAACACCAGCGGTATCCGAACCGGTTTCTGAAATCAATGACCTGGATATTATCTAGACCCAGGGGTCAGGTACGGTACGATCTATAACCGATCTTTCATTGGGGTTCTTAGACCCCAGGGGTCTTGGAGACCCCTGGGGTCTGGCAGGATGACATCAACAACCGGTGATGGGCCGGCTTAGCCCGACAGCTGCTGACTGGATCAAGGTTTCGGATCGTGTGGCTTTGATCCCAGGGGGTTTTTGAAACCCCTGGGGTCTGGTAAGGTTCGATTGATGACCGGTGATTGGACAGGGCCTGGTACGATTTGATCTACTACCGGTGGTTCGATAGGATCATTAGACCCCAGGGGTTTTTGAAACCCCTGGGGTCTGGTAGATCAAAACTGGGTGAAAGGATTGAGCCTATCAAACTCGGGGTTCTGTAAAGCCCTTGGAGGCTGGTAGGATTTTACTAATAACTAATGGTTCGATAGGATCATTAGACCCCTGGGGTCTGGTAAGGTTCGATCAATGACCGGTGATTGGACAGGGCCTGGTACGAAGTGAACTACTACCGGTGATTCGACAGGATCATTAGACCCCAGGGGTTTCCGAAACCCCCGGGGTCTGGATTGAACCTGGAATCAATTGCCATATTGTTTTGATACTTGAATTTTGGTAAGATTTGACTGAGAACCAGTGACCGGCGGGAAGGAATATCCCTGGGGAGCTTTGAGACACTTGAGACAGAATGTGTTTTAGACCCCAGGGGTTTTAGAAACCCCTGGGGTCTGGAGATGGGATCATTACTGACTCCGGGATGAGGGACATTGACATGTCAATCAAATCTCCACCATTACAACCAGGTTTCTTCTACCACATCTACTCGCGGGGGATTAATCGCGAAAACATCTTCATTGAAGAACGCAACTACGCTTATTTTCTGGATTTATACATCCACCATATCGCACCGGTGGCAAATACATACGCCTACTGTCTGCTGCGCAATCATTTTCACCTGCTGGTCAGGATCCACGAGGAAACGAAGCTTTTTGAACCACAGGGACATGAAGTTAAGCAACAAATCCCGGAGTCTAAAGCCAACACAAACCCTTCCCAGGCATTCAGTAATTTCTTGAATGCATATGCTAAGGCGATCAACAAGGCTTATGGTCGGACTGGAAGTTTATTCCAGGGTCGCTTCGGCCGCCAGGTGATCGCTCATCCAGCATATTTTCAGAATGTGATTGTATATATCCATCGCAATCCAGAACACCACAAATTTATCAATGATTTTCGTGATTGGCCGTATTCCTCCTACCATTCTTTGTTGGCTGAGGCAGAAACGCAACTGAACCAGAGCGAGGTGCTTAAATGGTTTGGCAATCGCCGTGAATACGAAGCCTACCATACCAACAACCTGGCTCTGCAGCCGATCGCATCTCTGCTGGCAGATGATCTGGAATAATACGCTCAAGTAGGTGAACCATGGATATTCTTTTGTGGCTGCTGGGGGGCGCCTTCCTCCTGCTCATGGCAGGCTGGCTCTACGAAATCACCGCCGAGCAGCGCGACCGGCGGCGCATCCCACCCCCGGGGAAGCTCTACCCGGTGAACGCCCACCGCCTGCACCTGGACTGCCGTGGTGCGCGCCAGCCGGGACAGCCTGCGGTGATCCTGGAAGCCGGGCTGGGCAACAGCTCATACGACTGGCGGCGGGTGGCGCCCAAGCTGGCCGAGCAGGCGCGCGTGTGCGCTTACGACCGCGCCGGCTACGGCTGGAGCGACCCGGCGCAGGGGGTGCGCACGATCCCGGGGATGGCGGCCGAGCTGCACACGCTGCTGGAGCTGGCCGGGGAGCCCGGCCCGTACGTGCTGGTGGGGCATTCGTACGGTGGCAACCTGGCGCGTGAATTCTACCGCCAGCATCCCGAGACGGTAGTGGGCATGGTACTGGTCGATTCGGCCCACGAGGACCAGATGCAGCATTTACCCGAGGAAGAAGCCCGGGCGCTCACTGCCTCCCTCGGTTCGCTGAAGAACCTGGTGTGGCTGGCGCGGCTGGGGCTGGTGCGCCTGCTGGCGCGCTCCATCCTGCTGAAGCGCTTCCCTTCCCTGGGCACGCCCGAAGAACAGGCCACTTACCTGCCCATGATCGTCAGACCGGTTTACTACGCCTCCGTGCTGGCGGAGACCAGGACGCTGGTCGAGACCAGCACCGGGCACCCTGCCCCGCCGGAGCTTGGCGCGCTTCCGCTGGTGGTGATCGAAGCCGGCGGGCACCCGGAAACGCTGCCGCCCGGTTACACGGAGGAGCGCTGGCTGGAGACGCGGGCCATGTTCAATGCCATTCAGGAGGAGCTGGCGGGGCTGTCCACAAGCAGCAGGCTGGTGGTGGCCGAAAAGAGCGTGCACGCCATCCAATTGGAACAGCCCGAGGTGGTGATTGAGGCGGTGAGAGAGGTGCTTGGAAAAGCTATCTAGGGCGAGGCTGGTAAAGACCGTCAGCGAAGAATTGACATGGATGTACAGGATCGGCAGGATGTTTTAAATCCTGAGTATCCTGGATATCCATGTAATTTTTTTTAAACCTGTCACCCCCCGAAATCCACCGTCCAGTAATAGCCATAAATACTGTCCGGGTCGTAGGCGAAGCCCACCCCGGCGTGGGTGTAACCGGCGCCCAGGATGATGGCGCGGTGCCCGGGGCTGTCCATCCACAGCTCGATCATCCAGTCGATATCGCCGGCGGTATTGGCGCCGATAATCTCCCCATAGCCCGAGTAGAATTCATCGCAAATCCAGGTCATGCGCTCGAAAAAGGTCTCCCCGGCGGAGCCATCGTGGCTGACGAAATCATTCGCCGCCATGTCATTACTGTGAAAGCGGGCGATGCGGGTCAGGCCAGCGCTCAGCGTCACGGGCGGCAGGCCATGGGCAGCGCGCCGGGCATTGATGGCAGCCAGGGTATCCAGCTCCACCTGCTGGCTGGCGGTGGACTGCGGCGGGATCGGCCAGACGCAGCTCTCCTGCGGGGCGCTGGCGATGAGGGGCAGATAGCTGGTATAGCCCGGCGCCTGCGCCGCGGCGGCGGGGCTGATGAGCGCCAGCAGCAGGACGAGCGCCAGGATATTTTTGGGGGATGGTTTCATTTTTCCTCAATGGTTAAAGATACTCAGGCAGGCTTTGCGATTATAAGGCATAATTATGCCGATGCACTGCGCGGAAACCACCTGCCCTAAGATAATGATTTTGCTAAGGGATGTGGGTGCATTAATTCAACCTGTATCGAATAAAGGGTCTGCATGAAACGCATTCTCACCGCACTGCTGCCGCTCATCCTGCTCACTTCCTGCTCCCTGGCTGGCAAGACCTACCAGCATTACAACATGACCTTCACCTATCCGCGCACTTGGAAACCGATGTCCGAAGTCTCCGAGACCTACCAGAGCGAGCGCGAATTCCTGTGGATGGGCCTGCTGGAAAACCTGACCGTGACCAGCGTGAAAGAGCCTGGCGAGCCGGGGGCGTATTTCTCGGTGGCTTCTTTGGAGCGCTATGATGGCGTGATCGATGCGGATATCGATTATTTGTATGCCAGAAATGAAGCGGATATGCGCAAATACGGTCAAAGGCCGGTCACGGTAGCCGGTATCGAGGGGCTATCGGCGACTTACGAGCGCAAATGGCAAGGCCAGTGGCTCGAGTTCCATGATGTGTGGCTCGAATACGGCTCGCTGTTCTACCTGCTGTCCTTCCGCGCCGAGGACCTGACGCTCTACCAATCCGAGATGGACATGATCCTGGAGAGTTTTAGCTTTCGATAGCCAGGAAAAATCAATTAACATGGATATTCAGGATACACAGGATAAAACCATCACTTCCCGCCTGATCAGATTATCTCTGTAAACATCCTGAACATCCTGTTCATCCATGTAGATAAAACGGTATCTGCCGTGGTCATTACCGGTCTGGTTTGGAAAATTACTTCCGTCTGATTTTCGGCGATCTGCCGGGGAAGCCGGGTTTTCTTGGTAAAATGAGTTAAATCATTATCTAAAAAGGTGACCTATGAAACGCATCCTCTTAACACTGCTGCTCCTGACCCTGCTGCTCACTTCCTGCGCCATCGCTGGGCAGCCCTACGATTATTACACGTTTACCTTTACCTACCCCAAAAGCTGGAAGCCGATGTCCGAGGTTTCCGATACCTACAAGAGCGGGCAGGATTTCTTCTGGATGGGCATCCTGGAAGACCTGACCGTGACCAGCGTGAAGCAAGAAGGCGAGCCGGGGGCGTATTTCTCGGTGGCTACCCTGGAACAATCCGACGAGCCAATTGCCGGGATCATCGATTTCATGTATGCCATTCACGAAGATGATATGCGCAATTACAGCGAGAGACCGGTCACAGTGGGCGGCGTGAAAGGCATGTCGGCGACCTACGAGAGAGCGTGGGAAGGCCAGTGGCTCGATTTCCACGATGTGTGGGTCGAGTACGGCCCGCTGGTGTACCTGCTTTCCTTGCGCGCCGACGACCTGGACAAATACCAGAAAGAGACGGACATGATCCTGGAAAGCTTTACCTTCAAAGAATAATCAATCACCGGCATCCATCCGCCCCAGGTTTCAATCTGCTCCTGGGGCGGTATCAAATAAATCGCATTGCAGGAAAAATAAAAAATGAAAAAGATCGCGTTCTCCCTCCTGATGCTCGTCCTGCTCACTTCCTGCGCCTCCATGCGCACCAAAACGTACGAATTCCCCACCTTTACCCTTAAATATCCCGCCAGCTGGAAGACGATGGTGGAGCTCTCGCCGGATTACAAGCCTGCCAGAGATTATATGTGGCTGCACATCAGCGAAGACTTTACTCTGACCAGCGCAAAAAAAGAAGGCGACCCAGGACTATATCTTATGGTGTCTGCCAGGGCCCACGGGGATAACCTGACCTTTTCTTACTGGACCTATGCGACGGTGGAGGAATACACCCACAATCTGAACCAGGTTCCGGTAACCGTGGGCGGCGTGGAAGGGGTGATGTACCATTATGACCGCGAGTGGGAAGGGAAGTGGTACCAGATGCGCGATTACTGGCTCACCTACCAGATGTTATCCTACACGCTGTCTTTTCGGGCCGAAAATCTGGATGATTACAATCAAGAAATCGACCAGATCCTGGATAGTTTCACATTCAAGGAATGGGATCCCTTTGCGAAAAATTAGCAAGTTCTTCGTTCTGCTCAGCCTGCTCAGCGCCTGCGCTACGCTCGGTTCCCAAACCTACGAAGACCGCTATTTCAGCTTCAGCTATCCGGGGGACTGGCATACCATGGCGGAGGTCTACCCGGATTACGAGAACAGCAGCGATTACTACTGGCTGATCGTGGATGAGATCACTGCGGTGACCAGCGCCCAGAAACCAGGGGACTCTGGGGTTACATTCGCTGTAACCTGGATCGACCTGCCTTCGGATATGGAGCTGGAAGGGATGATCCAGTGGATCTATGCGACGGTCGAGGAGGAACTCCAGTCTTTCAGCCAGGGTTCGCTGCGCTTGGCTGAACAGGATGGGTACGTCGCGCATTACCAGCGCCAGTGGGATGAATCCTGGCTGCAGTTCCAGGATGTATGGTTCGAGGAGAACAAGGTTGTTTACCTGCTGTCTTTCAACGCCAGCGACCTTTCCAGCTACCAGGCGCCGGTGGCCGCCATCCTGGAGAGCTTTACATTAAAATAAAACCTATCGGATGGAACCAATGAAACATTTACTGAAAAACATCATCACACCGCTGCTGCTCCTGACGATCCTGCTCACAGCCTGCTCTCCAGCAGGGAAGCAGTTCGATTATTACACCCTGACTTTCACCTACCCAAACAGCTGGAAGCCGATGGCTGAGGTTTCGGAGACCTACCAGAGCGGGCGCGAGTTCATGTGGATGGGCATCCAGGAAGACCTGACGGTGACCAGCGTGAAAGCAGAGGGTGCTCCCGGGGCATACTTTTCAGTCGCTTCAGCCGAGGCCACCGATTGGAGCATCGATTCGGATGTCGATTTTATGTATGCCATGAACGAAGCGGATATGCGCAATTATTCTGAAAGGCCCATCAGCGTGGCAGGCATCGAAGGTCTTTCGGCGACTTACGAACGCAGCTGGCAGGACCAGTGGTACCAGTTCCACGATGTCTGGATCCGGGATGGCTCGCTGTTCTACTTGTTGTCCTTCCGCGCCGACGACCTGGGTGATTACCAAAAAGAGCTCGATATGATCCTGGAGAGTTTTACTTTTAAGTAGGCTCGACCAGGCCGAGCGATGCTGTGCGGGTTGAATGCCCGCGATCAGGAGTATCCGGCATGAGTGATGCCCTGCGGCGTTTGTACAACCAGGTTGACCAGTTGTTCGACCGGCGTGCCATCACCAAAGAAATGCGCTACACCCGTCCCGGTGGAGCTGGCAAGGCGCCCATCACCGCCTGGCAGGCGTATCAGGTGATCCGGCCGCTGGCTCAGGAGCTGGACCGCCAGGCGCGCCTGAAGATGATCGTCTCGCAAGAGTGCGCCCAGACGGACGGACGCAGCGCGCACTGGGAGCTCTTCTTCGATCTCACCCGGCGCCGCGCAAAAGTAGTATGTGAGTGGGCGCTGCCCTGGGACGAGGCAATGGATACGTACCAAACAGCCCAGATCGCGATCGCAGTCACACCCTTCCCGCCCGAAAACAGCCCCATCCGCCAGGCAGTCCGGGACGGCAAACTGCTGCACCAGCAGATGGCCGGCATGTGGCGGCAGGAATGCCGGCGCCAGCCCGATCTGCCCACACCCTTCCACGATTCGGATCTGGCTATGGCAGATTTCCTGGCCCAGGGGCTGGATCCCGGCCAGAATGAATTTTCGCTCAGCACCGGAAAAACACCCCAGGGGGCGCTGGGCTGGATGGCGCAGACACGCCACAGGACCTACACCTGTGCTTTCAATTGATCCGCGGCAGCCCGCACACCTGACTTCCCGGCAGTATGCCGGCGGAGGCGACCTGCAAGCCATGCTGGAGCTGCTGATGGAAAGCCGCGCCCTGACAGACGACTGGCGCTACCCGCATGTGGGCGACCTGCTGTTCTGGTTCTTCATGATCGCCATCCACCTGGACCCGCACAGGCACATGCGCCTGTGGTACGCCGGGGAAAAGCTGATTGGGTACGCCATGTTGGGCGAGGACCCGAGCTTCGACGTGCCGGTGCACCCGCAGTATGCCTGGCGCGGGATCGAAGATGATGCGCTGGAGTGGGCGGAGGGGCTGCTGACAGAGCTGCGCCAGAGTGACCCAGGGCGCTGGGGCGGGCAATTGGTCTCCGGAGCGCGCCTGGATGACCCGCAGCGCATGGCCTTCCTGGAGCGGCACGGCTTCCATCCGGGCGGCGAGTTCTCGGAAGTGAACCTGCTGCGCACGCTGGATGCGCCCATCCCCACGCCGCTGGTCCCACCGGGCTGCCAGGTGCGCGCCGTGCGCCAGGACGAACTGAGCGATCGCGCCGGTGCGCAGCGCGAAGTGTGGCTGCCGTGGAGCGTGGGCGAGGTCAGCGACGACGATTATGCGCAATTAATGCACCTGCCGGGTTACGACCCCGAGCTGGACATCGTGAGCGTGGCCCCGGATGGCGCCATCGCGACCTATGTGAACGGCTGGAACGACCGCGTGAATAAGATCGGGGATCTCGGCCCGGTGGGAACGCGCCCGGCTTACCGGCGGCAGGGGCTGGCGAAAGCGGCGCTGCTGGAATGTTTGCGGCGCATGCAGGCGCAGGGCATGCAGCGCGTCAGCGTTTCGACCAACAATCTCCCTGCCCAAAGCCTGTATGAAGCGGTGGGCTTCCGGGTGGTGAACGAGTATATCGAGTACGTGAAACAACACTGAGACCTTTCTACTCCCCCTGGCCAAAAAGCCGCAGGTGGTGGAGGTCTCGGAGTTCAATTTCGTATTATCTTTGACACATATTACGGTTTACAAAAACCCTACCTGACTCAAAGGTGGCTTTAACTCCAAAAGCCTCTAATTTTATCAAATGATCGAATCTTCCCAGAAAGCACCCAATAGATTAATTCCAGTATTATTGGTGTTATTCATTGTTAATACATTCATTGGGATCCTAACTGCACTGGTGGGCATTAATAACTTTTCCGACATTATTCGATATTTGAATGTCATTCTGGCGTATGCATGTGTTTCAGTATTGTTGTGGCAAGGTACGGATTATCTAGAACAATATCACATGGATCGGTCAACCATAATCTTGCTTGTTGTGACCGGTATATTTCGATCAAGACTAAATCCTGCTATTGATGGGTTTTTCAAGCTCATAATATTGCTATTCACTGTTTTCATCTTATTTCTCCTTCTAAAGTATTGGCGAAGTATCCCGAAAACCAAATGGTCCTGGGTAGGTGTTAGCCTCCTCCTGAGTCTGATTGTGGTTCCAATTTCCGTGATCGAAACTTTCCAGCCAGGGGTGTATCTCGATATGCAAATAACTCCTAGCTTAGGAATTTTTCTGTTACGAGATATCATATATAACCTCTCGTTCATATCTTTATACGAAGAAATATTATTTCGTGGGATTTTGTGGGGGTATTTAAAAGGGAAAGGCTGGAATGAGAATAAAATATTCATTGGTCAGGGAGCCTTTTTTTGGCTAATACATTTTTGGCGGATCGAAACTCCGATTACGTTTTTTATTACGATCCCGATAAGCACATTCATAAACAGCCTCTTGGCCAGAAATTCTAATCAAATTCTTCCTTCGGTAATTGCTCATACAATCATGAACACGATTGGTCCAATACTTGCATATTACTTTATACGCTGACGATACAATAAAAGACGATCACCTGCAAGCAACGCCTCACCACCGCCGGCCTTTTGTTCGATTACATCCTCTCCGGGCTGGAGCATTTAGCGCCTGAAAGGCAGGACGCGATGGCTCGCTTTGTGCGCCAGGAGCTGCAGGCCAGCCAGGCCAAGTTTTACATCATCAAGGATTCCGGCGTGTTTGCCGGGCGCAACCCGGCCCATGGCCTGGATGGACAGCGATCCAGCCGGGCAACCACAGGAGGCAAGCAGCGATGAAAGCAGGCATCACCATCCTGGCAGATTACACAGCGCAGAACTACACCCGCAAAATCGCCTGCGCGCTGGTTCAAAAATACCACGTACCGTTCAACGCCGTGCTCTACCCCGCCCATATCAGTTTGAAACAGCCCTTTACGATCGAAGACCTGGCGCGGCTGGAAGCCTACTGCGACGAACTGGCCGCCCAGATCGAGCCTTTCCCGATCGAGCTGGACGAATTGTATGCGGATGAGTGGAGTGGTTTTGGACTCCTGGGGCTGAAGGTGGTGGAGACCAGCACCTTGCGTGCGCTGCACAACCGTCTCAACCGCGAGCTAAGCCAGCTTTTCAGCGATTCTTCAGCGCCCTTCGATGGCGATGCGTACCGCTTTCACCTGACCATCGAGATGGGTGAAATTGCAGGCAGCAACCCATACGTGGCTTATTTTGAGAGCCTGGCGGACAAAACCGCGCACCTGAGCTTTCGAGCCGAACACCTGGGCCTGTTCTACTCGGCTGACGAAGATCAGAATCGCTATATGCTTTACAAGGTCATCCCGCTCAGCGGGCAAAGGTAGCCCGGATGATCCATCTGGAAACCCCGCGCCTGATCCTGCGCCCGTTTCAGGAGAGCGACCTGGAAGCCTTCTCCGGTTACCGCTCCGACCCCGAAGTTGCCCGCTACCAGGGCTGGGAAGCGCCTTACTCCCTGGAACAGGCAGCCGCGTTCATCCGCGAAATGCAGTCCACCCGGCCCGGCGCCCCCGGCGAGTGGTACCAGATTGCCATCGAACGGAAAAACACACCGGGCCTGATCGGCGACTGCGCCTTTCACATCCTCGCCCATGACCCGCGCCAGGCAGAAATTGGATTCTCGCTGGCAAGTGCCTATCAAAGGCAGGGCTACGCAACGGAGGCTGTGGGCCGCTTACTGGACTACCTGTTCGGCGATCTGGACCTGCACCGCGTGACCGCCACCTGCGACGCCGAAAATCACGCTTCCGCCCGGCTGCTGGAGCGGGTGGGGATGCGCCGGGAAGGGCATTTTATCGAGAATATCTGGTTCAAAGGCGCGTGGGGCAGCGAGTATGCCTATGCGGTGCTGCAGGCAGAATGGAATCGGTAACTCTCGCAGGGACGCAAAGAGCGTAGAGAAAATCCAGATTGGAATTAGAAATGCGATGCACGAATCTGGAACCAATGCCTGTCCAGATTCGTCAATCTGCTAATTAGCATTCATCAATGGGAATCGCGGGTTATTACCCAAATCTCTCTGCATACTCAGCGCTCTGTGCGGGGAAAATTTGACTCGCGCAGGGACGGAAGGAGCACTGCGATTTTAGACCCCAGGGGTCTCGGAGACCCCTGGGGTCTCTGGATGAAGCAGTTACCTGCAACCAATCCGGCGCATCCTCGTAGATTTTCCCAAAGGTAAAGAAAGGAAAGCAACCCATGTTCAAACATTCACAGAGATTTATTTTGACGCTGGTCTGCCTGCTGGCAGCCCTGGCGCTGGTTGCCTGCAATAGTGGAGCAGAAGTCACCCTGCCGCCCGTCTCGGGCGCTGTCAATGACAGTACCCCTGGGATAAGCGTCCTGATCACGGAGAGCGACTGCCCGTACATCGACAGCATCAAAGTCAACGATACGGTCACCTGGACCAACGCCGACAAGGTCGACCACCAGATCCGCATCGAATATGATGATGGCTCAATTTTTGGAGAGATCGGCCCGCTGCAGCCGGGCGATACGTTCTCACTGACGTTTCCAGAGGCGGGAAATTTCCCATATTCGTGCACGGAGGGCGAGGAACCCAGCGCCAGCATCACGGTTGTGCCGTGAGCGGACAGCTGATAATCCAGCGTCATGGGGCGCCGAGCCCCATTGACGAAGTCTTTGATTGGCGATAGCATGGGGTTACAAGCATGCTCACATGCTGGGAGTGAGAATGCGAGACCGGTTTTTCTCATGCTACTAATGAGAGGTTGGCGAATTACCAAGAAACCAGACCAGCTGGCACGAGGGTGTTAAGGCTGGTTAAGATAAGTGTTCGTATGGGAACAATTCTATAGCTGATTATTTAGCAAAAACTTACTCTAGGAATTTATTTTTCCAGAAGTTATTCCATGGATTGTCTAGTTATTTGGGTTTGTTGCATATGTTTTTTTCCAATCCAACAATAAAGGGAAATAAACTTTTGAAGTTTATTGAATGGGGAGTGATCTTAATAATTCCCCTTTTCCTTATTTGTGGGTGTAAATCTTCTAATCCATCAATCATTATTGAAAGTGATTGTGCTGCTCCATGCTGGCGAGAAATTCGGCCTGGAGAAACAACACAGGAAGAACTTCTCACATCAATCAACGAAATGCCTGATGTAAAACCTGCATCCGTTAAAGTGCATGGACAGCCTTGGAAAATCTTTACTGACATTATTGAATTTGAGATGTTAACGAACGAAGAAGTGGAAATTTATATGCTGGATGATAAAGTGGCTGAAATTACTTTTTCTGGAAAAAACTTAGCGACGTTTGAGCAATCGGTAGAGAAATTTGGTGAGCCGGACTACATAATTAATATCCAATCTTTTGGTCCAGGAATATTATTCACAGAAGCCCAACATAATTTCATAATGGCACTGAAGCCTGAAAAGGGGGTTATGTATGGATACGATACCTACTATATACCTAAATCTCAACGTCCGGAAATTAAGCCTGACATTAAAATTCGCTGGATAGACTTTTTTGATGCCAATTCATATAAAGAATTATTAGATGCGAAGATGTTTTCAATGGGCATGTTAGATGGAACCGAAACAGTGAAAAGATTTCAACCTTGGGTCGGCTACGGATCGCTTCAAGAAAAATATCCATTAGTAAAATGATCGAAATATTTAATTTTTTTTGTATTGCAGGAAGTAATTCGCAATCCTTATACTAGCTTAGCGCCTTCCTAACCATTGGGAGAGAAAAGAAGAGAGCAGAGGATAATTTTCTTCGCGTGTCGACAGTTTTTCGCAGGCACTCGGGATAACAACAACAGCATCTCGACCGTCCATGCCTACATATTCTATAGGAATTATCTATGCCCACCAAACTCGATCTGCGCAAAGATCTGAAATATCTCTACTCCCCCTCCGCCAAAAAGCCTGAGGTGGTGGATGTGCCGGAGTTCAACTTCCTGATGCTGGACGGGGTGGTGGCGCCAGGGACGCCGGTGGCGGAGGCGCCAGGCTTCCAGGAGGCACTGCAGGCGCTTTACGGGATTTCCTACACGCTCAAGTTCGCCGCCAAGAAAGACAAGGACAACCCGGTCGATTACCCGGTGATGGGGCTGGAGGGGCTGTGGTGGATCGAGGAAGGGTTGTTCGACTTCGCCAAGAAGGTCCCCTGGCATTACACGCTGCTGATGCTGCAGCCGGAGTTCATCAACCCTGAACAGGTGGAGGCCGCGCGAGTCCAGGTAATCAAGAAGCGCGGCAAGAGCCGCGAGCTGGAGCAGGTGCGCTTCGAACCCTTCCGCGAGGGGCAGTGCGTGCAGATCATGCATATCGGACCGTTCGCCGAGGAGCCGCGCACGCTGGCAGTGATGGACGCCTACGCCGCCGAGCACGGCTACACGTACCGCGGCAAGCACCACGAGATCTACCTGAGCGATTTCCGCAAGACTGCGCCGGAGAAATTAAAAACCATTCTCAGACATCCATTGGAAGATCAGAAAAC
>Ga0209347_1001204_pt1 | contig 45569 bp, 54 predicted proteins | sample AutmiccommuBRH23_FD_187382 | JGI IMG/M metagenome (GOLD analysis project Ga0209347, IMG submission 187382) | Deep subsurface microbial communities from Mt. Terri, Switzerland - Autotrophic microbial communities BRH/23 (SPAdes) (version 2) | ecosystem: Environmental > Aquatic > Deep subsurface >... | reverse complement strand
GGCCGATGCGGTCCTATACAACCTCTTCATCCTCCGTGGAGCGGATCCGTTCACGGTGATCGAAGCGGTTGATTCGGCCGTCGGGAATGCGGGGCTCCCGATCGCGGAACCAGGTGTTACGACGGCCGTCGACAATTGCCTGGCCGTCGCGGTCCTGGCTGTCGACGGGGCCCCGAGGGTGTTGGTCCAGCCGACGGGATGGACCTTATTGGAATCGAGGGACGGATCCGCCGGCACGCTATCGATGGCGATTGCGACGAAGGGACTCACGTCGGCCGGCGGATCCGGGGGCGGAAACTGGACAGCCACGGACTCGATGGCCGCAGACTACGCGGCCATCACGTTCGCGGTCCGGCCAGGCGTGATGAGCCTTTCGAACTCGATCCTCTACGAACCCCAGCAGCTGCTCGCCAAAACCTTGGCCGATTGTTCCGAGTTCCGTAACCTGGTCGGGGCGCCGGATCACGCGTCGGCACTGGCCCGGATCTGGCATGAATCCCTTCCACGACCCGCCGGCGGACGGGAAAGCTACACTCTGGCCGAATTGCAGGCGTACCGGCCGTTTGCGTTGATCTTCACCAACGACCTCGACGGTGCCATGGCGACACGCCAGGCGAGCTTGCCAGGGGCCTGGGCGGATCGCGGATCACTGCGGATCGTTTTCGAGATTGATACTCCCGAGACTCTGAAGAATTCACCGGTTTTGCTCGATCAACTCGTGAAGCAGACCATTGGCAGGATCCAGAAACGGCCAGCCGACGAATCCTCTTCCACCTTCTTCGGCCTGGCGGACCTGGCCGGCCGAACCAACGAGGCCGGTGGATATTCCTACTTGGCGGCCGACACGGTCGCATTCCGTGGGTATCGACGATCCAACGCACGTGACGAACCAGGTCAAGGCGATTACCTGTACGCCTGGCTGGAAGTCCTCTATGGACAACGGGGGTGATCGCATGATGGGACATTTGATCATCCGTGAAACCGGGCCGACCCCCCGCATCATGCGACGGGAGCGAAACCGGATCACCACCGAAACCTTGGCGGCGGTCGCGGCGCGCCATCATGCCCTTTACATGGCGAAGCATTTCACAATCGCCGGCGGTCGTGAGTACGGTTACAAGCCACGCAAAGGGGAAGGGCTGTCGGGCAAAGACTTTTGGAAGTCATACACCGGAAAGAAGAAAAAACAGAAGGGACACCAACGGCCAATGGTCTGGTCGGGTGTTTCCGAGACATTGGCCAAGATCCGCGACGTGCGCGCAAGTCGCAACAAAGCCCGTCTCGTCCAACATGCTCGCGGGTTGAATCGCCGTCATCCGAATTCCGAGATCCGGATGAACGAGGAAATCCGGACTATCAGCCAACCGGAGGCACGTTCGGCTGTTTTATTTGCCGGCGAGACCATGCGGGCAAAATACCGGGACATTCACACAACCATTACAACCAAGATTTGAGGGTTCAGCCATGCGTCACAATCTATACGGGGTCGAACTCGCCGATACGGTCCCGGTTGTCCTTGGGGCGATCGAGTCCGTCAACGTCCGCATGGGCAGCGAGCATCGCGCGGACACGACCAGCGGGGCGATCTATCCAACCCATGTCGCGATCGTCTCGCAAAAGCCGGTCGCCGACTACTCATCGTTTGCAATCGCCGATTGCCTTAACAACGTTGGGCTCGCCGGTCTCTCGATCGCCGATTTGGCCAACGGACTGAATCTCTACGGCTACAAGCACGCCGATGGCGGAGGCCGGGCGACAGGCGCGAACCATCGCAAATTCAACATTAAGCAGGGTTTGGTCGTTCCCCGCCGGATCACATGCGAACATCGGGGCGACGCGCAGATTGCGTATGATGTTCTTCCAACGTGGGACGGCACGAACGACCCGATCATCGAAAGCGATGCGGTGGCTGTTCCGACGGCACCGAGTGACGATGAGCGATTTTCCATCGGACCGGTCACGATCGGAGCGATCGCGATCGATGAAGTTCGGTCGATCGAGCTTAACTTCGGAATGAACGCGAAAACCGAAGGCGCGGACTCCGATGTGTTCGACACGCACTCTTCTGTTGTCGAGGTTCTCGTCATGCTGACGCTGCGAGGCGTAAAGCTTGAGTGGCTCGCCGCGACAGGTATCCCTCGAGCTGGGAAGCCTGCGACCCATGCGAATACGTCGTTCTACTTGCGGAAACGATCGCAGTCTGCAGCCGGGTTCCTCGGCAACGCAACGGCCGAGCACATTAAAGGGACCATGGCCGGTCTGGCCTGGATCGAGGACGCGTTTACCGGCGGCAGCGATAATCCTGCCGAGTGCTCCTTGAAAATGGCCGCCAAGTTTGACGGTACAAACATGCCGGTCGTCTTCACCACGACGTCGGCGATCGCGTAAGACTAGCGAGATTGCTCGCACCGAAATCTTCACGGAGGCAATAATCGATGGCAGACGAACATGAAGCAATCGAACTCGAGACTGAGGCGTCTTCGACGCTTGAGATCGCAACGAATGTGCTGGTGCGAATGGAAGGGCATGGCCGGATCAACGCCCGGCGTTTTCTGGGCCGATGCACCCATGCGGAGATTCACGCGCTCGCAGCCTGTGACGCTCCGCTGGACTGTACACGCGAGGTCGGCGATCGGTTCCGGGCAACGCTCGGAGTGGTCATGGACCAGATCCTCAAACGCCAGGAAGAGCGTGAGGCGCTGCAGGCGGATGTTCCTGTCATAGCTGAACCTGATGAGCAGGTGGATGCAGTCGAACCAGTGGACGACCAGGCCGGCCCGGTTGACCAGGTCGAGGAAGTGGCGGACACCACTGCCGAAGAGGAAAAGGCAACGGACTGACATGTACTTCAACTATTTCTTTCCAGGTCGTCGAACCGTGAAACTCGACGATCTGCTACAGGCCGGCCTCGGGTACGTTTTTGAACCCGAGTCGGCCGCAACCCCGCAAGCGACGTTCACTCCTTGCCCGGTTTACAACGGACCAGGCGGGCAGAACGGCGTCGTTGTTTCGCCTTGCGACCAGTTTGTCGGCTACTACCAGCAGGCCCAAACCTGGAAGCAGGAGATCGATTGCGACTACTGGGTGGGGATGTGGCCAGACAAGCGGCCGACACCCGAAACCCTTCAGCGGGAAAACATCATTGACGGCACCATGCTGCGGTTGGACGACGGGCACGCGTGGATGATCCCCAAGGCCCGACACTACGAAGAGCTCGACGGCGACATTCTCTATCGTCCCGGGCTGCCAGCCAGGCTAACACGCGGCGAGTCCGGTCAGTGGTTCGGCGGCGAAGTTAAAAAGAAGTACCGCGAACTGTGGCGGCTCACCACGGCGTACATCGAAGCACAAGTTAATGCGATCCCAGACGAGAACGGCATGGTGCGAATCCGCTTCTCGGAGGTCGACAACCTGGTGATCGAAGCGTTCAAGTGCAATTACAAGGTCTCAGCGATCGAGTTGGATCTACTGGGGGTTTACGACAACACCGTCCGGGACCGCGTGCTCCAGATCGTCACCGACCTGGACAGCTGGGAGGTCCTGGTCAAAAAAAAACTAGCCATCCTCGCTACTGGCAGTTCCATCGATGGGCCAGCCGAGTCGCTGCCGGACGCGGCTATGGACATTACAGGCCAACCGTCGCCGACCTAGAGGCGTTTGCCAGCGGGGCCCACTTGGCAGCTCCCGTCGTGATTAATCAGTACCCAATCAAGGTGACGCGATGAGTGGTAACGTCGACATTACGTTCACCTCAAAGGAGAACGACCTTTACAAGAGTCAAGCTAAGCTCATCAAACAACAAGAGGAGATGATCGAGAAGTACAAGAAGCTTGCGACTGAGGCGAAGAAGGGCGGCAAGGATGCGGAAAAGGCTGCCGCCGCCGCTGCCAAGGAACTGGATCGATTCGCGAAAGCCACGTCTGCTATCAACCGCACGCCGCTCGAAAAATACGCCGATCAAATGCGGCGACTCGACCAGGCCCTCAAGGCCGGCAAAATCAGCCAGGAAACCTTCAATCGGGCCGTCGGTAAAGCAAAGACAGAGTTCGACACGGCAGGCCAGTCGTCCCAGAAGGCGTTTGGGGCAGTGGCACTCGGGGCGCTCTCGAGTTATGCAGCCGGCATCGTCAGTATCACAGGGCTACTGTCGGGCGCCTCACGCGTTCTTAGTGACATCAAGACGAAGGGGGAAGAGTTCGCGACTCTTCAGCGGTCTAGCATGCCCGAGACCGGCCCGCTTGCCCAGCTCGCGATGGGCGACAAGACCAAGATGCGGGAGCTGCTGGCTGCTGCACGTGCAACGTACGGGGCAGGTGCTGGCGCAACGGAAGGCGAAGCAGCCAAGCTGCAGTTTGAAATCGCTTCCGCCAGCTACGACCAATACCGCAAAGAAATTGCCGAACTGAAGGCATCCGGGGCTGTACCGGACCCTGTTGGGCTCCTTGTCGGAGCGGCCGCGTTCGAGACGAATGTCGGCAAGGAGAAGACGGGTGGATTCCCGCGAATCACCTCCATGCTGTTGGGGGCTGCCGGCAAGTCTCCTGGTGAGATTCCGGGAATCGCCCTCGGAGGGGCAGAGGCGGCCGTTACGGGCGTCTCGGTCGGGATGACTCCGCAAGAGATCCTCGCTGCGACGGCCGTCCAGGCCAAAGCCCTCGGCAGTCCGACAGAGGGCGGGGTCTATGCCAAGAACTTATTCAAAGGCATCGACGAGGGAATCAAGAAGAAGCTGCTACAGCCGGGGCGAAACCTTGAACAGTACATGGCTGACATCGCCGCACTCGAAGCAAAAGGAATGAAGGACTACGACATCGTAGGAAACGACATTCGGGCCTATAGCGGGTATCGCCAGCTGAAACGGGGAATGGGCGCTTACCACACGAGCATGGAGGAAATTCGTGTTGCGGACGAGGGCAACGCTTTCGGTGCCGTGACGTCCGCGTACCGCGCCGATCCTCAAATGATTGCGGCCCGAACCTTTCAGCGATCCAAAGCCGGGCGAGACCTTGCCGGCGGCGAGGCTGGCGTGTGGAGTAATCTGGCACAAAGCGTCCAGAACGACGCCGTGACGCGCATGATGAAAAAAGACGATCGAAGCGGGGCCGCCATAGAGGACTGGGCTGTTGGCTTGGCTCGCTGGTTTAAGGGAGACAAGGAGTTTGTTGAGGATTACAAATTTCGCGCCTCCGAGGAAACGCAACAAGACATTCGTGACGCTGCAGCCTTGCTGAAGGAATCCGCCCAACTACTGAGAGATTCATCGGACAATAACCGCCAGCGGTCCGCCGCCGCTGTCATGCCGGAATAAGCCATGTCTGTCAACATCAACACGTTCACGTTCGAATTCTGGCACGGTCCACCGCCAGGCTTCCCAACTCGCAAGGTCGCAGTGACGCACCGCCCGGGCGTCAACGGTGTTGCTCATCAGATCCTGGGAGTCTGGGGGGATACGTTCGACGTGGTGCTGACCTCGCATCACGAGTCGCTGGAGATGGCGGTTGACCGATTGCGGGCGATCAGGGGGCTGATCGGCATGGGGCCGATGTACATCGACTGGGGAGACACGAACTGGTCGGGCAGTTGGGGCGTGATGTACAACGTCGAGGCGATCGAGCAGGTGTCCCTCAAGGTGATGCCGCGGCTTATTGGCCCTAATTACGATTACGTCGGCGGCGCGGAGCTGAAGACGCGATTTACACTTACACCACAGGAAGTCTGACATGGCTGATCTTGCAATTACTGCGGCCAATGTGCTGGGCGTGGCGGGTTCCTTCGCGAAATCTGAGTATGTCGCCGGGGTCGCGATCGCGGCGGGAGATGCCGTCTATGTCGATACCGCCAACGATAACGTCCTGAAACTGGCTCACGCCGGCGGGACCTTGCTGGAGGCCACCGTCAAGGGCATCGCACTCAATGGAGCTGCGGCGGGCCAGCCGTGTTCGATCTGCACCCTTGGCGACCTGGACGTGGGGGCAGCGCTCACCGTGGCGGGTATTTACATCCTGTCCGTCAATGCCGGGAAGATATGCCCGGCTGCCGACCTGGCGAGCTCCTCGTTCTGCTCGGTCCTGGGTGTGGCCAGTGCAACGGACAACCTGCAACTTCTCATCAATAATTCCGGCGTCGAGAAGCCATGACGATCGTCAATTTCGGCACCAAGCAGCTGCGCGCGACCGGCAAACAGTTCGTCTATCTCAAGCAGAAGTGGCAGAACGACTGGACGCTGTACGCGGAAATCCACTGCACCGAAGCAACGTGGTGTCTCTCTCCCACGATGCCCACGGCCGCACTCAGGCGGGATTACGGCTACATCAAACAGCCTGGATCTGCCCACTACGCCGCGTGGCCCAAGGTGAATCCGATCGGCTGGTACGTAAAGGTCGTGATGCAAACGGAATGGGTGGCCAGCGTAGCCACGTGGGACACAAACACGTGGTACGGCATTATCGGCCATGTCGAAGACGAGCCGGTGGGAGTTGTTCGATACGGCGCGGGGCCGCTTGCGACCGGAACGCAAACGTTCCACTGCTACGGACTTGAAAAACTGCTCGACACGGAGTACCTGTCGGAATCGTGGGTGAACGTGGGTGAGACGATGCCGGCCGTGGTGCAGTTGCCGATTGTCTTCAATCGTGGCGGCCGGGCGAATCGCAGCGACCTGGTGATGGATCCCAACAACTCCTACGTCTTCGAAGGCCGCGATACGCACGACCCGAGCTATCCCCTGGCGGCCGAGTGGTGGAGCACGTACCACATCGTCGATTATCTGCTGTCGTGGGCGGTCCCCAAGGAGAGCTTCGCGACCCGCACGGTGCGGGTCCCGTTCAAGTTAAGAACCGCTGACGCTAAATTCCTGCCGGTACTTGACCAACCCGTGGTCGAACAGGAGGGGCAAACGGTCCTGTCGATCCTCAATCGATTGATCGACCGAAGGCGTCTGCGAGGGTTCTACCTGGGAGTGGACGAACTGAATGAACCCAACGAGGTGGAGCTGCGTGTCGTGGCCTGGAACGGTGCGACGATCGAGACGGGCATCGAGATGGTGGACGCGTTACTCCCGAACGAACGCCCGATCAGCATCATCTACGAAGACAATCAAAGCACCACGGCAATCCTGCGACAGTCCCGTGTGAGCAAGTACGACCAGGTTGTCGTGCGAGGCGCCAGGAGGACGAGCACGGCGACATTCCACGTGGCGACCCCCTATCTCGCCGCCGCCTGGACGGGGATCGAGCAAAGCGCCTATGAAGCGGCAGCGAGCGGGGTGGCCGGATACGGCACCTGGGACAAGCTCAAGCAGCAACAACGCAACGCCGAGGTGCGCAGCGCTGAATCGCTCTCAGCTGTGTTCTCGTGGTTCAAGCTGCCAGACACCTGGGCGGGCACCACGACCGCCCCCGAGGACGTCGCGGTGCATGTCGTGTTCCCCGGCGAGACTCCCTATTACCCTGTCCGGCAGTACATCCACGACGTAGTTTTTGAATCGTATCTGCCGCTCTACGAGCACACCGATTACAGCGGTTCGAAGATCGAGGACGGGACGGTGGCTGATCCGCCCGTCTCTGTCTACCGCCAGCCGCTGGTGGTGTTTAAGATCCCGACGGACAGCCGATGGGTACCGGGTAACGCCGTGGCTACCTTGGCGGAAGCGACCGGCGACGCGGCCGGCGACGGCAAGAACTTCCGCTGGTCTGCCTCGATTCGCACGCAGCCGGACACTCGTACGCTCGAAGTGTGCGTGTCGGGCGAGCAGCAACATGTAATCGCCGCTACGGACTTCACGAAACTGGCAGGCGTCGATCGCGACCTCGGCGATTTCGACTATAAGTCGAAGAAGATGTTGATTACCGCCACGCTGCGCGACAACCGTTATGCCGAGGGCAAGTATCCGGAGGACTCCAGCTGGGGCGATTCGAGCCTGATCGACGCCAAGTTCGGCTTCGTGGTATTTGCGGGCGATTCGTTTCGGCAGGACTATGTGGTGCCCACGACCGTGCTGGACGTCGCGGCCGATGGCACGTTGATCACCAGCAACGGAGGCTACGCGCGGGACGATACCGACCTGTTGCGGGCGCTGGCTCGCATCACGCACGCGTGGTGGTCTCAGGATCGCATTGTATTGACGATGGCGACGTCGCAGCTCACGTCGGCCATTCAGCCAGGCTATCTGATCACCACACTCGGCAATCCAATCTACGGCTACGAGACGATCAACACCGTGGTGAGTGAGCTACGGATTGCGTGGCCGTTGCTGGAGGAGAATCAGCGAGGGGCGCCGATGCTGCAATTTACCACCGGGGCCGGCGAGCTGGATCCGATGACGCTCGCCCCGCCAAGCCCGAAAATGTTCAGCCGCTCGAAAGCGAGGGTCCGGCGATGAGCTTAGCGGTTCCTGACAAGCTGTTATGGCGCCGGGTTGCTCTCCTGGAACGCCAGGTGGAGCAGCTCGAGGCGACAATCCGGCGGATGACCGGCGTGCGCAGCGTGCTACCGCTCACTGCCAGGTTGTGGCGGGCCACGCTCAATGAAGCATTCGGGGCCACGACCGCCCACGTGGCCTCGGCCGATCTGCTATCGATCAGTGGGACGGACATGGGCGTCGACGTGTCGCTCTTTGATCCGCTCGACGTGTTCAGCGTCCTGGTCGGCACAGAAGGGCTCTACGTCTTCGAACAGATCGACGTCGACGGGACCCGGCGATTCGTGCCCATGCAATCCAAATGTCCAACCCCGTAGGAGCCACTGTCATGTTGTTCTGGCTGTGGATTGGACTGCTCGCAGTGTTGTGGTTTCCGTGCTGCGGAGGCGAAGGCGGAATCACTCCGACCGAGGAGTGTTATGGAATCTGCTCAGGCAGCGGAAAAAATGCCGCGTGCTTTTCGATTTACATCTCTGGCATGGCCGACGACAGCTGCACGGACTGTGAGAGTTACGACGGAACCTACATCACTGGGGTGCCGACATTAACCGGGCTCGGATACTGCGAGTGGCTGTTCACGGACTCATCGCCGACAGCATGCTCCGTCGACACTCTGTACGTGGCGGTGCACTATGGGATCAATTTTTCTGCGGATTACTTCCGCGTCATCCTGACGCAGAAAAAAGGATTCAACGTTAACCGGTATATCTGGGAAAACGCCTCCGTCGGGAGCATGAATTGCCTCGATCTTGAGGATTACTCAGTGGCCTATCTGTCGCGAACAATCGGCATTCCCGACTCGGGCGTGTCGTGCTTTAACTCGTCGGCGATCGCCGAAGTTTCAACAATTGCGTGTGTCTATTAATGGCTTTCAGCGTTGTATGGATGTGCCCGATTTGCCGCGCCGCGGCGGAGGTCCGTGCCGATCGATTCCCCGTGCATTGCCGCTGCGGGTTCGTGCAGCTGGTGCCGGAGTTCGGCCTGGGCGACTGGGTTGCCGCAGTGCTTCACACGGTGGGGATCACGCCTAAGCGGTACAAGCGGCTCAAGGCCTGGCTCGGACTGCCGCCTCGCTGCAGATGTCGCAGTCGACAGCGGAGGCTCAACGACTTCGGACGGGCCGCCAGCCGCTGGTGGGGGCGGTTGGGGGGGGCGAACTAAAGCCTCGCGCGGATGGAAGCCAAGTAGCCTGGGCGGACGCAGCGTTTCCTCCTTCCCTGAAACGCACGCCTGGAGTGCGTCTGGGCAGTGGACCTGAGCACCACTATTTCAGCGGTCCGCACTTCCGCGGCGACGACTGCTACACCGTCGCCATCGAACTGGACCTGGACTGAATATCGAAAGGACCGCGAAAGCTGACCGTCCTGTTCCCCAGCGGTCAAAAAAAGTACGTATCTTGGGGACCTGCTACCGTTGCAAGTGGGGGTACAAGAAGGGAGACTAGACCCTTACGCACCTTGTTTCTGAAAGGATAGTCGCTCATGACGACCACATTTGTGCTACTGACCGCCCTGCTCGCGTTCCAAGCTGACCCTTCCGGCGAAGGCGCCGCAGGGATGCCCGCCGGTATCGCGGGGGACACCGATCCGCACGCGGCCGACGCCGACCCTGATACCGAGGAAGATGCCGACGCTGGCATTGACGAATTGGGAGAGGAAGAGGAGGAGAGCCCGGCACTTCGCCGCTGGCGATCCAAGGACGGCAAGTCCAGTATCGTGGGCGAGTACGTCGAGTTCAAAGACGGCCGGGTGGTGATCAAGAGGCAACCCGACGACAAGATTATCCGCGTCAAGCCGACGGATCTCGAAGACGTGGACATGCAGTGGGTCCGCGAGCAAGTCAAGCTCAAGCGAACTTCCCGGCCATCCAAGTACGCCTGCGTGCGATGCCGAGACACGGAGATTGTCGACTGCCCGGTGAAGAACTGCCGGGGTGGCAAGCTGTTCACCAAGGTGGATGTCCCCACGTACATGGACACGCCCCTGGGACCGGTAGTGCATGTGCATTCGCGGCTTGCCCCTACCTCCGTCTGTAGAGCGTGCGCGGGTCGCGGACAGATCGCCTGCCCGCAGTGCACGGCGAAGAACTACCAAAACGCTGCCGAGGAAGCGGAGTACGAACAGGCCCTGCGGGAGAAGGCTGCGAAGGCACGTCGCGATCGGGACGCCAAACTGGCAGAGTTGCTGGACACCAACCGCAAACTCGAACTGGAGGTGCAGCGCATCCGACTCGAACGGGAGAAGAAGGCCGTCGAGGGCTCCGAGGAAAGCGGCATGGGCGAACAAGAAGCGGCCCTGCGGGAGGCTAACCGGAAACTCCAAGAGGAGGTGAAAGCCGCCGAACTGGAACGCAAACGGCGGGAATTTGAAAAGGACAAGGGCGCCAGCGGCGAACCGCGTAAACCTGCCGGTTCCGTCAAGCCGCCCAAACGATGAACGAGGAGGCAAGTTTATGGAGGCTGATCTCGCTTGACGGTAATCGCCACCAGGATCGCCATAAGTAACCCACGCACAAGAGAATGGCGATTGTTTTCGGCATGGCGTCCCCCTTTTCCGGTCGCCAATATATCAGGCCAGCGCTACTTGAGTTGCCGTGGGTGGGCTAGTATATATTGTGTGCACGGATTGGCGGCGGTTAGGCTGGGGTACACAAGAGGGTACACGAGCAAAAAAACACCGCAACCAATCGACGTAAACCGCTAGTGCCGAACGAGTTCGGAGGGTAAGCGAATGGCTAGCGGCCTCATTGGAAAAGCCAACAGGCACGCGTTACGGCAAACTAACCCCGTTTTTCTCGGGGTTTTCGCGGGTCATTTGCGATCAATGTCGTTGTGAATGCCGTTCCGAGGGTACGAGGAGGGGTACAAGTCTCCCGCCCATAATTCTTCGGCAACGTCATCTGCGTCTTGATCAACGTAATATCGCAGGGTGGTTTCGATGGCCACATGGCGCATGAGGCGCTTCAGTGCGAGTGGCTTCACGCGCGCGGCCCAACGTGTTCCAAACGAACGTCGCAGGTCGTGTGCGCTGACGTGTTTGCCCTCGTCGTTCACAATGATCTCCGACGCCGCGCCGATCTCTGACAACACGCGCCCGATGCGGCTTGCAGCGTTCACAGGGCGATCCTTTCCCCAGGTCGAGAAGATCGGCAGCACTCGCCCGTGACGCTCAGCTGCGGGAGTCCTCCGCAACCAGGTCGCGAAGTCCGGGGCGAGGGGGACCAGCTCGTCGCGTCGTGATTTTTGCCCTGGGGCTCGGATCACCAACCGGGGATACTTGCCACCGGTCAGATCCACCAGCAGCGGTGGTTCGTCCCAGGACAGGTTGATTGCTTCCTCGAGCCGGAGTCCCGACAGCCATAGCCCGTGGATGAACCGAACCCACTGACGCCAGTCGCTGGGTCGCTCTGCCCGGGCCGTACGTAACAGCTTCCGGCATTCCTTCCCGCTGATCGGCCTGCCCTTCATCAGGCGGCCCGTCAGTTTCGGAACCGGGAAGATGGGCCGCTTCTGAATCAGCTGCATCTTGTACGCCCAGCCGAACGCCGTCCGCAAGTGGCCGAGGTGCGCGCCGATCGTGGAGTCCCTCATCCCGTCTCGGCGCCATTGACCGACCATCTTGGCAATCGTCATCGAATCGATCATGCCGATCTGCCGCACATTCCCTAGTGTCCTTTCCAACCAGTTCATTGCGGACGCGGCCGACTCTCTTGTCCGCTGTGCCTTCCCGGCCAAGTGTGTGCTCTCGTAGTGGATGCGGAACTCTTCCCAGGCCATGACCCGGCTCACGGTCCCCTGCTCTTCCAGTTCTGCCTCCCACTTCGCGGCCGCACGCTCCGCCTCTCGAACACTGGTGGTGCGGGCCGACCGGGTCACATCCTGACCGGTCAACGGATCGACGTAATACATCTGGTAGTTGTCGCGGTCGGGCTTAAGCCGTAGGAGAACGCGGATGCTCATCGCCAGCCTCCCAGGGGAAAACGCCCAGATTCAGCCAGATGTCATCACGCCTGGCAGTCATCTGGTTGAAGTGTTGTATCACGTCGGCCAGGAACAGCCGATCGCGCGCGGTTGGTGCGAACGGCCCATGTGGCCAGTGAAGCCGCCGTCTCTCCTCACAGGGATCGAACAAGGCCAGCTGCAGCCAGCTCGACTTGCGAACGTGTCGCATGGCCTCCCGGTAGAACATTCGTGTGCGTCCGGCGTCGAGGTCGTAGCCCACGACCAGGTGGCGACCCCGTCGAATCAGTGGCCGCAGCTCGACGGCGCGGGGATCGATCGCAGTGACGGCCATATCGTGAATCGACTCGACGAGGATCGTGCGGCGCTTCCAGACCGTCGGTACGCCAATCAGATTCCGTTCGGGATATTCAAACTCGAGCAGTTGTCCTCGCCCTGCTCTTAACGGATCCGAACGCATGGCACTCACCTTGGGGAAAAGTGAGCGGCCGGCACTAACGGGGCCGGCTGGCCGGGTGCGGTATCACGGTGATACGTCGGTGATGCGATGGATAATATACGTACGTACACCACTGCGTCAAGCAGGTATCAATCACAATCCCGCTGGCTCGAAAGTCATCTCTTGACCCTTGGCTGCCCTCGCCAGTTTGCTCATGGCGTCTCGCGCCTTATCGTCCGGCAGTCCGCTCCGAAACGACCAGAAGATCATGGACAAACTGATTCGTCCGTGTTCCACGTGAACGTAATTAGGAAGATCGTTAAGGATTCCGGAAATCCCCTTGATTCGGCAGCCCACGATGTCATCATCCTCGAGTGACAGATAGAGCGTCACATGGTCGCAGAGGCGAATGGTGTAGTCCGCGTCCGGCTCGAGATAAACCGTCAGCGAGTCGGATTCTTGGCTAATTTCGTGGTATGGCTTAAACTCGCCGTTGCAGCCGTCCAAGATGCTCTGAAGTTCTGTATCTATGGCCATATCATGTTCTCCGTAATGTCTTCTGGTAATTTAGTTTCCGGATCACGGTTCCTCCAGCACCATGAATCGATTGTGCCGTCAGCCAACACGAAAACCAGAAAAACCTTCCCAGGCGGCGGTGGGCATTCGATAGAACCACTTCGATAGTCAGCCTTAGGATTTCCCACGTACACATAGCAGTCGTCTGTCCCTGGCCGACACCACCCCTCGCCAATCCGCCCAGGATTGACAAGTACCTCTTTTGCGCATGCAAGCCTGGCCAGTCGTATCAAGTCGCCACTGCTCTGCATCAATTTGATTTTTGACTCGTGAACACCAACGGACCAGGTTACTCCCGGCGCCTGGTGGGGATTCTGGGCTTCTATTTGTAGTCGCCAACGAGTCATTTGTTATATATAGAATCCATAGAATAGTATCACATCAGTAGAAGCCGCAAGCGATCTATTTCCCAGGAATGTTATCGACCGGCCTTCCTTTTGCCGTCTTACTACCCCCCCCGACGTGCCCCTTCAGTTCTCTTCGCAGAGCAGCAGCTCGGTATCAGCGCCACCCGACGCGACCGGCATTCCGCGCCGCAGGCGACGACACGTCTACTTCTTCCGGCCATCTGCCCTGCCCTTCAGTTTTCCTCGCCCGGTAGTAGCTCGACCTCAATGGCAACCGGCGATGCATCAGGCATTCCGTCATCAGATGCCAGGTCGTCCGAGCATTCCGTACACTTCTCGGCTCGCTTTCGCAGCTGGATCCTGGTTGCCTTTAGAACCCGCTTTTGGGCCGCGCAGGCTTCGTCCCCTTCGGTGACGTCTCGTTTCAGCACGTCCGGCATAATGGCACTGATGTCCTCAGCCGTCACGCGTGAATTGGGCTCGAGGCGTTGTAGCTCGCGGCGGATCACGCTAAGGACCGGATCGGACGTGACGATGGCCGCGATGGTGAACCGGTTGACGATCTGGGTGAATGCATGGAAGTCGTCGATGGCAGACTTCTGGACACCCTCACGGCAAAGCAGAAACAGCTTTTCGATATCCTCTGATTTTTTGATGTTCAGTTCCAGGAAGTTGATTCCAAACACAAACTCGTGCGACACCGGCTGCTCGAACTTGATCCGGTAGACCTCCCAGATGACACCGTTGGTCAGAACCACCCAAGGGACACCCTGGGAGGAACCGTAGGAGACGACCTGCCGGAGGTGGTTCTCCTTCAGGGCTAGCCCAATTGCCTTCACCTCGATGAGGTACCGGACCGAGCCGTCCAGCTTGGTGGCCAGGTCGCAGTACGTGCCGCGGATTGAATATTCGCTCGTGATCTCCTCGTACTTGTCGAACCCCATGACCCCGGCCAGGATGTCCTTAACGATTGTCACCGTGTCGGATTCGTTCACATCGCGATCATGGGCGTTCTGCAGAACTTTCTGGAACATCGCGATACAAGAACCAAACCTCTCCAGCACTTTGCTTGGGATTTTCGCGGCCATTTGTCTCCCCTGATTTGTTGGTGCGTTTACGATCTGCTCTTCTTCCCCCCCGCCCTACCCTTCGATTCGTCCGGTGACGAGCCGGGACCAACCTCGCCCGAGGGTGCATTAGGCATTCCATCGTCAGACGCCACGTCATCAGCACGTTCGGCCAACTTCTCGGATTGCTTCCGCCGCTGAGCCTTTTTCTTCCCCCCCGCCCTGCCCTTCTTCGGGGCCTTCTCGATCGGCGGTTCCTCCGATGCGTGGTTGACCATGTGCTCGGCGAGCTGCTGGGGGTCGGCCTCGCTGATCCTGCGAATCACTGGCTTGATTGGAATTCCCTCGAAGTACTTCTTCGCCTCTTCGGCGAACACGTCCTCCCGCGGATCCACACGGGGACCCTGTCGCCTGGGCATTAAGAGGCCTAATTCCACGAGATGCGACTCAAACCCCTCGCGGCTTTCCGCGGGGATTTTTCGCAGCGTCGTCCTGAAACGCGTGTAGTGCTTCACGCATAGGCCGAGACGACGATTGGAGTCGATCGCCTCGCAAATAATGCAGACTCCGCGCGCGTCGCGTTCATAGGCGATTTCTTTCGCATTCATGCCCTCAGGCTACGAGAAAAATTTTCCACCGCAATAACTACTGGCCTACTAATAAGTTGCGGCGTAGCTACGTCTCTAACACGTAAACAAATGCGCAATTCGTAGTTGACACGTCGTAGACGCGTAGTAGAATCGGCCGATGTACTAAGGCGGTGGTCATCGGATGCGAGCAGGACGCAGCCGCCCAACGGAATCCTGCGCTGGACGTGAGACGGAATGCAGGAGCACTCCATCGGAGGCACGTCTGGTGTCTTTTGCACAAATCTCGAGGTTTTTGGCAATGAGTAGTGACCTGGGGGTCAAACGGACGTTGGTCGGGCATGTCACCGAACGGGTTCGATCCGGGAAGTGCCTGCTATGCGAAGACGCGGCAACACGCCGCGGCCTCTGTATGAACCACTACCAGACATTCCTGCGACGGTTCGCTGAACGGCAAGACAAGGCTGAGTTTGAAACAGCCTGTATCCGCGAGGGCAAGATCCTGGCCGTTGGAAAGATGCGAGAAATCAAGACTGACGATCCGTTCGCGGATCTGTGATAGGTGCCACCATGGCTAAGCAATCAACAAAGACCCGAAAGACGACCCGCGTGATTGGCGACGTGTACCCGGGTGGCCTGCTCACCAAGGAAGGCTGTATGCGGCGCTGTGGACTGGGCCGCATCGCCCTGGCTGAGGCCCGCCAAAGCGGCATGGTCAAGCCGATCGTCGTCAGCCAGCGAATGTATTACCGCACGAGCGAATTGATCGCGTGGATCGAGAGCCACGCGAATGGCAGCAAATGATTCGTGAACGGAGTCAAAGCCATGACCGGACTCGTCGTCCTCGATCCAGTGACAGGACAACCCGATTTATGGTTGCCCTGCGCCGCTCCACCCAGCGGCCCGGGGCTGTTGCTGTCGGACAGAACCGAGCTCGCATCGATCGAAGAGCTGTTGGACTGGATCGACCACACGCGTGCTGAGGCCGCAGCGGCTGAACGCTAGTCGTGTCATTTGAAACACTTGTTGGAACTCTGAACACAAACGCACCGGTCGACATATATCGTCGGCCGCACGAGTGAACGATTCACGCCTCTTTGGCCGCTCTTGGCCATCGCGACGTGCCGCAGTTGACCAAGGCTCGCTGTGAGCTTGGTCGTATCCCAACCCAACGGAGCCGCATGGAAGGCTGGTAGGGAAACCCACTCTATCTGTTCCCAGGAAATCGGACTGCAGGGTCGCGGTCCAGTAGGACTCGGCCGTCACCGGCATGACGTCAGCGGCGGCCACATTTCACAAGGAACGACACGATGTTGGTTCTCGGGCGCAAGGAAGGCGACTGGATTCAGGTTGGCGACGCGAAGGTGTTCATCCTCCATGCGTCGAGCGGGCGAGTGTCTGTGGGGATCGAAGCCGGTCGGGAAGTCCACGTGGTCCGCGGCGAGCTGATCGAGAGGGAACAGCGGGAAAAGGGCGCGGCATGATGCACGGTGACAGGCTCGTGACAGCATTGATCAAGGGCGGCGAGAAATACGTCTTTCTCTACGACGAACAGCATCGTTCGCAGACGATCTGCGCCATTAGCCGCATGGCCGCTAACCAAGAGCTGTCGCTCACTTGGTACGACGCGGCCGTTTTGACCCAGCACGTCAGAGCAGGGAGGGAATAAGAATGCTCCAGCCGACTGTAGAAGTCCGCAATGGGCAGCGTCGTCTCTACCTGGACGTCGAAACAAATGAGTGGGTTATCGAGTTCGGCGACGAAGGGAATACCATCGCCAGGCACGCGGACAAATCAGTCATTGAGGCGCTGCTCAAGCGCGCGGACAACGAGCAATGATTCACGAGAACACCGAACCACTCAGCGAACTCGAGCTGCTCGAGCTCGGCCGCCAGGTCGAAACGGATCCGATGCTGGACGGGTTCGAACGGCAAGGCCGCACAATCACGAACTTGGAAATGTTTGCGGCGATCCAGTTTCGTCGCGATCAACGAAGAAAGGCCAATGACTTACTGAGGGACTTATGACAACAGCAAACGCGTTAACGGTGTACGACAACGTTCAAGATCCGATCGCATTCGTCGAGCGATTCGGAACGATGATCGCGAAATCGAGAATGTTCGGCTGCGAGAACGAGGCACAAGGCCAGGTTCTCGCGATGGCGTGCCTTGCGGAAAAGCAGAATCCCATTGCCATCAAGCGGACGTACCACATTTTCGACGGCAATCTGTCCATGAGGGCGGATGCGATGCTCGCGAATTTAAGGAACCGGGGCGGAAAGCACAAAGTGATCGCACGGACTGCGGAACGCGCGGAAATCCAAATCGAGTATGAGGGCGAAGTTCTAATCGAGTCCCTCAGCTGGGAAGAGGCGAAGGGAGAGCCATGGCCGCACCGGAAGGACGGCAAGGGATTGAAGGTCAACTGGGCGACTCCACGGGCTCGCCGTCAAATGCTCTGGGCGCGAGTCGTTTCCGAGGGAGTGCATACAATCGCGCCCGAAATCGTCGCGGGGTTTTACACACCTGAGGAAGTTGTCGATTTCGACCAGGTGGAGGATAAGGCGAAAGAACCCGTCGACGTTGAACAATTGATTCGCGACACGGCGGCGAAGGCGGCAGGAGAGCAGGCCCGCCAGGTCAACGAAACGGAATCGGAGCCGATCGACGCGGAGTTCGTTGTTGTGCCCGATCCGCCGGAAAAGGATGAACCGTCGGCGGAAGTTAAGTCGGAGGCGGGTCCCGAGGCTGAGGCCGACCTGGTGGGAGGGTCGACAGCGGAACAACGGTCCCGACTCCGGCAATTGTTCGATTCGCTGGGCGCGACCGAAGACCAGGTCAAAAAGGCATTACAGAAACGCGGTGCGAAATCGTTCCGGCAACTCTCGAGCGACCAGACCGCGGAATTGATCGGAATCCTCGAGGCGAAGGTCGCGGCGGCGGCAGAGGAAACAGCCGGAGAATCCCGCCTGCCGAAGGATGTAACGTCCTCAGACGTGACGGGGCCCATCACGGAGGCCATGGTCGACCAGATCAAGACGCTCATGACTGGTGACTACGAGCTCGTCAAACGCGTAAAGGCTCATCTGCAGGCACATGGCAAGGGCAAGTTTGCGGATCTGTCACATGCGGATGGAACCGCACTGCTTGAGTCGATCAAGTCGAAGAACCTCGAGCTCTTTTTTGCGAGGTCCCTGCAGAAGGGGCCCTTTTGATTACGGTCTCATGCTGTCCGACTCGGTCCACCTGGTGAACCTGGTTGACCGCTACGGCGCGGCAGAAGTTTGGCACACTGGAATCGACGTCCTCGGCTATCCGCCGTCCTGGTCGATCGGCGTCGACAATGCAATTCGAATCGCGACGGCACTCGAAGAAAGGTCTATCGATGGCAATCAAATTTGATGCACCAGACTCGCTCCCAGCTGGCGGTGGAAACTGGATTGACAAGCCAGGTACGTACCATCTGACGATCACGGCGACCGAAGAGGAGCCGATCAGCAAGAAGGACAAGAAGCTGGTCGACGGATTCACCGTCGATTTCCAGGCGATGGAAGGAACCGTTCGCGACAGTGAAGGAAAGTTCACTGAGAAAGACAAGACGATTAGCTTGACGTTTTACAACCCGAAGCTGACTGACAAAAACGAGGGAATGTTTGCCCGACAAAAACAGGCGGCCTTCTTCGTCGCTTCCGGGTTAATGACGGAGGAGCAACTCGGAAAATCTGGGATCGAGATAAAGCTCGCCGATGCGCGCGGGCGCCAGGTTATCGCGACACTGGAAGAACAGACCGGCACTGATGGTAAGAAATACATCCGGCTCGCCTACGGTGACATATTCCACATTGACGACCCTCGCGCCGCAGGCTTCCCGCGTAACGAAAAGGCAATCACCTTGATCCCGTCGGCCCATCGCCGAGACCCGAAGTCGTTCAAGATCGGCGAGGATGACGCCACGACAAAAGCCAAGGACCCCCCGAAGGAAAACGGCTCGAACGGCGTTGACATGGACGACCTGTAAGCAATGCGAAAGGCTTGTGGCCTTTCTTCGGCCCGTCTGCCGTGCCTCGTATTGCTGGGCGGCAGGCGGGTTTTTCTGGGGGGATCTGATCAATGGCCACCGTCGAAATCACGGCCACGTACTACAACGAGCGGTTCCGATTCGCCAACGGCAACGGAGACGTGGTTATCGGCGACGTGGAGCACGTCGACGGCCAGCAGCCCAAGCCGCTCAAGATGTATGCCGTTAAGGGCACGGACGACGAATCTCGCCCCTTGGCCCTGCACCGCACCTATCGATTCTACGGCCGTTGGTCGAGCTATACGAACCGGCGGACCGGTGAGACCGAGCAGCAGTTCCACTTCGACACCTATGTCGAAGCGGAGCCGGCCAGTCGTGCCGGCGTTATCGCGTATCTGAAGGAGGCCGGCAAGGGGAACGGACTCGGGCCGGCCAGCGCGAAGGCGATCTGGGAACGGTTTGGCTCCGATGCGGTCAAACTGCTGCGCGAGAAGCCCGAGGTCGTGGCAGCTGCGGTCCCGCGTTTGTCCCTCGAGTCGGCCAAGGTGGTCGCATCCATTCTGGCTGATCGAGCACAGATTGAGCACTGCTCAATCGAGCTCATGGGATTACTTGAGCGACGTGGCTTCCCGAAGTCGACGGCCCGGCGGGCGATGGCACTGTGGGGGAACCAGGCAGCGGACATCATCGAACGCAATCCTTATGCATTGATGCGGTTTCGCGGCTGCGGTTTCAAGGGTACCGACAAGATGTACCTGGAGCTTGGTCTCCCGCCGGACCGACTCAAGCGGCAGGCACTCTGTGCCTGGTACGCGATCGCCTCGGACACGATTGGTCACACCTGGTACCCTCGCCCGGTCGCGTACCAGGGGATTCAAGAATCGATGATCGGCCGGACTTGCGTGGTCCGAAATGCTGACGCGGTCCGCTTGGCAATTCGGGCCGGCATGCTCGAACAAATTAGCACAGACCGCAGTGGGCGAATCGTTGAGAACGGCGATCGTGTGTTTCTGGCTGAAGCGAAGGCCGCGCGGAATGAGCGGTTCGTCGCTCGCCAGGTCGTAGACGCTGAGGAGGAACCGGTCACCTGGCCGGACGTCGACAGCCTGGCCGAGATCTCCGACCACCAGCGGGAGCGGCTGGGTCATGCACTGCGTGGGTCAATTGCGGTGTTCGGTGGTGGGCCTGGCTGCGGGAAGACATTCACCGCCGCGGCCCTGATCAAATCGATCTGCCAGGATGCCGACACCGACCTGGTCGCGATCGCGGCGCCGACCGGCAAGGCGGCGGTCCGGATCAGCGAGGCGATGGCCGGATATGAAATCAACAAGCGAGCCAGAACCATCCATTCCACGCTGGGAGTCGAGACCTCCGAGAACGGATGGTCGTTCCGGCACAACCAAGCCAACCCGCTGAAATGCCGGTACCTGGTCGTGGACGAGTCGTCCATGATCGACACCGACCTGATGTCATCGCTCCTGGCGGCTCGAGGTCAGGGGACCCACATCCTTTTCGTGGGCGACGTGTGCCAACTGCCGCCGGTTGGCCACGGTGCACCGCTCCGAGACTTGATCCGTGCCGGCCTGCCGTATGGCGAGCTCAGCGAGATCAAGCGGAACGATGGCGGCATCGTCCAGGCGTGTGCGGACATCCGGGCCGGGAAGCGGTTCCAGTGCGCCGGGAACCTGGTGCACCGCGAAGGTGGTAGCCCGGAGTTGCAGATTCGCCAATGCCTCGAGGTGTGCATTCACGCGAGGAAACTGGGGCTCAATCCTATTTGGGACGCGCAGATCGTCGTGCCGGTCAACGCGAAATCGCCCGTGTCCAGACGTGCGTTGAATAAGGTACTCCAGGAAAACCTGAATCATCGACCTGGCGTTGCTGGTTCACCGTTCCGGGTGGGCGACAAGATCGTCAACACGGCCAACGGGTTTTTCCCGGCCGTCGAGCTCGGCGACGATGACGAGGACCTCCAGCAGAACGATCGGGGCGACGTCTACGTCGCCAACGGCGAGCTCGCCGAAGTGGTCGACGCCAGTCCATCGTACACAACTGCCAAGCTCACCAGCCCGGACAGAATCATTCGGATACCGCGTAGCAGCAGCCAGGACGCCGGCGAGAAGGATGGGGATGGATCGACGCCGGCGACTGGCTGCACTTGGGACTTGGGCTATGCGCTGAGCGTCCACAAGTCGCAGGGATCGGAGTGGCCGATCGTGGCGGTCGTGCTCGACAAATACCCGGGCGCGCGGATGGTCATGAGCCGGGAATGGATTTACACAGCGATCTCACGAGCACGGACCGAATGTCACCTGATTGGTGAGCTGGACGTTGCGTACCAATCGTGCCGGCGGCAGCAATTGGACGAACGGAAAACGTTTTTGGTTGAACAGGTCGCCCGCGAACGAGCGGCCAGACTTTTGGCTGAACTGTGAGGGTAACGGAATGACGGAAGAACAGACAGCAGTGCTGGAAGAGCAAGACCAGGATCAGGAATTAAACCAGGCTGAGAACTCGGTAAGGAAGCGAGAGGAGGAACACTACTCGGAAATCAAAGAGCTCAACAAGTCGTTCGTCGCTGCTCATCAGCGATGGGAGATCCTGAAGGACCAGACGTCCGGCGCGAAGAAGTACTGCGACGAACTCGGCAAGCGACTGAGCAACCTGATTGCCAGCGGTCCGGATTATCAGCTCAAGCTCGACCTGGACGGCAAACAATCGGCTCCGGCCGACCAGGTGGCCGAGAGCAACCAGGTGGAAGCGGAGTCGAATGCCTGGCGTGAGGTCAAGGTTGTCGACGCACTCGGGCTGACAGCCACGCAACTCGACAAGCTCGAAGGCGAAGGCATTTTGACGATGGGACAGCTCGAGGACTTTCGCGCCGAGAAGGGCCTCCAGTCAATCAAGGGGTTTGGGGAAAAGGCCGTCACGAAAATAGAGGACCAGATCCTGGATTGGCTGCAGAACAATCGGGATAAGTTCGGCGAGGTTGTGGACGAGACGAACGGCGAGTCTGACGAGACGGAAGAGTCCGACGATGAAGCACTGGGCGTGGTTTCCGAGGACGAAGACGAGGAGGAAGAGGACCAGGACGAAGACGAAGCAGACGAGCTGCTGGACGACATGTAGACACCAGAACGGATCAGGGGCTCAGTTTCCGTCGATCCTGCTGGCCGAGATCCCCTGGTAGGCCATCAGGGCGTTTCCAATTGTCAAACGGAGTGAGTCATGGACAACAGACAGAAGGTCATTAACGCGATCCAAAGCCGTCGCGAACGATTACTGCAGCTCGAGACGGCTCGTAAATCGCTGGGGGTAGCAGAGGCGAATTTCATAAATGCTGACGGCGAGTTGGGGCGGCAGCTAAAAAACTGTTTTGGAATCGGAAAGTCTGTCGTATTCGATGAGAGCATCTACACCGTTCACGAATGTGACGATCACGGGAATGTGCGATTCTCCCTGACCGTTGTCCCATGTGAATTCGAAATCCTGACGCCACCCAAGGCCTAAAAAAGAAAATGCTCGATTCGAAGATCCAACGGATCCGCGACTATTACGGGATCTGGACATTCGACGACTGGTCGCAGCTCGAGCCCGACCAGGTGCTGAAGCTGCCGGGGGTCGGTCGTGTGACGCTTGACCATATCCGGCTGTACCTGGCGGGCCACGGCGTCACGCTGCGCAACGATCGGACTCCTGACTTCTGGATGGAGCATGCCAAGCGGGCCCGGATCGTCCAGCAGATCACGGAGGAAGAAGACGAAGCGGTTGTGTGCCCGTTCACGGTCCTGATCGATTCCAACGAGCAACAACCGTTCTCGTTCGTGGGGATCAAGTCGGACGCAGACCAGCAATACAGGCCGATCATCGTCCGCACTGAATGGCGATCGCTCGGCAGGCACCCTAACCAGCTGGGTGATTATTCGATCGATGGTTTCCTTGGCCGCTGCCACGTCGAACGCAAGTCGATCGACGATTGCCAGGGCACGTTGCTCGACTTCCAAACTGGCGGCCGCGAGCGGTTCGAACAGGAGCTCGCCAACCTGGCGGCTGTTGATTCGGCGATGATCGTTGTCGAAGGGACGATTCCCCAGGTCCTGGCGAAGCAAAATGACCGCCGTAAGCGGGAACATCGCCTGGTCGCGAAACAGCTGCACCGCTCGATTCTCGCACTCATGCAAGATCATCATGTCCCTTGGTATTTCGCGGGATCGCGCCGGGAAGCCGAGATTTCGACGTTCCGCTTCCTAGAGCGGTTTTGGAGGAAGCACGGCAAGAAGGAAAAGGAAGCAGAAGCAATCCTGGCTGAGCTGTGACTGTCATGCCAGTTGAATTGGAGCTAGACAATGACAGACGTCATCAGAACCTCGGAATCCGCCGACCTACTGGCCAGAATGCGGCACTGGATCGACCACCCTCGGCTGAGTAACGGCCCGGAACTGATGCGCGAGTTGCAGACAAAACTCGAGCGGCTGCAGGCAATCGCCGAGTACTTGGACGATCCGGCAGTACTGTTGAACATCCCGCAACCGTATCGGATGCGGATCTCGGAGCTACTGCATGGCGAGTGACATCTGGGACCTAAAGGCCGCATTCAAGCCGGGGAGCGGCCTGTTCGGATGGAGCCATTCGCCGGCGGCAATTGTGACTGGGAGGATCGACATGGACCGACGAACGTTTCTGAGAGGCATGTCAGCGCTGGCAGCTGGCGTGATGGTTCCGACGCTGCGACTGCGGCCAGGGTACGACCTGCACCACATGGTCGGGCAGTGGGTAGGTGATCACTATGACTCGGTGCGTTATCAGCTTGATCTCCCGTTTGTCGTGGAGGGCCAGGCGTACGGAACTGACTCGCGAGCGATCGCTCGCATCCACACCAGCGAGGACGACACGAACCTGGACGCCAAGAGGCGGCTGCCGGACGTTATCGGCACATTTGATTCGCTGTGGCACGAACATGGTGGTTGGCACAGGCTGCCAATTATCAATCGAGTCGAGCATCCAGACAAATGTTCATCATGTCCCAAGTGTTCATCTGATGGGTCGCTCATCACATGCCCCAAATGTGATGGTGAGGGAATCTACTGCGACCACTGCAATGACATTGGCACGTTAAGCAACGGCGCCTGCCCGGTCTGCCGGGGTGTGCCTTATGGCAACTACAGATCACTCCAAGTCTATGGAGACAAGCTGATCGCCGCCAAGTTCGATGATCGACTGCGAGCGATTCCCGGCGTCCTATGGTGTTCGGGTGGCCATGGAAAAAGCAATCCGATCCTGTACCGCAGCGACATTGGAATCGAAGGCATGATCATGCCGGTCGTCCCGTAGCAAAATCCAGTAACGCACTACAGGAATCTCGGAAAGGACTCTGGCAAGGATGGGATACGACATCCAGACAGTTCGCGACGCCGCGGCAACCAGGTGGCGCGAGATCATCGCCACGCTGGCCGGAGTTGATCCAGCAATCGTGGACGGTAAGCACCATCCCTGCCCGAAGTGTGGTGGCACCGATCGCTTCCGCGCGTTCGATGATGGATCCGGCGGCGCGATTTGTAACCAGTGCTTCACCGCGAAGAACGGCGACGGATTCGCAGTCCTCCAGTGGATGACCGGCGAGGACTTCGGCCAGGTGCTGAAGCGAGTCGCCGAATACCTCGGAATCAAACCGGAGAAAGATGGGCGTGGGAAAAAGAAAAAGACGGATCCTGCCGAACACCTGAAGTTTCACGAATGGAATGAGGCTCTGATTGCCCTGTGGTGCATGAACAAGCCACCGATCATTCCGGAGGCCGTGAGGCAATTCGGGGGGCGACTCGCGACCTACCGCGATCAATGGCAGGTGATCGCCATCCCAATCTGGGCCGAGTTGCTCAATCAGGCGGATCCAGTCGGCTGGATCCTGTACCCACTCAACGGCCGCACGCTGCCGAAGTATGCGGACAAGGGAAAAAAGGTTGAGTGGGTCAAGGTCAAAGTGACATTCGGCTCGGAATCCGGGCTGGTCGGGCCCATCGAGCAGATCGCAGCGGCAGAGACGCTCTGGAAGCTCGAGGGGCCGACCGATGCACTGGCAGTCCATGGCATCCTGCCGGACGGCCATGTTGCGGTGACCAACAGCAACGGCGCCAAGGAGCGGCCGAAGAAGTGGATTGTCGATCTGGCAACCGGAAAGCACGCCCGAGTGATCCACGACGCCGATCGCCCAGGGCAGGACGGAGCCATGTTCGTTGGCGAGGAGGACGGCCGCCAGCGTCCTGGATGGGCGCCGTGTTTGGCATCGACGGCCGAAGAATCACGCAATGTCCTGCTTCCCTACCCAATTGTCCCGGACCATGGAAAGGACGTTAGGGACTGGCTCAACGAGGGACACACGTTTGAGGACCTTGAGCAGCTGGCTGACCAGGTGGAGCCGGTTGTCGTCAGCCAGGAAGCCGGTTCAAACGCGACGGCGATCGAGGCCGACGATGATCCTCACAAGCTCGCCCGCATGAATCTAGCTCGATATGCGGCCGCCAATAATGGAGCGACGATTAAGTTCTGGCGGGACGAGTGGTACATCTGGAAGGGTAACCGGTACAGGAAGATCCCCAAGGGTGAGCTGATCGCAAAGCTCAATATGGCGATCAAGACAGAATTCGACCGCCTGAACATCGACGAACAGGCGAATTCAAAGAAGGACGTCAAAACGGCGCGCAAGGTGACCAAGACGATCGTTTCCAACGTCCTGGACGCAACCAAGGGAATGACCGTCGTTCCCTCCCATATCGAGCTGGGCACGTGGCTGGATGACCAGGCCGGAATCCGAGAGCGGCGCAACTACGTTGCCATGGAGAACGGGATTCTCGACGTCGATTCCCTTCTGGCCGATTCGGACGACGTGATGATTCCGCATTCGCCGGCCTGGTTCTCGACAATCCGTCTCCCCTATCGCTTCGATCCGCTTGCGAAATGCCCCAAGTGGAACGCCTTCCTGCAATACAACCTGGAAGGGGATCCGGAGCGGATAGCCATCCTCCAGGAGTGGGCGGGGTACTGCCTGCTCCCAGATACTGGCCAGCAACGTTTTTTGGTCCTCGAGGGCGAGGGCGCTAACGGAAAATCGGTCTACTTCGCGGCGCTCGAGGCCATGCTCGGGGTCGATAACGTGGCCCACGTTCCCCTGGAAGTCTTCGGTGATCGATTCTCCAAGACACAAACCCTCGGGAAGCTCGCCAACATCGCCCCAGACGCCGGCGAGATCGAGAAGCAATCAGAAGGCAATCTGAAGTCCTTCACGGCCGGTGAGCGGATGATGTTCGACCGGAAGGGCATTGATGCCATCGAGGCCTACCCGACGGCCAGGTTGATGATCGGCTGCAACAACCGGCCGCGGTTCAGCGACAAGTCAGACGGGATCTGGCGCCGCATGATTCTGGTTCCCCTGACGATCCAGGTGCCGGAGCAGAAGCGAATTCCGAACATGGACAAGTGTTGGTGGTGGGAGCAGTCTGGAGAGCTCCCAGGGATTCTGTTGTGGGCCATTCAAGGGCTCGCGCGACTTCGCGAACAAGGAAGATTTTCCAATTCTAAGCAGTCAGAAAAAGCCATCGACGACTATCGGCTAGAAAATAATCCCGCCCTGCAATTTATTCGCGAACATATTCAGGAAGAAAAAACCGGGTTTATTCAGGTCGCAGAGCTGTTCGATCGGTACAAGCGGTGGTGTTCTGACAACGGTTTTCGACCACTGTCGAGTCGCGGGTTCGGTCGCGAGCTACACCGATTTACACCCTTTTTGACGAAGGTCAATCACATGGTCAGCGGTGTTCGGTCCTATTACTACCAAGGCGGTGAGTATGTCGACATGGCCGGCGACGCGCAAGGTGATGCACGATCGTCCTACGAAACGTCGCAAGAAAAGGGTGTAAAGGGTGTAAAGGGTGTAATGTTCTGAGTCGCAAGTTGTTTCAGTCAAAAGGATTTCACCCTTTACACCCTTTACACCCTTACTTCACTAGGTAAACAAAAAAGGAAAGGAAGTACATAAAAAGGCGCGTCTGCTCGCACGCGTACGCGCGTACGCGCACGCGTACGTGGAGGGTGAGTGAGTCATGGGTGTAAAGGGTGTAAAGGGTGTAATGGGTGTAACGGGGTCAACGATGGGTGTGCTAACCGCAATTAAAAAAAATCTGGAAGAAGCCGGCGAGAAAAACAAATACGAGGCCGGCCAAGAAATAAATCCAGTTGAGAAAAAAACCGATGCAAGTTTTTTTGATCTGCCGGCTGAACCTCCATGTCCATGTTTGGAATGCTGGTCCCCAACGTTCTGGCGCACGGTGTACGACACGCAGCTGCGATGTGCTGTCTGTGACCCATGGCCATCGCGCGCACTGGTTGGCTCACGCTGGACGATCTACACGCACCCTGACGGATCGCTCGAGTGGATCCCATGCCTACGGCGCGGCGAGCACGCTACGGCCAGGCCGCGGCCTGCCATTGCATCCGACGAGTTACCCGGTTGGACGTTGCACGAGACCGAGGACGGGGATGGCGCATGGTGGGCGCTCGAGGCGACTGGAGGACGATCATGACGATCGTGGACGTGATCGGCGGTCCGGCGGTGATGGCTGCAGCGTGGCTCCTGGCCGCACGCAAGCCGACACCAGGACGCCCCGCACCCCCACCCCCACCCCCCTACCGGGCCGGGTCCTTTCCGGGGGGGTACCCGGGCCGCGAGCTACCGCCTGTCGAGCGAGCCGCAGATATGGAGATAACACCTGAAAACTAGCTGATTGACCCCCACCAGGGAACTACGGAGACGCGATGGCGAAGCAGGCGAGCACGAAAACGATCGGGAAAAAAACCGATGCAACCACGACGACCGAGGAAATCGACCGGGAAATGGCGTCGCGGGCCCGGGAGAAGCAACGGCGAGGAGAGACTCCGTCGCGCGACGAGCGCGCAGCGCTGCGCCGGTTCGAAAAGGCGGACGAGGAGGCCAGGCGGTGGCGGTACTACCGCACGATCCCGAAGAAGCACTGGCGGGAAATGTCCGGGCGCGCCAACCAGATCATCGGCGAACAGGCCGAGCGCTACGGGCTCCCGATGGGTGGCGCCGTGATCGACCTGACGGAATTCCTCCCCGCGTTCCATGACTTCCTGGCCGAGAACAAACGGGCTCTGGCTTCGACTGAGGACCTCGCTTCGAAGGACGAGGAGGCCAGGCGGCTGAAGCGGGTGCAAGCCGACCTGGCGGAGATGGAGTATGCCAAAAAGCGACGGGAGCTCCGCCACCTGGACGACGTTCGGCGAACGTTTGACTTCGTGGCCCAGACGTTTCGGAAGGCTTCGGCCGAGCTGCGGAAGGAATTCGGTGACCGGGCCCACCAGATCCTCGAGGAAGCCGTGAATGAAGCCCGAAAGGTCATCGAAAAATTCGAAGGCGGAAACCGTGACGCGGAAAAAACCGAAGCGATTGGATAGGGTGTTTGCTTGATACAAAACAACCACGGCATTCCGAAAGACGCGACCTCGGCCGATGACGCGGCTGCCGGCGTCAGCGGATCCGGCGACGCTCGATCGAGAACCGTGAGCAGCTCGAAGCTGACCGGGACCAAGGGCGGGAGCGGCGTTTGGCAACGCATTATCAGCGAGATGCCAGAGCACGACGTGTTCATTGAACCGTTCTGGGGACGGGGCACCATCGCCAAGGCTAAGCGGCCGGCAGCCATCACGATCGGGATCGACCTGGATCCTGCCGCCATATCTGACGGTGATGGCCACGCGACGATGTTCCTGGCCGATGGCGTTCAATGGCTCAAAGATTACTTTCGGCTCTGCCCATCACCAGCCGGCGGATCCCGCGTCGGTCGACCGACACACTATCTCGCGGCGGCCGCGGGAGTCGCAACATTCGGCGGCATTGCTTGGGAGCGGCATTTCGTCTACCTCGATCCGCCCTACCTCGGGTGCTCTGGCTACTACCACCACGAGCTGAGCGAGGATCAGCATCGCGACTTGTGTTGCATGTTTCGCGCGTTGCCCTGCCCGGCCGCCATCAGTGGGTACGCATCCGATCTATACGCCGCGGAATTGCGAGGCTGTCGATCGATCCAGATTCCGACCGTCAATCGGGCAGGTCGGCGGGTAACTGAGTGGCTCTGGTTGAATTTCGAGCCGCCGCTCCGGTACCACGACGTGCGATTTGTGGGCGTCAACCGCCGCGAGCGGGAGCGGATCCGGCGCCGCGTGCGCAATTGGTCAGACGGATTGAAGTCAATGACGCCCGCTGAGAGGCAGGCCGTCTGGGAGGCCTGTGCCGCGGTGTATTGCGACTTGGCCGGCGGCGAATCCGGATCCAGCGACGTTGGATCCGCAGGCGGTACCAGGTCGCCGGATTCAGCGGCCAGGTCCTCGACGCAGGATTCATCGACTGGGGCCCCGCACGCGGGTTTCAGCGGCAGAGTACTCGCACGGAGACGAACCGAGCGAACACGATAGAACCAGCACAGCGGCTGAGCCGCGGGAGGACGGGGCATGAAGGCATTAACGATTAGCCAACCGTTCGCTTCACTAATCGCCAATGGCGAGAAGTGGGTAGAGAACCGGACGTGGGGCACAGACTACCGAGGACCATTGGCGATTCACGCGGGCAAGGGCACGCAGTACATGGACCGAGAGCAGTTGCGGGAGCACGCAGCGGAATATCCAACGGGACTGATTCTCGCCGTGGCAGACATCGTCGCTTGCATCAACATCACACGTGCGCGCCGCTGGGACCGCTGCACGGTGCTTGCGCGCGGCGTTACAGTCGATGACGTGCTCAAGCATGAGCATACTGAGGGTCCATGGTGCTGGGTGTTGCGGAATATCCGCAGCATACCCAACGGCGTGTGGTGTCGCGGGAGCCAGGGATTATGGAACGTGCCGGAATTGGCAATGCGTGAGTTGATGGCCGACGGCTGTATGGAGACGAATGACGACAACCCTTGAAGCAACGCACCTTCCGATTCCGATTGCAAGCGACGGGCTTTACTTGCTCGATCGTGTCCTGGAGAAACCTCCGCGCACCATGCGCACGTGGGCGGAGGACGAGATTATCCTCCCCAACGGCCCTTACCGTGGTCAGAAATTCCGGTCCTCCCGCATCCCTGCGGCCGGTCTGTGGTTTGACTTAATCGCTCTGATGCAGTGGCTGATACACGTCGCCACCGGACCATCCCAGTCGGGGAAAACCCTATCCTGCTTCGTGATCCCGATTTGCTATTGCCTCTTCGAGAAGGGCGAAGACGTGATCGTCGGTCTGCCGGATCTCGACATGGCCGCGAGCAAATGGAGCAAGGATATCCTGCCGGTCATCCGCGAAACGCAGTACGCGGATCTACTTCCCACATCCGGATCCGGCAGCAAAGGCGCCAGCAAGATCAAGCAGATCCGGTTCAGGAACAACACGAGCTTGACCTTCATGTCGTTTGCTGGCGGCGACAAGAGCCGAGCCGGTGAGACGGCGCCAAACCTGATCATCACCGAGACCGACGGCGGCGGTGAGATGACGGAGGCCTCGGACGAGGCGTCCCCGATCGAGCAGTTGATTGCTCGAACGATGGCTTCTGACCTGTCCGCGTTCATCGTCATGGAGTGCACGGTCTCGACCACGTTGGGCCAGACGTGGACGCGGTACAAGGCGGGGACGGAATCGCGAATTGTTCGACAGTGCCCGAGATGCAGCGAATGGGTCACCCCGGAGCGGAAGCACTTCCGTGGCTGGCAGTCGGCGGACAATGAGATTGACGCCGGCGAGCTCGCTGGATTCCATTGTCCGGGGTGCGGCCAACGCTGGACGGACGAAGAGCGGTTTGCGGCGAACCAGCGGAGCAAGGTGGTCCATCGTGGCCAGGTGATCAACAAGACGGGCGAGATCATCGGTCCCATGCCGAAGACTCGCACCCTCGGATTCCGCTGGTCGGCCGTGGATAACTCGTTCCGGTCCTCGAGGTATCTCGGATCGTTGGAATGGTCGAAGGCGCGGGAGGTCGACCAGGAAGCCGCACAGCGGGCGATGAATCAGTTCCAGTACGCGATTCCCGTGGAACCCGAAGGCGCGGACGATGAGTTCCTCGATCCCTACGCGGCGATGAAGCGGATCGGCACGACCAAACGCAACATCGTCCCATACGACCACGACGTCGTTTCGGTCGGGACAGACATCGGAGACAAGCGAATCCATTGGTCAGCGGTCTCCTGGTCGAGTGACGATTGTCGTAGCCAGGTGATCAACTACGGGACCGTGAAGGTCTACAGTCGAACGCTCGGGGCGGACAAGGCGATCCGTGCGGCGCTGCGTTATCTCCGTGACAAGATCCTGGCTGATGGCTTCCAGGTGGAAGGATCCTCGGAAGCGATTCCTCCGCTCCAGTGGTGGATTGATGCCGGCTGGCGAAACAAGGTGATATACAAGTTCGTCCGGGAATGTGAGGGGATGGATACCTGGAGGGACCGCGTTCGACCAGCTGTCGGCCGTGGCGCCGGCACTCAGTACAAGTACAAGTGGACGGAGAAGCACAAGACCGACAAGAACGTCACTTACATCGGCGAGGATTACTTTTTCGCGCGGCAACGGAAGTTCGGCGTTCAGCTGGTCGTGATCAATGCGGACAGCTGGAAGTCCTTTGTCCAATCCCGCATGATGCAGGACATCATCGACGAAGACGGTGAGTATCAGCCGGGGGCAATGACTCTCTTCGTCCCGGAAGCCGATCACTCCCAGTTCTGTCGGCACCTGGCGGCCGAGCGCGAGACGACGGTGTTCATTCCCGACCAGGGCGAAGTGAAGGTCTGGAAGACAGTCTCGCGGACGAATCACTGGCTCGATGCGACGTACATCGCGTCGGCCGCCGCGAACTTCTGCGGTATTGAGTTGATCAGCGTACAACCCGCCGATCCCGGTGACGTACCGGGCCCGGACGATTCTGGCACGGATCCAGGCGACGACTTTACGACGCCGGACGGACGGCCGTTCTATTACGATGGAGGACCTTACTAGTGGACGAACAGCAAAAAGCACAAGCAGTACCAGCGAAGACAAAACCGAAGAAACCACGGACGGAACCACCAACCCTGGAAGAACGCGGATCGGCGGTGGGACTCACTCCATCACCACCTCCATCACCACCCGATGAGAGCCGGGAACCGGAGCAGAAGAAGCCGAAGGGGCGGTGTGTGGTGGTCCGGATTCCGATCGGTGAGCTGCTGGACGATGGCGAAGCCTACCAGATCTCGCGTCGCGGCTGGCCGCGCGAGATGCGCCAACGGCGATTGACCGCCAGCCAAGGCCAGGCGCTCGCCATGATTCGGCTTGGCATGCTCGAGCGCGGCGAGTGCTTGGACGCCAGCGAACGCTACTTCCTATCCGCAAACGGCGAGACGAAGAAGGTTCCGATTGAGTCGAAAGAGGAAGCGATTTGTCGGCTGCTCGAGTACGTATCGAACGCGATCGAGCTCGCGGGAAAAAAATAAATTTCTCGCGAACGAAAAAAGAAAAAAAGTTTTTTAGGCCTCGAGTGATCGGGGCCTTTTATTTTTTCCGGTTTGGGGTTGACTCTGGCGCGCCGATACACTTCCTCTTGAGCCTTACAAGGACCCAGTGATGTCAACGCTCAGCTCCAGTAGCACGCTCGCCGAAGTACTCGCTGCGTATGACGACAATGCGTCATACGAGGAGGATGAAAGCGTTGCAAAGGCGCGAACGTTCATCACTGCGGTCCTCATAATGATTCGCTATGCGCAGCGTGAACGCAAAGGCGGTGCCGGTGGCGCAGAACACGAGTTCAACCTGGAGGTGTTAGGTGATGAATTAACAGAAGCTCGCAAGTACGTCGCGGCGAAACGGACGGACGACACGTCGCCGGCGGTGTTGGATGTGGATTTCTCAGAGTTTGACACGCGCACATGATCAACGGACATGCCAACGGACAGGATCGACTCGCCATCGCCAGGCGGAATAACCTGGCGATCGCGGGATTCTATGCGATGGCGGCTGCCGGCGATTCCGTTGACCAGGCGTTTTCGCAGCAGATGCAGGAGATCCACTCCAGCTACTTCGCCGGCCAGACGACGCGGTATCTGCCTCGCCCGCCAGGGATCGAGGCAATGGGATCTGGGGCCGATTATCACTACCAGAGTGAGCAGGCCTACTTCCTGATGGTCGAGCGCGCCCGGTTCGACGATCGCGACAACATGGTGGTCGGACAGGGTGTAAATCGCTTCTGTGCCAATGTCGTGCAGAATGGTTTCACGTTGCAGATCCAGACTGGCGATGACTCGCTCGACATGGACCTGATGGCGAAATGGCAGGAATGGTCAAGCTCCCCCGAGCTGTGCGACTGGGACGGCGAGCGTGATTTTGACCAGATCAGCCGTGGAATGCTCCGCAACCGGACCGTTGACGGTGATGTACTTGGTCTTCCAACGACTGCTGGCAGCCTGCAGATCGTGGAGAATCATCGCTGCCGGAATCCGCTTGGCCGGCGCTCCAGTGTGGCCGACGGAACCGGCGTGATCCACGGCGTGGAGATCCAGGGCGGGAAGCGAGTTGCGTTCTGGCTGACGCCGGACGATTTGTCGCCGACCGCTCAGGTCAGTCGTCGGACCAGGATGCGGCGGATTCCCGCGCGAGACGACAAGGGCAATCGCCAGGTCCTTCAGGTATACGACCCACGTCGGTTCTCGCAGCGGCGCGGAGTGACGGCGTTCGCTCCGATCGTGTTCCCGACGCGGTATCACGACGATCTGCAGTTTGCCGCGCTGGTGAACGCGAAGCGGAGCAGCTTCTGGGCGATCATCCGCGAGTTCGACGTGGACACCGATCCGAAGCTCCCTGGTAAAGATCGGCAGGGCGGCACGCGGACCGAAGTCACGCGAGACGACGGCACCACGCGGACCGAGGAAGGCGGCGGGCCTGGCCAGACGCTGCGCGGCGTGCCTGGTGAAAAGGTTAGTGGTTGGTCGCCGAACATCCCGCCGCAGTCGTTCTTCGAACACTCCGCGATGCTCATGGGGATCCTTTCGATCAACCTTGAATTGCCGCTGATGGTCTTCAACCTGGACGCGTCGGCGACCAATTTCAACGGCTACCGCGGTGTGATTGATCAGGCGCGCATGCGGTTTGTGCAGATCCAGGGCGATCTGATCACGCAGTTCCACAAGCCGGTGTACGAGTGGAAGGTGCGGCAGTGGGCCCAACAGGATCCAGTCGTCCGCCGAGCTGCAGCCAGGTCTGGCATCAGGATCCTCGGGCACCGCTGGACGCCGCGCGGGTGGCCTTACATCCAGCCGGTGCAGGATGCCGCTGCGGACGATCTGCGGCTCTGCAAGAACCTGATCAGCGGCCGCCGGCGAGCACAGGAACGCGGGATCGATTTCGACGACTTGACGACCGAGATCGTGGAGGACCGCGCGACATTGATCCTGAAGGCGCTCAGCACCGCGGATGAAATCAAAAAGCAATATCCGGAGTGGAACGGCACCTGGCGTGATCTGGCTTACGACCAGACATCAGTGAAGGTCTCGCTCACCGGTACGCTGGACGATCCCCAGGAAGCCACCAACGAGAACAAGGGGTCAAACGGTGACGAAAAAAAGTAAGTTCACGACACCGCATCACCTGACTGACCTGCCGGACGTTCCATCCGCGGTGATCGATGATTTCTTTGGGATTTGGGCGATCGAGGAAACCCGATTCCGCCAGGCAGTCGAGCGGTACCAGGGCATCAACCTGGTTGCGCACATCGAGGCCAATCGCGGGAACATCAACCACTTGGTTCCGGATCCGTTTGCGGCAAACTTCAGTCCGTCGCGCGTCGGCGGATTGGGCGGTAACCTCAAGGACGGCGTCGAGGCCTCCGCCGGTGACAGTCGGTTGTACACAATCGCCGGCGAGGGCGTGGCGTTGATTCGGCTTCGCGGCCCGATGATGAAGTACGTGTCGAGCATGAGCGACGGCGCGTCGACAGTGTTTGCTCGTCGGCAGCTTCGCCAGGCCGTGGATGATGACCAGGTGGGTGCAATCCTACTGGTGCTTGATTCGCCCGGGGGAACAGTCGCTGGCACGATGGACCTGGCGGGTGAAGTCGCAAAGGCCGTGACCAAGAAGCCAGTCCACGCGTTTGTGGATGACCTGACGGCGAGCGCGGCGTATTGGGTGGCCAGCCAAGCGAGCAAGGTCTACGCGAACAATCCGACCGCTTTGATTGGATCGATTGGGACCTATGCGGTTTTGCATGACTACAGCAAGGCGGCGGAGCAGCTCGGCATCAAGGTCCACGTCATCAAGGCGGGCGATCACAAAGGGGCTGGGGTACCCGGTACGGAGATCACCGAGGAGCAGATTGCAAATATCCAGCGAATCGTTGATTCGTTGAATGATCAGTTCCTGGACGGTGTGGCGAAGGGTCGGAACCTTTCGCTAGAAAAGGTTGTTGACATTGCTGACGGCCGGGTCCATCCGGCGGCAGAAGCGATCGGAAAAGGCCTGGTCGACGACGTGCAATCGTTCGATAAGACGCTCGCCGACCTGTCAAATCAAACCCGTAAACGTAGGAGAACGTACAGCATGACGACGAACGAAAACTCTGCAACACTGCAAGAGCTGAAGCAGGCGATGCCGGACGCTGGAGCGGATTTCCTCCTCGCCCAGCTCGAGAAGGGCGCATCGGTCGACCAGGCGTTGCGCGACCACAACGCGAAAATCCAGGCCGACAACGAGGCCTTGAAGAAGCAACTGGCCGAGGCCGAGGTCAAGCACAAGCAGGAACTCGAGGACGCCAAGCAGCAATTGAAGGTGATCGGCGTCGAGCCGCTGGGGGCCGAGAAGTCCCACCAGGCCGGAAGCGAGGACGGATACGTCGGGGCGACCGGGGATCCGGTGGCCGATTTCGATGCGGCGGTCCGGAACGAAATGCAGCTTCACCCGCAGTTCGGCCGACAGCGGTGCGTGATGGGCGTGGCACGTCGCAACCCGGCGCTGCATCAGGCCTACCTGCTGGCGACGAATCCGAGCCGCAAGGCCGGCCGATTGCTGCAGGAGAAGTATGACGAAATGACGGCCTGACAGTACGACCGGATCATCGTCCGCGGTTCGCGGCGGACCAACACGGCCAGGTTCGTGCCGGCTTGGACGTCAGCTGAAGAGACGGCCTACGAAGCGGGTGCGAGCGGGAACGAAATGACGGCCTGACCTGGCCGATTTGCATAGCCATTGCGGCCAGGTCAACTCCAGGCCGCCCGTTCGAACGAAAACAGTCATCGAAACCATGAGGATCAAAAAATGCAAACGCATACGGGCACTGTGACCCTGGCTCACACGGGTGGCGCGCTGGCGAAATTCCTCCGCGTCTTGTGGAGCGGGACGGCATTGACCGCTGCAGCGGCGACCGAAGTCGAAGTGGGCACCTTGGCCGACACCGTCCTTTCCGATGCGACGAAAGTGGCCGTGATTCCCCGATCAATCGGCGGATCGCGGAAATACGTCGCGGCCGGAGCGTTCGCGATCGGCGCGAACATCTACGGAGCGGCCGGCGGCAAGGTGGACGACGTGACGGGCGGCGGCGAGGTCCCGATCGGGATCGCGCTGGAGGCCGCCAGCGGTGACGGCTCGATCGTCGAAGTGATGCACGTTCCCACGCTGGCCGTCCCTGCGTAATTCGTCCGAAAAGTTCTTTCTCACATTCAAGCAGTAAAAAAAACCGCCTGGCAGGACGGCAATCCTGCCGGCGGCCTCACAAACATCGGGGCTTTGCCCAATGCTGCGAGTTGGCACTCGGCATTATAGCAAACGCCCCACTAACAATGGGAGCATTTAGCTATGGCTTCACCGAGTGTTGCAATCGCGCGTTTCGACCTGTCGCTCAGTTACAGCGAGTTCTCGCTGATGGCGAGTCGGCTGGGCTACATTGGCCTGCAGGTCCTGCCTCCGATCGGAGTGGCGAAGGATTCTGGCAGCTTCGCGAAGATCAGCGTCGAGGACCTCCTGCGGAAGATCGAGGACACCGAGCGCGAGCCGCGAGCGACGTACAAGCGGGACACGTTCCAGTGGGCGACCGATTCCTATGACGCCAAGGAGCACGGCGTCGAGGAAGTGGTCGACGACCTGTTGATCGAGCGATATGGAGACATCCTTCGCTCGGAGGCGATCGCCACGCAGCGAGCGATTCATCGCGTCCTACAGGCACTCGAGAATGCGATCGCCGCTGCCGTGTTCAATACGTCGACCTGGACCGGGGCAACGCTGACGACAGCTGCTTCCGTGGCCTGGACGACTCCGGCAACTGCGGTCCCGATCACGGACATCGACAATGCGATCGAGAAGGTCAAGGTTTCCAGCGGCATGAAGCCGAACGCCCTGGTCCTGAGTGACTACGCTCTGCAGAAGCTCAAGCGGACCGCACAGGTCCAGGACCTCTTGAAGTACTCGGGCAAGGACGACCCGAAGAACTTGGGTGTGATCGACGGCCTCAAGACGATGTTCGACCTCGAGAAGGTCCTTGTCGGAAGGGGTGTGAAGAACACGGCTGATGAGGGCCAGAGTGCCTCCTTCAGTCGCTTCTGGACCCAGACGATGGCCATGGTTTGCCATGTGCGTGATGACGGCATGGAAGGCGACCTTGAGTCGATGGAGCCGTGCATTGGTCGCACGATCTTCGCGAGCGAAGGCAACGCCTCGATCCCGGGAGCCGGCGACGGCGAGGAAAGCCTGATCATGGAAGAGTACCGCGAAGAGAATCGTCGCGGTGGCATCATCCGAGCTCGCAACAAGCGAATGGTCAAAATCCTCCACGCGGAAGCAGGGCACCTGATCACGGCAGTGACGGCATAAGCGACTCCTCTCCACGACCGCGGTGGGCCGTTTGTGACCGGCGGCCCACCGCTTCTTCCATACACATGCGATCCATTGCGGGGTTCGAAGATTAGGATTCTCAAATGTTCAGACGAATGAAGCAACTTCGAAACAAGGCGGACTTCACGCTCGAGAACGTGAACCAGGCTGTCGACAACGCCGATTCTGCGGTCGGGCAGAGCTTGGTTGTCCTGAAGAGCGTCGCGTCCGACGTCGTGGATCTGATCGATGACGTCGAGAAGTGGGCGGAGAACGGCATCGAGCTCGAGCTCGAGATCATGGGGCAACTGGTCCCGGTCAAGCTGAGATTCAAGCCTCGCGAATCGTGACGACTGACGGCTGTCCATCGACGAAAAACAAACTCAAAGGGTTTTTTCAATGCGACCGTTGATCGCAATCCTGCTCTGCCTCGCATTCGCCGCGACCGCCGCGGCGGATATCGAGTGCAAGGAGACCTACGAAACAAACGAGCCGATCATCGTATCGGTGAATGCAACGAACATCCCAGCAAACGCGAAATTGCGGGGAAGCTTCAGTGTTACGGATGCCACATGGGATACAGTGACCGTCAAGAACGGTCCCCAGCTGAAGGAAGCTGCCAACAAGCTCCGCGACCTGGTCAGCAACGTTCGACCAGAACAACAACCAGACATCAACAGCGCGATTGCGGAAATTGAACAGGCAATCGAAAGCAACACGTTCCACGTCTGGGCAGGGTCTGGAAAGCACATTATCAGGGCTCGCGGGTCGTGGGTCCTCACGGAAGACATGGAGATCAATGGGAAAATCGTTCCCATCTTTATCGATTTCGGCCAGTACGAATACGAACGCGAAATTACCGTCTCGGGAGGTGACGACGGCCCGGACCCCCCTCCGCCTCCGCCCCCGCCAGGAGCGCGGTGGGCGGTGATCTGGGAGGAAAGGGAGGAACGCACCCCGCAGCAGGGAAACCTGTTCCTAAGCCTGCGAAAGAAGTTCCCAAACGCACAACTGCAGATCCAGGACGTAAGCGACCTGCCGCCAAGCCTCAAAGCACTGGAAAGCCAACGCCTGCCGGATTTGACCCTGCCTGTCCTGATGGTACTTGTCCGACAGCAGGATGGAACGGACCGAGTAATCCGCAGCGTCCCGTGTCCATCATCCGAAGACGCGTTCGTTAAGGAGATGGCCAGGTGATTCAAACGATCGACAAACGATTCGTGGACGTTGTGTTGGCTCCCAATGGCCATCCGGCCCGAGGGTGCAATCCCAACGATGGCAAGACGAAATTGCCGGCGTACGAGGACTGCTTTTCCGCGCGGATGAAAGACTACCCCCGGAGCGACTGGGACGACTTGCTGAAGGAGAACAAGTCTCTCGAAACGCTCGTTCGTTGGACTCACGACCAGAACCCGGAAGGCACGTGCGCGAGCAATGCCATTTGCGGGTGTCACGAGACAACCTTGAACATGACAGTCGGGCCCGAGAACGGCATCATGCTCAGCCCGATCGCCGTTTATCGCTGGATCGCATCGGGCCCGAATAGCGGCAGCAACGTTTTGGCGAACGTGCGTCAGATGCAGAAGGTTGGAGCGCTGCCGGTCGACACGCCCGAGAACCGTGCGCGGCTGAAGGCCATGGGACTCAATGAGAATCATGTCCTCCAGCATACCGGCTACTACCAGAAGTTCCCGGCCAACTGGGAGGAGACTGCGGCCCACTTCGTGATTGAGGAGGCCTACGAAGCCAAGACGTTCGAGGGCTGCGTGTGCGGATTGCTTGACGACTTCACTCTGCAGTATGGGCGTGCCGGCCACAGCATCTTCGGCGTGACGCCCATCAAGGATAAAAGCACGTATTACGTGAAGTACGGCAACTCCTGGGGCAAGTGGGGTGCCGTTGGAGAGAACGGCCTGAAAATGTGGGGATTTGACAGTGAATCATTCCTTCGCAACGCAATCGCGTCCTACGGTGCGGCACTGATCCGCAGCGTTCGGATCACCGATGCGTTGCTCCAATCAATCAGAGGTGTGTCATGACGTCGTTTCTATTGATGGTGATGTTGTGTTGCGTTCTGTTGGGTATGACGGTAGCAGTTGATGCAGCAGTTGACGCAACGGGTCCGTTTCAGCTCCGGCAGAGGATTGGCATCCTCCGGGCGGTTGGCGAACTGAAGAGGGATGGCCTGCTCACCAAGGGCATGGACCTGGAAGAGATCAAGGCGGCGATCGCCGCCAAGCTGATGGAGGATGACCCGAAAACCTATGCCAATGCATCTTTCGACTGGCAAAAGTTATTTGACCTGATCATGCAGATGATGCCGCTGATCATCATGTTATTTGGGCTTTGATCTCGGTCGGGTTTCCGCGGTCCAGTAGCCGGAGAATCGGCACATGAGTGAATGGATTCAGCTTGGCCAGACAACTGGTGTGGCGGTAATGGTCCTTGTGGCAATTGGGTTATCGTTGCGGAGCGTGGGAAAGCTCACCCTCCGCAAGCTGCTGGGCAATCCAGATGCGGCTCCGCCTGTTCCCGGCTACTTGGACAAGTTCTTTGAGAACGAACACCAGAAGACCGTTAATCAAAAAGAGTTTACGGATACGATCCAGGAGCACATCGAGCGACAATCCAGCAGCCTCGAAAGCATCTGTAAAGTTCTGACCGTTCACGATGAGTTCGGCATGAAACGATCGGAAACCCTGGATCACCTGGTCAAGCTGCACACTGACCCCAATCTACCGAATTCGACGGCGAAGGCCATCGACGACATAAAGCGATTGCGTGAGGTTGCACTAGCGACCGCCCATCTCGGCCGACAGATCGCCAGCAAGCAAGGACAGGACTGGGCGGCCGACGTCAGTCAGCACTGCGAGGACATCGTCCGCAAGCTGCAGCAGACCGTTTAACCGAAACAGAAAGGGATGAGAGATGAAAGTCCAGTTCGATCCCCAGCGGGATTTCGTTGGCGTGACCATCGAGGATGACGCCGACGCGCAGGAGTTCTGCGACATCGCGTTGGAAGTCGTCATGGGTGGCCACGAGCCGAACAAGATGATGCGTGAGATTTACCAAGGCTATGCCGACCAGATGAAGCAGGACAATCACGCCAACTGGGACCGGCAACTATGGGATACGGTTGTCCGTGAAGTCGCCACTCCAATTGGGCGCATGAAGATCACGTTCGGCGCGGATCTGATGTCGCGGCTGAAGCTGATCTGAAATACGACAAAGACATCGTCCGCAAGCTGCAGCAGACCGTTTGAGCAGTCAACGCACAAGGAAAACAGCATGACAGCCTTGGGTGTTCCTTACGTAGAGACGAAAACGCTGACCGCCAATATTGCGACCAGTGCGCGAATCCACAAGAACGGGATCGCAATTGGAACGATTCGCAACGTCAGCGCGAACGTTATCGTCGCGACCGCATACGAGATGACGGAAGCGGGCGACACACCGCAATTGTACAAGGATCAGGATGGCTACGGGAAAACGATCACCTTAGGTGTTGGTGAGAGCATGGAGTTTCCAACATGCCTCAGCGGAATTGCTATTCTCGTTTTTAAACTGCAAGACGGGGCAAATGATTCAGACGTCAAGTTGAATATCTTCCGGTAACGGCACAGTTAACGTGCCAGTGAGGCGTGGGTTGTCCAGGCGGTGACAGGCTGGTGACTGTCACCGATGCTGAAAGGTGAGATATGGCCGTTCGTTTTTTCTGCGACTTCAACGAAAACACGCAAGATCGAGTCTCACTTGCGAACGGCACAGCAACAGGGGTGATCGACCCTGACGACTACCTGCCATTCGCGGATGGCCGCAAGGGGTTGGGATTCGACGCGGCCGACGTGCGACGGATCTGGTACCCACTGACCCTGGTGAACCAGGATTATCTTGCGTTTGGCTGCAAGATCAAAAAGACGGTCGCGTTCGACGCGGCAGCGGCTGGCCAGCGACTCCTGACGATTGCGATGAGCACGGAGCTGACGACGACCCGCTACTACGTCGAGTTTAACTCGACGACAGACGGTCTGTCCTTTATGACCACCAATACCGGGTCAGGTGGGGGGGCTGCCCGAACCTTGGCTGTCGCAACTTTCCCCGTCGCCGTCGGGGCCGAGCTGAGTCTGGCGTGTGTCGTCATGCCCGACCCCGATGAACCGGCTGGGGCCAAGCGGATCTTCCGGGCGTACGTCAACGGATACTGCATCTTCTCCGAGAATCGGCCTGGCAACGAGTTTCCCAAGGCGGGTATCAACCAAATCTACATCGGTGCCAAGGAGGGGGCTCTCGCTAACGACTGCGGCTGCATTATGCGCGACGTGTGGGTCATCGACGGCGAGCGGCTTCAAGACTACGCCCTGCTGCGCATCCACGAGGAAGGGTTCGACCCCGCTGCTATCACTGACGCCACGATCTACCGCGAGCCTTATGCGGCGATCAACTACAGTCGGGCAGTTGTGTCTTATCCGGTCGAAGCCGTCAACGACGGTCGCCTTTGGGGTCATGATTCCGGCAAGGTCTACTACACGGACGACGAAACTGGCGCAACTGGCTGGACGGAATTTGCGGCAGCTTCTCCGGGGACCATGCAATCGGTCTTTGCCGTCGGTGCTTATGTGTACGCCAGTGTTCCGGGAAAGCTGTACCGTTCCCCGATTGCCGTACCAGCGTGGACCGAAGTGTTGGCGATGACGGCAGCCAACTATCAAGTCCCAGGTTGGGGTTACACGCACAAGGTTGTTGGCGCGACGACCTACCTGGTGATCGGCGAATACAAGACGTTGGCGGGCGGCTCAAGGATTCTGCGGTCGATAGACTTTGGGGACACATGGGATGTTCTGTACACGTGCGATGCGGCCGCGACTAGCCATATCCACAGTGTCCGCTACGCGGAGAGTGGTCGCCTATGGTGTGCACGGGGCGACGTGACGGACAACGTCGGGTACAGCGATGACAACGGGACCACGTGGACGTGGCTACTGGATGAGGTAGATCACGCCCCCGGATCGCAATTAATCGGCCAGACCGAAACGGCCCAGCGAATCATGATGGGGATCGATGGCGTCTGCGGGGCCCTCTGCACCGCATGGCGAAAGGATCTGTCGGACATCCAAACACAATTGACGCGATCCGGGTGGGACAATTCGTGGCACTTCGTCGGTCAATCGGGTGGCGATGAGCATGGTTCTCCTGGCTGGTGCTGCGTAACCCTTCCGACCGGCTTTGTGCTCATCTACCAGTGGTGCGAGAATGCTGGCCAACGATCAAGCCTCTACCTTGCCGACAAGACGGGGACTGTCTGTCTTCGCTTGGAAGATTTGGGTGTCGACACACAGATCACAGCAGGTCACTCGTCCGCCGTTTGCAGCAGCCAGCGGGCATTTGTTGGCAACTGTGCGTTCCCGCTGAGCATGTTTCTTGTGGGTGGCCCCTTGTCGGGCGTGGGTCGGGCCTGGAAATTCAACGGGGTCGACATGTCACAAGTATTCCTGCGACCCTCCTGGGCCAAGCGATTCATTTATTGAGCTGGTGAACCATGTTCCACTCCATCCAAGACTTTCCAATCCGCAACGGCACCATCGTTCTCGATGGACTGAACGATATCGTCCTCGACGGACACGGGGACACCCTACGCCAGTTGCTTGAAAAGCGGGCCACGATCGAGATCAAGAACTGTCACCGAATCACCGTTCGCAATTGGCGGTTCATCGGCAAAGGCTCAGAGTCACCATGGCACCAGAACAGCGGCAACGGTGTGGCTGCGGTACGGATTCTCGACAGTGCCAGCGTATCAATCATTGACTGCGACATGAGCAACTTCGCAGGCGGTTGCATCCGATTTCGAGGAGAGATTCCCAGCCTCCAAATCGTCCGCAACCGCATCCGTGGCATGGGCCGTCGTGTCATCTCTCCCGGCAATAATGGATCGGATGCGGCGATCGGTCACGGTGGTGGCACGGCTGTGACCAATGACCTCCTGATCGCGGACAACGACATTGCCGGGCACGCGTTCGGGATCTTCGTGCCCACGGGTCGTGGGATGCGCATCTTCAATAACTCGATCCACGATATCCCCGGTCAACACGGCATTTATGGGCAACCGGGCGGGCAGATATCTGTCACCGGGAACGTCCTGCGGGACATCGCCTACTGCGGGATCAAGTTCCAAATCGGTAGTGGGGCAGACATGGGCGAACTGTTGTCCATTGGCAACAACAACATCGACGGATGCGGGCAAGCGGCAATTCTCGTTGCAGATGCGACTCGCAAACAGTGGTTTACCAACGTCGCGATCACAAGCAACCACGTCACGCGGTCGGTCCACGTGATCTATCTGCGACGTGTTAGGGACTGTTTCGTGCAGAACAATCGTTGGTCACAGATTACGAACATTCCGATTTACCTAGACGACGTAACTGGCGAGATTCAGGCCGAGCCGCGTAAGTGAAAGGCCAGCGCCGTGAACACGCTACGCGAACCGAACCCATGCACCCGATAGACTAAGACAACATGACGGCACCGGAACAAAGTCGATTCGACCAGCGAACCAGAGGGTTCGAACGGTTATTCCACAGCTTCGGCGAAGGGGTAACCGTCGAGGATCCGAATGGCCGAGTCTGGCCGTTCCCTGAGGCGATCGTCGGCGATGAACGAACTGAGCAACGGCCAAGCGAACTCGGAACCGAGATCGTCATCACGCGCGAGATCACGATTCCGATCGATCCGGCTGGGCGGCACGAAGACGGACGACCCGACATCCTGAATCTTCGTGGGTTTGCGACCGCCGGCGGAATCAAGTACGCGATCGAAGGAATTGAAACGAGTCGCGCCGGGATGGCGGTCCTGCAGACGAAGAGAGTCGATTTCGCGGAGGTTTCTCGCGAACAGTATAGGCGGCCAATATGACGTACCGAACTCCGACCGTTGTCGCCGGGACCTCCGGTGCTGCAGCGGGCGACATCCAGATTACCAGGCCTGCGGCGCTCCGCGTCGGGGACCTGGTCGTGCTGGTTGTTGCCTCGGAGATCCTTGCGTCAGATATGACGGTCCCTGAAGGATTCACGGCCATCCTTGGCGAGCTGAGCCAAGGGCAGATCAACGCCCGGGCTTGGTATAAGTTCGCGACCAACAGTGAGCCGGCCACCTACGACGTTTCCTTCGCCGAGGCCGATGCGGTCCTATACAACCTCTTCATCCTCCGTGGAGCGGATCCGTTCACGGTGATCGAAGCGGTTGATTCGGCCGTCGGGAATGCGGGGCTCCCGATCGCGGAACCAGGTGTTACGACGGCGGTCGACAATTGCCT
>Ga0209347_1001201_pt1 | contig 45602 bp, 43 predicted proteins | sample AutmiccommuBRH23_FD_187382 | JGI IMG/M metagenome (GOLD analysis project Ga0209347, IMG submission 187382) | Deep subsurface microbial communities from Mt. Terri, Switzerland - Autotrophic microbial communities BRH/23 (SPAdes) (version 2) | ecosystem: Environmental > Aquatic > Deep subsurface >... | reverse complement strand
TGTGAAAAGTATCGCTTCCGGTTTACGTAAACTTAGTTGGAATGCAGAGCTTGCACTGGAGTTAATTGGTATTTAGGTTTTGAATCGACTTTGACGTGGTCCTGTCTATAGATTGTATAAAGTTATCGGGTACTATTATTTGCTCAACCAATGTTAAATCTAATTTGTTTGACAATTGATTGATAATTGATTGGAGAGAGGTTTTAACAGTTTCCCGTAATTGTTCTTCAATACCTTCAAGATTGAATATCATATTAATCAACCTCTACAAATGATTTTTCTAGCATTTTATCATAGAAATAACAATTCAAGCAAAGAGATGAATTAAAATTAACTATAATATGGTAATTATGATATACAACGGGTTAAAAAATAGCTTTACATATGTCCATATTAGAAGGATATTAGAAAGCAGGCTTCTAACGACCTTCTGGTAGAAATTGAAAAGCCCCGGAAACCTTCCAGGGCTTGACTTTTGTTGGCAGGGGAGACGCGACTCGAACACGCAACCTACGGTTTTGGAGACCGTTGCTCTACCATTGAGCTACTCCCCTATATGTGTTTCTTTCAAGGCGCAATAGTAATTATAGCAGAAATCATCAGGTTGTCAAGGGAGTAATATGTTCCTTGGGCTGTAAATATGGTATTTAGAAGCCTTTAGGGTATACGGGTCGTCTTTATTGGTAATCCGTATTCATTAAAATTTAATCAGAGTGTGCAATAATCACCTAAAATAAATTATAATTATAATAATGCCAGAAATGTACATGGCAAAGTATGGGAAGGAGGTTGTATGTGATAAATTTCTTAAAAAAGGTTAATAAAACAAGATTCCATAATCCAATGAAAAATTTTGAGCTGGATGAGGTCGCGAGTGAAAAGAGATATGACCCCCTTACAGGAAAAATGGTAAGGATCTTTCCTTTTCGCCAGATAGGCTTTCCGAGACATGACTGGATACCGTTTGTGGAGGAGTCGAAAAAAAGGTTTTGTCCCTTTTGCCCCGAGGTTATTGAAAAAACTACGCCCCGCTTTCCTGAGGACCTGGTTCCGGAGGGAAAAGTAAGGGTGGGTGAGTCAATAGTTGTGCCAAATCTACATCCCTATGAGATTCATTCCGGGGTGGTGGTTATGACACCCAGGCATTATCTGTCCATGGAGGATATTTCACCCTCTGTCATGTCAGACAGCATTAAGGCGGCCATTCAGTACCTTAAGTTGATTGCCGGGAAGGACCCTGAGAATGCCAGATTCGCATCGGTGAACTGGAATTACATGCCATATGCCGGTGGGTCATTGATACATCCTCATTTACAGGTTCTGGCAGGATCTGAGCCCTGCAACCTGGACGGGGAAATGATGGATTCAGCTTCGGCATACTTTAAAAATCACGGGAGTATATACTGGCATGACCTGGTTGAGGAGGAGAAGGATCAAGGTCAAAGGTATATTGGAGCCACCGGAGAAATAGAATGGCTGGCTACATTCGCCCCGCTGGCTATGGCTGATATCACTGCGGTGATTCCAAACTGTTCAACCATATATGGTTTTACCGATGATAATCTGAAAGATCTTACACTGGGTTTTAAGCGTATAATCAGTTATTATGATTCGGTAAATCTACCAGCTTTTAATATGGCGCTTTATTTTGCAGGAAATGATCAGCGGGGTTTTTGCTGCACCGCAAGATTTGTGGGCAGATACACACTATTTCCGCTGGTTGGCAGTGACGTGAGCAATATGCAGATGCTTCACCATGATCCCTGGACTCTTCATCTGCCGGAGATATTGGCCAAAGAGGCGGGTAAATATTTCCTGTAAATAACCACCAAGAAACAAGGAAGGAAACTGAGGATTATTGACGAATAAAGCTTAGTAATGCTTTGAGTCTCGGGGGGAGGAATTTAGACATGAAAAAAATACACTGTATGATGTGCGGGAGGCCTGTGGAACTGGAAGAGTTCAGGTCTGATCCCCAAGATGATGAAGATGATCTTCCGTTAAGTAAACCCATGGTTTTCTGTCAGTTTTGCGAGGCTAAAATCAAGAATGAATCTGGCCAATCCCAAAAAGTTCCCAAGCCAATGTAGTTACTTATATGGGAATATGGGAATAATTGTTACTAAAAAGAGAAGATTTTGGAGGAGGTTGTTTGATGCAACAAAGAATTCTCACTGTTTTTATTGTTGCCATAGTGGCAGTACTGACGTTGGCCCGTTGGGGTGCGAATCTCTACACCGACTGGCTCTGGTTTCAGTCCCTGCAGTACCAGAGTACTTTTCTGACTATCATTTTTTCCGAAATCGGCCTTAAGGTGGCCGTGGGCACTGTGTTTTTCTTTCTCCTTCTCATTAATCTTCTGCCCACAAGGTCAAAGATAATCAAAGCGGCTAACCTGAACAGGGTGATAGAGAACGATGATAATGTTATTTCTATTTATAAAACACCCCTTAACAAGTATGCCAAATCCGGACCTATTATCGGCGTTTTTGTGCTGATAAGCCTTGCCATGGCGTTCTTTGTGGGCACCTCCGTTACCGGCGACTGGGTAACTCTTCAAAAATTCCTGCATCCTACGGCCTTTGGCGTTGCAGACCCCGTATTCGGAAAGGATATAGGTTTTTACGTATTTCAGCTTCCTTTCTATGAGTTTATATACAAGCTGTTCATCTGGTCTCTTTTTCTCATTGCTTTTTGGGTTGGGGCGGCATATTTTGTGGCCGACACCGCAGCTGGTGAGAACAAGGGTATTCTGAAGTCTGATGCTGCCAGGTTTCATCTTTCGGCACTGGCCGCTGTGTTTTTCCTGGCCAGGGCTTTCGGATACAGATTGGAACAGTATGCATTGCTTCATTCTCCCAGCGGGATTGTATACGGGCCGGGCTATACCGATATTCATGCAAACCTGTTAGCTTATAAGGTTTTGCTGGTTGTTTCAATTATCATAGCCATTACCATATTGGTAAATATCTTCATGAAAAAATTCAGGCTGGTACTGTATTCAATAGGGGCACTGGTACTTATATCGGTTTTGGTGGGAGGGGTATACCCTGTTTTAGTGCAGAAATTCAACGTAGTGCCAAACGAGCTTAATAAAGAGCGGCCCTATATAGAAAACAGCATTAAATACACCAGAATGGCCTATAATCTGGATGCCGTGGAAAAGAAAACTTTTCCTGCGGGCAAAACCCTGGTGGCCGAAGATATACAGCAAAACCTGGACACTGTGGAGAATATAAGATTATGGGACTACCGGCCCCTGCAGCAGACCTACGCCCAAATCCAGGAGATGAGAACCTATTATGAGCTTAAAAGTATAGATGTGGACCGCTATATGGTAAACGGACAGTATCGTCAGCTGATGCTATCTCCCCGGGAACTTAATCAGCAGCAGCTCCCAGAGAATGCAAAGACCTGGGTAAACCAGAGGCTGAAGTATACACACGGTTACGGTATTGTGGCCAGCCCGGTGAATCAGGTTACCAATGAGGGAATGCCGCAGCTGCTGATAAAGGATATTCCTCCGGTTTCCAGTATTGACATTAAAGTGGATAGGCCGGAAATCTATTTCGGTGAAGTAACTAATGACTATGTTATAGTAAATACAAAGGCCGAAGAGTTTAACTATCCCCAGGGGGAGGATAATGCCTATTCCACCTACGAAGGAACCAGCGGTGTTAAGCTGGGATCGTTCTTCAGAAAGGTATTGTTTGCCCTGTCTCTGGGCGACTATAAAATGCTTCTGTCAACTGAGGTAACCCCAGACAGCCAGGTATTGTATTATAGGAGTATAGTCCAGAGGGTCCCGAAAATTGCCCCCTTCCTCAGTTATGACAGCGATCCGTATATGGTAATAGAGGGTGGGAAGCTATACTGGCTTTGGGACGCCTATACCACCACCGACATGTATCCCTATGCCGAACCCTTTGACAGGAATGTAAATTATATCAGGAACTCTGTTAAAGTGGTGGTGGATGCATATACCGGTATTGTTAATTTCTATATAGCCGATGCCAATGACCCCCTCATTAAAACCTATGATAAAATTTTCCCCGGCATGTTCAGGCCCATTTCAGAGATGGCGGCGGGACTGAAAAGTCATATGAGATATCCTGAAGACATGTTTATGGTTCAGGCGGCCAAGTATCTGGTTTATCACATGGAAGATCCAGAGGTGTTCTACAATAAGGAAGACAAATGGAGTTTGCCAACCGAGCTTTTCGGCGAAAAGGAACAGCAGATGGAGCCCTATTACACCATAGTCAAGCTGCCGGGTGAAACGAAGCCCGAGTATATACAGATACTGCCCTTTACACCTCATAAAAAAATTAACATGATATCCTGGCTGGCGGGCAGGTCGGACGGAGAAAACTATGGAAAACTGCTGCTGTACGAGTTTCCAAAGCAAGAGCTTGTTTACGGCCCAAATCAAATCGAGGCCAGAATTAACCAGGATTCTTACATTTCACAACAGATGAATTTATGGAGCCAAAGGGGAACCTCTGTTATAAGGGGGAACTTGCTGGTAATACCGGTCAAGGATTCCCTACTATACGTCGAACCGCTTTACCTACAGTCAGAACAGAGCAAGATGCCTGAGCTGAGGCGGGTTATAGTGGCACACGGTGACAAGATTGTGATGGAGCCAAACCTTAATGCCGCTCTGCAGTCAATCTTTGGCAAGGATGTGGGCCGGACGTCCGAAAAACCCCTGACTCCATCGCCAGCGACAGAGATCGGAACCGGGACCAAAACCCAAAAATCCTTGAAGGAATTGGCTTCAGAAGCCGGTAGTGTCTATGAAGAGGGTCTGAATAAACTCAAGGCGGGGGACTGGGCCGGATACGGAGAGTCCAACAAGAGGCTGAAGAGCCTAATCGATGAACTGAGCCAGAAAGCGGGACAGTAACGGAAATAAAACCATATGCCTTACGCCAGGAAGGCATATGGAATTTCGGGAGGGGAATATATATGTTTTTTCAAACATGGTGGCAGGGAATTGCTTTTGGAGCGGTAACCACTATAGGAATGCTGGCAGTGGGATATGCCTTAACGGTAATGTGGAGGAAATTCGAGGATGTCGAGGAAAAAAGCCACGGTTGTGACGCCCATTCGCACCACTGATTAAGATCGGATTTATTGAGAAAAAAGGGGCTGTCGCCCTTCGGAAAAACAACGTTTTCAACCCCGCACTGAAGCAAGGGGGGCAACCCCCTTGAAACCCCCGTATGGGAAACTTATCACAAAAAATTTTTTGTGAGCATAATTTCCCATAACATAAAAAAACCGGGCCTGGCGCCGGTTTTTTTATAATCTTGGAAGCAGGAAAAGAATACCTTTATTAACTTAACGACCTGAGGTAATGTTAGATTGGATAAAAAGTAATATTAAATAAGTCCTATGGGGAAAGGTGTGAATATATTGCCTTACGTTACTATTGAAGGAGTAAAATATCATTATTCGGCCAGTCTGCCTGTTGATAAGGAGCCAAGGCAAGCCGTAGTTTTTGTGCACGGTTCCGGGGGAAGCCATGCCAAATGGGTTAACCAGGTGAAATACCTGGGAAGGGACTTCCTTGCCATTGCCGTAGATTTACCCGGTCACGGTCACTCTGGGGGCACACCGCTCAATACTATAGAAGGCTACCGGGAGTTCATAAAAGTTTTTTCAGAATGTGTTATAGGATTTCCTTTCTTCCTGGCCGGACACTCCATGGGGGGGGCTGTTGCTCTGGATTTTGCCCTGAGTTATCAGGAAAGACTGGCAGGCCTGATATTGGTTGGAACAGGTTCCAGGCTCCGGGTCATGCCGGCTGTTCTTGAACAGTACCGGAATGGTTTGTTTCCTGATAGTCTTCCGGCGTTTATGTACAGGCAAGGAACATCCGAGGCCCTTTTGCGGGCTGCCAGAGAAGATATGGAAAGAATCGGCCCGGCGTTATATTATTCTGATTTGTCGGCCTGTGATAAATTTGATGTCAGTGGCAGGCTTGGCGAAATAGAGATCCCAGCCCTGGCTGTTACAGGAAGCCAGGATAGAATGACTCCGGTTAAATACGGTCAGTTTCTTGCGAATAACCTGAAAAAGGGATACTATGAGGAGATAGAAAACGCGGGACATATGGTGATGCTGGAGCAGCCTGAAAAACTGAATTCTGTAATATTTAATTTCCTCATGAAATACGGCAGGTAATTAATAGGGGGAACAAAAATGAACAATGCCCAAAAAACAATTAAAAGGATTGGTGTTTTAACAGGCGGTGGAGATGCCCCGGGTCTGAACGCCGTAATAAGGGCGGTGGTTAAAACCGCCATTAGAGAATATGAGATTTCAGTGCTGGGATTTTTGAACGGTTTTGGCGGGCTGATCAAGAATCAGGCCAGAGAGCTAACCGAAAATGATGTGGCTGGAATACTTCCCCGGGGGGGAACAATTCTGGGAACCACCAACAGGGATAACCCCTTTCACTATCCGGTGGAAAGGAATGGGGAGAGGATTTTTGTTGATGTCTCGGACAGGATTTTTGAGAACACCAGCATACAAGAAGTGGACGCGCTGGTGATCATTGGTGGGGACGGAAGCCTGTCCATAGCCAAGGAGCTGAATGACAAGGGGATGAAGCTTATTGGTGTTCCCAAAACAATAGACAATGACCTTTATGCCACCGATCAGACATTTGGTTTTGACACCGCGCTGACTACCGCCACCGAGGCCCTGGACAAACTACATACCACTGCGGAATCCCACCACCGTGTGATGGTTCTGGAGGTTATGGGGCGAAATGCCGGGTGGATAGCGCTGCACGCCGGCATTGCGGGAGGTGCTGATGTTATATTGATTCCTGAAATCCCATACAACATAAACAAGGTGGCAAAAAAGATAAATCAACGCAGCAATCAGAATAAAAAATTTAGTATTATAGTTGTGGCCGAGGGTGCGAAACCTATTGACGGGGATGTGGTGGTTCAGCGAAGGGTTGAGGAAAGCTTCGATCCTATCAGGCTTGGCGGTATAGGACAGGTTGTGGCCCGTGAGATTGAAGTAATTACTGGCAAGGAATCCAGGGTTACCGTTCTGGGCCATCTGCAGAGAGGGGGCTCACCCACCGCCTTTGACCGTATACTTTCCACCAGATATGGCACCGCGGCGGTTAATTACCTTTTTGAGGGCAGGTATGGTCACATGGTATGCCTCAGGGGGTCAAGCATAGACACAGTTCCCCTGGAAGAGTCCATCACAGGACAGAGAATGGTCTCCCTTGATTCAGACCTGCTTAGATCAGCCAGGCAGTTGGGTATATCTTTTGGGGATTCAGATTAAATATGTCTGGAGGTAAAACTTATGTGTATGGACAAAACCCCCTGGGAAAAGGTTTGTGAATTCCACGGACATGTTTGTCCGGGACTGGCGCTGGGGTTTCGGGTCACTACTCTGGCACTGCAAAAATTGAATATTTCAAGGTCTGTGGATGAAGAAATGATCACCTTTGTTGAAAATAATGCCTGTGGTGTGGATGCGGTTCAAGTACTTTCCGGCTGTACCTTTGGAAAGGGAAACCTCTTTTTTCTTGATCATGGTAAACAGGTGTACACCTTTGCCCGCCGGTCAAATGGAAAGGCAGTAAGAATTTCTGTAAAGCAAGGGGCCTTTTACAATGAGAAATACAGCAGCTTACGCTTAAAAATAAACTCGGGTGAGGCCAGCGTGGAAGAAAAAAGGGATTTTATGACGTTGCAGCAAAATCATATACAGAATATGCTGGAAGCGGGAGAAGAATTCTTTAATATTTCTTTTGTGGATATAGAACTTCCTCCAAAGGCAAAAATACACAAATCGCTAAGTTGTGACGGGTGCGGGGAGTCCGTGATGGAAACCAGAACAGTAGACAAAGACGGAAAAACGCTCTGTATCCCATGCAGTAATTTATAGAATTAATAGGGGCAGTATTCCATGCCGCAGGCGGCGCCAGCAGAGGAGTAAAACTGGAGCCAGGAACCAGGAGACAGAAGTCTGTCAAGACACTCTGTGACAATAAAGCTTATAGCTTATAGCTTAACGCTTACAGCTATTTATGAGGTGATTTTCACTATGAAATATGACATGCCCTTGTTCAGGCCACCCAGCGAGGCTTTTAGTCTGATACTGCAGGTGACTATTGGCTGCTCACATAATGCCTGCACTTTTTGCGGAATGTATAAGATGAAAAAGTTCAGGGTAAAAGACTGGGACGAAATAGAATCTGATATTGTGAAGGCATCACACTATTCCGACGGAGTAGACAAGATATTCCTGGCGGATGGAAATGCCCTGGCAATGGATACGGGGCAGATGTTAATGCTTTTGGAAAAACTTTACAAAACCTTTCCCGACTTAAAAAGGGTGTCTTCCTATGCGGGTCCCAGGGATCTTTTGAGAAAAACCACCGAGGATCTGCAAAAAATTTCCAGAGCGGGTTTGAAACTGTTGTATTTGGGAGTAGAGTCAGGCAGTGATGATATACTGAAGGGTGTGAACAAGGGTGTAACGGCCGCTGAGATGATGGAGGCCGGCCAAAGGGCCAGGGAAGCAGGATTTGAGCTGTCTGTGACAGTTCTTACGGGACTTGGGGGGAAATCAAAATCCCGTGAGAATGCGGTGGAAACAGCGGCACTTCTCAACGGTATTCAGCCGGATTACATAGGGGCACTGACCCTGACCCCCACCCCCAACACCATTCTCTACAACAATCTTAAAAAAGGTAATTTTTCATTGCTTAATCCCCTGGAGAATTTGCAGGAAATTAAATGGATGCTGGAAAAACTCACCATGCAAAAATGTCTTTTCCGGTGTAATCATGCATCTAACTATCTGCCCTTAAAAGGTATGCTGCCTGACGACAGCGAAAGGCTTACTTCCCTGCTGGGCGACGTTGTGCGGAATCCGGAAAAGTATAAATTAAAGCCCGAGTACCTGAGGGGACTATAACCGCCTTAACCAGAGGTCGGTTCTTCCGAATAATCAATCGAATATTTGTTTTATAAAAGGATTTATAGCGGTTAAAAAAAAATCTAAGCACAATAAATTCCATAATATGGCAAGGATTAACGCCCCCATTAATTGAATCTACAATAATGGGGGTGAATGTATTTGAAGAACATAAAAATAATAATAGTCCTGTTTACATTTTTGTTATGTATGAATGTGAGAATAACTGTGGAGGGCATTGAGGAGAGCCAGGCAGAGAAACTGGCAACACTGGCCAGCCCCAAAATGGAAAATACCGTCCGGGGGGCCGTAGAAGATCTTGGTTGGATGACAGCTGAAAGCAAGCAGGAGGTCTACTCACTGTTGAGGAGATATTTTGGGGGTAATCTTCTGGATGATCTGACGGAAAAATGTTGGGATTTTATAAAGGAGCCTACAGACTGGTACAGTGTCGCGAAATTGACAGACCTGAAAGTTCTTAGCAATGACGGTAAAAGAGCGGTGGTGGAGGCATTGATAAGAATAGAGGATGTGGATACTGGCTATACTGAAACTGGCAAGGGATTATTTACCATGAAAGCGGTAGGCGAGGAGTGGATAATAAATTATATGGATATCCATTGGGTTAAACAGGGAGAAAAAAGTCAATCTATGTTATAATATTGGTGCATTTGCAAGCCCGGAGGAAATAGATGAAAATAGGCTTATTTACAGACAGCTACAGGCCATATACCAGTGGAGTTGTAAATTCCATTGAGCTTTTTACCAGGGACCTTATAAGCCTGGGGCACGAGGTGCAGATTTTTGCTCCCAACTACCCTCGCTGCGAGAAGGATAGTAGGGTTTTCAGGTTTGTTTCGTTGCCCGCTCCCACAAATACTGATTTTTCTCTGGCCATACCCTTTTCCCGTAGGCTTAAGCCGGCAATAGTTAAATTCAGGCCAGATATTATCCATGTTCACTCACCCTTTTTACTGGGCAGGTTAGGGGCGAAATGTGCAAGAAACATTGGAATACCCCTGGTATTTACATTTCATACACTATACGACCTTTATGTCCACTACATTCCTTTCGGGCAGGAAATCGCCCGTCAGATTACCAGGAGATATTATCGTGATTTTTGTAATGGCTGTGATCTAGTAATTACACCCACTGAGATTATAGCAGATCACCTTAGAAAAAATGGCATTATATCAAATATAAAACCCATTCCCACCGGAATTGACATAGAAAAATTCAGGAACCAGGATAATAAATGGGTCCACCGCCATTATGGGCTTTCCCATAATACCAGGGTTCTTCTGTGCGTTGGCAGGCTGGGAAAAGAAAAGAATCTTGGCTTTATAATTGAAATGTATTCCCGCATTGCTGAAAAATATCCGGATACGGTTATGGTAATGGTGGGAGGAGGTCCTGAGGAATTAAATCTTAAGAACCGGGCAAAAGAGCTGGGCCTGAAGGAAAAAGTTATTTTTGCCGGAATGGTGGATAGCCAGGAGATATTTAAATACTACTGCAGCGCCTACCTGTTTGTTTTTGCCTCTGTCACCGAGACTCAGGGACTGGTGCTTGGCGAGGCCAAAGCAGCAGGGGTTCCTTCGGTGGCCGTCAGCGCGTATGGCGTAAGGGAAATGGTAAGTCATGGCGAGGACGGCTATCTTACCCCACTTAACATGGATGACTTTACGGAAAAAATTGATCTTCTTTTGCAGGATGAAGAGCTTAGAAACAAGATGGGTGACGCGGCTATCCAGAACTCAGTTAAAATGTCTTCACGTAACTGCGCTGAGATGTTGATCAAGGTTTACGAAGATCTGATCTGCAATAGTTTAATGCAGAAGCGGGAGAATTTACAATAACAAGGAGATGAAAAGCGGATGGGCAATGCAATGCTGGAAGCAATTATTAAAATCGCAATTACCAGCGAAGAAAAGGGCTCCAGATTTTATGCCCTGATGGCTAAAAAAAGCGTTAACGATAAAATTAAGTCCATTTTTGAGAGACTTTCCAGGGAAGAGCTTGAACATAAAGCTGCCTTTGAAAAAATATTAAGGTACGAAATTGAAAGCAGCAATGAAGTGGGCATAAGCGAAAGTGAGATAAAGCTGTTGGATACCCTCGCCAAAACCGGGGTGTTTCATAAAATGATAACAGGGGAGGACACCTCAATAGAAACACCGGAAGAGGCCCTTGCCCTGGGGATTTTAGCCGAAAAGGACGCCATCCTTCTTTATCAGGGAATATACAATCAAGCCGGTTCTCAAATTATAAAGGATATGATGAGCCGTCTACTGGAAGAAGAAAAAATGCATCTGGTGGAGCTGAGGGATAATATGGAGGAACTTGAAAGACAGGTTTAGAGTGAGGAAGGAAACCGTTAGGTGGATATATAATAAAAGTGTTCCACTGAGAACATTTCAATAAAGCTTCCTCTTACGGTATTTGTTGAGGGTAAGCACTATAGGTGCTTTTTATTATGTGCCATAATAAGTAATAAGGAAGGAAGAAATGGAAAATATATTGCCCCTTTTGGGAGGCTACCTGTTTATTTTCTTTGCCAGGGTAGTGGATATGTCCCTGGATGTTGTAAGAATTCTTATGTTAACCAGGGACCGTAGATTTCTGGCGGCAATCATAGGATTTGTCGAGGTGGTAATATTTCTCGTGGCCATTAGCCAGGTTTTGGCCGGAGGACTAAATGATCCCTTTAAGGTTGTTGCCTATGCCGGCGGGTTTGCTACTGGTAACTACGTAGGTAGCCTGATTGATGCAAGGTTGGCATTGGGATACATATCACTTCAGGTGTTTTGCGATAAATGCAGCCACGACCAGATATGTGCAACCTTCCGGGGAGAGGGGTTTGGTGTAACCTCGGTGACGGGCTGCGGAAGGGATGGGGAGAGAAACATACTATTTGTTACCATAAAAAGAAAAGACCTGGCAAAGGCCTTAAAAACCCTGGACCAAATTTATCCTAACGCTTTTTACAGTATATTCGACGCCAGGCATATACACGGGGGTGTCTTCCCGGGCAAGAAAAAAGGAATATAAGTAGAATATACATTAAAGGGAGTGGAGACAAAATGAGTCTTTGGAGGGAAATAGAGAACAAGATTATATGGGACTTCAATGTGGGAAACGAATTCAAAAATCGACGGGAGGGCTATGCTTTTGTGGTTGACGTTTACGAGGGGATTCCCAAACTGTCCCTTTACAAGATCAAAAAGTACAGCTCAGAATGTAACCCCATAAGGAAGCAACCTGATCAGAAATTACTTTATCAAGCCCTGGAAAAACAGGGGGTCAAGATAATAAGAGGAGGCATTTTTAGTATAGACAGTGAATTGCAGGGTTGGATAAGGGATAACCTCTTTAAAGATTAATCCCATTTAGCCAGGGAGTTGTGCAATAGGTAACCGATTGACCTATTTATTCATACGATAACTAAAATTAATAATTAGATATATCTCCAGGCTACTATATTTATTAGGTGAATATTTATTGTCACTTAAATCTTCACATCACTTTATTATATAATGGTAAGATATAAGGGAGGGGCATTGCTATGAGTATGAAAGAGCTGGCTCAACGGGTGAAAGGAGCTTCCATAAAGCTTGCCGGCGCCGGAGCTGAGTTAAAGAATAGGGCGCTAGCGCAAATAGCCCAGTCATTAAAAGACAATAAGGAAGAAATAATAAAAGCAAACCAAGAGGATTTACTGCGAAGTGAAAAGGAAAATCTTCCTGATCCCTTATTAAAAAGATTGAAATTTGATGAAGCGAAAATTGAAGATGTGGTTGACGGGATATCAAGCCTTATCAACCTGGAGGATCCTGTAGGAAAGACACTGCTTTCCACCGAGCTTGACGATGGTTTGGAATTGTACAAAGTAACCTGTCCAATAGGTGTAATTGGCGTAATTTTTGAGTCCAGGCCCGATGCCCTGGTGCAGATATCAACCCTTTGTCTGAAAAGCGGGAACGGCGTACTGCTTAAAGGCGGGTCAGAAGCCAGAGAGACCAACAGGGTCCTGGCCGAGATTATTATAAAGGCCACAGAAAAGGCTGGTATTCCTTCAAACTGGGTTGCGCTGCTGGAAACGCGCTCAGACGTCAACGAGATGCTCAAAATGGATCAGTATATTGATCTGGTTATACCAAGAGGTTCCAATGATTTCGTCCGTTATATCATGGACAACTCAAGAATCCCGGTTATGGGCCATGCAGATGGAATATGTCACTGCTACGTGGATGAAGATACAGACAAAGACATGGCGGTAAAGATTGTAGTTGACTCAAAAACACAGTATGTTGCTGTGTGTAACGCGGCGGAGACACTGCTGGTGCATAAAAATATTGCCCCGGATTTTTTACCGGTTTTAAAGGAAGCGTTGGATGGTAAACAGGTGGAACTTATAGGCTGTCTGAAAACTTGCTCTGTTATCCCGGCAACTCCGGCTACCGAAGAAGACTGGAAAGCAGAATACCTTGACTATAAACTTTCTGTGAAAGTGGTTTCGGGACTTGATGAAGCAATTGACCACATCAATACGTACGGTTCCGGCCATACCGACTCCATCCTGACCGCGGATAAGAAAAAAGCGGCGCGCTTCATGGAATACGTTGATTCTGGTAATGTTTTCTGGAACTGTTCCACACGCTTTAGTGACGGTTTCCGCTACGGATTTGGGGCCGAGGTGGGTATAAGTACCGGCAAACTTCACTCCAGGGGTCCGGTAGGTCTTGAGGGGCTGGTTATTTACAAGTATAAGCTTATAGGGAACGGCCATATTGTAAGCGATTACTCAAATCGCACAAGGAACTTCAGCCATAAAAAAATGAATAAGAAGTATCCACTTTAAAAATGAAAAGAGGATCTTTTAATAACAATAATTCAAAATAAAGATGTGATTACTAATTAGGGCAGTAACGACAAGGGTTTGGCCCGGGTGGTTACTGCGCTTATTTTTATTATACGGAGGAGCTCAATGATTCGTCGAGCCGAGAAAAATAACACCGACAATTTGGAGTTTGAAGTATCCCGTCGGCGTACTTTTGCTATAATCTCTCACCCTGACGCAGGGAAAACAACTTTGACCGAAAAACTACTGCTCTATGCGGGTGCCGTTGACCTGGCCGGCGCCGTGCGTGCCCGCAAGAACCAAAATCACGCCACCTCTGACTGGATGGAACTGGAGCAGCAGCGCGGCATATCCATAACCACTGCTGCCCTTCAGTTTGACTGCAGGGGATACAGGATAAACCTTCTGGATACCCCGGGGCACCAGGATTTCAGCGAGGACACCTATAGAACACTGATGGTAACGGACAGTGCGGTGATGGTGCTGGACAGCGCCAAGGGAATAGAACCACAGACAAAAAAACTTTTCCAGGTGTGTCGGCTTCGGCATACACCCATTCTCACTTTTATCAATAAGCTGGACCGCCCGGGGCGTGAACCGCTGGAACTGCTTGATGAAATAGAGCAAACTCTGGGAATCGGGCCGGTTCCCATGAACTGGCCTATCGGAAACGGGCCTTCCTTTAGAGGGGTTTACGACCTGTACCGCAAGAATGTTCTGCTATTCGAGCGGACCGAGCATGGGCAGCGCAGAGCCCCCGTGCAGGTGCATGACCTTTACGACCCCATATTGGGAGATTTGCTTGGGAATGATGAGTACAGTCAACTTGTGGAGGAAATTGAATTGCTAACGGTGGCCGGGGCAACCTTCAGCAGTGAAGATTTCCTGGCCGGTGAAATCACTCCGGTGTTCTTCGGCAGCGCCATTAATAATTTCGGGCTGGAGACTTTTCTGCAAGCCATTCTGGATTCCGCCCCGGCTCCCGGTTCACGCGCCAGCGACCAGGGTATTGTCGATCCTGCTCGCAGCGATTTCTCCGGACAGATTTTTAAAATACAGGCCAACATGGACCCACTGCACCGGGATCGAATTGCTTTTTTGAGGGTCTTTTCCGGGAAATTTGAAAAAGATATGCTGCTAAATCATTCCCGGCTGGGACGAAAGGTGCGTATATCCAGGGCTTACCGATTTTTCGCCAGGGAACGTGAAATAGTGGAGGAGGCCTACCCGGGGGATGTGGTTGGCCTGGCCAATCCAGGTATTTTTAATATTGGAGATACCCTGTGTTCGGGAAAAATGTTCCTATTTGACGCTATCCCCCGTTTCCAGCCGGAACATTTTTGTGTACTTCATAACCGGGATATTGGCAAGTACAAACAGTTTAATAAAGGGATCTCTCAGCTGGAGGAGGAGGGCGCTATACAAGTGCTTTACTTCCAGGACAGCCTGCGCAAGGAACCTATACTGGCGGCGGTGGGACAGCTGCAATTCGATGTTGTGGTGGCGCGATTGCGCGCGGAATACGGTGTGGAAACCTCGGCAGAAACGTTGCCGTTTACATGTGCCCGCTGGCTTGAATGTGATCCAAAGGCGCAGCACAGCATAATCTGGCCCACTGCAAGCAGGCTGGCCCAAGACCGGGATGAAAAACTGGTGGCCATGTTTCCGTCGGAATGGGAGCTGAAGTATTGTCTCGAAAAAAACCCCAGCATTATATTCAGGGAATTAGGTTAAAACAGAAGAGCGGGAAAGGTCTGGTAATAGATGGATAAACCTTCGAAAAATGTTTTAAGTGTTATACCGCTGGGCGGTATAACAGAGATTGGGAAAAATATGCTGGTTTTGGAGTATGATGGTGAAATTATCATCATTGATGCCGGAATTAAGTTCCCTAATGAGGACTTGCCGGGTGTGGACCTGGTTATACCAAATATTACCTACCTCAGAAATAACAGGGACAAAATAAGGGGTATTATTCTGACGCACGGGCATGAAGATCATATAGGGGCACTGCCGTTTATTATACCTGATATCAATGTACCGGTGTACGGCACCCGACTAACCCTGGGTATTGCCGAGAGGAAAATGTTGGACCGGAATAACGGAAATGGTATAAAAAATAAATTCTCATTTAATGTGATTAATCCCGACGAAAGGCTGGAGTTGGGCCGCTTCAAGATTAATTTCTTTCGAGTCAACCACAGTATTCCAGATGGTGTCGGCCTTGCAATAGAAACACCCGCCGGACTTGTGGTCCACTCCGGTGATTTTAAAATAGACCAGACTCCGGTAGACGGGAAAGTGATGGAATTAAATAAAATTGCCTGCCATGGCGAAAGTGGTGTTTTACTGTTTATATGCGATACCACAAACGTTCACCGGGAAGGATATACCCCCTCGGAAAAAGTAGTTGGGAAAACTCTTTTGGATGTATTTGCATTGTCCACCCGGCGGATTATTGTAACTACATTTGCCTCCAACGTACACAGGGTACAGCAAATTATCAACGCTGCGGTTAACTTTGGCAGGAAGGTAGCTCTTTCGGGCAGAAGTATGATCAACGTGGTTGAGGTTGCAGCTGAATTGGGTTATCTTCACATACCAGGAGATACACTGGTGGAAATTGATGAGGCCCGTAAACTGCCAAACGATAAAGTGGTGATCATCACCACCGGAAGCCAGGGTGAGCCAATGGCAGCACTGACCAGAATGGCCCAGAAATTACACCGGCAAGTGCAGATACAGCCCGGTGACACCGTCGTTATTTCCGCCAGTCCCATACCGGGAAATGAAAAACTGGTGGCACGGACAATAGACAACCTGTTTCGTATCGGCGCTCAGGTGTTTTATACCGTGGATGGTGACGTGCATGTATCAGGGCACGCCTCCCAGGAAGAAATCAAGATTATGATAAATTTGTTAAAGCCTAAATATTTATTGCCATTTCACGGTGAATACAGGCATAAGGTGCAATTTGCCAAGCTGGCCGCAAATATGGGGATTCCCGAAGAAAACGTAATTAAGGCAGAACTCGGCGAACGGTGGGAATTCCGCCAGAAAAAAGCCAGGTTGAACGGGAAGGTAACTGCCGGTGAGATTATGGTGGATGGACTTGGTGTTGGTGACGTGGGTAATGTTGTTTTAAACGACAGGCAGGCCTTGTCTACCGAAGGCGTTATTATAGTGGTGCTGGCAGTCGGTAAGAATGGTGCCATTCTGTCGGGGCCTGAGATAGTTTCAAGGGGTTTCGTTTACATCAGGGAAAACATGGAGTTGTTGGGTGAAGTAAAAGCCCTTATTAAAAGAGAGCTAGATAAGTTAAGCCCGACACAATTTAAAGGTTGGTCATATGGTAAAGTGATTATTACCAGAGTTTTAACCTCATTCATATATAAACAAATCGGGCGCAGGCCTGTTATTTTACCCATAATAGTGGAATGCCCAAAAGAGTGATACAGAATGTTAACTGCAAAAAGAAACTTTCAGGGCAAATGTATTTGAGATTTATATCAACCTTTGCTTGAAGGCATGTTATGTTCATAATTGGTCGGGGGGAGTTTTATATGATGCTATTGAGTGAAAACGGGCAAAAAGTGTTTGATTCGCGCTATGCCCAGAGGGATGAAAGCGGCAATGTAGTGGAGACTTTTGAGCAGGCCGTCAATCGTCTAGCTCACACCGCCGCAGGTGCGGAAAAGGAAAATCAAAAACTATGGGAAGAAAAGTTCAGGTCTGCCATAGGGGACCTTTTATTTGTCCCATCAACGCCAATCTGGGCAAACATTGGCAAACACGACAGGCCCTGGCAGCCCGGCGCCTGCTTCGTACTGGCTGTGGAAGACAGTTTAGATTCGATGTATCATACTTTAAAGTATACTGCCCTGGTGTTCAAATCAGGGGGTGGTGTGGGCTATAACTTTAGCACCATCAGGCCGAGGGGCTCACTGGTACAGTCCACCAAAGGAAAGGCCTCCGGCGTAGTGGAATTAATAAAGCTTTTTGATGCTTCCTCCAACATGGTAATGCAGGGAGGAGTGCGAAGGGGCGCTTCCATGGGTATTCTTAATGTAGATCACCCGGAGATACTTGATTTCATCAAAGCAAAGCTGGAAGGCGGCCTAACGAACTTTAATCTATCCATCGGAATAACTGACCACTTTATGGAGTCTCTGGTTAACAACGAAGATTGGGAGCTGGTTTTTAAAGGTCAGGTTTATAATACAATTAAAGCAAAAGAACTGTGGTATAGAATTGCAACAGCAGCCCATGCCTGCGGCGATCCGGGAATTGTTTTTGTAGACCGTCTGCAGCATTACAACCCTGTTCCGGAAAATTTATTAAATTGTACCAACCCATGCGGCGAGCAACCTCTGGGCCCGGGAGAATCCTGCCTGCTGGGCAGCGTCAATCTGGCCCGGATGATGACGGCAGAAGGTAGCTTGAACCGGGAGCTGTTGGAAAGTACAGTAAGCATTGCCATTCGCTTTTTGGACAACCTTATTGATGTGGCTGAATACCCACTTCAGCTAATTGAAAAGGCCACCAGGGCAACCCGAAAAGTGGGGCTTGGTTTTACCGGTCTGCACGACTCTCTGATCATGGCCCGGCTGCCTTACGATTCAAAAGAAGGCAGGGAGTTTGCAGGGCAAATAACCCAATGCATACAGCAAGCGGCACACCAAGCTTCAAGGGAGCTGGCAGATGAAAAGGGCTGTTTCCCGGACTGGGAGAAAAGTATTTATTATCCTGACGAAAAGCGCCGCAACGCTGCCTGCATCACCATCGCCCCGACGGGAAGCGTAACGGCCATGGCCGGTTGTGAAGGTTATGGAGTGGAGCCAATTTTTGCGGTGGCATACACAAAGAAAACCAATGTGGCCGGTGACTTTGAAGTATTTTCTCCGCTGTTCCTGGAGGCCTGCAGTAAATATAGCGTGCCCCGGGAAGTACTATCTGAAGTGGCCAGGGTGGGCACCTGCAAAAACATCCGGGGTATTCCGGAGGAAATTACCACAATTTTTAGAGGTGCACAGGATATCAGTTTTGAAGACCACATACTGATGCAGGCGGAAGTTCAGAAATACGTGGAAAATGCCGTGAGTAAAACAATCAACCTGCCTTCCCGGGCAACACCGGAGGATATTGATAAATGCTACCATATGGCTTACGAACTTAACCTAAAGGGTATCACTGTATTTCGTGACGGCTGTAAAAAAGGGACAGTAACTGTAGGCAAAAGGAAAGAACAAAAATCAGCTGAAAAATTAAGGCGCGGCGAAATACTGCCGAGACCCTACAGCGCCCACGGGATAACCCAACGGCTCGATACCGGCTGCGGGAAAATTTACCTCACTGTTAATTATCATACAGATACCGGTAAAATTATGGAGACATTTATCACCACCGGGTCCGATGGCGGATGCCTTGTCTACACCGAGGCCACATCAAGATTAATCAGCCTGGCAATACGTGGCGGCATAGGTATCAATGAGATAATTGAACAATTGACGGGAACTCACTCCTGTCCTGCCTATATGCTGGCCAGAGGTAAAGGGAAAGCCATATCGCCCGGCAAATCCTGTGCTTCAGCAATTGCCAGGAAACTTGCCGAAATCAAGGCGGAACTCGACATCCAATGCAATGGGCATCCCGTTGATCTGGCTATCGAACAGGAATTCTCACTGAAGTGCGAAGTATGCGGACAGAAACTTAACAGGGCCGAGGGCTGTTATGTATGTAGAAATTGCGGTTTTTCTAAATGTTAGGAAGCTTATGCAGCGCAAAGACAGATGATGTAGGTGTTAAAGCAGGAGCCCTGACCAGGGCAGTTGAGTTAAGTTAACATAAAACTATTATGATTTTATATTTTGCGGGAATAATCAATTGATAAATTATAAAAAATGATTATATAATGGATTATAATGTTTAAAGCTCAAAAAGCGACCTCAGATGGGGTATGCCTGTGTTTGCGGTATTTTCCACCACCAATATCAATCTGGCCCGCTACAGGACAAAATAGGGGGGTGGTATTTTGTTGTTAACCTGGAGTTTTACGATCAAGGACTTTACAGTAAGGAAAGCCTGAGGAAAATAATAATCCCCTGGCTTTTTTATTTGGTTAAATGATAAGAATGTCTTAAGCTCAGGTTACCAGAAAAAGGTGTTCAGATAACCTACATAAATCTTAATGACTGGCTAGACAGGTCGTTTAATTAGGTAGGTAATTGAAGGACATAATTTTTATGTGGTGGAAACTGCAGGAAGGCTCTCTGGGGGGCTGTTCTTTATCGCAGTGGGAGGGGGGGGCTTCCTCTTTCATGTTTACATAATATATCTTATCGGAACACGCATAAGACAATAAAAAAAAACTACTTCTCTTCTCCATCGTCACTGGTTAATATCCGTGTCTTATCGGATTGGGTAGTTTTCTTCTTTTTGCCGTTTTTGGCGTATTTAAATATTTCTTCGTCATATAACAAAATGTCACTTATTTCTATAGCATTAAAATCAGCTAATTCCAGACATTTAGCGCAATTATCACAGGATTTGGTGGGATCAAGATCACAAACAAAACAGTCGCAGCAATTGTCGCATACTTTATCTTCCTCAAGGATACATTTCTTTGATATTTTTTTTAGCTTATCTGCATCATATTTCACCAAAATTTTATCATCCTATTTTAGATATGTAATGCATATAATCATTTTATTTTATAATTAGAAAAAAATCATTACATTATCCTTAAATGGACGGAACAAACTGCTGAAAGGACGTTTTAAATACCTAAATGTATTATAATAGTGGCTAATGTAATTATGTAAAAATTCAAAAATTTGAGAATTCAAGTGAACATAAACTAATAACAGTTATGGTGTAAATCTTAAGTTTAGGTGCTAACATGATAACTCTACGAAATGGTTAAATAAATACGCTGTTGTACGCTGGGCTAAGGATAAAAGTTCTTTTCCTGCCCGGTTATAACCCTTTATGTTAAAGCATGATACGTCATTATAGTAGCCTTGGGATGTGCCTGAATTAAAATCTATCAGTTCACTTATATTATTAAATGCTTTATAAACCCCCCCTTTTTTTATTTTGAATAAATCCTTATTATTAATTGCCCAGTTTTCAAATTTTCTGTGCCCGTTGAATGCAATGCCCATAGCATGATGAGGAACACACATGTCCTGCACAATATGTGCAGCCGCGCCAAGGTAGAACATTGATTTTTGATGTTTTCCCTGTTTCCAGTTATACAGGGACAATTCAAAGTAATAAAGACACTCTCTGGTGGCTGAAGTCCAGGGTATGATTCCCTTCCCGGTCTGAGGATCGTAATAATGGGCAAAACATTTCCATCCCTTGTCTGCCCAGAGATTACCTATATCAATGAAGCGCTTGTATTTTTCAAGTACTTTCAAAACCGTGATTTTATTATCATTTCTTAAAATGATTAGGGATTGATTATTAAGAAAAAGGTGGGTATCCCCCCCATTGTCCACTAGTTTTTGTATTGGTGTGCCGGCAAGCAGCACACACTTAAATGCCGGCCAAAAATGTTTTTCGCAGATGCTCAACGAACGGAACCCCCATAAATTTTGAACATACATATTTTATGCCAAAAAAAAATTTGTATGTACATAAAAAAATAGCCTCCATAGGGCTCCATAGAGGCTGCTTGTTGTTTATATAAAAAACATTAAATTAATCGGAAGTTCTGGAAGTCATTTTATTCATCATGAAATTGGCGCTTATATTTATCATCAGTATCAATATGATAAGAACTTTAAGTATATAAAATATAATAGCGAAGAGACTTATCATGGTAACGAGAACGGAAATCCATAGAAATGTCTTGGCTATTACCTCTTCAATTCTTGTAGTTTTAAGATGCATTATTCACCAACCCTTTTGGGAACAAGAGTAGCCAGATAGTTAAGTGTAATGATAAAGACAAAAAGAACAATCCCTGTGACAAAAAGAGCTTGTGCGTGATCACCGGCTGCATATCCCATTTCAATGGCAATGTTGGCTGTAAGGGTCCTAACCGGCTCTAAAACTGAATTTGGTACCATGGCGACATTACCGATTACCAAAATGAGGGCCATTGTCTCCCCTATTGCCCTCCCTATACCCAGCACCACTGCAGTAATAATACCGGGCCTGGCGGATGGAAGAATAACCTTTTTAATGGTTTGCCAGTGGTTGGCCCCCAGAGCAAAGGACCCTTCCTTATATTCTCTGGGAACAGCCCTTATGGAGTCCTCGGATATACTTACAATGGTCGGCAGTATCATGATGGCCAGAACAATTGAACCCGCAAGAACGCTAAAACCCCTTCCCCCGAACAACTCTCTTATAAGGGGTACCAGCACCACCAGCCCGTAAAAGCCGTAAACCACTGATGGTATGCCAGCCAAGAGTTCAATGGCGGGTCTAATAAACTTTGTTATTTTTTTTGGTGCTATTTCTGCCAGGAAAATGGCGCACCCTATGCCAAAAGGAATTCCCAGAACAAGGGATCCTATGGTAACATAAATGGATCCGATTATCATGGGCAGCAGTCCGAATTCGGAATCAGCGGGGTGCCAGGATTTACCTCCAATGAAGTGCATTATGCCGTGCTTTTGAAGAACCGGCAGCCCTTCCATAAAGATAAATATAAATATCAACAGAACCCCAAGAATAGCGGTAATGGCGCTTATCAGAAGAATCTTTTCAATAAATCTTTCCACGTAACGTGTCAAGTTAAAAATCCCCTCACTGGATTGGAGATATTCTTATCTATTGTTATGTTATCTGTATCCGTTTAAAATCCTCTCAACAGAGGTTAATGCAAGATTAATGATATGTTAATTATCCATTAAGAAAAAGTGTACATTTATCTTAAGTTAGGTTAAAAAAGTAAACCCACATTGTGTGGGTTTTACTTCAACTTACTTGATTTGTAAAGTTCAGGATTTGGCGGCCATTTTTTGCTTGAGGAATTCCGGTGCCACCTGTGGGAATAACGCTGCTGAAACAACATCTTCGGGTTTCTGAATATAGTCGGCTACCAATTCCCTTGCTTTGGGTAGCTCCGGATCAATGAGGTCTGCCGGGCGTACAGTAATGGGAACTTCGTTGCCAATTATCTTTTTGCGGACCTCTTCGTCAACCTGGGCCGGAGGTCTTCCATAAAAGCCCCGCATGTAATTCTTTACCTCGTCGGTGGCAAACATATAACGCTGTCCTACTATAATATTGATGGCTGCCTGGGTTCCCACGATCTGGCTGGACGGGGTTACCAGGGGCGGGAAGCCGAAATCTTCCCGGACTCTGGGGACTTCCGCCAGCACCTGGGGTAGTTTATCCAGGGCATTTTGCTCCTTGAGCTGGTTAACAAAGTTCGAAATCATTCCACCGGGAACCTGGTAAAGCAGCACGTTGGTGTCAACACTGCTGGATGAGGTGTCAAACTGATCGTAATTCTTTCTGGCTTCCTTGATGTACTCGGCAATCTTTGACAGTTTTGTTAAGTCAAGACCAGTTTCGAAGGGTCCCTGCTCCAGGGATGCCACCATTGTTTCAATGGCAGGCTGGGAGGTTTGGAGGGCAAATGTGGAGATGGCGCAGTCTACCACGTCCGCCCCTGCCTCTATGGCCTTCAGGTATGACATAGAGGCCATGCCGCTGGTGTAGTGGGCATGAAGTTGCACCGGAATATCCAGTCTTTCCTTCCAGCCTTTGATAATTTCATAGGAAATATAAGGGGAGAGAATGCCGGCCATATCTTTCAGGCAGATGGAATCGGCGCCGATCTCCTGAAGCTCTTTTGCCATCCTCATATAGAAATTAAAGTCATGAACCGGGCTTATGGTATAGACCACGGTGGCCTGAACGTGTCCGCCCTCTTTTTTAGTTACCCTCATGGCCTTTTCCATGTTTCTGACATCGTTTAGCGCGTCAAATATCCTAAAAATGTCCATCCCGTTGGCAACGCTGTATTTGATGAACTCTTCCAGTACATCGTCGGCATAGTGCTTGTAGCCAACAACATTCTGGCTCCTAAGAAGCATCTGGGTTTTTGTTTTCTTAAACCCCTTTTTCAGAGTTTTAAGGCGCTCCCAGGGATCCTCGTTAAGGAAACGCATGCAAGAGTCAAACGTTGCACCTCCCCATACTTCCACAGAATGGAACCCCATGTTATCAATCTCTTCAACTATGGGAAGCATATCAGCAATTTTCATTCTTGTGGCCAACAAGGACTGGTGTCCGTCTCGCAGCGTAGTATCCGTAATGCCTACATGCCTTTTTGTCATTGGTTACCATCCTTTCAACTTACGTCTTTTATATTTTATATGGTTACAAGGATGATCGATCTCTATAAATTTACTACTTTTATAAGACTGCGGACTGACTCGACGGATTTGGCTATCTGGACTTTTTCCTCATCGGTGAGGTCGACCTCCAGAATTTTTTCCACTCCCCCGCCTCCTACTATGGCGGGAACTCCGAAGTACATATCCTTTTCACCGTATTCTCCCTGCAAATAGGCTGCTATTGGTAGTATTCTCTTTTTGTCCTTTAAAAGTGCCTCTGCCATCTGGATAACCGATGCTCCCGGAGCATAGAACGCGCTTCCGGTCTTTAGATAGTTTACAATTTCAGCCCCGCCTTTTCTGGTGCGCTCTACAATGGAGGCTATTCTGTCTGCCGGTATCAGTTTTTCAATGGGAATACCCCCGGCATAGCTGTATCTCACCAGAGGTACCATGTCATCACCATGTCCGCCCAGCACAAAGGCGCTTACATCTTCAAAGGAAATTCCCAATTCCAGTGCTATGAAGGTGCGGAACCTGGCTGAGTCTAAAACTCCAGCCATTCCTATAACCTTGTGCGGGGGAAGTCCCGATGCTTTTAGGGCTACGTGGGCCATTATATCAAGGGGATTGGTAACAACGATTATGTATGCGTCGGGTGAATACTTTGCTGCTTGTTCCGCGCAGGAAGCTACTATTTTGGCGTTGGTGGAAAGCAGATCATCCCGGCTCATCCCCGGCTTCCTGGCTATTCCGGCCGTTATTACCACTAAATCCGAACCTGCTGTGTCTTCGTAATTGTTAGTGCCAACGATATTGCAGTCAAACCCTTCAATGGGGGCCGCTTCCATTAAATCCAGAGCTTTACCCTGGGGAATTCCTTCCACCACATCGATGAGCATTATGTCACCCAGTTCTTTGGAAGCTGCCCAATGGGCACAAGTTGCCCCGACATTTCCTGATCCGACAATTGTAATCTTCTTTCTTTTCATATTGGAACCTCCTGAATTTGTTATATTACCATATTTTATTGTAAATGGTTTAATAATTAAAGGGGGATATTGCCATGTTTTTTATCCGGGTTGTGATCGTCTTTAGTTTGAAGCATTTCCAGGGTTTCTATTATTCTTTTCCTGGTATCCCTGGGGTCAATCACATCATCCAGATATCCTCTGGCACAGGCGATGTAGGGGTTGGCAAACTTGTCTCGGTATTCCGTTGTAAGCTTTGTACGCATTTCAGCCGGGTTTTCAGCGCCATCGATCTCCTTTTTATATATTATGTTAACTGCCCCTTCGGGGCCCATTACGGCAATTTCGGCCGTGGGCCAGGCAAAAACATTATCAGCCCTCAGACTGCTGCTGCACATGGCCAGATAGGCCCCTCCGTATGCCTTTCTGAGAATGATAGTTATTTTGGGGACCGTGGCCTCGGAGTACGCGTATAGCATTTTTGCCCCGTGTCTAATAATTCCGCCAAATTCCTGGGAGGTTCCGGGTAAGAAGCCCGGTACATCCATGAAGGTTATTATCGGCAGACTAAAGCAATCACAGAACCGCACAAATCTGCTTATTTTATCAGAGGCATTGATATCAAGGCAACCGGCCAGAAAGTCCGGTTGGTTGGCTATTATACCAACCGGGCGGCCCTTTATCCTGGCGAAGCCCACCACGGCGTTGCGGGCAAAATAGGGCTGCACTTCCAGGAAATCTCCACCGTCAACCACCAGTTTAATTATTTTCTTTACATCATAGGGAAGATGAGGGCTTTCAGGTATTACACCAAGCAATTCTTCACTGTTACCCGGCTCCATAATTTTGGCTTCGGGAGGAGATTCATAGTTATTTGAGGGCAGGTAGCCTAGGAGCTCACGTATTGTTTTTATACAGTCCTCTTCGTCTTCGGCAGCAAAATGGGCTACTCCACTGGTTTGGTTATGGGTTATGGCGCCACCCAGAACCTCCATGCTTACCTCTTCTCCAGTGACGGCTTTTATAACCTGAGGGCCTGTAATAAACATCTGGCCGGTCTTTTTAACCATTATGATAAAGTCGGTTAAGGCTGGAGAATAAACGGCCCCACCGGCACAGGGACCCATGATTACCGAAATCTGGGGTATTACTCCCGAAGCCCGGGTGTTTCTGTAAAAAATCTCTCCGTAACCGTTAAGGGCGTCTACCCCTTCCTGTATTCTGGCCCCTCCGGAATCATTAAGCCCAATCATCGGAACCCCGACCTTCATGGCATAATCCATTACCTTGCATATTTTTGCAGCATGAACTTTTCCAAGAGATCCTCCGGATACCGTGAAATCCTGAGCATATACGCAGACCTTTCGGCCGTCTATGTCGCCATACCCTACCACAACCCCTTCACCTGGGTTTTTCAGGTCTTCTATATTCTCTTCACCGGCAAAAGTAACCAATTCCACGAACGTCCCGGGGTCAAAAAGCATATCAATTCTTTCCCGGGCTGTTTTTTTTCCAGCCTCGTGCTGTTTTTCAATTCTCTTGTGACCACCACCGGCTGTTACCTGCTCTTTTAATTTATTTAACTGATCCAGCTTATCCTGAATGCTCATCCGGCACCTCCCTGCTATTCTATTTTCTTTCACAGAGTTCTATCAAAGTTCCGAAGGTAGATTTTGGATGCAGAAATGCGATCATGGCGCCTCCGGCCCCCCGGCGAGGTTTCTCGTCTATAAGCCGCACACCTTTACTTTTTAACTCCTCGAGCTTTTCCTCAAGGTTATCCACTCTGAAGGCTATATGTTGTATTCCCTCGCCATTTTTTTCTATATACCTTGCAATTGGCCCGTCCGGCGTGGTGGACTGCAGCAGCTCAACCTCGCTGTCACCGGTGGGGAAAAAGGCAACCTTTACCTTCTGCTCCTCCACCACTTCGGTGTCGGTTACCTTTAGTCCAAGTAGACCTTCATATAGCTTGATGGCTTCGTTAATATCCTTCACTGCAATACCTATATGATCTATTTTCTTTATCACCTGTTAACCGCACCCCCTATACTTTCTAGCCTGTAATTTTACTCTTGATGAAATCCACCACTGATTTGGTGGTGGTTCCGGGACCGAAAACTTCAATAATGCCCGCTTCTTTAAGCAAGGGAATATCCTCATCGGGAATTACCCCTCCCCCTAGTACCAGAATATCCCCTGCATTGTTATTTTTTAAACCCTTTACCACTGGCGGGAAAAGGTGCAGGTGAGCTCCGGATAAGCTGCTGAGGGCAACCACATTGACATCCTCCTGGAGGGCAGCCTGAACTATCTGTTCCGGAGTTTGCCTGAGTCCGGTATAAATAACTTCCATGCCGGCATCCCTTAAAGCCTGGGCAATAACCTTGGCGCCCCTGTCATGTCCGTCCAGGCCGGGCTTGGCTACCAGCACCCTGATTGGTTTGTTGTTCATATTTATAACCCTCCTTCCTAAAAAACTATTTGCTGCTTGTATTCTCCATAGACCTTACGGAGTACACCACAAATCTCACCCAGGGTGGCATAATATTTAACGGCCTCTATAAAATACGGCATCAGGTTTTCTTTGCCCGCTGCAACACTGCCAAGTTGGTTCAGTAGTTGCTCCACCTTTTCGTTGTCACGTTGGGATTTGAGTTTAGTCAGTTTGCCTACCTGGCGCTCTCCCACCGCAGGGTCAACCCTCAGTAGTCCCTTTGGCCTTTCCGATTCCATTACGAATTTGTTAAGACCTATAATAACCTTTTTGTTTTTCTCAATGTCTGTCTGGTAACGATAGGCGCTTTGTTGTATTTCTTTTTGCATATATTCTATAGCCTCAGGTGCCCCGCCCATGGAATCAATTCTTTCAATATATTCCATGGCCTTTTTCTCTATTTCATCGGTCAAGCTCTCAATCATATATGATCCACCCATCGGGTCCACAGTATCGGCTACCCCTGTTTCATAACCTATTACCTGTTGTGTGCGCAGGGCAATAAGCACCGAGTCCTCGTTGGGCAGTGCAAGGGCTTCGTCCCTTGAATTGGTGTGCAGCGACTGGGTGCCTCCCAGGACGGCGCTGAGGGCCTGGAAGGCCACCCTCATTATATTAACGTCTGGCTGCTGGGCGGTCAGGGTGCAGCCTGCTGTCTGGGTATGGAAACGCAGCATTAGTGATTTGGGGTTTTTGGCCCCAAATCTTTCTTTCATGATTTTAGCCCATAGCCTGCGCGCTGCTCTGAACTTGGCAATCTCTTCGAGAAAATTAAGGTGGGCATTGAAGAAGAAAGAAAGCCTGGGGGCGAAATCGTCCACATTTAGTCCGGAGTCCAGGGCGGCCTTAACATAAGCGATGCCATCCGCCAAAGTGAAGGCAACCTCCTGAACCGCTGTGGAACCAGCTTCCCTTATGTGATATCCGCTGATGCTGATGGTGTTCCAGTTGGAAATGTTTTTAGCGCAGTAATCGAAAGTATCGGTAATCAGTCTCATGGACTGTGTCGGGGGAAATATATAAGTACCCCGGGCTATATATTCTTTGAGAATATCATTTTGAATGGTGCCGTTCAGTTTATCCGGAGATACCCCCTGTTTTTCGGCCACCGCGATATACATTGCCAGAAGTATTGCGGCAGGTGAGTTAATAGTCATTGATGTGCTGACTTTATCCAGAGGGATTCCGTCAAATAATGTTTCCATGTCAAGAATTGAGTCAATGGCCACTCCCACTTTGCCCACTTCACCCATGGCCAAAGGATGATCAGAATCAAATCCTATTTGGGTGGGAAGGTCAAAGGCCACAGATAGACCAGTTTGTCCCTGATCCAGCAGGTATCTGAAGCGCTTGTTGGTTTCCTCGGCAGTACCGAATCCTGCATACTGCCTCATTGTCCATAGTCGTCCACGGTACAGGTTGGGCTGAACTCCCCTGGTGAAGGGATATTCGCCGGGAAGGCTGGTATCCGCGCATTCGGCATTTAGATCTGAAGGAGTATAAGCAGTTTCAATATTAATTTCCGAATCGGTAATGAATTCTTGTTGTCTTTCTGGTCTTTTCTTGATCTGGTCATCCAGTTTTTTCTGCCAGACTGATTTTTTCTGTTTCAGCAAATTGATTTCATTTTTATCAAACAAGAATTTTCCTCCTTCTATTTTTTAGATTATTTTAAACTATCCTCTCCCTTATAAGGGACGGGACTTCAAATGGCAGGGTGGCTATAGAAGCCCCTGCTTCCTTTAGCGCCTGCACTTTCCCTTCGAAAGTGCCTTTGCCCCTTTCAATTATTGCTCCGGCGTGTCCCATTCTTTTGCCTGGAGGGGCGCTCTTCCCTGCAATGTAAGCTACTACCGGTTTAGACATTTTTTTGATGAATACCGAAGCTTCTTCCTCCTGGTTCCCGCCTATTTCGCCAACTAATACCACAGCCTTGGTGGAGGGATCTTTGTCAAATTTTTCTAAAACGTCCACAAAGGACATCCCCACTACACGGTCTCCCCCAAGCCCTACAACGGTTGACTGGCCAATTCCGTTGGCGGTGAGATTACCCACAATCTCATAGGTCAGGGTCCCGCTGCGAGCCACTATTCCCACCGGTCCGGGGATAAAAAACTGGTTTGGGGGAATCCCTATCTTGCTTTTGCCTGACGAGACAATTCCAAAGGTATTTGGTCCAATGACAGTCGCTCCCTTTTGACGGGCAAAGTTAATGATCTCCATTTCGTCAAAAACAGGTATATGTTCTGTGATTACCACCACCACCTTCACTCCGGCCTCAATGGCTTCGCATGCGGCATCCCTGGCAAAGGGAGCGGGAATAAACAGGCAGGTGGCGTCAACTCTCTGCTCCTCCACGGCCGCAAAAACGGTATCATAGATTTTTAGCCCAGCTAGTTCCTGGCCTCCCTTGCCGGGGGATATTCCTCCCACAATTTTGGTACCGTAGGCCAACATTTGATGGGTATGGAACTTTCCCTGGTTTCCTGTGGCTCCCTGAACTATTACCTGGGTGTTTTCGTCAATTATAATTGCCATCTAAGTTTACTCCCTTTCCTAGGTTCTTAACCGGCCAGTTTCACAGCCATGGCTGCAGCTTCGTGCATCATTTTATAGGCCTCAAATCCATTTTCTTTTAATATCTTTACGCCAAGATCTTCGTTTGTGCCCACAAGGCGTATAATCACGGGAACGGGTATTCCCTTTCTATTCTTGACTTTGACCAGCGCATTTGCCACATCGTCGCAACGGGTAATTCCGCCGAATATATTAATCAGTATTACCCTTGGATTTCTTGAAAGAAGTATTTCCAATGCCATGGCTGTGCCTTCTTCTCCGGTTCCACCCCCGGCATCCAGGAAATTTGCGGCTTTTCCCCCGTAATGCTGGATAATGTCCAGGGTTCCCATGGTGATACCGGCCCCATTGGCCATAACAGCTATATTTCCGTCCAGTTGAACGTACGAAAGGCCTATGGCGTGAGCCTTTTGCTCTGCCTCGGTTCTTTCCTCCACATGGGGTAAATCCTTCTGGCGGAATAGTGCTTCGTCATCGACTGTAACCTTGGCGTCGGCTGCGATTAATCTTTCGCCACTTATAACCAGAGGGTTGATCTCAACCAATTCCGCGTCCTTTTCCCGGAAAAGCTTATACAGTATGATTAAGAGTTTGTTGAATTCCTTGGAGACAGCGCCTGTAAGTCCCATGCGCCGGGATATTTCCCTGGTTGCATAAGCCTGCAGCCCCTGGAAAACATCAATATGGTATTTTACTATGTTTTCTTCGGGCACTTCCTCAATATCCATTCCCCCGCTGGCAGAAGCTATCAATACCGGCTTTTTTGCAGATCCGTCGATGGTGATGGCCAGGTAAAGCTCTTTGTCAATTTTTAATTTTTCTTCAACCAGCACCGATTCCACCACAAATCCCTGAACGGTGCTGCCGAGAATTTTTGCCGCCGCCTCTCCGGCCTGTTCCGGTGTTGAGGCGAATGCAATACCGCCACCCTTGCCTCTCTTGCCGGAAAGGATTTGGGATTTTACCACCACTTCTCCAGTTATTTCCTGAGCTGCAGATACGGCTTCCTGGGGTGTTGACACCATCTTTCCTCTGGGTACAACCACCCCATACCGGGCAAAAAGAGCTTTCCCCATGTACTCAAATAACTTCAAATCTTTCTCTCCTTTGCAATACCCGTATTATTTTATGGCATATATTTTTATCCCTTCTTCGTAAAGGTCTCCCCCCAGAGTGTCATTAACCACTATAACCGGGAAATCTTCAACAAGAAGTTCGTGTATGGCCTCGGGGCCCAATTCGGGATACGCAATAACGGTGCACTTTTTAATGCACTTGGAAATCAGTGCGGCAGCACCTCCTACGGCTGTAAAGTATACTGACTTGTATTGTTTGATGGCTTTTATAACCTCTGGAGTTCTTTTTCCTTTTCCAATCATACCCTTCAGGCCCAGTGCCAGCAGCCTGGGAGCATAGGCATCCATTCTGCCGGCTGTGGTTGGTCCGGCAGAGCCTATAACCTGCCCTGGTTTTGCCGGTGAAGGCCCCACATAATAAATAACCTGACCTTTTATATTAATAGGAAGAGGCTTACCCTGATCCAGAAGTTCCACCATTTTTTTGTGAGCAGCGTCCCTGCCGGTGTAGATGGTGCCGTTTAAAAGTACTTTTTGGCCTATTCTTAAGTTTTCTATGGTTTCGTCATTAAAAGGGGTTGTTAGTTTTATTTGCGGCACTTATAGTCACCTCCCAATTAAAGAATGGCCTCTTTGTGGCGTGCCGCATGGCAGTTAATATTAACTGCCACCGGCAGGCTGGCAATATGGCAGGGGTAAATCTCCACATGAACCGCCAGGGCTGTTGTTCTTCCACCGAGACCCTGCGGACCTATTCCCAGATTGTTTATATCATCCAGCAAGTCCTTTTCCAGGGAAGCTATGTCAGGAATCTCACTGGGTTTGCCCAATTCCCGAAGGAGAGCTTCCTTGGCCAGGGAGGCGCTCTTTTCAAAGGTGCCACCTATACCCACCCCCACCACTATGGGAGGGCATGGATTGGGACCGGCAGCCTTTATAGTATCAACTATAAATTTTTTTACGCCTTCAATACCCTCAGCCGGTTTAAGCATTCTTATGGCGCTCATGTTTTCACTTCCGCCGCCCTTGGGGGCTACAGTTATTCTAATGCTTTCACCGTCAACAATTTTGGTATGAATAACAGCCGGTGTATTATCTCCGGTATTTTTTCTGCTAAGGGGGTGGTCAACAATTGATTTACGTAGATATCCCTCGGTATAGCCTTTTCTTACACCCTCGTTGACTGCATCATAGAGGTTACCTCCAGTGACGCTGACCTCCTGGCCGATTTCCAAAAATACAACGGCGAAGCCTGTATCCTGGCACATGGGAACCTGTTCTTCAGCTGCTATTTTGGCATTTAAAATGAGTTGCTTTAAGATATCTTTGCCTGTTTGGGAAATTTCTACTTCCTGCCTTTCATGAAAGCATTTCAGAACATCGGAACCCAGGTAATAGTTGGCCTCCATACACAAACGGGCCACTGTTTCGACTATTTCCAAGGTAGTTACCGTTTTTATATCCCACACCTCCCGTAACCTGTTGTTCAAGGAATAAAAGCAATTTTTATGCCAGAAGAAATATAGTAATATTGCCAGCAGAGTTCAAAGAAATTGTCTTAATATAAATTAATAATATTTCAAAAATTTATAAAAGGCAAGGTGAGACGCCGCTTTTCCAGGTTCTCGAAAACAAATAGAAAAACCCCTTTGGTTTAACGGGGTCTTTCCAACTTCAAAATATATTCTAAATTATAGAAGCAATCTAATATTTATAATCCGCCTAATGCATTTAATTCTATGGACGGTTCTTTTTCAGTTTATTATATAGGGTGGCCAGCGATATATTAAGTGCCTGGGCGGCCCTTCGCTTTCCTTCCACAGTGTTTCCAAACTTAAGGAGGGCTTTTTTTATCAGAAGCTGTTCCATTCGGTCAATAGGTATTAGATCCATATCCTTTTCCTGGGAATTCTTGAATTGGCTTACATGCTGTATCAGGTTCTTTTTAGTAAGTATTTCTTCATCTACTGTAACCATAACTCTTTCCAGTACATTCTCAAGCTCCCTTACATTTCCCGGCCAGTCATAGCTATAAAGGGCCTCCTCAGCGTCTTTATGCAAACCTTTTACCTTTTTACCAAGTTTTCTGTTAAGTTTTATAATCAGATTGTTGCTTAACATGGATAGGTCTTCCTTATGATACCTGAGGGAAGGAATGGTGATCTCAACCACATTCAGCCTGTAATATAAATCTTCCCTGAATCTGCCCTGCCTTATAAGCTCCCGAAGATTTCTATTAGTGGCCGCGATAACCCTGACATCAACCTTTACAGTCTGATTCCCGCCCACCCTTTCGAATTCCATCTCTTGCAGAACACGTAAAAGTTTTCCCTGAAGGTTCAAGCTCATATCACCAATTTCGTCAAGAAAAATTGAGCCGCCGTGTGCCAGCTCGAATTTACCTATTCTCGACTTTATTGCTCCTGTAAATGCTCCCTTGACATACCCGAAGAATTCACTTTCCAAAAGATTCTCGGGGATGGCGGCACAGTTCACCTTAATGAAAGGTTTTTCCCGTCTTGGGCTGGCATGGTGGATGGCATGTGCAAACAGTTCTTTACCGGTTCCGCTTTCTCCCAGAAGGAGAACGGTCGAGTTGGATCTGGCCGACCTTTCAGCCAACTGAACGCACTTTCGGAGATCAGGATTGGTTCCTAAAATATCGTTAAAGGTATATTTGCTTGTTGTTACCTGACCAAGCTTTTCGGAAAGCTTTTCTATAAGGGTTGTTCTTTGATTAAGTTCATCCATCAGCTTCATAATGTCGGTAAGATGCTGAAAAACTACAACACCCCCGTCTATATGGCCATCCACATAGATGGGCGCCGCATTGGAAATCACCTCTGAATTGCTTCCCCCTACCTTTGTTTTGTGACCAAAAATATTTTTACCGGTTCTCAAGACCATGGCCAGAGCGCCATCGGGGGAGGCCTTAAATATGTTCTTTCCTATTCTCTCATGCTCGGGAATCCCGGTTACCCGGGTAAAAGCGGGGTTTACATATTTGATGGTGCCTTCGGTGTCAGCCACCTCAATTGCTTCATGGACTGAGTTTAGTATAATGGTAAGCTCGCTCTGGATTTTTTTAAATTCCTGCAGTTTTTCATTTTCTTTTAACAATGAGGTGATTAGATCGACTACCCTGGAATGGACCAGTGATGTTCCAGGTTTAACAAGACGGCTTATTTTGTCTTTTAAGGCCGAGGCTTCCTGTGACAGTATAACTATATCAATGTTTTCATATCCCCTGCCATCCTCGGGTAAATCTTTAAAGGGAATGCCAATATCTCGACTGCCGGCCTCAGCCCTTTCTTTATCGCTGCAATACACAGCGACAATCTCAATTTCCGGAACCGATTGAATCATATTAAAGATTGTGTCAACCTCTTCACCGATTCCCACTATGGCAATCTGTAATCTCTGCATAATAACATTCACCTGCATGAAGTTAATAACCTAAAGTTTATATAATTCTATACATGGCACTGTATTCCTTCTAAAAAATATAAAAATAAGCTATTTTAACTAGAACAGGTGTTTTATCTGTTTTCGATATATGCTATAATCGATGTAGAAAATGTAAAGGCTGGTGTTATTTTTTGAGCAAACAGCTTACATCCAGGGAAGCGGCTATTATTGATTTTATTAAGAATAGCGTTAGAGCAAAAGGATACCCGCCGTCGGTACGCGAGATCGGCACTGCTGTCGGTTTAAAATCCAGTTCGACAGTTCACAGCTACCTTAAGAGGCTTGAAGAAAAGGGATACATCCGCAGGGACCCCACTAAGCCAAGGGCGCTGGAAATGATGGGTGATCTGGGCAGGGTCCATTTAAACGATATCAATATGGTTCCGGTTCTGGGCCGGGTTGCGGCTGGGCAGCCAATACTGGCCTCGGAAAACCTGGACTTTAGCATTCCCCTTCCGGTGTCATTTTTTGGAGACGGTCAGTTCTTCATGCTAAAGGTTCGTGGCGACAGTATGATTGATGCCGGTATTCATGAGGGCGACCTGGTGGTGGTACGGCAGCAGCCTAACGCCAACAACGGTGATATTGTGGTGGCTCTGATAGGGGAAGAGTCCACGGTGAAAAGGTTTTACCGGGAAAACTCCCATATCAGGCTGCAGCCGGAAAACCAGGCACTGGAACCGATAATAACCAGGGATGTTTCTATACTCGGTAAGGTTGTGGGACTTTTAAGAAGGTATTGAAAAATAGCTGTCAGCAATCAGCCGTCATAACCTTTGATAGCCGATTATCTTGCGGCCCGGATGTCTGAGTGCTGAATACTGATTGCTGACAGCTGACCGCTAGTCGCCCGACAGGGCGATTTACTATTTATGCATCAGTTCTCTTGGAATGTAGGTGGATATCCCCGGCCAAAGCACAAACAGCACCAACGCAAATATGAGGATTAGTATGAAGGGCCAGACGCCCTTCACCACCTCTTCCAATTTTTCCCTGGCCATCGCGCTTACCACAAAAAGGTTTAGCCCCACCGGGGGAGTAATCATGGCCAGTTCCATGTTTACCGTCATCACCACTGCAAACTGTATTATATCAATATCCAGGGCATATATAATCGGAAGCAGGAGGGGCAGGGTAATAAGGGTAATGGATACCGCTTCCAGGAATGTTCCCATTACAAAAAACATCAGGTTTGTCAGGGCAAAGAACAGGTATTTATTTAGCGTGTTATCGGCTATCCAGGCAGCCACCTGCTGGGGAACCTGCTTGGCGGTGAGGAAAAGGGAAAACACCATGGCTGCGGAGATTATCAGGTAAATCATTGACGATATGTTTATGGATTCCCTGAGAATCGGCCTCACATCAGGAAGTTTCAGCTCTTTGTAAATGAATATAGACACTACCAGGGTATAGAAAACTGAGAGTACCGCGGCCTCTGTTGGTGTAACCACTCCGGCGTAAATACTTCCCAGTATGAAAAAAGGCAGCAAACCTCCGGGTATTGCCTTGATGGTTGTTTTTAAACGCTCATCCCAGGTTGCCTTGGGTGCCCGGCCATAATTGTTCATCAGGGCGTTAATTACTGCTATGGCAATGAGTAACAGGGCCAGGAATATTCCGGGCAGTAATCCGCCCATGAAAAGATCACCTATGGAAACCTCTGCGGTAATGCCGAATATTACCATGGTTACACTGGGAGGAATCAATATGCCCAGTGTTCCCGCTGCCGCAATAAGTCCCATGGCATACCGCTTTGGGTATCCTCCCTCGATAAGGGCCGGAAGCATGATAGCTCCGATGGCGGCCGCCGTGGCGGGGCTGGAACCTGATATGGCTGCAAAAATTGAGCAGGCCGCAATGGTGACAACGGCCAGGCCCCCGGGGAGATGGCCGAACCAGGCCTTGAGACAGGCGATGAGATACTTGGATATTCCACCGTAGGACATTATCACGCCCGCAAACACAAAGGCAGGTATTGCCAGCAAGGGCGGTGAAAGCAGTGAGGCAAACATTCGCTGGGCCATCATGTACAGGGTGAAGTCGGTGGTGGTGGCTAAAATCACCAGGGCGGCCACGGCTAGGCTAATGGCAATTGGTACGTTAAGCAGGAACAGTCCTACGAATATAAGGAAAAGCACAACTGTTTCCATTAATGTTGCCCCCCTTCCGCCTCGGCCTTATACCATCCTTGACCCCTGTTTTTTATAAGTAAGAAAAGCTTTTCAATAAAACGGCCTCCCAGCATTAGTCCGCTGATGGGCATGATCAGGTTTACTATCCAGAGGGGAAACTGGCTGTCGGTGGATCTCTGGCCGGATATTATATAATTGTTCACCAGCTCATAACCGAAATAGGTGTAAAAAAATGTAAAGGCCAGCCCAACTGTGTTGGCGAAAATGCTAACAAATCTTTTCTTTTTAATACTAAAGGCATTGTACAGAATGTCTACCTTTATGTGATGGTTGTTTCTTAGGGCCACAGCGACCCCGGCCAGTATTCCCCATACTACGAAATATACTGAGAATTCATCAAGAATTGACATGGGTTTTCCGAAGAAATATCGTAGTATAACGTTGATAAAAATGAGGGTTAATCCTATAACAAGCATTAATCCCGAGAAATAGTCTTCCAGGGCGGAGTATATGTCTTTAAACTTTTTCAATGTCCCTGCCCCTTTCTACATGGCAGTAATCATTATTTATAAGGGTGGCGGGGGTACCTGATGTCCCCCGCCTACATACAGGTCAAGGTTATTTACTGTTCCTGGCAGCATCTATATATTCTTTTCCTATCACATCGGCATACTTGGCGTAAACCGGCTCCATAGCCTTCACAAAGGCTTCCCGGTCAGAATCGGTAAGTTTGTAAATTTCCATTTTGCCGCTATTCTTAAGTTTGTCAAAACTCTTGGAATTCAGGTCGTCAGCAAGCTTTCTTTCGTAAAGACTGGCTTCATTCATAGCTGTGGTAAATAACTTCTGTTGATCCGGAGTAAGGCTTTCCCAGAATTTTGTGTTGGTGATGACCACATAGTCCAGTCTGCCGTGATCGGAAATGGTCATGTATTTCTGTACTTCAATGTATTTCTGGGTGTCTATGTTGTTGAAGGTGTTCTCCTGACCGTCAACAGCCTTGCTGTTCAGTGCCTGATAGACTTCACCGAAGGCCATGGTTTGGGAGCCTGCCCCCAGCGCCTTGAACTGTTCATCCAGTACTCCGCCGCTCTGGGTGCGGAACTTCAGCCCTTTAACATCGGCAGGGGTTTTCAGGGGGCGCTTGGAGTTGGTAAACTGCTTCGAACCGTTGGGCCACCATCCCAGCCCAAGCATACCATGGGGCTTCAGGGTATTCATCAACTGCTGGCCTTTGGGTCCGTCATAGAAGTTGTACGCAGCCTGGTCGTTTTTAAACAGGAAAGGCATGTCAACAAGCTGGAAGGCGGGTACAAATCCCACCAATTTGGTTACAGACGGTGCAATAAGCTGAACGTTGTTTGCCTTCAGGGCTTCCAGTTCTTCCTTGTCTCCGTAAAGCTGGGATGACGGGAAAACCTGCACCTCAAATTGTCCCGACTTCTCAAGAAGCTCTTTAAATTTTAAAGCTGCCTGACCCTTGGGAGTTCCTTCAGCTACAACGTGGGAAAACTTTACACTGATTTTTTTGACAGTATCAGCCTTTTTAGTGCTGTCAGTTTTGCCTCCACAGCCGGCGGCAGTTATCACCAATATTGATCCCAACAGGAAAACCAGTGCACTTTTTACATAACCTTTTTTCATCAGTTAGCCTCCTTGATTTTGGTATATTAAGACAATTTAAAAATTTTTTCGAGACACACCTCCAATCTTAATTCCACACATTATCTGGACCGATATTTTATTTCATTGGATAACTGAGGTCCAACAATATCGTTTAGTTTTTTTTCAAGCCCGTACAGGACTTTTTCCCACTCCGCCTTTTCCTCAGGGCTCTGGATATGAATTGTTACCTTTCCCGAAGCTTTTATTGTTGCCATGTCACTTTCATTAATGATTCTGGCCTGCTCCCTCTCCCATTCGGTTACCTCATTCATTGATTCCTCAATTATCGCCCTTATATCCGGTGGAAGCTTCATCCAAAGGCTCTTATCGGTCATTACAACATAGCCCAGAAAACCGTGGTTGCTCACCGTCAGATATGGCTGCACCTCGTGAAACCTTTGGGTCAGTATGTTTGACATGGTATTCTCCTGCCCGTCAATTTTTTGTGAAGATAGGGCCGAATACACTTCATTAAATTTAAGCTGAACCGGTATTGCCCCCAGCAGTCGGAATTGTTCCTCCAGTATGGTGCTGTAGATCATTGTCCGGAATTTAAGGCCGTTTAAATCCCCGGGGTTTTTCAGGGGCCTTAGGCGGTTTGTAATCTGTTTAAAGTCGTTATCCCAAAAGGCCAGAGGGTAAATTCCACCTTTTTCGAGATCACCGAAAAGGGTCTGCCCGATGCTGCCTTTCATTGCGCTATGTATATCATTGGTATCTTTAAACAGGTATGGCATGTCAAAAATCTGCCAGCGTGGATAAAGGTCGCTGAGTTTGGATGTTGAGGGAGCAATAAAATGTACCGCTCCACTGCGGAGCGCCTGCATTTCCTCACCGTCCGCGTATAGGGTGGAATTGGGGAATACCTGAATCTCCACCCTGCCTTGGGTTCTTTTTTCCACCAGCGCGGCAAATTTCCTGGCGGCAAGTCCCTTCGGCGTATACTCTGCAACTACGTGAGAAAACTTAAGAACAATTTTTTCACCGGGGTGGACCTGTTCTTTGTCTTCAACTTTTTTACTGCACCCGGACATCACAAAAAAGATTGCCAAAACACATAAAAATCTTAGGATTCTCTGCAAGCCTATCACTGCTTTTCCCTACCTGTTAATCAGCAGAATACTGAGTGAATATTTTACTATATATTCTAATATTTCTAACTCTTTTTCCATATATGATTTTATAACAACTGATCCTCATGCGGGGACATTTTGGTCTTATTGGTCATGAAATTTTATATTTTTTTATTGGCCTTCCCACCGACCCATACTGTAGATCCACTTTAATCCTGCCTATAATATCCAAATACTCCAAATATCTCCTGACGGTTACTCTGGCCAGACCCAGCCCTTCGGCCACTTCCTCAGCTGACATGGCATAGGGGGTTTTAATCATAAACAACAGTACCTGTTTCATCGTCAGATCATTTAGACCCTTGGGTACTTCTCCCACCCCTTCTTCTTCGCCCAGGGCCAGCTGCCGGCTGTTCTTAAGCTGATCAATTTCCTGCTGGCTTAAGGAGTCCATGCTTTTAAGTTTCATACGCATCATGTCGTAAGACTCCAGGGATATCTTCAGCCTTTGAAATTTAAAGGGCTTTAATATATAATCAATTGCCCCGTACCTGAAGGCTCGCTCTATGGTTTCAGTATCGTCAGCGGCTGTGAGCAAAATGGCATCGGTGGGAATATTAATTCTTCTGAGTTCTTGAAGCAGGAACAATCCGTCCTGATCGGGCAGGTAAACATCAATCAGCGCAAGATCAGGCATGTGTGCGGAAGTCTTCCTTATTCCTTCAGCAGCGGTTGCAGCCGAGTCCACCACGTTAAAGCCGGTAATGGAATTGACAAAGGTCTTGTTTATTTCGGCCACCATTGGGTCGTCTTCTATTATTATGACTTGTATCACTTTCAAGAGACATCACCCCGTTATTCATCCGTCTGGTTGGGAATAGTAATTGTAAATCGGGTTCCTTTACCCGGAGAACTGTCAACTGAAATTGAACCTCCGGCCGCCATTATGTGTTCATTAACAATGTATAGCCCCAGACCGTGCCCATCATCCTCTTTTGTACTGAAGCCATTTTCAAAAATACGGCCATGTATTTCCTCAGGGATACCGTGACCTGAATCTTCCACTGTTATATTCAGACTTCCTCCTTTGTCGGAAACCAAAAAGTATATTTTCTTCGGGCCTGTATCGCACTTTTTGAGAGCTTCTATAGCATTTTCCAGTATGTTTCCGATAATTACCACCAGGGCGTTACTGTCAACCTTGTCCGGAAGCCTTGTAAGGCTGCTATTGCTATCAATTATCATATCAGCCCTGATTTCTTTGGCCCTGCCGTATTTACCCAGTATAAGACCGGCCAGGCTGCTGTCCTTAATCCTCCCGGTTAAAAAAGAGGTAATATTCTTTTGCTCCTCGGTTATGTTGAATACGTAATCCATTACATCATGGTACTTTTTAAGCTGAATTAATCCTGCAATGGTATGAAGTCTGTTCAGGTGCTCGTGATTTTGCACCCTGAGGGCTTCCACAAAGGCCTTTACACCGGTTAACTCCTCGGCCAGTCGGTGAATATCGGTCCGGTCTCTGAAGGTGGCCACCGCCCCCACAACCCGGCCCTTTACCCGGACGGGAACACGGTTACTTATTATAACAGTGTTATTAATAACCATTTCCTGATTAAATTCGGGTTCACCTTTTTCCAGTACCCGGGGAAGGTTGCTTTTTTTTAATACATCCCGGATTGATTTTCCAATCAGTTTGTCATTGTCAGTTTCAAGTATTTTTGTTGCGGCCTCATTGGCCACAGTGATTTTTTGATTACTGTCAATTGCTATAATACCTTCTCCCAGCGCCTGAAAAATAGCTATTCTTTCTTCCAGAAGCGTGGCTATTTCCTCGGGCTCCATTTCAAACATGGCTTTTTTTATCCTGCTGGCAAGGAATATTGAACCAATGAAGCCTAGAATAGAACATAAGATCAAAACAGAGTATACCTCAAACCGGATTGATTTATAAATGCTGGAAAAAGTGGGGGTTAATATGCCTACCACCACAACCCCCACCTGTCTGGTCCCTTCATCGGCCTTTATGGGAACAAAGGCCCTTACAGACGGCCCTAAAACCCCTTTTGCCGCTGAAATGCTTTCTTTGTCAGTGAGCGAGGGGTAAATATCTTCCCCGCTGAAATGCTTTCCAATACGTTCGGCCACCGGGTGCGAATATCTAATGCCGTCCATGTTGACCACCACTATATATTCAGCTCCTGTGGCAACCCGTGTTTTTTCAGCTATGGGCTGTATCTTTGTCCAGCCCTGCCATTTTTCAACGTTTTCCTGTATTTGGGGAGTCTGGGCCATGGTTCTGGCGATGGCCAGCGCCCTTCTTCCCATCTCGTCCTCCATAATAATGGCGATCTTGGTTACCATTAACGATCCGCCCACCAGTATCACCAGTAGGACCGTGCAAAAAGAAAGTATTATTATTTTTGTGCTTAATTTATAATTTCTACCGGCGTTAATCATTTTTGCCCCATAAATTTTTTCTAATAGAATACGATAAATTTTGCGTAAATACCTTTAATGCTGGTTTTATATGTCCTCCAGCTTTCCTGCGGCATTAATAACCGCCAGCCTGGTATAGTACCGTGAAAGTCCTCCCTGTAAATAAACGGCGTAGGGGTGCCGAATTGGCGCATCCGCGCTTAGTTCCAGGGATGCTCCCTGAATAAAGGTGCCGGCCGCCATTATTATTTTATTTTCATAGCCCGGCATATCCCAGGGCTCGGGGCTGGCTGCGGAGTCCACGGGGGAAGCCGATTGTATACCTTTGCAGAACCTGATTAACTTTTCCTCTGCTCCCAGCACCACCACCTGAATTATATCAGTCCGGGGCTCATTATAAGAGGGTATGGTTTGATAGCCCAGTCTCTCAAAAAATCTGGCGGTAAATACCGCCCCCTGCAGTGCCTCGGCAACACAGCGGGGAGCGATGAATAGTCCCTGGTAAAGCAATCTGATAAAGTCCTGGGATGGGCCTATTTCCGAGCCTACACCCGGGGCGGTCCACCTGTTGGCAGCCATTTCAACAAGTCTGGTTTTGCCGGCCAGATATCCTCCGGAAGGCGCCAGTCCTCCCCCGGGATTTTTTATAAGGGAGCCGGCAATCAAATCTGCCCCCGCCTCTATGGGCTCGCTATGTTCCACAAACTCACCGTAACAATTGTCCACGAAAATTACCAGGTCTTTTTTGCAATCCCTCAGGAATTTTATTAGCGAAGAAATTTTATTTATGCTAAAAGAGGGTTCCAGGGAATAACCCCTGGATCTCTGAATGTATACCATACGCGTTTTTGTACCTATGGCATTTTTTATGCCTGAAAAATCGGGTGTGCCGTCGTTAAGCAGCTCAACCTGTCTGTAGGATATTCCCATTTCCTTCAGTGAGCCTGACTCGTTTCCTCTGATTCCGATCATCTTTACCAGGGTATCGTAGGGTGTGCCCTGAACTGCAAGAAGTTCATCTCCGGGGCGAAGCACTCCGAAAAGACAGAGGGCTATGGCATGGGTTCCGCTGACTATCTGTCCCCTGACCAGGGAGGACTCTGCCATGAAAACACCGGAATATAGCTCTTCCAGCTTATCCCTGGCTGAGTCGTTGTAGCCGTAGCCTGTGGACCCCTTCAGGTGAAAATCACAAATCCTGGCTTTGATGAATTGGTTCAAAACCTTCTGGTGGTTAATGCAGGCTGACTTTTCTATGTCAAAGCAAATATCCTTTATTTCATGATCCACTTCTTCTGCAAGACTTTGTAAGTGCTTTGATGTAATTATAGTTATGACACCTCAATTCAAAATACCTTGAAAATAGCTATAAGCTATAAGCTATAAGCTGTAAGCTTTTTGGCACCATGTCCTCCGTTGTTAATTTATTATCTCCCGGTGGCTGCTTTTTTGCGGCCTGGTTGTCCGGCTTCTGAGGGCTATCTCTTGTTATACGTCTTCCCAGGCTTTCAACATATCCTCCCTGGTTATGGTCATTAAATCCTGACGGGTGATGTCTGACTTGTCTATCAGTCTGACAGCCTGCCTTCTCATGGAACGTTCAATTATATTTCGGACCAGACGGGCATTTCCGTTATTTTGGTGACTTCTGGACTTTTTTTCCACAATCAATCTTAATTCTTCCCTGGCCGAAGACGATATTATGTATTGCCGCTGTTGGAGCATTTTGTCGGCTATGTCCAGTAGTTGGTCTGTTGTATAGTCCGGAAAAGATAAATGGATGGGGAATCTGGATCGCAGCCCGGGATTTGTTTCCATGAACCAGTTCATTTCATCAGTGTAACCGGCCAATATAAGTACCAGGCTTTCTCTTCCGTCCTCCATGCCCTTGCATAGGCAATCGATGGCTTCTTTGCCGAAATCTTTTTCGCCCCCCCTGGCCAGGGAATATGCTTCATCAACGAAAAGAACTCCGCCCTGGGCCTTCTTCATTTGATCCCTGGTTTTTTGGGCGGTATGTCCAATATATTCTCCTACAAGGTCAGCCCTTTCTATTTCAAGCACATGACCTTTTTGCAGGACCCCCATCTCTTTGAATAGCTTGCCGATAATCCTGGCCACCGTTGTTTTTCCTGTCCCCGGGCTGCCTTTGAAGATCATATGAAGAACGGTGTTTTCTGAAACCAGGTCTTCTTTCTGCCTTTTTTTCTGGATTTCAACAAAGGCATAAACTTCTCCTATCAGAGACTTTATTTTTTCCAGTCCGATTAGAGAATTGAGTTCTTGAAAAACTTCATCAACACCATTGCTTTTTTTGCGATCCTGCAAGGATGTGTTTTTGTCATTTCCTTTGGAAAAAGGGAGTGGACGCCTGGGATCGCTGGTATTGCCTCTGGCCGGATAAGGCAGGGGAGGCCTTTGCCGCATGATTACTCTCAAGTCAACACCTCCCATTTAGGTTATAAGTTATTTATACGCTGTAAGCGGGAGGATTTGACTTGAGCTATAAAAAAAGAAAAGTCTCCCGTCAGAGAGACTTTTTTCGTCTGCAAATTGCTATATTAAACCGGCTTCATCTCGGAAAAGGATGTATTTACCGGCCTTAAGGGACTGATGGTGGAGATGGCATGTTTGTATACCATCATCTGTTTGCCGTCACTTTCCAGTATTACTGTGAAATTATCAAATCCCTTCACCATTCCCTTTAGCTGGAAACCATTGACCAGGAATATAGTGACTGGAATGTTTTCTTTCCTGACTTGATTTAGAAAGGCGTCCTGTAGATTTATCTGTGTTTTGGTCATAAGGGTCCCTCCGTTGGTATTTTTTTCTACTTAAACTCATTCGACACCGGTTTAAATACTCCTTCTGCCGCTCCAGTAATTTCTTCCGATACTTCTTCCATTCTTTTATGTCCCATATCAATCCATCTGATCCGGTCATCCCTTCTAAACCAGGTAAGCTGTCTTTTGGCAAAACGTCTGGTACTCATTTTAAGAAGGTCTACTGCTTCTTCCAGCGTAAGCTGGCCTTTCAAATAAAGTGCCATTTCCTTATATCCCAGGCCTTGCATTGAGGTAAGGCTGCTGGAGTAACCCCTTTCCAGTAGACCCTTTACCTCTTCCACCAGACCTTCTTCCAGCATTTTGTCCACACGTTTTTCTATGCGGGAATAAAGCGCCTTCCTGTCCATGTTAAGACCATACATCAATAAACTATATGGCGGCTTTTCCATCTTTCCTGCTTCAGAGGAAAGTGTCTTGCCGCTTAGATAAAATACCTCCAGTGCCCTTATAACTCTTTTTACATCATTGATGTGCAGGCGGGCGGCGGTTTCCTGGTCAACACTTTTTAACCTGTCGTGCAGGGCCTCACTGCCCAACTTTTCACATTCCCTGGTCAGTTTTTCCCTTAGCTCAGGGTCGGTGCCCACCTGGCTGAAATTGTAGCCGTCAATTACGGCTTTTACGTAGAGACCGGTTCCGCCCACCAGAATGGGAAGTATTTTTCTAGAGTGTAAATAATCCAAAATCTTTACCGCAGACTGGCTGTACCGGGAGACATTGTAGATCTCGCCA